>Ga0207705_10000547_pt1 | contig 31732 bp, 22 predicted proteins | sample KBSC13metaG_FD_184314 | JGI IMG/M metagenome (GOLD analysis project Ga0207705, IMG submission 184314) | Corn rhizosphere microbial communities from Kellogg Biological Station, Michigan, USA - KBS C1-3 metaG (SPAdes) (version 2) | ecosystem: Host-associated > Plants > Roots > Rhizosphere > Soil ... | reverse complement strand
CGTTTCGGTCAGCCACCCCACCGCCGCCCAGACGCGCGCGGCCGGCGCGGCACTCGGGCAGATGCATGCCGCACTTGCGGACTTCACCGGCGAACGCGCCAATACGCTTGGCCCTGCAGGCTGGCATGCGCTCGCGGCGCGGTGCGGGGACGATCTCGACCAGATTTCGCCGGGCCTCGGCAAGCGCATCACGGATGAACTGGCGTGGCTCAACCGGAATTGGCCGACCAACCTCGCCCGATCGGTGATCCATGCCGATCTTTTCCCCGATAATGTGCTGATGCGCGGCGCCAACGTAACCGGCATGATCGATTTCTACTTCGCCTGCAGCGACGTACGCGCCTGGGATGTGGCGGTCACACACAGCGCCTGGTGCTTCGAGAATGATGGCACCGGTTTCCATGCCGACCGCGCCGCCGGCCTGATCGCGGGCTATGACGAGACGTTCGGCCTTTCGCCCGAAGAACGCGCCGCTTTCCCCGCGCTCGCGCGCGGTTCGTGCCTGCGTTTCCTGCTGACGCGCGCGTGGGACTGGCTCAATACGCCCGCCGACGCGATGGTGACGCGCAAGGATCCGCTCGCCTTTCTACGGCGGCTCGATTTCTATCGCGATGCCACGCCGGAGCAGTTCGGGCTGTGAGCGAGCTCACCCTCGTCCACCTGGCGACCGATGGCGCGTGCAAGGGCAATCCCGGCCCGGGTGGCTGGGGCGCGGTGATCCGTGCGGGCGACAAGGAAAAAGAGCTGTCCGGCGGCGAGAAGCTCACGACCAACAACCGGATGGAACTTACCGCCGCGATTAAGGGCTTGGAGGCGCTCAAGCGCCCTTGTCACGTCGTGCTGTCGACCGACAGCCGCTACGTGATGGACGGGCTGACCAAATGGTTGGCGGGATGGCAACGCAACGGCTGGAAAACCGCCGCCCGGCAGCCCGTCAAGAATGCCGACCTGTGGCAGGAACTGGTCGCCGCCGCGGCGCCGCATCGCATCCGCTGGGAATGGGTGAAAGGTCACGCCGGTCATCCCGAGAACGAACGCGCAGACAAATTGGCAAGCGACGCCGCGATCGCGGCAGGCCGCAGCTAGCAGATCAGCCGGCCGCCGCTTTTGGCGCACGACCGCACATAGCGCGCGATCCAGGCAGCTGAGGGTTGATCGCTCGAAACCCGATCGCTTCGTACAGGCTGACAGGGCTTGATTTGCGGAGCAGCTACCGGTGTTGCGGAAGGCAGTTGGGTGTCCGTTGCGGCACGAACGGGACCGGCGAGAGCCGGCGTTCCCAACATCGCGAACGCAACGAACAACCCAATCGAACGGGATACGCTACCAATACACACACAATTTCAACGGGTCGGGCGCGATCCGGTTTCGGTTAAAATTTTTCAACCATGCAGAAACAATCTGCGGGCTGGCGCGTGCACGCGCTTATTGCTAATAAGTCGCACAAACAATTTTAAGGCCTTGTCAGTGCGTCTCGACCAGCTACCGCTTCGCCAGGAATCGCGCATCGCGTCGATCGACTGGGATGGCCTGTCCCCGCGTGAGGCCAAACGCCTGCGCGAGCTCGGCTTCGATGACGGTGTCAGCGTAGAGGCGCTTCATCGCGGTGCGCTCAAGGGCCCGCTAGCCTGCCGCGTCGGCCGGATGATCGTCGCGCTCCGCCGAGGGGTCGCAGCTTCGGTAATCGTAGAACCCGCATGAACCCGGCGCCCATGATCGCTTTGGTCGGCAACCCCAATGCCGGCAAGTCCGCTCTTTTCAACGCGCTGACCGGGGCCCGCCAAAAGGTCGGAAATTATCCCGGCGTCACGGTCGAGCGGAAGGTCGGGCGGATGGCACTCGACGACGGACGCCCGCTTGAGCTGGTTGACCTGCCCGGAACCTACAGCCTCGATCCGCAAAGCCCCGACGAACAGGTCACGCGCGACGTGCTGTTCGGCCGCCAGGAAGGCGAGCGCACGCCGTCCGCTTTGGTGGTGGTGGTCGATGCCACCAACCTCGACAATCACCTCCGCTTCGTCCTGCAACTAGTCGCACTCGGCCTACCGACCGTGGTCGCGCTCAACATGATCGACATGGCGGCGCGCGATGGCCTGGAGATCGACGTCGCCCGCCTCTCCGCCGAACTGGGCGTACCAGTCGTGCCGACCGTGGCGGTGCGCAAACGCGGCCTCGAAGAGTTGCGTGAGGCGCTCGGCCGCGCGGTCGGTGGTGGCGGTAAGGCTGTGTTCGCGACCGGCGCGCCCAAGGAGATCGCCACCCTTCAGCGCGACGCACGCCGCATTGCGGATGCGGTGACGACGCAGCAGCGGCAGGGCAATGTCTGGACGCAGCGCGTTGACCGGATCGCGCTCCACCCGGTGATCGGGCCGATCCTGCTCACAGGCCTGATGTTCGTGATGTTCCAGGCGGTCTTCTCGTGGAGCCAGACGCCGATCGAATGGCTCGCCTCGCTCCAGGCCTGGCTCGGCAACCAGGCGGTCACCCATCTGCCCGACAATATCCTGCGATCGTTGCTCGTCGAGGGCGTCATCAACGGCGTCGGTTCGGTCGTCGCCTATCTGCCGCAGATCCTGATCCTGTTCTTCTTCATCCTGATGCTGGAGGCGACGGGCTATATGGTCCGCGCCGCCTTCCTGATGGACCGGCTGATGGCAGGCGTAGGCCTGTCGGGCCGCGCCTTCATTCCCCTCCTCTCCTCCTTCGCCTGCGCAATCCCTGGCATCATGGCGACGCGCTCGATCGACGATCCAAAGGACCGGCTGACCACGATCCTGATCGCGCCTCTGATGACCTGCTCGGCGCGCCTGCCGGTCTATGCCGTGGTGATCGGCGCGTTCATCCCGGCCAAGAAGGTGCTGCCCGGAATTGGCTTGCAGGGCCTCGTCCTCTTTTGCCTCTACGTCGCCGGCATCGTGGGTTCGATGCTGGTCGCGGCGGTCTTCAAGCGGACCGTGACCAAGGGCGGCGGCGGCGGCTTCCTGATGGAAATGCCCAAATATCAGATGCCGGTGTGGCGCGATGTCGCACTCGGCCTGTGGCAGCGCGCCTACGTCTTCCTGCGCCGCGCAGGCACCGTGATCCTGTGGGTCACGATCGTGCTGTGGGCGTTGACCTCTTTCCCCAAGGCGCCCGATGGCGTGAAACAGAGCGAATATTCGATCGCTGGCCGGATCGCTTCGGGGATCGAGCCGATCGTGCGCCCGGTCGGCTTCAACCATGCGCTCGCGCTGGCGATCATCCCGGCGATGGCCGCGCGCGAGGTCGCGGTGTCGGCGCTGCAGACCGTCTATTCGATCGATTCGGGTGATGACGAGAAAGTGGGCCAGGAACGGCTTGCCACGCGCCTGCGCGGCGCCTGGTCATTGCCGACGGCTCTGGCATTCCTCGCCTGGTTCGTGTTCGCACCGCAATGCCTGTCGACGATCGCGGTCATAAGGCGCGAAACCAATGGCTGGAAATGGCCGCTCTTCGCACTCGGCTATCTTTTCGTGCTGGCATGGTGCGCGGCCGGCATTACGTTCTGGACCGCCACTGCACTCGGGCTGTGAATTACCGATGGCCTGATTCACCCCGAATTTGGCTGCGCATGGCGCTTCCCCCTTCGACGATCAGGCTCTAAGACACCCGTTCGCTTTCAAGAACGGAGAGAAGAATGGCCGGCTCGGTCAACAAGGTGATCCTCGTCGGCAATCTCGGGCGGGATCCCGAATCGCGCAGCTTCCAGAACGGCGGCAAGGTGGTCGAGCTCCGCATCGCCACGTCCGAAAGCTGGAAGGACCGCAATAGCGGCGAGCGCAAGGAAAAGACCGAGTGGCATACGGTCAAGGTCTTCAGCGAAGGCTTGGCCAATGTTGCCGAGCGCTATCTGCGCAAGGGCAGCAAAGTCTATCTCGAAGGCGCGCTCACGACACGCAAGTGGCAGGACCAGTCCGGCGCCGATCGCTATTCGACCGAAATTGTGCTGCAGGGCTTCAACGCCGTGCTGGTGCTGCTCGATCGCCGCGAGGGCGAAGGTGGCGGCAGCAGTTGGAATGAGGATACGGGCGGCAACGACTTCAATTCCAGCTTCGCCGGCAGCGGCGGCGGCGCCTCGCGCGGCGGCGGTAGCGTTGGTGGCGGCAGCCGCCCAGCCGCGTTTGACAGCGACCTCGACGACGACGTGCCTTTCTAGAGACCACCTCCGGGCCTTCTGTCGCGTTTGCAGCAACAACCCCTTGCTTTAATTGAGCAAACTGGCGTTTGACGTCGTGTAGGAATAGCTGCAGCTTTTCTGCATAAACGCTACCTTAGGATTTTGTCGCGAATTGGCCGTGCATGCAACGCGCAGCCGATTGGCGATTAGTCCGGACACGCTTCGCCGACGGCGAGCGATATCCCATGTTGCTGAACAGTGTCGGATGCCCGGAGTGGTACCCGACACTGTTTGTGACCACACAATTTCGGAACGTGTCGCAGGCCTTCAACACGTCATATGCGGCGCTCAGTGCCATTCGCCAGACTCTTCGGTGGAGCAAACAAAAAGGGATCAATCTCGTCGATCGATTTCAAAGGCGTCAGTTCCTTCGAATCCATGAAATCGAATCGCTCGCTGACTTTCTCAAACGCCGCGCTGATGAGAACGCGTCAGAAGGTCGCGTCGTAGCGATACGGCCCGCTAAGCTCGAACGTGCAAGAGCTGCCGCCTCGAAGGCTCGCCCAGCGGTCGACGCCGGCTACGCATATAGCCGCCTAAGCTACACGGCGCAGTACCTCAAGTGGCTCGCATTTCGTGTTTTGGAAGATGTGGCAAATCAGGTCGACAAAGCCACCAGCGATCAAATCAAAACCATGGCAGACATGATCCGCGCTCGGCGTCCTACGAATAGGCGCAAAACGCGCCTCGGATCAAAGAAGGCCCAGCCGATCTATGAACAGGCAGCACTCATCGGGCTGGCACAACCGGATCATCCGGACAATCCATTCACTGGTGCAACCGCCCGACGAAATCTTCTAATCGTCATGCTCCTCGACGAACTCGGGATTCGTGCGGGCGAACTGTTGGCGGTCAAAGTGTCGGAAATAGATTTTCAGGCCCAGGAAATCGTCATTCCGCGGCGCCATAACGATCCGGAGGATCCTCGGGCGAACCAGCCGGTTGCTAAAACGCTTGATCGTCGCCTGGCGATGTCGGACGAATTGACGCTCGTTCTCACCAGCTATGTGCTGGAAGACCGACATCAGTACCCGGAAGCGCGTCGCCATCCCTTTCTTCTCGTTTCCGCGAGGAAATCGCGCGCTGGCAAAGTCGGCGCTCCCCTATCGCGCCAAGCCGTTTCAAAGCTGATCGCTGCGCTTTCCGACCAGATGCCGGACGGCAGCAAGCGCGTTTATCCCCACCGGCTCCGCCATAACTCCGCCACGCGATTCTTTCGCGATTTGCACCAAAGAGGGACTCCCGAAAAACGCATAGAGCAGCTGTTGTCGTGGAAATTCGGTTGGGCAGATGGTTCCGGCACCGCCCGTACGTATATCGAGAGTGAGATTGAGCGTCAGGCACTTGAGGCTCAGATAAACCTGCAAGAAAAGTGGAAGACTAAGCGTGAATGAACCCGCGATTGCCTCGCCGGCTAGAGGCACAGAGTACGTTACAAGTGACGGGTACACGTTCAGTATCGACGATGACATATGGAAGATTTCCAGAAATCACCGGATCAATTGGGGTCTATTAAGACCTTTTGTTACCGCAACATTCCTGCAGTGGTTTAAGCTAACAATCGCTCAATATGCCATCACATCCTCGGCCGCTCATACGAGATCGTCGTACGAGAGGTTAAAGCACTTCTGCGAGTGGGCAGCGCAAACTGGCGAGCCCATTTCGGAGATCGGAGCGGTGTCTTTAGCAAATTACCGCGCGTCGCTTGGAAAGCGCCGTGAATGGTATGTCGGCGTCATCGCGGGCTTGGTGCGTCGCTGGCACGATCTCGGACATGCTGGGCTGGGCAACGGCCTCCTCACGATGCTTGATGGCTGGAGACTTAGCGGCAACGCGAAGGGAGAGGCTGTCCAACTTCAGTCACCCACCCAGGGAGCGCTGACGGATCTGGAATTTGAGTCCCTCTATTCCGCGGTCGTTGCCTCATATGAAGGTAGGCAGCTATCGCTGTCCGACTTCGTGCTCGTGATGCTTGCCGCCTTCAGTGGCCGCCGGCCGGCACAGCTATCCGATCTACAAGGACAGGACCTCATAGAGGCCAAGGCAAATGACGGCCTCACCGAATATGTCCTTAACGTGCCGAGGCGAAAAATTCGCGGCGGGACATTCCGGCAGGATTTCAAGCCATTCGCCCTGAACATGGACAATGGGTTGGCAGTAAAGACGCTGATCGAACTCAATTCCGCGACACTGATAAAGCTGCAAAAATCGACCCGCAGTGGGGCAACGCTCAATCCCGCTGAACTTCCCCTGTTTCCTAATTGGGACCAGGTCGAGCGCTATCTCAGCCTTACCCGCGAGGAGCAAAACGACCTTCCGGTTGATATTCTTCATTTGCCCTCAACAGTGATCGGAGCCCGCATCTCTGAGATCGCCGAGGAAGTGGGAGCAACGTCCGAGCGCACGGGGGCCCCCCTCGAAGTTTTCCCCCTGCGGCTGCGCCGGACCACTGGCACGCGTGCAGCCCGAGAGGGTTATGGCGTCTTAGTAATCGCCGAACTTCTCGATCACAGTGACACGCAGAACGCCGGGGTCTACACCGAGAATATTCCCGAGCACGTCGACGCCATCAATCAGGCGGTAGCGCTTCGCCTCGCACCGCTCGCGCAAGCATTCAGCGGCAAACTGGTCGACACCGAAGCGCAGGCCACGCGCGGCGAAGATCGATCTAGTCGCATTCGGTCATGCTCGGGAAATGTGATGGGCAATTGCGGCCATTTCGGTTTCTGCGGCGCCTTGGCCCCTATCGCCTGTTACACTTGTAATAGCTTTCAGGCTTGGCTGCATGGCCCTCATCAAGAGGTGTTAGACGCGCTCCTCGCTGACAATGAGCGAGTATCCCGCCTGACGGGTGACCCACAAATGGCCCACATCATGGATCGCACGATCTTAGCCGTCACCCGCGTGGTTCAGATGTGCGACGCACGCAAGCAGGAACTAGGGCTGCTCTGATGACGAACGTCTTCGTCTTTATCCCCCGGCACGAGCTTGCGGCAGCGGAGAATATGGCCGACTTCATTCGCGGCTGCCGTGAGGAATTGACACTGTACGAGCCCGATTTCGATTGGGACGAGAACGCTTGGCCAGCCGCCGGCATAACGTTCGGGAACATAGACCAGAAGAATGTCCGCGGTGGTCTAGAACACGTGCTCGCGCAACCATTCCTCGACTTCGCAAAGGCGTATTTCCGATACAGGCATACTCACTCACCTAACGAGCACCGCGCCGAGATGCGTGCGCTGAAATGCGTTGAGCGCGCACTATTACAGCTTACCGGAGGGGCGGATCCCTCGGCAATCAATATCAGTGTTCTAGATACGGCGCAGGATATCGCGCAAAAGCACTATGCGGCGCCATACGCGGCGGGTCGGGAACTCGGTCTATTGGCCACGTTTTTGACCGATCACCGTCTCGTCGGCCGCCCTCTCAATTGGAAAAGCAAAATCAGAAAACCCTTGGGCGGGGTTCGCACCGGGGTGAAAGCCAAAGCACGGCGAGACGCCAAGCTCCCGGCCCAGGAAGCTATTGACGCGATCGCCGATGTCTTCGCTCGCGCGCCATCAGACCCGGACGACATTTTCGTAACGAGCACAGTGGCTATGCTGCTGAGCGCCCCGAGCCGGATTACTGAAATCCTCGAACTCCCCGCAGATTGCGAAGTAGAGGAGCGAAAGCGGGATGGCACCCCCGCCTACGGGTGGCGCTTTCGTCCAAAAAAGGGCGGTGCCCCCATGATTAAATGGGTGCCCGACGCGATGGTCGATATCGCCAAAGAGGCGATTGCCCGCATTCGCACGATCACCCAGCCAGCGCGGGACTTTGCCGCATGGCTCGAGAAAAGCACTCGCGACCCATATTCAGGCCTCCTGCAACACCTCGGCGGTGAAGCCACCATTCATCGCCTTGACGCGGAGCGCCTGCTGGGAAAAAATTCGTTGGGGAGTTTGCCGTTTAAGGAAGTTGGGGGCGACGAAGTCGTCTCGGTTGAGGGCTTTTGTATCTGGGTACGGAAATGGAGCCAACAACAGCATACGGATTTTCCCTTTATTGATGCAAATAGGACGCTCAAATGGAGTGAGCGACTATTTTGCTTCAACCATAACCAGCTCCATAGCGTAAAGTCGACTTTACCGCTTACTCTATGGTCTCCAGATAACAACGCTTTAAATAACCGCTTGAGCGCCGACCCGGGGCGTGTTCAATCGAGCTTCTTTTCTCGTCACGGATTCAATGACGGGCGCGAGCCCCTTCAGATTACATCGCATCAGTTCCGCCATCTTCTAGTGACAATGGCTCACCAAGGCGGACTCTCAACCGCTGAGATTGCGCGCTGGCGTGGATCGAAGGATGCTCGGCAAAATCGCGCCTATGATCAGCGGTCAGAATTTGAACTTGTCGCGATGCTGCGTGAGCACGACCCGGCTTTGATCAGAGGCAAATCTGAGCTCGAGATCGCGGAACAGATCAAAATGGCTCTCCCGCTGACGACGGCCGAGTTCAACGCGTTGGAAAAGCCGACAGCACATGTCACGGAGTTCGGATTCTGCATCCACGATTTCGTGATGTCTCCCTGCCAGCGGTTTCGGGACTGCCTCAATTGCACTGAGCAGGTCTGCGTAAAAGGCGATCGGCGCCTTCAGGGCCTGCGGGAACAGCTGGCCCTGGTTGAGGAGCAGCTGGACGCTGCGAAGCAAGGGGCAGCTGAAGGTCTATATGGAGCCGACCCCTGGACCTTGATCCAATCTCAGACGCGTGATCGGTTGATCAATCTGATCGCGATTATGGCGGACCCATCTGTGCCGGACGGTTCGCTCGTCCGTCTTGCAAACCCTCGCGAATTCAGCCCTGCCCTGCGGGCTCTTCGTGCGCGCGGGCATGACGGGGCGGGTGAGCTCACTCGCCGTCGTTTGCCGCATCCAGGAGATGCCTAGATGGCCAAGCATCTTAACGACTATGAAATCGGCAAGATCGTCGCGCTCCTGCTGGGCTGGAAGAGCGCCTTGTCCTGGGAGGCGCTCTCTGATGCTTGCGAGAAGATCATCGGGCGCTGCCCCTCCCGGCAGACTCTGGCGGATAAACCCCGAGTTGTGCTTGCATACAACGCAGCAAAAGACCGACTGAAGAAGCGACGCGCAGGTGAGACGACAGCGACGCCAGATTCGATGCATGTAGCGTTTCAGCGCATCGCGCGATTGGAAGCAGAGAATGTACAGATAAAGGCAGAAAACAATCTGCTCCTTCAGCAATTCGTTACTTGGCAATACAACGCCTACAAGGCTGGGCTCTCGGCGGATAGGCTAAATGAGCCTTTGCCGCCTATCGATCTGAACCCTTCTTAATCGTCTGGCCGATGCGCCTCGTGCTGCGCTCGGCCATCAGGCTAATAGGTCCGGCTCTCTGCCGGTTGGCTTAGGTGCGGCAGATCTGGTCCGTCGCACGCACCGCTCCCCTCAATTCGGCGGGATAGAGGATCCACGCAGGCCGCTCCGCCAATGCCCGCGATGTGCGCGTCCTGCCGGATGCGAGATAGCTTGCCAAGGATGTACGCGCATCTCCAAGGTCGGCGATCGAGCGTCCGAGCAGGTCTATGCGTCGACTGGATGCGAGAAAGGTTGGACGTTCGAAGGGGGCCGTCATTCGCCGCCTAACCGGGAAGTCCGGCACCCCATCGGCTCGCCGAATGAAGCTCCAGACGTCGAAGTCGTGCACGCCACCTTCACCATCCACCAAGTGCGCTGCAGCACCCTGACAGAGTGCGATGCACAGAAGGCGACCCTGAAGTCCCCTGTGGATGGGATGGCGGGCTTCGAAGTCGGCGAGATCGCGCAGGGCAGCGGCCGAGAGGAAATCGAGATCCTCCGCGCCGAACCGATCGTGGGATCGGGGCCGGTCATCAGCGGCGCGCGAAACCGGCTCCCGCCCGAAAATCATGGAAATATCCGCGTTGCGCAGAGCAGAGCCTCGACGCAGGCGACGTCGCAGACGGGATGACGCGAAGGAACGCGACCGCCATCTGCAGCGCGACGCCTGAATGCGTCGGTCGGTGTCACCCGGCGGCACCCAACTGCGCCAGTTCGATCGCGCGAAGCGGCCGACGCTCAAGATTGAAGGTGTCGAGAAACATCACGTTCGCGCCTCCGCTGAGCTTCGACCCGAATTCGCCATCTACCCGCCAGAGCGGATGTACTATCAGGAACGTGTCGCCACCCGCATGCTTCTCGCGAAGGCAAGGGAGATCCGACGCCTTGTGCATCTCGGCCGACAACGACCCGGGACGCATCCCCGCGACGGCCTTGGCGAGTGCGAAGGCCCTATCGCGCCAACCCTCGGTCTCCGGATAGTTCTGGTCCTTCGCTTCGATGCCCGCGGTGTATCCTGGCGTCACCAGCGCGCGTAGGTATGCTAGGCCGAGGCGCCAATCGAGAAGCCCGTGATAGGACCGGTTCCCGTAACGCTGAATGCAGCGGTAGCACGATGCTTGGCAGCGTGCTGCATGGTCGCCATCCTCGTCGGTGCTGAGGAAGTCGACCAGCGGCCACATCGAGCTTTCGTCGAGCGTCTCGCGGATTAGGTGAACGATGTGCGGTTCCCCGTCGCTCCGGTCGTCACCCAGACGACGGCACAGGCCAGATCCGTTGATCAGCGCGTCGGCGATCTGAAGCATCGGCTTTCCGTCCCGAAGGCGCGGCTCGAGAGCCTCGAACTCGTCGGACGCGACGTCTAGATCCAGCGCCGCCTTCTGCACCAGGATCTGGGTCGCGCTTATCGCGGCCGCACGCGTCGGAAGATGACTGAATTCACCTTTCCGCGCGACCTTCTCGAGGGTGAGCCGCTCGTCGAAGTCCAGCAGCTCGAGATAAAGCGCGTCCGTCTCCTTCTTCGCAATGAGACCGAATGTGCGCTCGGTATTGGGCCTCTCCGTCCAGCGGCTTGTCTGAGCCCCCAGCTCGTCGAGGTCGATGGCCTGGTCGCTTTGAATGACGGCATGCGGCGCCTTCGGGATGCGGACGTAGCCGTCCTCCGCCTCCCGCACGGTGAACCTGCTCGGCTGACCGGTATCGTCGTCGGCCCCATCGTTGAGCTGCATGATGGTGACGCCCGCACCGCGGCGCACTCGCAGGCTGCCTGCGTCAGCGACCTCGCCGGCGTGCAGGACCGTGGCCACCGTCCGAACAGCCATGCGGCCGACAGTATCGAGGTCCGTCTCGGCGGCCTTGAAGTCCGTTCGGAAAGCTGCAGGGGTGATGTAGTCCTTGAACTCGCCGGGCTCGATGTCGCTTCCGCAATCTTCGCACGGTCGGCTGCTCTGCGGTTTCCCGAGGCTGTACCTGGCGGAACCGCAGGCAGGACATAAGGCAACCTGATGCTCGGACTCGATCCAGCCCGATAGGCTCTCGATCAAGACGTCCTTGCCCCGTCGTTCCGGCTGGGAGAGCGTGCCGCTGAAGCCGATGACTTTGTGCCGCTGCTTGTCCTTGGTCAGCACCGCGCCGGGCGCGAATTCGAAGACCGCAGTGTCGAGATCTCGATCCATCGTCGACCAGGAATAGTCGGCATCCTTGTCGTCCGAGTCCGCACGCACGCCCAGATACAGTTGCCGCACGCGCGTTGGCATTCCGTACATGGGCAACAGGCCTCGCTCAGCGAGGAACTGCGCCAATCCTTGAGGATTGACCGGCTTGAACTCGCGCTGCTTCTCGATGTCGTCCATCAGCTTGTCGACTGTGGACTCAGCGCGCAGCCGCTCACGCTGGACAGGATCGATGCATGCGGCGTCGATATAGGCGTCTCGCTGTGTGATCGTCGCTTCGAGTGCGTCCCTCAATCTCCTCGGCCACTCGCAGCCGTCGACGTCGTCGTAATAGTCGTTGGTCGGGACATACTCGCCGTGGACATCCGGTGGGACCAGCAGGTCGCCCGGATAGGTGCCGCCTTCGTCGACGAAGTCCTCACGCACCTTTTGGAAGGCCGCACGCAGCCAGACCTTGGTGAGAAGCCGGCGCGGGATCGGATCATGGCCGGTCGCCAGGAAGGGCGGTGGCGGGGGATCCCCAGTGATCGCTGCCGGGTGGGCGAAGTAATAGGCGTCGTGACTGCGACCGCGGCAGAAGGTGATGACGAAGGAAAATGCCTGGCCCCGGCGGCCGGCCCGGCCGACCCGCTGCTGATAGTTGAACCGCTGTGGCGGCATATTCGCCTGATAGACGGTCTGAAGGGACCCGATATCGATCCCGACCTCCATCGTGGTCGTGACCGACAACATATCGATCTCACGGGCGAGCCGTGCCACCTCGCCGAGGTCGTCGACGAAGATGCTCTTGAACTTCCGAAGCCGGTCCGAAAAGTCGTCGGTCTGGCCGGTCAGTTCCTCGCATCGCAGTCGGAAGCGGGCGACGCCATCCTCCTTGCCCCGCACGATGCGGCGGCCTAGGAAGTTTTCTTCCCATAGCTGCTCGACCACGCCGCTGCGTTCCTGAGGAAGCGGCTTGTAACAGCGCGTGCACTGGCCCACGCCTCGGTGGAGATGAACCCGCTCGCACGCCTGGCAGCGCCAGAACGGGTCGCCGGCTTTGGAAATGCGGAGGAAAACCTTGCCCACGCGCACGATGCCGTTCGGGTGGCCGTACTTGTCCAGTGCCTCGAGCACATCCCGCAGATTGTCAGTGGTGTCGCCGTCAAGCGCGTCGGCGAACTTCCACACCCGGCTCGTCGGCCTGACCTTGCTCGGCTGATCCCACTCGGTGGTGCGGCTCCGATCGAAGAACTTGTTCTCCTGTACGCGCGTCGCGCTCGCGAAGACTCGGAGCCACGCATCCCACCTGTCGACTTCCGCACCAGAATCGCGGCTGATCGACGGATACGCCAGGCCAGTCTCCTCCAGCGCGAAGAAGGTGTTCGCGAAGATCACGTCGTCGACGAGGTGCATCAGCTCCTCCTCGATCCTGACGCCTAGCTCCTTCTGTTCGGTGTCGCCGAGCCATGTGGCATAGCGGACGAGATCGCCGGCTTTTTCGAACGCCTCGAACCAGTCCCTCCCCTTGTAGCCCTTTCGGCCGACTTCATCGAACGGATGGATGCCGAGATTGACGTATTCCGCGATCAGGGCACCGACGCCCTCGATGGCATCCTTGTAGTCGAACAGCCGGCTGATCTGTACCTTCCGAGCCTCCACAGATACGGCGGAGTCGTTTGCCTGCGAGCTGATAGCGGCGACGGCCTTCTGGAAGCCCTCGAAATCGCCACCGTCGAGTAGCTTCTTCGCCTCGTCCATGGCGATCTTGGGATCGACCTTCGCGGCGACCGCCCGCTCGATGTAGTCCCTCGCCACCGTGACGAGAATCTCGCGACGGAGATCGCGCAGGTGGAGGCGCTCGATCTCCAGCGATTGGTTCGCGGCATCCTGCCGGCTGTCCGAGAAGACGATGCTCTTGGCCTCGGCACCAACCGCGTGGAGCAACTCGAACAGCTCGGTGGCGACGAGTTGCGACGCCTTGCTGACACCGGTGCGGAACGCGCGGATCGGCGAGCGAGAGCGCGAGTTGGCTAGCCGGTTCGAATAGTCGGTGCCGCAATTCGGGCAGCAGAACGGCTGGGCCGTACGATGGCCGTTCGGCGACGCTGTGGTCGACTGGTTGTAGAGGCGACCGCCGATGCGGCCATCGGGCACGGCCTCGCCCAGAGAGACGACACCCGATTCGGGGTCGAGATGCGCCGCCTCCCATCCGTCCCAGCCCCGCCCGTCCTGGAGCGCCGTGGCACGGCTCGGCCAGAACACCGCGAACTGGTCGAACGACATTCGGTCGTAATACTCCGCTGCCGCGCGCTCCGGCAGGTTCTCCAGCTCGGCCGTGGACGGCAGCAGTTCGGTCGACGAGCTCGTTCCGACGCGCTTGCCGCGCTGACCGCCGAGCAGCAGGTCTCCACATGCCTCGCAGTACAGCATCTCGAACAGCCGGCGGCCACGCACTTCTCCCGGTGCGGGCTGACCGTGGGACAGACCGCGTTCCACGCTGAGGTCGGAGAAGGTGATCTTGTCGTCGACGACGGACGGCGCGCCGAAGAGACCTTCGACGTTTCGAACGAACGCGTGGACCCGGAACGACGGCGTGCCCTGGGACACTCGTCCGTTCCATTCGCCGCTCTCAGGCAGGGCTCGCGCAAGCATCAGCCCCCGCACCGCCACGTCCGCCATCGGGCTGTCACCGAAAAGCCGGTGGCCAAGGTCCGCAATGCTCGTGGCCCGCACGCCTTCACCTGCCTTACAGGCATGGGTAAGCACCGCTGCCGCTGCCTCGGCGATCGCAATGACGCGCGCAGCGCCCTGTGCGGTGACCTTGAGCGCATCTGCTACGTCGACGATCGCCTGCTCGAGAGGGTCGGTCCGCGTGATCTGGGCTATGAAGTCACGCCCACCAGAACGCGCAGCCTGGACCAGCTTGACGAATGGATCGGGCTTGACTGAACCGCCTTCCCAGGTGGGAACGTCGGCCTCGCCCCTGACGACGCAGTCCGTCCAAAACTCTTCGGTGGTCGAGCCGGCATCCCCGGCCTTCGAGCTGGTGCCGAACGGGGCGAAGAGATCGCGCAGATACCGGCGGGACTGCACGCCGGGTTCGCCCTCCATCGGCAGCGACGCCGAGGATGCGAGAATGCGCAACTTGTGCCGGTGCGCCGGATCGTCGAGTCCGAGACGCTGAATGAGTGACTTGATGAGGAACGAGACTTCGGTGCCGGCCGAGCCGCGAATGAGGTGGAGCTCGTCGAAGACGAGATAGAAGTAGGCGTCCTCGTTTTCGCGGAGCCACACCTTCGTCTTTTCGAAGATCGGTTCCTCAACCTCGCGCGAGAGCATCGCGCCCAGCATGGACGCGTTGGTGACCAGCAGATCGGGCGGAGTCTCCTGCATGTCCCAGCGGGACAGCATCTCGCCACCATCGACCGACGGGAAGATGAAGCGGGTGGGATCCGGTGGCGAAGTCCCTTGCTCCTGCGCCTTCATCAGTTCGGCGGCATCGTGAGAGCGCGCGTCGATCTGCTCCTGGTTCGCCTTCCTCATCGCGAGCCTCAGCGCGCGCTGCCTCCGCTGGCGACGCTTCTTCTCGACGTCGCCGCCTGCGATGCGCGGGTGATCCTCGTACCCGGTGACCGGAGTGGACGAGGTGTATTGCCCGAAGAATATGCGATTCCCATCGAAGCGGTCTTCCATCACGCTCCGCGCCTCGTCCGAATCGAGCGTGCGCCTCAGACGGACCATCTGGTCCTCGACGAGTGCGTTCATCGGGTAGAGTACGAGGGCCCTCATAGCCGCCGGGCGGTTCTCGCCGTTCCGCTGGGGGCGCCACTTGCCCTTCGGCGAAGTCCACCACGGCGCCTCGAGATAGCCAGCGTCCGGCTGCGCCCATCCGGCCGCCTCGTGTGACAGTGCGGCCATGATCGGGAGCATGAAACTCTCGGTCTTGCCCGACCCCGTGCCGGAGGTGACGATTCCCGGATGGCCCGGCAGGATGCCCCGCTGGAGCATCTCGATCTGGTGCTTGTAGGGCGCATAACGGCCGATGCGCTTCACCTCGCCGGTAGCATCGTCGCCGTCGAACAGCCCCGACAGCACCAGTTCGGCGAAGGCGACCTGGGCCTCATGCGGAAGGTTCGCGAGCGGGCCGTCAGGCACACCGACCATCTCGTCGATGCGCAGATCGTGTGTGCGGTAGCGAAGGACGGGCTCGACGAACGAGGCCGTGGCAAAGACGTTAGTCGTCTCCAGCAGACGCCGGCGCTCGGCCGCGATCTTCCGGTCTGCAATCCGGAAGCTCGTCTCCACATAGGAGATGAAGAAATCCCTGATGCGGTTGAAGCCGCCGATTGGATCAAGCACTTATCCCCCCCGGACCTTTTCACTTAGATTGGCTGGCTCTGGACAGCGGCTTGGCGATCTCTAAGACGAGACGCTGTGCCGCCTTCTCGTCGCCAAGCAGGACGGCTGCCTCTGCGAACATCCGCGCGGCGCGCATCGCCAGACCGAGACTCGGCTCGTCGCCAAGCTCGATGACGATCGAGTTGCCGGCGGACAGATCGGTGGGAATCGGACCTGGATCGAGCGTCTCCAGATCGATGCGTGGGTGTGTTAGGAGAGACGGGCCTGCCGTGGACGCGCCCGGCGTGAATATGCCTCCGACATCCAGCTTCGGCGCATCGCCAGGCAAGGCGGCAAACTCGTCGTGATCAGGTTCCTGCACCGAGCAGCACACCAGAAGCCCGCGCGGCAGACCGCCACTGCGCAGCGCCTCGGCCAATGCGGGGAGCCAGAAGCGAGCTCCCGACCGTTCGATGCCACGGATGACGACAAGCACCGCTCCGTCGCGTGCGGCGTCGGCGGCGGAAGCCAACATCGTGGGCGCGCCGGAGCCTGGTCGTGCCCAAAGATCGTCCGGCGAGATCAACGTCGGGTCGGCCTCGATCGATACGAACCGGCCTGGGCAGATAATGGACTCCGCTACGCGGAGCAGATCGGAGGAATCGTCGCCGAGCAGGATGGGCAACTCCCCCGCCAAGAGCATGACGATCAGGCTCCGCAGCACGTGCTTCCCATGGTCCGACAGCATGACCTGCCGGGTTATGAGATCTCCCTTCGCTGCCGGGCCGACCAGAGGATACTTCGGGAAGGTTCGCACAATCCCGCCACTGCGAGACGCGACGGCCGGTGCAGCGACGGACTGATCTGCGGCACCCAGGCGCGCCGCGATCGCCAGCGCTCGGTCAATCTCGCCCCTCGCATCGGTCAGCTGCGCGCGGGCGTCCTCGACCTGCCCCAGGAGGCTGTCCCGTTCGCTTTCGACCGCGGCTAGCTTGTGTTGCGCCTCTTCCAGTTGGCGCTCGCGGTCCGCGACTTCCAAGTCGAGTTCTTGCTTCCGCTGATCCAGCCTGGTTTCGAGCTCATGCGTACGTGCGGAGAGCTGAGCCTCCAGAGTCTCCGTACGCTGGGCGGCGTCGCGCCGGGCATCCTCCAGTCTCGATTCTACGGCGGCCCGCTCGGCGGCCTCGTACTGCTCGAGTTCTTCGTCGATCCGATCGGCAGCGGCGTCACGTTCGGCCGCCATCTCTGCCGAGAGATCCTTGAGCCGCTGCACCCTTTCCGCGGCGATCTCCTCGGCAAGTTCGGCACGAAGCCTGTCCCATTCCGCTCCATGCCCCTCCTTGGCGTAGGCGGCGACCGCCTCCCGAACGCCCTCGTTCTGCAGCGCGGCCGCGAGATAGACCTCCATGAGGTCGCGGTCGGCACGCAGGCGCGCTGCCAAGGCTCCGGAGCGGAGTGCCTCGAGAGCGGGTTCGGTATCGCCGGAAGCGGCGGAAACCCGACCGGTTCCCTCCTCGTGATGGAGTTCGAGCCAAGTGATGATCTCCGAGAACCTCGGATCGTTCACACCAGCGAGTGAGCGTACGACGCGGGCTATGTGGTCCGCCTCGTCCGACCAATCGAGCGGGGACAGCTCACTTTCAGCTGGTGCGATGAACACGTCGTCGGACGCGGGACCGCTGGTGAGCCGAGCAACGCGATCGTCTCTGTAGCGGTAGCATTTCACTTCCCGCGCCGAATTGCGCGTGATGTGGAGCCTTCCGTCCTTCCTGGCTTCCATCTCGACGACGATCACCATGTCGCCGCTCAGCCGGAAGGCCCACAGTCCGGGTCGGGTGTCGTCGGCCCAGCCCTCGCTGGTGAGGAGCACGCGATAGCTCGGGAGGGTGGACTCGGGCAGCACCGCGTATCTCGGCAGGCGCTTCAGGTGATGCGCCTTGTATTCGGGAGCCCTGAACCGAGTATTCTTAGCGACGTCGAACTCGACCCAGTCGCCCGGGATCAGTCCGGCATGGTGGGTCAGACCATGTGTCTCGACAACCCCGTCCTTCGGGAACAGCTTCTTCGCTTCGGCTATGACGTCGACGCCGTCGGGACGCAGATAGCCGACAACCGCGACCGTGCCGTATTGTCCCTGCTTCCGCACAAATCGGCCGGCGAACAGCTTCGCGTCGCCTACCGGTGGCGCACCATGTTCCGGATCGATATCGGCTTTCATGCCGCGAGCGCCCCCTCACGCCAGATCGGCCGCCGTGCCCCCCGTCCGCGGCGCGAGCACAGCGCCGCATCGACTGCTGTATTCTCGACGTGAATGCCCTCGATTAATCCGGGCAGGAGTCCCGCGACCCAGGCGACGTCCTGCTTGGATGCGGCGTAGGTCCACCCGTTCTCTCCGCAAGTGACGTTCGAGAGGGTCCGAACGCGCAGCGCCGCGGCGATCTCCAACGGCAGTGCGCCTTCTGCCGCGAGCCGCTCGATCTTACCTTGCTGGTATCGGAACAGTGGCTGCTGCGCTTGAGCGTGGGCCTCGATTATCGCAGCGTGCCGCGAGTGGAACGATCGGGTGGTTCGCCCCTGAACCCTATAGATGTCATGATCGCGACCGCCGGGATGGACGAGCCGGACGAGCGTCACGGCACCACCCCCACTCGTACCCACGCGGAAGCGGCCCGCTGACCAGTCCCAGTAGGAGGAAGGCTGATAGCCTTCCCCGCTGACCTTGGTTTCTATGAGACGGCTGGCAGCCGTGCCGTCTGGCTGGGCCGGCGGGGAGACGATCTTCCAGCCGAGAGAGGTGGAAAGATTGTCGGGATCGATGCCAACGGCCGCCAGCAATGGCGGCCCCATGCTGCCATCGGACAGCCGCCGAAGCGCCTCGCCCTTTTGCAGGCGCACAGTCGCAAGGAACTCCACTTCAAGCCTTGCCGGGATTGCGCCGGAGACGAGGGCACCGTTCGTGTTCCCGATCCGGATGGGCATCAGGGTTGGGCGGCCGAGCGTGAAGATGCGACCACGCCAACGAACGCGCGGACGGGCTTCCAGGAAGGACGCTTCCTGCAGGGCCCGAAGCATGTCCCAGCTGCGACGACTCGCAGCCCTCCCGATGATCGAGACAGCGTCGCCCTCGGCAATCCCGGATCGGGACGCGGCGTAGAGCGCCTCGATCACATCCTGATAAGGATAGGGGGATTCGTCCCATTGGAACGCCGTCGCGCCTGCGCGATCGCAGGCTCGGGCGGAGCTTAGCGTCCACTCGGTCTGTTCCAGTACGGAATAGGCCGCACCGTCGAGGTCAGCGTGAGCCTCGGCCAATGCAACGAACGATGCGCGTCGGGACCAGTGTCCATCCCCGTCAGAGATCAAGAACTGGCCCTCGACCGGAGAGTCCGCGCGCAGATCCCCATTTACCCACGAAAGCCTTCCCGCTCCCCCAGGGTCGAGAGGGGCAACCTGCACAGACCCAGATGCACCCTCGAGATAAGGAAGGAAACGCGGCTGTCCGAGCCAGGAGGAGCCAACGCGGACGCCCTCCACAAGCCCGACGGTGCGAACCGTTTGCTTGGCGTTGTAGACCCCGATGCGGCGAAGTACGTCGTTCACGGTCCCGGCAGGAATGGGATTTACGGTGACGGACCAGCTGCCAGAAGCCATGAAGTCGGCGATCGCGCCGCTGGCCTGGCGCATGTGGCGGTTGGCGACAGCGAGGTGGAACGGCCCGTTCCCGGGTGGAGGCTCGCCGGTCGCCGCCCAGCTTGCCAGTCCCGATGAGCGGAAGAAGAGCACGCCGCGCCTGATCGATGGTCCGAGGTTCACACTCTCGGCCAGATCAGCGGATGCGACGGCGCTGCCGAGGAACATTGGGTTGGCGGTTCCTCCGCCGGTATTGCCGATGCAATACTGGCGTTCGCCGTCCTCATCGAACTCCATCGTGAGGCTGCCCGACGAGGGTGTGACATGTCCCGCCTGTTCGCGCGCCCGCATGACGAGACGCCAGAAGCGGTGGTCGACCGTCGCGGCACCGGCGCGGAGTGCGGTTTTGAATTCCTCGAATGCCGCCTTCAGTCCATTCGATGCCACCGAAGACCGGACGATAGGATCGAGCTGCACCACCAGCGTCGCGGGATCGACGCTGGCATTGGGTTTACGCCCGATCTCTTTTGTCAGAAGGCGGATATCCCTCTTGGTCGGGAAGGACAGATATCTGGTGTATCCGATGTGGGTCCAGCTCGCGGGGATCTCGGGAAGGATCAGACGCCGGAACGGCGCGCCCGCCGCGACGCGCCCATCGAGCCACGTGACGAGCTCCCTCCACATCGTCGCAATGCCGCGAAGGTCCATAAACGACCGGTCGATGCCCAGCCATTCGGCTAGCTTCGCGCGATACTGACCCTTCTCCTGATAGACACCGTCAAGAAGGCTGTCGACCAACAGGCTGAGCGCGAGCATCGCCATGCAGTTGGGCTGCTCGCTGCCCTGAGCCTTGTAGGTGCCGTGTTGGAGGCACCAGATCAGATGGGGATCGGCACGCAGCGCCTGTCGGAAGGCGGCTTCCGCGGCTTCGGCATGTTCCGGTCCAAGGCGGCAGTGCAGAGCCAGTGTCTCGGGCGTGATCTCGAAGGAGCGGATAGCATCGCTATTGCCGCAATCCGCTCGCAAAAGAGCACGCACGAGCACACGTTCCCAGTCATGCAGGGTCGTCGGGATGGACTGCGGCGACGGCACGGTCAGGCCGACGCTTTCTGGTCCGCGGCGAACACGAAGGACTTCGCGTGCATAGCCAGTGGCTCCAGGATCCGTGCGGCGAGGAAGCGCACCACGGACGGCACGACGCCATCGCCGATCAGCCGAAAGCACTCGTGGTAGGTGGCCGGCAGGATGAACTCCTTGCCCAACCCCATGAGGAGGGCGGCCTCGCCGACGGACAGAAGCCTCGTTCTGACCCGCTCGCCTTCGACAACGATTATGCGAGGTCGAGAGGCACCGCCCTTCGGCGTGCGCAGACATCCGAGGGTGGATCCGAAGGCGATCTCAGCTCGCTGCACGTTGCCGGTGCTGCCGTTGGGCCGCATCCGAAGGTAGAGGCTTCCGATGACCGGCTTCCCGCAGGCTTTTGCCTTCTCAAGACGGTCGAGGTGGGACGCACTCATCATCCCAATCAGACGCGCGGTCGCCTCGTCGCTGTTCCATTCGGCGTCGTCCCCGAGGTTAACGATGTCCTCGATCTCAAATTCCATCTTGTCCGGCGGGGGGCCCGGTGACCACCAAATCCAATTCGCGGCGTCCTGCGCGTCAAGTGCGGCGCGAGCCCGGAGAAGCGTCTGGGTATGCCAGGGCGACTGGGGCAGCTCCGTTTGAAGAGCGGCCGGAACAGGAACCTCGCTCCTTACGGCTACGATGAATACCCGCGGGCGCGACTGGGGCACGAAGTGCGACGCATCCGCCACGACCGTGCCGAAGCGGTAGCCGATCTCGGTCAGGGCCGAACAGAGCGCGCGGAAGTCGTTTCCGCCGTTGGCGTTCAACAAGCCGACTACGTTCTCGAGCGCGAGCAGTGTCGGATGGCGCTTCTGTGCCGCGAGACCCCTTATGATCTGCAGGAAGGGCCAGACTGCCCCCGACCGGGTCGAGGCGGCCTCGCTCGCCTGGCCAATCCCAGCCTTGGAGCCCGCTTGCGACAGGTCCTGGCAAGGGAATGACGCCCAAGCGAGATCGACAAGCCCGTTGAGATCGTCCGATCGAACCTCCCGGACATCACGAGCATCGAAGCGATCGCAGGTCCAGTTGTCAGAATAGGAGGAAGTCTTGAGGGGATCGCAATCGTTCGCGAACGAGCAGCTCCACCCATCGCCGAGGCCGAGCCTGGCCATCCCGACGCCCGCGAAGAACTCGTAATAGCTTAGCTTATCGAACCCCAAAATCCGCCCCCCGCCGTCAACCGTATCATCTTGATGGACAGCGGGAATCCCAAATTTCCTCCGATCTGGGAGTTTCCGGCCACCGCGCTACGGCTGTCGATCAGGCTTTAGGATCGGCCGCGAACCTCGACAAGGGCAGCGACCGCCCCTCGTTCATCGCTCTTTCGGGCCAGGGAGCAATGAGCCCAGTTAAGACCGGCTCATTCGGCAAATAACACTGCCTCAATGCATCGGCAGTTTTGCGCCCTAATTTTGGCCGTTCGCGTTAGATTGCGGAAATCCAGAAAGCGGCCGTTCGTCCATCCCACTCGATCAAGGGACGGAGGGGCTGACTTCACAAACTTTGCAGTCAGTCTACTTTGATAGCTGAATTGCTTCGCCACCATGCTCCGCCGCGCGGACCCCACGCCACGATAGTAGTCCAGACTTATGCCGCTACACGTGCAGACAACTGCCCTCCCGTATCTTGCCGCCCGGCTCCCGAGGCGACTCTCAGATAGCCCACCGGCACGTGACGTATTTGGGGCTTTAGGAAGGGCGCCGATTGAAGATCCCAATGCAGCTCGGGGGCGACCCCATCGATGGTGCCCAACAACGCTCGCATAGCGCCAGCATGACTGAATACGAGCAAGTCCCCCCCGATGCAGCGTTCGACGTCGCCCTCGAGGCAAGCGAGCGCCCTCGCTTCGACGGTCGCAAAGGCCTCCCCCCCGCCCGGAATTGGAGTCCGATGTTTGAATCGGGCGAACAGGCCGTGGCCTTCCAGTCCAATGGGTCTAGGCTTGCCTTCGAACATTCCGAGCTTCCGCTCGCGCAAGCCGCGACGAAGCTCGATCGGCCGCGGAAAACGTTCCGTGAAGAGCTGGGCAGTCTGCAGCGCGCGCGGCAAGTCCGAGCTGATAATGGTCGTCGGCCTCACACGGTGCTTAAGGTAGAATTCTAGTCCCACCACGCGTGCATCCGATTGCGCACGGCAGGTCAGAGGGGATGAAGTTGAACCGTGAAGTATCCCGTCCGCGTTCGCCTGAGTCTCTCCGTGGCGCACAAAGTAGACGGTAGTGCACGGGAAGCCGAGCTTGGCGGCAAGCTCCAGCAATCTGCGCCGTTCGTAGCGTGATCGAGCGCTGTCGGAACAGGGATCGATCTCCGCCTCGCGGAATTGCTCAAAGGTGAAGAGTTTCACCTCCTGTCCAAGCCGCACGCCGCCGGCAAATTCTTCCCGCTGATAGGTTAGCGCCTCATACGAGCCGCTCGACGCATTCGTCTTCAAATGTCCGACCAACGCATAGCCTTGTGCCTCAAACCAGGATTGGAGAGCCGTGGGGACTGCCCTGCTACCGTCACGCTCCTCGCCTGGCACCACGAACCATGCGGCCATGGCGTCCAGGTGCGCGACGGACGGATCGCCTTTAAGGACGTATCGGCGAAGCATGCCGCCCCATGTTTTAGATCGCGCATTAGCGAAGGCGGGTACGCCGCCAATTTCCACTGCATAAGGGATTGAAGGCTTGCCTCGAAAGACGTGCTTGTAATGTGGCAGCTGCAAGAGCTGGTTCTTTAGTATTCGCGTTTCGGCTCGGGACCTCCTGCGGATGGAGATTCTCAGGTCGAGCATCTGACTCAAAAGCTCCAAGCCATCCGCAATCACGTGAGTGCTTGCCACGTGCGCGATGTGCAAAATAGCGCACATCCAGAGCATTGGGCCGTCCGAAGCTTGGCCAAGCGCTGCCTTGCGGCAAGCTTCCCAGGAGAGAGGGATGAAGTCGGCGAGTTCAAGCCCGATGGCGGCGAAATCGCGACGAAGCTCAGCGTGTGCGGCACGGTGGATTTGATCAGGCGTCATCATGGGCCGATCCTCCGAAGCTGACGATGGCCGATGCGCCATAACGTCAACGACTCGCTTGTATCACGGTCTGCATTGGTATGGCAGGTCTGCAAGATGCCGCATCTTATACAGGGCCACGCATGAGAGACGCCCGACCGGTAATGACCGCTCGTGACCGCGCCTCTGTTGGTCTTCGAGCTCGCAATGATGGCCAGGCACCACAACCATTGCGCGCGGCCTTGCGCTCTGCGCGATCGCGCCGCGCCAACAGGGCTGAAAGGGTAGAGCTGCAGCCGTTCTGCGCCCTAATTTCGATTGTTCCCGGTAGAACTCCAGTCGCCCAAAATCGGACGGTTGTCCAAGCGAGCGCCGCCCCGATATGCATACTTGCGCCAAACTAGCGTCGGCGTACGATGCTCCGCAGAGGAGAAATCGATGGCCATACCTGGGATTGACCAGGCCCGCATTTCCGAGGTCCTACAGAAGCATCTAACTCCTTCGGCCCATATCACGTCTCCCGAGCGCCTGTTTGGCCGCGGCCGGAAGCTTGTCCAGATCGAAAGAGCTTTCAATTCGAACGGACGGCACGTGTTCATTTTCGGCGACCGTGGTGTCGGGAAGACCTCACTAGCCATGACAGCCGCTTATCTGCACCAACCTGCCTCGGACGAGCCGGTCTATGTGCTCTGCAGCGAGGCCTCCACGTTTTCAGACATCCTTTTTGCGATTGGAAACAACGCCCTTCCACTGCGTGAACGCATGGAAGCGGGAGCCAACCGTGGAACGCTAGGCTTGACCGTTCACGGATTTGGCGCCTCCTACAAGCCGGGAGAACGGCCAGTTTCGAATTTCGGAGCTCCGGCGGACATCAATGAAGCTTCGAACATAATTCGGTACATCAATGAGCGACGACCGAACGGCACCGTGGTCGTAATTGATGAATTAGAGCGCCTCAAGAATGAGGAAGATAAAACTAAGCTCGCTGAGTTTGTCAACAGCATCTCATCAGTTCAGACGAGCACGAAATTTATTCTTTCAGGCATCGGTCATACCGTCGAAGATTTGTTGGGAGCTCATCGATCAGCAACCAGAAAGTTGGAAACGATCGAGCTAGAGCGAATAAGCCACGATGAGCTGTGGAAGATTGTCTCAACCGTTGCCGATGAACTTGGTGTTACGGTCGACCGCGATTTTCTGATCCGGGCGAGCATTCTGAGCGATGGGTTCCCCCACTACGTACACCTAATCGCCGAAAGTTTGTTCTGGGCTATGTTCGATGACGAGGCGCTGTGCACCAAAGCATCTGCTCTACACTTTCGCGCTGCGGTGACTGGCGCGATCGAGCGGACCGAAGTCGAGCATAAATCAGCGTACCGCCGGGCTACAGAGAAGGTCAAAAATACGCGGGAGTACGAACTTGCCCTCTGGTCGCTTGCAGACAAGACCGAGACACGAAGGCAATTAGACAGCATTTACGACTCTTACCTTCGGATCGTGCGCCCCTCTGGGGAAGAGGTCACGAAATTAGACAAAAACAAGCTTAACCAGCGGCTCTTGAGCCTGAAATCCCCCAGTCACGGTGAGGTGCTGCGCGGTTATGGGTCAGGATGGTTTGCATTCAGCGAAACCATCCTGAGAGGATATGTGAGGCTTATGGCGGAGCACCAGGGTGTTTCGCTAGCTAAAGATCTTGCATCGTGAGGTCGAATCGGGGTTTAAATCCTGCCGCGTGATAAGCTGCGTTCATAGTTAGCCGGATCGTCGTCAGCTTTCGCATTTGAGCCGATGAAAGCGGCCAGTCCGCAAACGGCCCACTTTCTGCCGGTATCCTATGCCCTCTTTTCTCCAACTTTCCTTCACCGGTCGCAGGCCTTGAGCCACTGTTAAGAGTGAGCTGTGGCTTTTTGAGCCGCCGTTAAAGGGAATAGGCGTGAACTGCGGAAAAAGGCCTTCGCGGTTTTGCGCTATTTTCCGGAGCCAGCCTTCGCTGAGCTCATCGGATGTAGCGAGCCACACGTTTTGCAGGGGGAACTAGCGGAAGAAGTCGAAGAAATTGTCGGATCATCGACGACTTTGCGGGCGACGGCGGCCGCCCGAAGGTCGAGGGCTGGGCACCGCGCGGCTAATTGCCATGTAGTGAGGTTTCGGCATGATGGCACGATGCGCGTCTATCACTTTCTCCGCCACCAGCATGGCTTGAGCAACATTCGCGAGCGCCATCTCAAGATTGCGACCATCAACGCGCTCAACGATCCGTTCGAGATGATCGCTGCCGCCTCCCCCAATGCTGCGGTGCGCGCCGCCCTGCTGCGAACTAGGGACGAAATGGATCGCCACTTCGGCCTGCTCTGTTTCAGCCGTGCTTGGCATAATCCGGTGCAGTGGGCGCATTATGCGGAAAGCCATCGAGGGCTTTGCCTCGGCTTCGACGTGCCCGATGCGATGCTGACGCCGGTGCGCTATAGTCGCACTCGCCTGACGATTGATCCCGCGATAGTCGATGCCAGCGCCACCTCCGCCGAAGCTTTCATGACCGATTTGATCAGCACGAAATCGAGCCACTGGCGCTACGAGAACGAGGTGCGCTGCTTCGTACGACTAGAAGATCGCGACCCCGCCACGGGCCACTATTTCGCCGACTTCTCCGACGCCCTCGCCTTGCGCGAGGTGATCGTAGGCGCGCTGTCCGACATCAGTCGCGCCGATGTCGCCGAGGCGCTCGGCACCCTCGCACACGGCGTGCGATCGAGAAGAGCGAGGCTTGCCTTCCGCAGCTTCAAGGTTGTCATGCAGCGCCGCAGGAGCATGTGGCTCTAGCGCCGCTGCAGCGCCAGGTCGCGGTAGCACCCACGATTATGCACGAGCCCGTCTCCTGCCCTGGCAATTGGCCGCAGCAATGAGATACGCTATCTCCACAAGGGGAGTGTCGCGGGCAGGGAGAGCCGGTGCGGGAGTTCGATGACTCAACGGATGACCGGCTGAAGGCTTGGTGCATCCATTGCGGTCGCGCTATCGCGGACATCGAGAGCAATCGCGACCATGTTCCCACCAAGTCCCTGCTGACGAAGGAACTTAGGAAGCGCGGTGCCGACTACGATCGCGGAGAGGGCGACGAGTTCGGCTACCTCCCGCAAGTGGTCGTCTGCCGGGTTTGTAACTCTGGCTTCTCTCCCGACGAGACCTATCTGCTCTGCTTGATGCACGCCGTCATTGCCGGGAGCCTTTATCCCGATCCGGCGAAGCATCCCGAAGCGGCAAGCATCCTGCGCAGCAATCGGCATGTGGTGCGCGCGCTGAAGTGGCGGCCGGACCGACAGCTGTCTCTCTTCGGTGATCTGCAGCCGTTCACCTTGTACCCGGACGCCGACAGGGTGCGACGCGTCATTATCAAGAACGCCAGAGGCCACGCCTATCACGAGCTCGGCGAGCCTCTTCTGGAAGTGCCCGAGCATGTCGCCTTCGTGCCGCTGGGGCAGCTAAGCTCCAAGCAGAGAGATGCCTTCGAGTCCCGAGGCATGGGCATCGACCTCGCGGTCTGGCCCGAAGTGGGGAGCCGAATGACGGTCAATCTACTCGACGGGGAGGTTTCGGTCGGGGGCTGGATCGTGGTCGAACCGGGACGATACCGCTACTCCATTGATTGGTCCGACAAGATTAACGTGCGGACCGTGATCTGGGAGTATCTCGCTACCGAGACGCGGTGGGAGCGGTAGGCGCTGACCGCCCGCGCCCGCTAAGCGTCAGGACAGGGAGAAGCTGTTCGCTCCGCGAAACCCTTCCGGCGCGAAACGTGGCGCAGGCACCTGGCCGAGCGAGAGCGCAGCGAAAATATAAGAGTCGATCCAGTCGAGTGCCTCGGCGGCGGCTGCACCACACTCTTCGCGATTCTTGTTGGGGAATTTCGAACCCGACAGCACACCCTCATGCACAAGGTCATTGCGCATTTTCCGAAAGTCGGCCGGGAGGTTGGCGAGCCCGAAACGCTGGGCGGCGTAGGCTAGGTTCTTGTTGAACGTTCCGACATCGACGCCCGCGGGTGAAGCGGTCTCGGCGGTGGCGGCGATCACCTCGAGCACGGTTCCGGTACTGAGAACAAGGTCCTCAAGCGACCAGAATGCGAGCGCGTCGAGCCAGTGGTGACAGAGGAGTCGCGCCTTCTCGGTCGTGCCGGCACCCGGATAGCTGGCGACGAAGCGCTCGAGCATTGCGACAAAATCGCTCTCACTCCTGATTATCGGAAAGGCCGATGCCATTGCCCGCTGTCGTGGGAAATGATCGCCGACCTGCAGGAAACCAATTTCCGAGTGGGGCAGGCTGCGCGTCGGGCTTACGCTCAGCCCGGTGAGATAGCTTGCGCCCAGGCAAAGTGGGATCAGCTCCTCGAACAACCCCTCCAGCGCCGCGGACAGGGTTCCGGAATAGCTCGCCGTCCCTTCGCACGAATAGGTTTCGGCGCATTGCCCCCGCTCGCAGACGGCCACCTTGAACTCGTCGAACTGGTCGTGCCGGCGGAACTCCCAGGAGCCCGCGGGCGTGGTTAAGGTCACAGAGGCCGGGTCACCGGGAATGATCAGGTTAGTCAGCCAGAAGCCGATGTAGAGCGTTGCCATCCCGAAACGTTATTCGCCGGCCGGGCTTAGGTCGAGATGAATCGGACTTCCCCTTGGGGGGCTGATTGAGACTGTCGCAGCTGAGTCGGCATTTTCCTGTTTCGCCTTGGTGCGCCCGATCACACGATGACGATCGCGGTCCGCTCCCCTATCTTCCAGGCATGCGATCGAAGAAATCTGAACGGCATCACTGGTGGCCGGAATGCGTGTCTGGCCGTTGGGCCGACGGTTCGGAGGCGTGCATTGGCTGCTACCGGATGGGGAGGAACGCCGCGCACGGCCTGACGCCTTCGGGGTGATTGGCAACGGTCACTTCATCAAGCTTGGTAACAGATCGGGGGACACGACCCCGTGGGACCAGAATTTCGAGCGCGAATTCCACGATGCGGACGATCGCTTTCCCGCCGTCATCGACTGGCTAGAGGGGCTTCGATACGAGCCGCGCATCGGAAAGAACCGGCGCGACCGGTTCGTTCCACAAGCGTCGTCGGACGAACAGTTCGGACAGATGGTCGAGTCCCTCACCTCGCTTGCCATCCGCAGCCCGATGACCCGCGAAGCATGCGTCTCGCTTGCTGAACGGTTTCGCGGGCCTCTCCCGGAACGGGAACGCAACAGCCTGATCACCGCGAACATGCGTGACATGCACCGCCGCGCGGTCCGCGACCTGGGGATCAGCGGCAAGGCAACCGCTATCTTGTCTCCCGACCGCGAGTTCATCTTCGGCGACGGCTTCTATCACAACCTCACCTCGCCCGCCGGGACCCCGCATTCGCCGCGGATCTTGGTGCCCGTGACCCCTCGTCTTGCGGTCCTTTATGCGCGACCGATCCAATATTCGACGGAGCCGAGGCTCTCCACGCTCCTCATCACGGCCGACGAGACCGAGGCGCTCAACGAGGTTGTTCAGGTCTACGCCCGTAACGCCCTGTTCTATCGATCGGAGAAGCCTGAGATCACGCAGGATTTCCGCGCCGGCAAGCACCGGCACTACACATCCTCGCGCAATGTGGTCGAGCAGATGGTTCACGAAATGCCCGGCGTTCCCGATCGTGACACGTCGCTCGATTTCCTCGAGCGTCGACCATGATAACATCCTCGGTTCACGTAAAGGAGGGTTCGAGCGCGGCACCAAGGTAACGCCTTACAGCATCAATCTCCCCACGGACGAGAAGGTCGATGGGTGCCCGCCCGGAAAACGGCGCTGCTGAGTTGATCGCCCGCATCCACGCGTCCGCCCGCTCCTCGATCGGAAGGAGCGTGTGGATCGCACGATATATGAAAAATACATGAGAAATTCGCTCAAGCGTGGCTTCGGTCGGTGACCCGCCAAGAGCGAGCCCCAAGACCTGCAAGCGCTCTTGTCGATCGAGGCCCCACCGGTCGGCGATGTTCCTGAAGGTGCGCATCCCCGTATCTATCAAGTCGTTCATGCCCCGGGTTCGTTCGCGCCTCACGTGCAGATCCGAATTAGAGAAAAACGCCGTGCCCGATGCGATCGATCATCTCGATGACTGTCTGCAACCCCTCTTCCGACTGCTCGGCACGCTCGAGAGGGGTCATATGAAGGTAAAGGCTTCGCGCATTCATCCAGCGGGCAGTGCCTTCAACATCGCCGCCGAGCAGAACCTCCGCGGCGTGCAGGGCGGCCTTTGCCGATCGGGGGCCCACAGCCGCTTTCATGGCGATCGGCTGTCTCAACAGCGCGATCGCTTCGCCCTGCTTGCCAGCCTGGATCAGTTCCATGATGTTGGGTTTTATCGTCATCAGGAGTGCCAACGCGATCGATGACTAATCGTCCCGCCCCATCATGACGGCGAGCGGGCTCCATTCCATGTCATCGGGGCGGTCTCGAATAGTCAATGCCCCGGGCAGTTTCGGCTCCCATTCGCCAGCAGTTTCCGACAATCGCGTTCGCGCAATCTTGACCGACTGTATCCACCCACCGCGGTCGACAATCTGACAGCGGACGTTGCCACGCCATCCGTGAAAGGAAATTTCGAGATCGGATATACGGTCGAGGCCCTCCTCCCGCAGCACCCTCGCGATAACAGCGGCCGTGCCCTCAAGGTCATCGATGGGACCTTCACCGGAAAGAATGTAATGCATACCGATCCTCCTCCAAATCAGGGCGGACCGGCGCAAAGCCGGGTGTTGGAAACCTGAGCTTTCGCCAAGGCGCCGCCGCCTTTAGGCGAAGCCTTGGACATGCGCGACGGCCACCCGGCCGCACATGTGCGACCGGCCGAAAGCTCGAGGTTTCCACGCCCCACCACCGGGATTTACCGGTGGTATCAGGATGGTTGCAGAACCGATGGCATGACGCAAGATCGTTCGACGGCATCCGACAAGGACCTGTCTTCTGGAATATCCACTCCAGGCGAACTGGCTGCGCAATTGCGCCTAAAAATGCTCAATTGCGCAGCCTAACCGGCCGATCCGTAAAGTTTGTCAGTGGCGAATTCCGCCTGCGGCGGTTGCGTTCAAGCGAGTTCGAAAGTGCAGTGGCGCTTTCGAACTCGCTTGAACGCTCAAAAAATGTCGGGTTTAAAAACGAACAGACAGCAAACTTGACGGATTTGAAAAATTGACGTTGCGTCTAAGCAATTTTCTCACGGTGAATCAGTGTGATGGCCGAATGCCCGCCACCGGCAGGTGGCGGCTTCCTTTTTAAGATAGATTCGGTATCGCCCGGGCGATCGTAAGCTTACTCTTAGAAAGCCCTCAAAGCTTGTCTTTGAGGGCTTTCAGCGCGGCAAAGGGGCCGGCGTCTTCTTCACCGAGCACGCCGGCCTCGCGCAATTTCGCGTCCGCGCTCGGTGCGCGTGGGAAGGGATCGAGCGCAAGCGCCATCGTCTGCGCGACCGCTTCACCCAGATCGACCGAGCCGCCTTCATAGCTAATCTCATCGAGGTCGCTTTCCGCCAGTTCTACCTCTTCCACACTAGGCGCGGCGCCCGCGGGCACGAAGCGCACTGCGAAATCCTCGACGATCCTGGCAGGAACCGGATCGCCGCTCGCCACGCATGCCTGCGTCAATTCGGCTTCCAGTCTGCCGGTCGCGGTCACGATATCGCCTTCGCGCGCCAATTCGGACGTCGCCTCGAGCCGTTCAATCCCGATCAGACCGAAACGCGCTGCCACCGCCGCGCGCTCGTCCTCTCCCGCGCTGATTGACACCGCACGCGGTGCGCTCCCCAGTTCGTCAAGCCGGAAAGTGCGTGAGAATTCCGGCGTCATGCGGGCCAGCCTCCTGCAATCAGATCCGCCGCGGGCATCCCCGCCAGGCGCAGGCGCAATTCGGTCAACCCATTGCGCACTGCGGCCCGTGCGCTC
>Ga0207705_10000546_pt1 | contig 31740 bp, 21 predicted proteins | sample KBSC13metaG_FD_184314 | JGI IMG/M metagenome (GOLD analysis project Ga0207705, IMG submission 184314) | Corn rhizosphere microbial communities from Kellogg Biological Station, Michigan, USA - KBS C1-3 metaG (SPAdes) (version 2) | ecosystem: Host-associated > Plants > Roots > Rhizosphere > Soil ... | reverse complement strand
CGAGGATAAGAGTTGGCCTCTTGCGGCGGTCATCGCGCCGCTCGGCGGCGGCGTGTGGGGCTCGGTGCATGGTGCGCTGGTCGCGGACCCTTCGCGCCTGCTGCGCCTGTGGGATATTCGGGCGGGGGGCGAAGCGAATGCAGACCCCTACACGCGCCCACGTGCTCCCGGCGAACGGATGATCCTCTCCACCAGCGCCTCCAGTATCTCCGATATGCAGGTGCTGGCCTCACTGGGCTTCACGCTGTTTCAGACCGATTCCGATCACCTCTCCACCGAGGAGACGACCGCCGGGCAGTGGAACTGGCGGACGCAGGATGCGGCGCGGCAGGCGGTGCAGAGTCTGGGCCTCGACTGGAGCTACTTCCCGCACTACGCTTTTCCTCCTCCCTGGTATCGCAAGGGCGTGCCCTACACAGCGATCGAATGTCTGGAACACCATATGCCGGTGTCGGCGTTCTCGCCTTGGGATCCGACCTGGTCTGCCTTTGTCACGCGAGGGTACGACGCGCTGGCCCGTCAGTTTGCGCCCAAACCCGATCCGAAAGGCGATAAGCGCGGCCTCTCTGCGGTCTATGTCGGGATTCACGGCGATTTCGGCGAGGCGGGACTGCTCAACGGTGGGCGCGTTTCTCCGGCGATTCCGGCGCAGTTGGAAGACTGGAAACGTCGTTTCGGCAACGAGCACGACCATCTGGGCTGGTGGTGCAGCGATCCCAAAGCCCGCGCCGATTTCCGCGCGGTCATGCTGCACAAGTACGCCTCACTGGAGGCGCTTAATACCGCCTGGAAGCGCACCTTCAAGACGCCGGACGAGATCACCTTTCCGACCGCGCCTCGCATCGAGGCGAAGCGGGAGTGGCTCGATTTTGTGGACTGGTATCAGGAGAGCGTCGGGAAGGCGGTCGAACTCAACCTGAATGCGGCCCGCACCCATTTCCCCGACAGTCTGCTGATGCTCCCTGCCGGATTCTCCGACGAAAACCCACGAGGCGGAAACGATAACAGTCTGCTGCCCAAACTCGCGGCAAAATTCCATGCCGAAGTGCGCTCCACGCACGGCGGTCTCTATCCTTTTGCCGGGAACGCGGCGACGATGATGGGACGGCTTGGCAGCGCCAGCCGCTTCTATGGTGCGCCCTTCTGGACGGAAGGGCAGATCAATCTCACGTCCGAGCAGGAGACGGAGCGGATCTTCGAGGCGGTCTCACAGGGAGCGAAGGGCTATTTCGACTGGGCCAACAACGCGGTCACCAATCGCGACGTTTTCTATCGTTACAGCAAATACATGCGGGTCGATAAGCCTATCGTGGATGTCGCGATGTTCTATCCGGCGGAGGCACAGAAACTGCACCCCGATCAGCCCTATGCACCGCTCTTCGCCCAGGCGACGGCATACGTGCGGGATTTTGCCAACTTCGACATCGTGGACGATCGGATGGTGACGGACGGATGCCTGAGCAACTACCGGGTGCTGGTGCTGTGGGAGGGGACGCAGGCGGACCAGGCGACGCTGGATAAGATCAAGGCGTGGGTGCTGGACGGCGGAACGCTGCTCTGCTACGACTTCGGGAAAGTCTCCACCTTTGACGGGACTACTCCCTGGTACGACAAAACCGACCTGTTCGGCTATATTCAGGAGCTTGCCCCGGCGAAACTTACCGAGCGCTATGTCGGCACGGTGCCGACGCAGTACCGCATCCAGGTAGGAGATCCTCAGAATGCCAACTATTTGGCGGATGGCGGCGAAGGCTGGTATCCCCCGCAGAAAGAGGACAATCTAACGTGGCGCTGGACTAAGGAGAAGGCCAGCATCAATCTGCCCGTCAATTCGGATCGGAAATATACCCTGATTGTACGCGCCACTCTGCCCAAGGAGGCGGCCGATCTGAAACACACGGTCTATGTCAATGGCATCGCGGTGGGGGAGATGAACTCGCCGGGAGATTGGACCTACAAATTTCTGATCCCGCAGGAGGCGATCAGCGGCAAAATCGTGATGCTGCGGTTTCAGTCGGAGACGCTCAAGGCTTCGATGCCGATTCCCGGCAGCACGGAGGCGCATCCGGAGGTCGGCGTGCTGGTGCAGATGGTGCAGATGGTGGAGAGCGGGACCCAGGAGGCTGACCCTCTGCCGCTGCCCGGAACGATGCGGCGCGAACTGAATATTGGCCTGCTGAAAACCAGTTGGGCGCGCCAGGCGGGCAAGGGGCTGACGATCTACTTCCCGGCAACCAAGAATCTGCTCTACGGCTATTTCGAGGTGATCCGTCAGGCGATCTATCGTCTGAGTTCGATCGACCCTACTCATCGCGATGCGCTGACGGTCGATGATACCGACGATGGCATCTACGCCACGCTGTTCAAGGACAAGATCCTCTACTACAACTCCCGAAACGAGAAGGTGATCAAGACGGTCAAGATCTCCCCCACGGCCTTCACGGCCTGGAAAGGCGACGTCACGACTCCAGGCGACAACTCCTGGACGCTGACGCTCGAACCGCACAGCATCGGCGCGATCAACTTCGGGACGCCGACGCAGGAGCTGCTGTATGAGTGCGAAGAGTTCAAGGAGCCTGGCGACCTCAAACCGACCGAAGATCCGACCTGTAGTCCTGGCACAGGGCCGACCTGTATCATTATTCCCAAAGGCAAGTCGATCTTGACCCGGATCTCGGTGGATGTGGCGGGGCAGTATACGCTCTTTGCACGTACCCTGCGCGCGGGCAAACTCACGCCCGTCGATATCCTGATCGACGATCAACCGCTTCCGCCCGTCAACGCGAAAGCCGGGCAGACACTGCTCGCGGGCGTCGTCACCCTGACCAAAGGCAAGCACACCCTGACGCTGCGCCCTCCGCCCGGCCTGGACATCCGCGCCGACTTCGTCGTGCTCACCAACGACCCCACCGTCGGCGGCTACGACTTCTCTTCCCATGCCGTTCCCGTGGAGTAGCCTGAACCACACTTCTAAACCGTTGCACAGTTCAGGGGGGATGGTGCACTTTGGTAGCGTGGGCGCGTGTCGGAGAGACCGAGAGCTCTTGAGAATGTTTCACGAAAGGGGAGCGCAAGGGGTGATTGCAAAGGTCGTTCCTGAGAGAACGGTTTCGTAACAGGATGACAACTCCTCTGCCACCTCATGGAGGCAGTTCCCTTGTCGTATTTTCTATGGAATCCCGAGTACAGAAGGCTTACGCGGTTCTTGATTCTGCACTGCTTGAGAAGGACCTCCGCGAGATTGAGTTGTCGGTCGTCATGCCCTGTTTGAATGAGGCGGATACGCTTGCCACCTGTATCGAGAAGGCGCAGCGGGCGTTGCGCGATCACGATATTGTCGGCGAGATCGTCATTGCCGACAACGGCAGCACGGACGGCTCTCAGGAGATCGCGCGCAGCATGGGCGCGCGGGTGGTGCCGGTTCCCGACAAAGGCTACGGCAATGCGCTGATGGGCGGAATCGCGGCGGCACGGGGCCGTTACGTCATCATGGGCGATGCCGACGACAGCTACGACTTTCTGGAGATTCCGAAGTTCGTCTCGAAACTGCGCGAGGGCTATGATCTGGTGCAGGGCTGCCGCCTGCCCTGGGGCGGTGGAACCGTCAAGCCCGGCGCGATGCCCTTTCTGCACCGCTGGTGGGGCAATCCGATGTTCACTTTGATGGTGCGTTCCTGGTTCCACGCGCCTATTCATGATGTCTACTGCGGCCTGCGCGGATTCACCAAGGAACTCTATACGCGACTGGATCAACGGTGTACGGGCATGGAGTTCGCCACCGAGATGATCATCAAGTCGAGTCTGTACCATGAGAAGATCGCGGAGGTGCCGATCACGCTGCATCCCGATGGCCGCAAAGCCCACGCGCCGCACCTCAAGACATTTCGGGATGGCTGGCGCACCCTGCGCTTCTTCCTGATGTACAGTCCGCGCTGGCTCTTTTTCCTGCCGGGCGCGCTGTTGGTTCTTCTGGGGATGATCGGTTACGGCATCGCGATGCCGGGTATTTCGATCGGTGGGATCACCTTCGACGCGCACACGCTTCTCTTCGCCAGTCTGGCGATCCTCTGCGGCTACCAGTCCTGCCTGTTCGCCATATTCAGCAAGGTGTTCGCTGTCAGTGAGAAACTGATGCCGGAAGACCCGCGTCTGAATCGCTTCTTTGAGGTCGTCAATCTGGAACGTGGGATTGTGATCTCTCTGGGGACGCTGGCCTTTGGGCTGACGCTGCTGCTGGGAGCGGTCAATCAGTGGCGAGTCGCCTCCTGGGGTCATCTCGACTATAGCCATACGATGCGATGGGTGGTGCCAGGCGTGACGCTGACCGCGTTGGGGTTCCAGACGCTGCTCTCCAGTTTCTTCGTCAGTATCCTGGGGATGCGCCGCAAGTGAGCCGGCCGCTACGATCTATGACCACCGATGAGACTTCCGCGCAAACCCGGTAAGAGGGTTTTGCACAGTGTTGGAGCTACGCGGCATTTTGGTATCGGGATACGCTTGAAGAGTCGGCAGAGATCTCTGATGCCGTATCCTGAACTCCTGTCAACGATGTGCCGTGCCGCCGGCGTGGACAGATCACTTCCTCAAAACCACTTCCTGGAAGGGAGGTGAATGACCTCTTCCTGACCAGGAAAAAGAGACACTCTCATCGATGTTGGCTACAACTCCCCTGACGCATATACCGCTTCTTTTTGACACACTTCTCACGCTGTTGCTTTTCACGCTGGGGGCGGCTTTGGGGCTGCGTCTGCTTCGATGGCTGCGCATCTCAGTCGCAGACACATTGGAGCGTGGGATATTTGCGGCGACTCTAGGGATGGGGGCGCTCTCCTTTCTGCCGTTTGTGCTTTTTGCGGTAGGGATCGGGCGGCCTGTCGTGGTTATGAGTGCGGTGTGTTTGCTCGTATTGCTGCTCTGGAAGGATATGGTTCGCACTGTGCGCGGCGCGCTTGGGGCGTTGTCAAAGGCGTTTCGAACCGCTGCTGCGGCCGGTTTCTCCTGGGGATGGCTGTTGGCGCTTGCCTGTGGGCTGCAACTGCTGCCCCTGTTCCTGCAGGCGCTCTGTCCGCCGACCGATCCCGATGGACTGTTCTACCATCTCACCGGTCCACTCCGCTACCTCGATCTGGGGCACTTCGCCTATATGCCTACCTTCCTTCAACTGAACTGGCCGTTGGGCGTGGAGATGTTGTTTGGGGTCGGGTTGGCCTTCAACACCAACTATGCCGCCTCGCTGATCCCGTTCAGTTTTGGGCTGCTGCTGCTACTGTCCGTCTATGTAGTCGGCAGACGGCTCGCCTCTCCCATAGTAGGTGGGCTTGCTGCGGTCCTGACGCTGTTCTGGGTGCGCAGTGTGATGAGTGTTGCGTATGTCGATGTCGCATTGGCACAGTACACTCTGCTCTCCGTCTACGCTTTCTTCCTCGGATGGAAGCGCCTGCAGCCCGTGTCCGACAAAGGCGTGGTCGATGACTCTCCTGCGGTCACGTTCTTCCAGGAGGAGAAGGATCTTGTCAACTCTTCCTTGCAGCAGGAAGATGGGGCAGAAGCGGCGTCGCGAACGGCGAGGATGTGGTGGCGGCTCTCGGCGCTGCTGATGGGGCTGGCTGCCTCGGCAAAACTCTCTGCCCTGGCGCCTTTAGTGCTCATGACGGGTCTTGTGTTCTGGACAGAATGGAGGCTCTGCCGGCGGCTTCGGGGAACCGGAAAGGCGGTGCTTGCGCTGCCCCTTCGTTCCGCGGCGCTCTATCTGGTGTGGGGGTTACTGGTCGTTGGGCCGTGGTACCTTCGTACCTGGTTCGAGACCGGAGATCCGCTCTATCCTCTCTTCTGGTCGATTTTCAAACCACGTGACTGGAACCTCATCACGAATCTGCGGATGAACGAATATGTACAGTATCTGGTCCCCGTGCCATCCCTGCATCTTACTCCGGAAAACATGCGCAAATTGCGGCTGGTCGTTCTGGGTATGGTAGCGATCAGTGGCCTCTGCGTTAGCTTCTGGCGCGGCACGCGCGACATCCGCCCCCTGGTCGTTTTTCTCTTTGCCGCCCTCTTCTGTCAGGTGGGGAGCGTTGGTATCTATCTGCGCTACCTGATTCCTTTTCTACCGATCGCGATGCTGTTGCTGGTCTGGGTGTTTCGGGGCGTGCTGGCGCGGTCGGATACCTGGAGATGGGTGGGGGCGGCGCTGGTCGTGCTGGCATTGTGGGCGCCGCCGAAGCGTCAGTTGTCTCGGACCATCGCAGGTATTCGTACGGCGTTGCCGGTCGCGTGCGGTGCGGTGACACACGATGCCTATCTCACGCGCGAAGTGCCGATCTATCCCGTGATGCAGTGGTCGAACGAGAATCTGCCGCCTGATGCGGTCGTTGTACTGGGCCTTGCTCACGACGCCTACGCCTCGCTGCTGCACCGCAAGGCGCTGGTTACAGGAGTATGGCTTCAGGGCGCCCTGCGGTTTGACGACTGGGGGACGCTGCTGGCGGACCTGCATCGGCACGGCGCAACGCATCTCATGGTACTTGACGAAAAGCCGTCAAGCCCGACTGAAATCGCTGCCATGGGGCGGGAAGATCAGGTGCGGGCCACCCTCGAATACCCGCAACTGGAGCGTCTGCGCACGCGCTACGGGGTTCCTATTTACCATCATGACGGCTATACTGTCTACGCGCTTCAGTGGGACAATCCCCACCTTCCGTGATCCGAAATGTTCAGAATTTGAGGATGGGACCGGGTACGGCACGGAAGAGGAGGGTGTCCCGGTCGTGGTCGTAGATGGCGTAGCGCATGATGTCGTACCGGTCGCGGCTGTAGCCAACGGCTCCGACGCAGACGATGTAGCGGTCGTCTGTCGCCAGGGAGAGTTCGCGATCGTAGGGGATGTCGTAGGAGGTGGCGGAGACCTGTTCCGCACACTTCTGCCCGAAGATGAGCGGGATGTGAATATCGCCGACGAAGATGCGTCGGTAGGAGGACTCTTCGAAGACATTCCAGGCTTCGATCGGGTCCTTTATTTTGTCTTTTTTGCGGCGTGGGGAGGTGTGGGTGAAGAGGATGCCGTCTTCGACGATCTCTTCCGGCAGGGAGCGCAGGTAGGTTTTGGCTTCCCAGGAGAGTTTTGTATCCGGCCACTCGTCGTGATTGCCCTGGACGGTGGGCAGGTTGCGATCCTGGAAGAGTTGCACGACTTCCGGGCCGTGGTCGCCTCCATCCACGAGATCGCCGAGGCAGAGGATGCGATCACACTGTTGCTGGCGGATGTCTTCGAGGACGACGAGCAGGCCGTCGTAGTTGCCGTGAATATCTGAGATCAGTGCGGTTTTCATGGGGCGGTTTGACTCTGGTCGGTTAACGTCTGTTTTAGCGCGAGGACGGCGACTTCTTTGGCTTTGGCTTCTATCTCTACGGTGAGATCCAGGGTGAGCCAGGAGGGTGGGAAGTCGTTGATGTCGATGAAGTCGTGATGGCGTCGGGGGCCGGGACCTTCCCAGCCCAGGATGGGGCTGGAGATGTGAAAGAGAGGTTCGCGGTTCCAGGTAGCGAGCGCCTGTCGGGTCGCCTCTTCGATGGAGAGGCCGTCCGGGTTGACGCGGTGGTGATGGACGTCGTAGACGAGCGGGACGCCTTCGGCGCGGCAGAGGGGCAGCAGATCGGCGGGGGTGTAGGTGATGTCGTCGTTCTCGACGGTCAGGCGGGTGCGGACACGTGAGGAGAGGCGTGGGAGGTTGGCGGAGAAATCGGCGAGCGCTTTCGTTTTATCGCCGAAGGCTCCGCCTCCGTGGATATTGATGACATCGGCTCCGACCCATTCGGCCACTTCGGCCTGATATTCGAGTTCGCGGAGGGAGGCGGTGACGACTTCGGGCTTCTGGGAGTTCAGGACGACGAACTGATCGGGGTGAAAGCAGAGGCGCAAGTTGTGCTGCTTTGCAAACTCCCCGACCTGTTGGAAGCGTCGGACGATGGAATCGCCGGCCGGCAGGTCGCTCATTTCGTAGCCGTCGCGGGGGTGTGTCTTGAGCGGCAGGATCTGGCTGTTGATACGGAAGCAGCCGATGCCGTTGTCGGCGCAGAAGCGGAGGGCTGCCAGTAGAGCCTCCGCATTGGCGGCGCAGAGGCGAGCCAGTTTTGCCAGCGCCTCGGGACGGTCCATACGTCCGCTGGCGGTGGCGGTGGTGCTGACAAACTTGATCGGCTGGTCCCGAAAAATGCAGCAAAGCCCGAGTCGGATCACGAAATCTCCCATCTTAGGAAGGGCGTTCTTAGCCCGCGTATCTTGCATCGAAAAAGGTTTTTGCAGGCAGGATTTCTAAGTGGAATACTCCTGCGGTTAGCAGCGCATCTTTTAGTTGGAGCGCCAGGGGGGACTGGCAGGTCATGTCCATTATACCTGCGGGAAGCGGGGTCGGTTTCCGGAGAGTGGCATCCGGAAAATCTACGTAGTAGCGGAGCAGATAGTCGCGCTCGGCAGGAAAGATGCCGTCGCGGACGTAGGTGTCTGCCAGGTAAAATCGATCCTGGAGGTTTCGGATGGAAGCCGTTCGATCGCGTAGGTCTGCCCAGGAGATCGGCTGGGACTCATTGATAACTCCGTCGTGTTCGTGCCAATCCGTATTGTGAAAGAGGGAGGCTTCCGGTCGATAGATGTACAGCCGCTCCACGACAGCAGCCAGAACTTGCTGAAACAGTGGCAGAGGGATGTAGCCGTTTAAGGTAACGGTCCGCCCATCGAAGGGTGGTAGGCCCTCTCGCCAGAGGCGATCCCATTCCGCATCCATCAAGTTCTCCTCTTTGCCATTGAGTTCTCATTAGTATAAGTGTAGCGTGCCGGACGCCTGCTGTCAAATCGGTGCTGCTATCACTCGGGAATGGTCGATCGGGAAGGGTTGGGAGCGTTCCACGGAGATGGCCGGCGGATATACAGGAATTCCAGCCTCTCTTGCCATAATAGGCAGTGTGAATGTTCTACAAGAACAAAGGAATAGGATCTGGCGCGTCCGGCTTTTTGATGGCCCGGTTCTGGAGGATGCCTCCGAAGTGACCGTGCGGCATTTTCGGTCGCAGCGAGTGGGAGCGCTGCTGGCCTATCTTGCGCTGCATCTGGATCGTCCCTGCCCGCGGGAGACGTTGTGTGACGCGCTTTGGCCGGAGGAAGATCTGGATGTGGCCTCTAATCGACTGCGGGTCACGCTGGCCTCGTTACGCCGTCAACTGGAGCCTGCGGGCGTCTCGTTCGGAACGGTCCTGGATATCGGTACGCCGGGCAGCGTTATTTTGCGTGCGGCCACGGTATGGTGCGATGTGACGGCGTTCGAGCAGGCGCTGCAGGCGGGGCGGCGTGAGGATGCCGTGCGACTGGCGCGTGGGACGCTCCTGCCCGGTTACTACGATGAATGGGCGCTTACGGCGCGTGAGCAGTTGGAGGCGTTGCGGGAGGAACTGCGAGACGTTCCTCTGGATAAGGGGACGCAACGTGACGAGACATCCGCTGTCTACACTGCGCTGCCGACACATCGACTTCCGCTCTATTTGACGCGATTCTTCGGGAGACAGGCGGAACGACAGAAGCTTGCCGAACTGGTACAGGCCAATCGTCTTGTGACGCTCACGGGGCCCGGGGGGATCGGCAAAACGCGTCTGGCGGTAGAGACAGCGGGGACGATCTCCTGGAACTGTGTCTTTGTTCCTCTGGCCGATCTGCCTTCGCCGGAACGCGTGCCGGAAGCGACTCTGCAGGCCCTTCTGATCTCGCCTCAGGCGCAGACCGACCCGGTCGAACAACTGATCGAGGTGCTGCAGCAACGGGATTCGGTTCTGCTGATCCTGGACAATGCCGAGCACGTTCTCGAAGCGGTCGTCGCGCTGGGGATGCGTCTCCTGACCTCTGTGCCCCAACTCCGGCTTCTGGTTACCAGTCGGCATCGGCTGGATATTCCCGGAGAGGCGCTGCTGCCCCTGGAGCCACTGGAGCCGCCGCCCCACACCTCCGGCACGGAGCGTCTGGAAGAGTTTCCGGCCATCGCGCTGTTTCTGGATCGAGCGCGGAATGTGCGTCCGGACTTTACACTGAATGTGCGGCAGGCGGAGGCGCTGGTAGAGATCTGTCATCGGCTGGAAGGGATGCCGTTGGCGTTGGAACTGGCGGCGGCGCGGGTGACGGCGCAGACACCGGTGCAGATCGCCGCGGCGCTGGCCGCCAATATCATGGAGCTGAAGTCACGGCAGCGCGCTCTGCCGGAAAGGCACCGTTCGCTCCGCGCGGCGATCCACGGCAGTTTTGATCTGCTGACAGAGGAGCTGCGGACCTTCGTGGCTAGACTTTCGGTATTTCAGGGAGGGTGGACGGCGGAAGCGGCGCGTGTCGTTACGGGGGATCCGGGTGCGGAGGAGGCGCTGGAGGAGTTGGTGGTTCGCTCTCTCGTGGTTGTTCGGGAGGAGGAGGAGGTAGGCGCGATACGCTACTCGTTTCTGGAGGCCATGCGTCAGTTCGCCTCCGAACAGCTTGCCGGGGCCGAACGTGACACTCTGGCTGCGCGCCATGCCCACTATTTCCTTACGCTCGCAGCGAAAGGTGACGAGGACGATTTGCGCACGCTGCGCCCGCTGGATGCAGAGCAGGAGAATCTGCGGGCTGCCCTCGTGTGGGGGCGGCAGTCGCAGGATCGCGTTTTCTGGGCGGGACTGGCGGGTGCGCTGCTGCATGCCTTTGTCCGCGGGCATCATCGACGCGCACTGGATTGGATCGATCAGGCGATGCCGTTCGTGGCCACGGCACCGGAAGCCGACCTGCGCTTTCGTGTGCGTTACGCGGCGTGTCAGATACTTCACGACATCGGGCGTTTTCCGGAAGCGCGACAAACGGCGTTGGATATGATGGCGGACGCCGAAAGAGGCGGGCATGCCGTCCAGAGCGTACATGCGGAGGTGATCCTCGGTTTTGCGGAGGAGGCGCTGGGGAACTTCGAAGCCGCGGTTCAGAGACAGCGTGCCGCTCTGCTGAGGGCGCGGTCTCTCGATAGTATCTCGCTCCTGCTGGCCTGCCTGTCCCACACGGGTGGGGCGCTGCATGGATATGGGGCGCTGCTGGGCGTGGAGACAGCGGCAGGGCGTGCGATGCTGGAGGAGGCCGAAGCTCTGGCGCGGGAGATGATCGCCCGTGTGCCTCCTCATTCGCGGCGTGTCTCCCTGGCCTACATAATGACCGTGGCTCCCCTCTTCTTCCTCAAACGCTTCGACGAGGCGCTGCCGCTGCTCAAGCGGTGTCAGGCGATTGCCATCGCCAACGGTACGATGACGGAACTCATGTTCTCGTTTGCCTACGAGAGCGACATCGCGCGGATCCACGGCGAGTTCGAACAGGCGGCGCTGCTGTTCGGCGCTTTTCTGACACTGCAGGAGCGCATGGGCTTCAGCCTGGAGCGGGCGCAGGCCTTTCGCCCGAACTGGCTGCAGGAGTTGGTCGGTCATGTGCAGACCGCTCTGGGCATCGAACGCTTCGACTCTCTGGTTCGGCGTGGCCGACAGACTCCCCCGGAAACCTTCTCCACCTCACGTCTCCCCTAACACAAAATTAAGCGGCGTTAACGGGTAACGCTTCCGAGAGCTAATAGACGGTTAACGGGGCTGTGTCATTGTAGTCCTCAAGCATAGCCTGGTCGAGACGCCTGCGCTCTTCCATTCTCTTTTTCTCATGCAAGCCCTCGCACCCTATGCCGATGCTCAGGTCTGTCCTCTTCTCAAGGAGAGGGCAGGCGCGATCCAGGAAAGGACGATGTTTCTCATGACACTTCGGCAACTCTTCGGCAATGGCACACTGTGTCTGGCACTGGTCACCCTGTTCTCTGCTGTAAGTTCTTCCCCTGCGCGCGCGCAGAACCCTCCGTCTCTGGAGGCGTTTCAGGGTATCTACGCGGGGAACTTCGGAGGCTTTGCGGGTATTACGGGCAACGGCGGCCCCAACAGCGCCTCGAATCCTTTTCACGACACCGTCACGTTTACCGGCAATGATAGGAACGGCGATCTTCAGCAGATGACGGTGGACGGCACGGCCTACTCCTCCGCCGGCTATGGGCATATGCATGTGTATGGATCCGGCACCGTCACCAATAGCTACTACAATCCCACCAATCAGCCTTTCACCGATGCGCAGGGCAATGTCAATCCCGGTGGTTCTCCGGACCTGATCGCGGTCCATGGGAACGCCGGTTGGACCGACACCTTCACCTACACCGGGCTGCAGGGCACAGGCTATAAAGTCAACTACTACTTCAATCTTGTCGGGACTGCGACCGGGGACACGGAAGCGGGGCTGAATTTCTCGACGAGTGATCCGAACGGCCCCTCCTACAATCCCCGCACGTCCCAGGGATCGGCGCTCTGGATCACGCCGTTCTATCAGGTGGATTGGAACGTTCCGTTCGATGTCTTCGCGGATTTCTATGGCGGTATGACGACCTATGTGTCTCAAAAGCCGGACGGCAGCACCTACACTGCGACCGGCAACTACGCGGACACATTGACTCTGTCCGGGATCCAGATCGTCGATGCGAACGACAATCCGGTTTCGGGCTGGTCGCTCACCTCCGCTTCCGGAACGCAGTATCCCCTGGTCACTGCAACACCCGAACCCGGCAGTCTCGCGCTTCTATTCAGCGTAGCCTCCCTCGGCACGCTGACGGGGATCCGCCGTTTGCAAAAGCGACGTAGACAGACGGGGTACCGCGAATCTATCTCAGGATGAAGGGAACGATTCGTTCTCGCATACCGTCCGCCCTTGAAGCTATGTTTTAAGAAGATACGCTTTTCAAGAGGAGATGACGACATGCCAGACAAAGTAGACGAGAAGAGAAAACAGATCCGTGCGGAAGAGCATGAGGAAGCCCTTCATCCAACTCCGCACAATCCTGCGGGCGACGTAGAAGTCGTTACCGCGAACAGCGCCACGCACGAGCATGGTCTGCAAAACAAAGAGATCAACAAAGAGCATCGCAAGGAAGTCGATATCCACAGCGACGACAAGAATGTGCGGAACACCCATGTGCCCAAAGATGAGCAACTAGCGCATGATTTGAAAGCAGAAGAGGAAAAGTGAGCGCCAGGCAACGTTTCCTGAGGCGCTTTCGCCAAAAATTGTGAATACACTCTGATCTGTGAGGGATCTATGCAGAATTCAACCTACGTTGTCTCTGTATAGATCCCATTTTTAATGTTTTGCGGGATAAGGCGAGGATCTCAGTCGCTATTAAGGGCTTCGCTTCCAGGCGGAGTGGAGGGGAAATACCTGGAGGGAGTGCAGGGTTGTATTGGCGTGCGTGCACTCTACGGTGAGAGGCGAGTCGTTGGGGACGAAACAGGCGGAGAGGGAGAGTTCGCCGTCGTTTACGAATGTCTCCGCTGACGTACGGTCCAACAGAATCTCCACGGTTTTGATGTTGCTGGAGACGGGAACGGGCTGGGAGTTGCAGGCGACGGAATGGTCGGTGAGGGTGACGGTCGCGCCGTGGAGATGAAAGGTGAGGGTAACGCCTGCCGGAATTTCGACGCTCGCTTTGAGGTGGAACAGGTCGCCGGAGGCTGCGAGGGGCAGAGGTGTTCCGGCGTGCAGGAGGGTGTCTTTCCACTCCTGTGGTTTGCCGTGCAGTTTGCTGATCTCCGGGGCGGGATTGCGATAGACGCGCAGGCCGTTCGGGGTGGTGCGAAGGGTGAGGTCGGCGGGGAAGGTCATCTGCTGGTTGAAGGGCATGTCGGGATATTTGCCATCGCGCATCCAGGCGATCTGCACGCGGCGGCCGGGAGCGCCTTCGATGTCGCCCCAGGACTGGGTGGCGTAGAAGTTCGGCCCCTGATCGCAGGGAACCTGTTCGGTCTCCGGCACGAAGGCAGTTCCGTTGAAGTCGCCGACGGAGTATTTGCCGTTGCCGCGGATGAGCACCCACTTCTGGTGATGGAGGTCGCCATCGACGGGAAGCTGGAACAGGTCGGGGCACTCATAACTGTCGGGCAGGGAGGTCGGCAGAGCGGTCCAGGTCAGCAGGTTGGGAGACGTGAAAAAGTGGTAACTTCCCTCGCCGTAGAGGACCATGATCCAGTGTTTGTCCGGTGCGTACCAGAAGACTTTGGGGTCGCGTTCGGGATGGACGAGGACCGGGTTTTGCGCGTATTTGGTCCAGGTGCGGCCTGAGTCCAGGCTGTAGGAGAGGCACTGGCTGCGATTGTCGTTGCCGGACCAGAAGGCGACCAGAGGCGGATGTTTTTTGTCGTGTGCGAGGCCGGAGGTGTTGTTCTTATCGTAGACGGCTCCGCCGGACTGCACGCCGGTTCCGAAGCGATGGTCTTCCCAGAAAGCGGGCTGGAGTTCGGTCCAGTGGACGAGGTCTGTGCTCACGGCGTGGATCCAGCATTTGTTCCAGCGTTGGGCGAAGAGGTGGTACTCGCCGTTCAGATAGATCAGGCCGTTGGGATCGTTGAGCCAGCCCTCTTCGCGCTGGCCGGGGTTGAGCTGGTGGACGGTCCACTGGCGCGCGGTGAAGTGGTACTGGGGGCGGTATTTTTCCTGATACAGGTCGGCGGGTGTGGGCAGCAAGTGCGTCTCCATGTACTGTTTTTTATGCAGCGCGATCCGGGTGGCTCCGCCGCTCAGGCGCTCGATTTCGGAGTCGGTCAAGGCGCGGTTCCAGAGGGCGACGTAGTCGATCTGCCCTTTCCAGCCGGAGTTGACGGCGCCTCCGTTGGTTTCGCCGCCGATGAGCACCGGTTCCGTATTGCCGGTGCGCAGGGGGCCGACCGGATTCGCCTCGTCCATCAGGACGCCATCGACGATCATGCGGAGCGTCTTACCGTCGTATCGGCAGACGAGGGTATGCCACTCTTTAGAACCGATCTGTGCGAGGGGAGCCATGACCTGTGTCACATCCGGGGTGTCTCGGGTGCCTAATTCGAACCCGATCGCCGTGGGGAACGAGAAGAGGTTGTAGACGAGACGGTTGTGGCCGCCGTGCTTGCTGAAGATTGGTTTGCCCCAGACGCCGGAGGGACTGCGGAGACGCACGCTGAGGGTGAATGCGGAGCCGGAGAGGTTCAGCATTCCGTCCGTCCCTTGTCCGGCGTCCAGGTAGCCGCCCTCGAACTGTGCGACGATGCCGTCGCTGCCGGATGCCAGGGATTCTTCCCGGTCTTTGCCTGTCAGGGGGGTGTTCAGGGTCACCGCGCCGACGGCTTTGAGTTCGTTTTTTCCTGTGGGGTCTTTAAGATCGGTCATGTGCCAGATGGCTACCGCGTCTTTGAAGACGCGGTCGTATCGTGGCAAATCTTGTGCCTGTATGGCGGAGGCAGATAGAGCAGTCAATAGGACCCATAGAGCGGCTCTCTTGAGCATAAATCGTGTCCTCTTCGAGTTAAGGTGCGGCAGGTAGTTTTGTGTTTTTGAGTGTTTCCGGTTCCATAGCGGCGAGGGCCAGGATTTGTGGGTGCAGGATGGAGGTCCAGAGTTCGTAGCCTTTGGCGTTCAGGTGCAGGCCGTCTGTGCGGTAGATCGCGGGGCGGGCCTCTCCGGCGGCACTGAGCAGTTTAGAGTGCGAATCGATATAGTTCAGAGGCATGCCTTTTTTCGCGGAGGCGTCGACATACTCTTGTATGAGGCGGTTGCCTTCGACGAATTGCGCTTCTTTTTTCCAGCGGGATACGGCGGGATTCATAGAGATGTAGACGACGCGCGTTTTCGGCAGTGCGGCGTGGACTTCCTCGACAAAGGCTTTGTAGTTCTTCAGGACTGTTTCGGGAGTTTTACCGGCGTTGATGTCGTTGCCGCCGGCATAGAAGACGATCATTTTGGGCTTGTAGGGCAGGACGATCCGTGGAGCGTAGCGCACGCTATCGGCAATCTCCGAACCTCCGAAGCCGCGATTGATCACTTTCAGTTCCGGGAAGTCTTTGGGCAGGGACGTCCAGAGGCGGATGCTCGAACTTCCGATGAAGAGAACTGCGTCGGTTGGTGGCGCGGCTTGCTTGTCTGCGGTTTCATAGGCGACGATCTCGGCTTCGAAGGGCGCTTTCTTGGGTTGCTCGGTGACGGCAGGTGTTTGCGGGGTGGTGTTGGTCTGTTGGGTAGGGATGGAAACGGAAGCGGTCAGGCACCAGAGCGCCGCACCGATCAAATTGGGAATGTATGGCATGATGGAAGAGATCTCCTTGCGCTGTGTATCAAAATCGGCTTGATCTGCTCCGTATGTCCGAATGTCGCGATGCTTTGGCTCGCTGGGTATTCGGAAGAGGAGAGATTCTGGGAGAGCGCTCCATACGCTTCGGCGAAAGTCGTGAAACTCCTTCTTTGTATCTGCGATTACGCGGCGCTTCGGCGTAAAATCCTCAGAAGAAATGTGCGGGCGATCTCGAATATTTTGCCTGATGGATATCCTGACAGTAGCGCGGACAGCTTTTGTGACATCTCAGTACGTTGTAGTTGGCTACAGCAACCGTGTTTAAGCCGCATAGGCCCCAGGTTGGAATTGTTGACGCTCGCCCCATTACTGCCATTTCAGGAGAAAAGAGAACCCATGACTTTGATTTCAAAGAGATCGCCGCAATCGCCTGTGCCGCCCACACCGGTTTCCCGGGATGGATATAGGGCTATGGCCCTTGTCTTGTTTGTCCTTCTAGTCTTTGTGGGATGGAGCATCTCTTTCTTCCTGCCCCAGCACGCGCTAGATACTTCCGGGCGACGGACCAGCGGTATCCTGACGGACGTGTATGATGGAGGTAAGGGTATGATTGTAATATATCGATTTCAAGTGGGGAGTAAGACCTATACCCATCGGTGCAATGTTCGTGGAAGCGACTATCAGAAGGGGCAGATAGGTGGTCCTGTGACCGTGACCTATCTGCCGGATCGCCCCGAAGTTTCACGTGCGGAGCCATCCAATGATGCCTCTTCCGCCTATTGGAGTTTATGGGTCGAGGGTATAGGATTTGGTCTCGCCGTCATCTTATGCGCTGTCGAAATTGTAAGGCGGCGCGCTTCCTAGTGTTCGGATCGTCATTCGGGTATCTTCTTCGATGTTGAGCCGCCGACATTGCGTGGAAGCAGGAAAATTCGAGGAGCGACTCCAATAGGGTTGAGACGATCCAGAGCAAAAAGCCGATGTGGTACTGGCCCGGATTTGTTCGTAAGGAGATATGGTTTTATGTGCGCTCGTAGAGAAGATTTCTCCGTTCTCGCGCAGGTGTTCGCGCTTCTGCGTTCTCTGTGGTATTCCAGAAGGGTACAAAGGCGGACTGTGTGGATGTCCGTTACAGCACTTGTGATGGCGTTGGGAATCGTTTGTGGAGGGGCAGGAGAGGCGCAGGTTCAGGACTCTCCGAATGCACGCCTGGTGAAGGCTGTGGAGGGAGACGACCTGAAGGCAGCGGAGGCGGCGCTGGAGGCGGGAGCGGCTCCGAATGCGACCATCGATGGGAATCCTGTTTCTTTGATGGCGGCGTATCATGGGCAGACGGCGCTGCTGAAAGCGCTGCTGGATCATGGGGCGCGGCTGGACGCCCGCAAATTCGACGACCATCTGACGCTGCTGATGTTCGCGGCGCTCTCCGGAAATCCGGAGACGGTTCAGTTTTTGCTGGACCGGAAGGTCAGGGTCAACGAGCGGGACGAACTTGGAGAGACGGCGCTGATGACGGTGCGGGAACCGCCCAAACCCGCAGTCCTCTCTGAAGTGCCGCCCGTGTCCAAGACGCCGGAGGTTGCTCCGCCTTCGGGACGCGTTGCGATCCTGAAGATGCTGCTGCGGGCCGGGGCTGACAAAGAGATACGCGACATTGGAGGTAGTACCGCGCTGATGCGGTATGCAAAATATGGGGTGAAGGAGGCTGTCGAGGTTCTGGCGGATGCGGGGGCGAAGGTGAACGGACGGGATCGTGAGGGGAACACGGCGCTGATTCTGGCTGCCGGTTGGCAGTTCATCGATAAGGCTTTGAAAACGGACGGCTATGTGGCTATCGTGCAGCGTCTGCTCAAGGCGGGAGCCGATGTACGCGTGAAGAATAAGGCAGGGCTGAACGCACTGGCCGCCGCCCGAAGGCAGGGGCACGAGGAGATCGTCGCGCTTCTCAAAGCAGCGAACCGAGACACAGAGCCGCGATAGATGACGCTCGTCGCCTTTCCCTACGGAGACTCTGTGTCTGCGCTCGCCCGATCTCATGATGCGCCATCAACTCAGGAATACCGAAGTCGAGATATTGTTATTTTTTCAGGTGGAGACTACTGTCTTTGCCCGTAAACCAGTAGGTCCCCCGCTCCTCGTAGATCGCAAGTGGGTCCAGCGGCGGGAACCCGGTCGGCAATGTGGGCGAGGGCAGGGGATTCCAGCGGTTTGTGGCGCGGTCGAAGCGAAAGTTCCCCTGTTCGGTGGTGAAGAGCACACTGTTCGTATTGACGGTCAGCAGGCGTGGCAGCAAGGGTGCGCCGGGAGAGGGTTGTACCGGAACGAACGTGTCCGTCTTGATGTGGTACCGATAGAGCGGTGCAGCGAGCGGCTGCGCCAACGGAGTGTTGTGCGCATCTATTCCTGCAGGGACCAGCCAGACATCTTCGCCATCGGGTATGACCTGCTGGAAGGCGAGTCGCTGCGGACCGCTTGCGAGACGTGCAGAGATGTTCTGCCACCGTTGTGTCTTGAGATCGAGGCGGTAGGTATCTGTGGGGGTATTCAGCCAGCACGACGTCCCATCTGCGCGCCATTGCACCTCGTTGTACTGGGTCACCGAGACACCGTCCTGCGCGGGGATATTGATCCAGGCGTGCGTGCCGCGGTCGAAACGGAAGAGATATCCCTTGCCGCCTCGTGCGATAATCCAGACGGCGTTATGGTCGACCGCGACTACCCGGTAATCGATGTCGGGCCTACGACCCGGTTTGGGCGCCTCTACTGTGAACGCGGGAAAGGGGAAACTCTCGCGTTCCGCTCCTCGATTATCGACATGTTTCAAGACGTGGCGTGAGGAGTCGTCTGCCGGTCCGCGGCTGACGGACTCCCTCTCCGTGTACCATCGACCGTCCGCATCGTCCGCCCCATAAAATGCGTATCGCACCTCCCTCGCGGCCTGGGAGTGGTCGTTCTCTTCGGCCGGACATGTCCACCCAGGGAAGCGCTCCGGCATCTCGGTAGGCGTCCACGCATACGCTCCGGTCAGGGCATGCGCGAGAAGTGCGTCCGGCACAGGCTGGTACTGCTTATACCCGCTGTCAAAAGGTACGTCCAGCGCTACCTGTCGGCTATTCAGGTTCAGCGAATAGACGGCCGGGTAGTAGGCACTCTCCGCATGCGCTCCCCACTCGATTAAGAGTAGCTCCGTAGTCCAGACTTTGTCTTCTGATGCGACGATGTTGGCAAAGTAGGGCGTTCCGCCACTCTTTTTCTCTCTGTTTTCATGGTCGAGGATGGCGAAATGCTCCGGAGGCTTTCCTGGTACAAAATGCGTGATCTGCCAGTGTTCGGTCTGGAGTTTGGAGCCGTCCTTGTCCGAGCGTACGGGGTCGAAGCGCCGGGTGAGCAGCCAGAGCGCTCCCGGCTCCGCGGGACAGCCGCCGGTGACGACAAGATCGGACAGGAGGCGATCCCACCGACGTGCTTTGAAGTCGTAGCGCAATAGTCCGAGGTCGCTTCCGATCCAGAGGCTCTCCTGGTCGGCATGGGCAAAGGAGACGCGGAAAGGATCTTTCGCGAAACTCGGGCAGAGTATCGTCTGGGCATCTCCCCCCTTTAATGGAGAGATCAGCGCGAGTTCTTGCCCCGGCATTCCCGGCCCCAGGACCAGGCAGGCGTAATCGCCGCCTACCGTGACAACCTGTCTCTCCGAATTGTCGTAATTGTAGCCGACGTATTCCCTGGTCACTTTTGACTGTTCCGGTTGGCTGAGATGAATCCCTTGCGGGTAGTGGCGCATCTCTGCTGCGACTCTTTCCCATTTGCCGCTGTCTGCATGGTATCGGCAGAGCGCAACGGCAGAGCGGTGCGGATTGGCTTCGGACCCGTAGCGTTTCGGATCGTCGGCGGTGATCTCTTCGGCACAGCAGTAGAGTTGCTGTTCCTGCCCGGCAAGCGCTGTGATCCGGTTGTAGGGCAGTCCGTCGAGTGCGCAGAAGTGTCTTGTCGTCCTGGTTTTGTTGTCCAGGCGTTTCAGGCCGCACTCGGTTCCCAACCAGGTGCTGTTCGGCAGCAGGAGGGAACAGTGAATCTGATTGACTCCGGTGCTATACCAGACCGCCTTTCCTCCCGAGGCCACCGGAAAAGCGGGCTGGCTAAAGCCGACTACACGACTATAGGGGGTGAGGATAAGGGTATCCTTTCTAGGAGCAGGGGGAGGGAAAGGATGCGTCAGCGAACGCAGCGTCGGCGTCGCCCAAGCTCTCCCGGCAAAGGGCTGTGAAGCGACAGAGGGACGGCTTGCGGGAACGACCTGCGCAGGTACGCTCTCCTGGCTGTGCGCTGTGACGGGAGGCGTTCCAGACATGACGCATGTAAGGGGCCACAGCAAGGTGACGATTTTGCGTCGTTTGCAAGAGACAATGTTGGGTATTGCGATCATGCGAGAAGACTCCTAACTGTTTGCTGTCTTCAATTCAATGTGATTGGCTATATCCGTCTTAGACGGCACGAGCAAAAGAAAGTAACAGGGCGGCTCCAGGGTGCGCTTCTGCACCCTGGCCCTCTTTCTCAGAAGCATGGCCGAAAACAGGGGGCGTCCCCATTCGTATACAAGAAGGAAGGACGCTGTCCCCTCCTCGCTTTGACAATGGTTCAGGGCGTCTGGTATTATCTCGGCAGCAGTCCGATTTATGGAGGGTCCGTATGGCTGAGGCAACGCCCACGTCAGAGGCGCCGATCGTGTTGTTCGATGGGGTTTGCAATCTTTGCAATAGCGCGGTCACTTTCATTATTCGGAACGATCCAAAGCGACGCTTTCGGTTTGCGGCTCTCCAGTCTCCTGTCGGGCAGGAGTTGCTGCAACGGTTTGGTCTTCCGACCGAGACGCTGAACACGTTTGTTTTGATCGAAGGGGATCGTGCTTTCACCAAATCGACGGCGGCGCTTCGCAGCGCTCGTCTGTTGGGCTATGGGTGGCCCCTCGCATTTGTGTTTATCCTCGTGCCGAAGCCGATCCGGGATCTCTGCTACGATTTTATCAGCAAGCATCGGTATCGGATGTTTGGGAAGCGGGAGGCTTGCATGCTGCCTACTCCGGACCTTAAAGCCCGCTTTCTGACCCATGTGGAAGCGGTGCTGTGAGGCGGGAGAAGCTGCTTGCCGTGGCGGTGCTTCTGGGCGTCGCGGCGGCCTGGACATGGTTTGTGTCGCATCCGGGAGGCGATTTGCTGCCTCGCGGCAGTATTAAACTCGTTGCTGTTTCCCAATGGAAAGAGCCGAGCAATCCGTCTCGACCTGCTTCGAGCGCCAAGATCTACTTCTGGACTACGAAAGGTGATCTGCTGCATCTGGAGCAGAATCCGGACTCCTCCACGTCGATTGTGCGGGATCACCTGACGTTGTTCAATACGCTTCAGCCTGACCCCGCGCCGCCAGTGACGCTCCCGGCCAACTCTCTCTTTCTGCGCCCGACGCCGGATGGCAGCGGTCTGCTCTATGGACAGACGGATGCGCATAATCCTCAGGGGTCGCAGGTACACTTGCTGAATGCGGATGGAAAAGACGACCGTCGTCTGTCGGCGCTCTGGATGGCGAATGTGGCCTGGATGCCGGACGGGAAACAGTGGATCGTGAGCCGCAATGATGGGGACTATTTGAATAGTCTCGATGACAAACCTGCGCGCAAATTGGATACGAGTTCCCTTTCGGCATGGGCGCCCTTCGTGCTGGGAGTCAACGCGCAGGGCCGCGCGATCTCCACGCTTGGAAGCGATATGTTCGAACCCCCGGCTCCGTTTCAGGGACGTAATAGCCTTCGGTATCCTACGGCGATATTGACGGAGTTCGATCCTCTCGCGCCCTCCCGGAATCCCAAAACTCTGAAAGTGACGATGCCGCCTGATTCTGTGCGAGGCCAACTTGTTCTCTCGCCGCAGGCGGATAGTATTCTGTGGATCGTGGAGAAGCAGGGTTCCGGTTTTTCCGACTGGATCAGTCGGCTGCAATACGGCTACTATCGGCCGTATTCCGGCGATCAGGCGCTCTATGTCAGTCAGTTGAACGGCACCGGGATGCGAGAGATCTTTTCCGGGCCGACGCAGCGATCGAAGCGCGGTGCGAATGTATCCATGATAAGACCTCTCTCGGATATTCGCTGGCTTCCGGACGGCAAGCGGATCAGCTTTGTCCATCACGATGCCCTGTATATCGCGCCCGTGGACTGAGCGCCCGCCTGGATCCTGTCCACCTCTTGACCTGTGTGAAAGGCAGTTATGAACCGAAAGAAGGCCCTCGGGCCGGCGGCGATAGCGATAGGGATCCTGGGCGCCGCGTGGTGGTGTACGGTGAGTTGGCGCGTCGGGCTACCGCATGGCAGTGTGAAAGTTGCGTCTGTATCTTCCTGGGGCAAGGCGAGCACACGGTCAAAATTGATGCAGGCGGACAAGCGGTACTTCTGGACCACCGACGGAGATCTATTGCGCCCCCAGAAGGCTGGAGACGGTTCGACAATCGTTTTGCGGGAACATTTGACGCCACTCAATACGCTCCAGAGTGACCCCTCTCCCCCTGTCCGCGTTCCCGGAGGCGCTTCCTTTCTACAACCGACCCCGGATGGCAGCGGCTTGCTCTACTGGAGGCCGAGCGCCGTTCATATTAACGACATGGATGTACATTTGCTGACCGCCGATGGAAAAGCCGACCGCCTGCTGCCAGCGCTCTGGATGATGAATACGGTCTGGATGCCGGACGGTAAACACTGGATCGTCACCCGAGACGACGGAGACTTTCTGAACAGTACCGACGGCGCTCCCTTCCGCAAATTGAGCACACAGACGATCGGGTCGTTTGCGCCTTACGTCCTGGGAGTGAACCAGGAGTCACACGCGATAGCGACGTTTGGAAACGAATGGTTTGAGGCGTCCAATCCCACCTATGGCGCTAAGGCCATTAACTATCCTACCGTGTTACTGATAGAGTTCGATCCTGCCGCCTCCTCACCCTCCGGCAAAGGGTGGCGCGTACATGCGCCGGAGCGGTCTATTCGGGGGCAGATCCTGCTCTCACCACGCGCAGACCGCATTCTGTGGGCCGTGGAGAAGCAGGCGCCGGTTTTCGCGCAGTGGCTCGACCGAATACGATCAGGCAACAACAAAGTGCTTCTGAGAGATCAGGCCGTGTATGTCAGCCGCATGGACGGCAGTGATATGCGAGAACTCTTTTCCGCATCAATGGAGAGACAAAACACAGGGAAATTTGTGTCGGTTCGCCGTCCCCTCTCGGATATTCGCTGGCTCCCGGATGGTAAACGTATCAGCTTCGTCTACAAAGACGATCTCTATCTCGCGCCCGTCCATTGAGCATCCTTCAGGTTTCCATTCCTATCCGACTTTTGTGCCGCCAGGTAAAAATCTCCCGTATGACTATACGATGATCGGTTGTTTCGTCCAATACGTTTGAGGAGATTAAATATGCGATGCTCTTTTCGCTCTCACGCCTGTTCAGGCGCAGCCGCATGAAAGTAGTGCAAGCTTTTGGGAAAGGTGTGTCTCGCAGCACCTTGCGCTTAAGCCTGTGCGATATCAATGCGGAGATGACGGATGCGTGGCTCGACGCCTTCTTTGGGGTGGAGGCTGTGGAAATATTGCAGGGTGATCTGCTGGAAACGGGGGCGGATGCTGTCGTCTCTCCTGCTAATAGTTTTGGCGACATGAGCGGCGGTGTCGATAAGCGGATCGACGACTTTTACAGGGGCGCGGCGCAGGAAGCCATCATCCGGCGTATCGGTGAGGAGTTTTTGGGAGAGTTACCGGTGGGGATGGCGACGATCGTGCCGATGGGCAAGGCTCGCATCCCGCTTATGATTGCGGCTCCGACGATGCGTACACCGGAGGATGTCTCCAAAACCATCCATGCATATCTGGCGATGCGGGCAGTTTTAGTCGCGGTGCACCGGCACAATGCACGGCACGAATCGACTATTCGCATGGTTGCATTGCCGGGACTTTGTACGGGCGTTGGGAGAATGCCGTACTCTGTCGCGGCACATCAGATGCGTGCTGCTTATGACAATGTTGTCGGAGGAGGGTGGAAGGAAGTTGCACACCCAGCGATGGCTCCCTTTGCGTTTAGTAATAGAGCGGTAGGTTGGCGCAGATCGTCCTGATCATGCGCCCGGTGAGGCTGTAGGAGGTTCGCATATGTCCAGACTGACGTACCCGGAAATCGACGAAATAGAGCGCTTGTTGGGGCATAAACTACCTGAATTCTATCGCAGACTTCTCGTTGAAGTCGGGTATGGCCCCGTCGGTGTCGCTCTCGGCAGCGATCCGTCCTTCATCGACAGAGAACTTTCCGATGTGGAGTTAAAGTATGGTCCTGTGACTGGCTTCGATGCTGTCATTTACCATCCTCTCGCTGTGGAAGAGATCTACCAACATGCTTTTGACGATCCAGCAGAACTGTTCGACCCCTATTTTCCCTTCGGATGCCAGAATGTCACACAGGAAATATGGGTGATCGACGCATCCAAGGATGTTGCGGCTACTGTGTGGCATGAGACATTTTCGCGCGAATGGGAAGACGAAGATTGGCTTCCTTATGACCAGTGGCAAAAGAGGTATCTAGAACCGGAATTGAACAGAGATGCGCCCACATAAGATAGAATCGGTATGTACCCTGGCGCCGCGATCGAAGTAAGCTATCTGGCGGAAAATCCGGCCCAGAATGTAACGAGCATTTCCTGGCCAGACACCGCCTATATGTTTGTACTGGCGAGTGCGTTAACGATGTTTTCCCTTCTGTTTTTTCGATGGCAGATATGGAAAGACAGACGGAATGGAGTGAGCCTGTAACGTGCAAGCGCGGCGGTGGTTTTAGGAGAGCATGACATTCAGTTCCTGTCCGGCTTCCAGGGGGCTGGCTCTGGTGAAGGTTACTACTGGTCGGCCTTGTAGCACCGTCAGGGTGGCGGGGATGGGCTTGCCTTGGAGTTTTGCGGTGATGTGGGTTGCGGGGCCGGTGAGGGTGAGGGTGTGCAGTTTTAGTTTGCCGTGGCGCAGAAGGATATGCGCTTGCAGCGTTTTGCCGGTGCGTTTTTGGGCGAAGGTTCCCCAGCCTTCGGCGGTGGTGAAGGGGGCGCGGAAGTCGTCGGGGGTGAGGCGGGGGGCGAAGCCGAGGTGGCCTTTGGGACCGTGGTATTCGAACCCGCAGGCGGTGAGAAACGAGCCGTAACTCGCCATGGCGCGGGAGTAGTGGTCACTGCATTCGATCTCGTTATATGGGTTGCGGCGGGAGGCGTGGTAGCGGTCGTGGATGGCGCGAGTGACGGCCAGACCTTCCTGGACCAGTCCCTCGGCGATCATATGGCTGGCGACCTGATGCTCGAAGCCGCTCATGCACTCGTTGAAGTAGCCGAACTGCCAGTCCGCGACGTTGCCGAACGCATCGTGCAGTTCTTTAGGGTTGCTAGACATGATGAGGCCGCCGTCGCCTGCGATGGCATACGGTCTGCCCGCGGTGTTCTTGTGGCGGAAGGGGCCGACGTCGGGGGTGAAGTTGTAGGTGTAGAGTGCGCGCAGTGCGCTGACGGTCTTCTCTCGATCCAATATCCTCCCCAGTCCGACCTGCCAGGCCCAACTCTGCCCCTGCACCTGATCGATATGGCAGGTCTGGTAGGTGCCCAGGCTCTTCTCGTGGCCAGGTTCCGGCTTCTGAATGAAGTACTCTCCGTTGAACAGTTCGGTCTCGATGGCGCTGCGGGCCTGCTCGAATTTGCGGCGGCAGAGGGCTGCGAAGTCGGAGTCGCCCGCCTCGGTCGCCATCTCTTCTCCGGCCCGGAGTGCGGCGGCATAGAGGGAGCTGAGCCAGGCGATCTTGCCGTACCAGGCGGCGTCGAGAGTGTTCTCCTGGGCGCCGTCGAGCAGGCCGTCGTTGTTGCTGTCGTGGTGGATCAGGTACTCGATGCCTTTGCGTACGGAGGGCCATATTCGGGTGAGGAAGGCGGTGTCGGGGCTCATCTGGTGTTCCCGGTAGACGCCCAGGATGCGGCCGCACTGTCCATCGACCGCAGGGCCGGTGCCTTCCCCCCGGTAGCCGATCTCTCCGTTTGCGGGATGGAAGGCCGCGCCGAAATCGACATGCTCGCGGGTGTAGCGCTCCAGTTCGGGGAATATCCGTCCGACGGCCTGGGCGTAGTGCCATACATGGGTGCAGGTGCCGAAGCAGCAGCCGACGCCCTCCCAGCCCCAGAAGCGCCCGGTGCCGAAGCGATGGGCCGTCGTGGTGGCGAGGATGGAGGTGTTGGCGAAGGTGCGGTCGAGGAACCAGTGCGGGAGGGTGGAGTCGTACCAGGTGGCGTGCCAGAGTTTGGTTTCGCGGGAGAGGCGCGCGTGCTCTCGGGCGACATAGGCAGCGACGGCGGCGGCATCGGGAAATTTGCGCGCGTAGTACGTTCCGGTTTTCGCGTCGGGGACGCCCAGGCTGGTGTTTGGGAAGTGCCAGGCGATGGCAAAGGTCAGGGTTTCGGAGGCGTGGGCTGGTAATCGGACAGAGCGGATGATGCCGCCGATCAGTTTCTCGCCGACGGGTTTGCGCGCGGTAGATTGTGCCGGCGCATCGAAGAGAGTTTCGGGGGTGGCGATGGCGATGGCTGTGCCGCTGCCGAGCAGCATCAGGGCCATTGTGCCATAGTCGTGCTCGGCTTCCAGCGGTGTTTCGACCCGCGGGTAGTCCGTCTGGACAATCTGATCGACGCCGATATTGCCCCATCCGCCGCGCCCGTTGTCGTAGATCTCGATGGTCGCCTGTTTCCCGGCGAACTCGGCGATGTCGAAGACCTCCGGCTGCATGTGGTTGTTGTCGCGTCCGGCGGCACGGCGTACGGTCTTGCCCTCTACGATCAGGCGAAGACCGACTTCGTCGCTGTTTTTGCCACCGCCGATGGTGAAGGTGAGGAACTTGCGTTCAAGCGGGAAGGGCGGGCTGGTCAGTTTGCCGGTGCGGCTGTCTTTCTCGGCGACGCTGCTGCCGGGAGCGGAGGCGTGGGAGTTGACGACTCGTTTGCCCTTTCCGCCGACATCCCCCTGATAGTCTGGAATGGCGGAGCGCAGGATGGGGCCCGTGCCGAAGGCGTCGCCTTCCACTTTCCACGCGCCATAGGTCGGCTGGTCGAAATCGACGACGGGGAGATCGGGGCGGGCTGCGGTGGGGGGCGCGAGCGGAGTTCGGTCGAAGCGTGAGGAGAGGAGCGTTGCGCCTTCTGTGTTGCGTACCTCGTTGAGGCGACTGCCGGAGCCGGGGAGGGCGGTAAAGAGGCTGCAAGCGTTCTCCAGCCAGCCGCCCAGTTCCGCCGTGATGGGACGATCGGTTGTGTTCGTGAGAGTCCATTCGCACAGCGTGACCGGCAGGCCGGAATCGTCCGCGTTGAGGGGGATGAAGGGCGAATAGGCGTTCAGCGTGGCGGCGATTGGGCAGGTGGGATCGGTGTAGTGGACCGTTCCCAGAGGGTATTCGCCGACGAAGGTGATCTCTTCCCAGCCCTGCGTATCGAGGGGGCGAAGCTTGCCTTCCACCTTGAGGGCAAATCCCTGTTCCAGGGGGGAGCGTGGGGTGGCGGGGCTGACGTAGTTTGCACCGTTCTGCGCATCGACGCTCTGTTCGCCACTGAAGCCGGCCCAGCGGACGTTGCGGGGCAGGATGCCGTTCTGGTTGGCGTTGAAGATGTCCCAGAGCCATAGTTTGCCATCGCCGCCGAGGTAGAGACCGCCCGCGCAGATTCCGCCGATCGGCATTCCGATAAAGCGCAGTTCGCCGCGGCTTTTTCTGTAGATCGTGGACGCCCCCCGAGCCGTCAGCGACGCCACCCACTCCGGACGCAGTCTCTTATCCCGCGGAATCAACTTTTCGAAATCGGACGCCTGAAACGGCCCTGCCATTGTTGTGTTGCCTTGAAATAGAGTGGCTGCCAGGGTGATTCCGGAGAGCGCCACGAAGTTGCGGCGTGGCAGGCTGGGAGGGGGAAAGGCATCTGATTTCGAACAGGTCATCGGGGTTACCTCACGGGGACAGCATTGTGTGGCAGTTCGTGGACACGCGGGAGATTTCCTTCAGGAAAACGGAGATTGTCTGAACTGGGATTTGTCGGATTTAAGGATAGACTAGGATTATGGACCGAAAAGTCATCCTGTTCTCCCTTCCTCCCCGCGGCCTGGGTTGAGTTTTGGGAAAGAGAGGATATGTCCAGACAGGTAATCCTAGTCCTCCTTGAATCCGAAAAATCCCAGTTCAGACAAGAAGCGGGTGGGGGAATCTAAAGGAGTTTGTGTGAAGAGTGGAGAAGAAGCGGGTAAGGAAAGGCGTTCTTCTTTGGGATGGCGGGCGTCTTGAGGGATGTATGTCAACGTGGCATACTTTAGAAGATAGGAGGGAAGGCTATGCATTCTCCCGTTAGTCGTCGTGAGTTTTTGAAGCAGGCGGGGCTGGTCGCCAGCGCGGCGCCGATGCTTGGTATGCAGGCGGGGGCGGTGCAGGCGAAGGATAAGCTGCGCTGTGTGGTGATCGGGTGTGGGGGGCGGGGGCAGTCTCATCTGGATCGCGCTGTCAAAGAGAATCTGGTGGCGATCGTCGATCCGGACGATACGCGTCTGGACGGAGTCGGCAAACTGCTGCAGAAGAATAATCTGGATCCTACGAAGGTGCAGCGGTTCAATGATTATCGGCAGATGTTCGACAAGATGGCGAATCAGATCGACGTCGTTTTCGTGGCGACGCCCAATCATCACCACGCGCTGCCGACGATGATGGCAATGGCGCACGGCAAACATGTCTACTGCGAGAAGCCGCTCTGTCATACGATCGATGAGGCGCGCAAACTGGCGAAGATGCAGAGCCGGTCGAAGGTCGCGACGATGATGGGGAACCAGGGGCATTGCGAGGAGGGGTACCGGCGGCTGTGTGAGTACCTCTGGTCGGGGGCGATCGGGAATATCACGGAGACGCATAGCTGGACGGACCGCGCGAACGGCGGATACGGTCCGCGTCCGGCGTCCGTGGCGCCGCCCCCGACGATGCATTGGGACAACTGGATCGGCCCGTCGCCGTATCGGGATTACCATGTGGATCTACATCCGCACGAGTGGCACGGGTGGGTCGATTTCGGCAACGGGTCGTTGGGCAATATGGCCTGCCATGTTCTGGACGGGGTGTTCTGGGCGTGTAAGGTCGAGCATCCGACGAGTATCGAGGCGGAGGTGATGTTCGGCGGCGGTGGTGAGCGCTATCCGACGGGGTCGCGTCTGCGATGGGATATTCCGGCGCGCGGCACGATGCCTGCGATGAAAGCCTACTGGTACGACGGGCGCGAGGGCAATGGCGATCCCGGCGACGGCAATAAGGGGACGATTTCGGCCTCGCTGAAAGGTCCGCATTTCCTGCCGCCGCTGCTGAAGGATCTGATGAAGCAGTATCCCGACGAGGGATGGGATCTCGGTGGCGGCACGCTCTATGTCGGTGACAAGGGCATCATGTACACCAGCACCTATGGCGGCAATCCCGGGACGAGGGGGATGCGTATCGTGCCTTTCGCGAAGATGGAAGCGTTTACCGGCCCGGAGAAGACGCTGCCGCGTGTGAGGGATTCGTTTACGGAGTTTCTCAATGCGGCGCGCGAAGGTCGCAGCGATACCCCGACGCCGTTCTCTTACGGCGCGAAACTGACGGAGTTCGTGCTCCTCGGCAACATGGGCCACTATGCGGGCGTCGGCAATAAGGTCGAGTGGGATGGCCCCAACATGCGTGTCACCAACCTGAAAGACCTCAACAAGTATGTCAAACGCGACTATCGCGCGGGATGGCATGTCTGATGTCGCTTTCGTATATTGAACTCAAGGTGCGATGTGAGGAGCAGATGTATCTGAGTGTCTGTAATGGGTGTGATGCGTGTGGGCTGCGGTGTGCGGCGGGCATCCCGGCCACGGGGGACGAGTGGGAAAGGCTACAGAATTTTCTGGCGGAGTGTTCTCCTGAAGAGCGTGCTGAGATCGCACGGGTGGAGGCGCAGGATAAGAGCGTCGATCTGGGGGATGGCGTCGTGGTGGCTATGTGTCGGTATCGGGACATGGAGGCGGGGCGCTGTGTGGTATACCCGGCGCGACCGCTGGTCTGTCGGTTGTTGGGGCATGTCGAGTGGATGCCCTGCCCGATTGAGAAGGTTCCGAAGCCGATCCCTACTCCGGATGCGCTGGCTTTGATGCACGCTTATGCCCGCTTTGATCGGAAGACCTTCGAGGAGTGGGAAGGCGCAGAGCGCGCTTCGGGAAGTTCTGATACATCCTAGTGCAGTTCCACAATAGTTCTTGTGTTATACCGGCACCCTATGAGCACGCCAAGCTTAAGCCCTCCGCTAGGGGTTGCTTCGCAACCGAAATCCTTCGCGCGGAAGCGAAGGATTTGGGGTGCCCGAAGGGCGGCATGTTCTGCCCGCTGAAGCGGGCACGTTGTCAGTTATACCTCTTTGGAGTGGAAGCGCATCCGAGAGAACTGGGAAGTGGGGCAAAGAGTTCGTGAACTCTTTGCCCCAGGTGTTTAGTGGAGTACTTCGATCCCGCAGACGATGGCGGGGCCATTGACGCCGATGAAGTTGATGAGGAGTTTGCCGTTGGCGTCGGCTACTCCGGTACAGTCGCGGGTGACGGCTTTGTAGGTGGCTCCAGCGGAAGCGAAGATGTCGAAGTTGGTCAGTGCTGCCGCGCCGTTGATCGTGACGTTGAAGGTACGCGCTCCTGCGACACTGATCCAGTAGTCCGCGAAGTGCAGGCGGACGGTGTAGGTGGTTCCGGCGGTCAGGCCGGAGAGGGTATAGGAGAGATTGGCGTGGATGCTGGCTGCAGAACGCAGGCACTGGTAGACGCCCTGCGGCGCAGCGTTGGCGACACCGGTCAGATCGATGGCCGAAGTCGTTGAAGCGGTCACGCCTTCGGTGAAGTAGTTGTCGGCGCTGAAGGTGCCGACGGGGCCGCCGCCGCTGTCGATCTGGTAGAGGGCGCTGCTTTGCGAGGCGGCCGGAGTGGCGGATGCCTGGTTGGAGGTGGCGCTCTCGCCCGCGGAGTTGACCGCGGTGACCACATAGTAGTAGGTGGTGCCGTTGGTAAGGCCGGTGTTGGTGTAGGAGGTTGTCGTCAGTCCGGCCGCAATGGTCGAGTAGGGGCCACCGCTGGTGAGGGAGCGTTTGACGTTGTAGCTGGCGGCGCCGGAGGCGGTGGTCCAGGTTAGGTTGACCAGGGCGTTGCCGGCGCTGGCCGCCAGGTTGGTGGGAGCCGTGGGGGCCGGCACGGAGCCGTTTCCGATGATTTCGATCCCGCAGACGATGGCGGGGCCGTTAACGCCGATGAAGTTGATGAGGAGATTGCCGTTGGCGTCGGCTACTCCGGTACAGTCTCGGGTGACGGCTTTGTAGGCGGCTCCGGCAGCAGCGTAGATGTCGAAGTTGGTGAGAGCGGTCGCGCCGTTGAGGGTGACGTTGAAGGTACGTGCTCCCACCACACTGATCCAGTAGTCCGCAAAGTGCAGACGGACGGTGTAGGTCGCTCCAGGGTTCAGACCGGGG
>Ga0207705_10000545_pt1 | contig 31747 bp, 37 predicted proteins | sample KBSC13metaG_FD_184314 | JGI IMG/M metagenome (GOLD analysis project Ga0207705, IMG submission 184314) | Corn rhizosphere microbial communities from Kellogg Biological Station, Michigan, USA - KBS C1-3 metaG (SPAdes) (version 2) | ecosystem: Host-associated > Plants > Roots > Rhizosphere > Soil ... | reverse complement strand
CGATGCCCGAACGGGGGTGCGTCTCGCTTGGCCACGAGAGCCGCGCACCCGCGCACGACATGTCCGGCGACCCGCATGCGCTGGTCGATTGTGTCGTTTGGCTCGAGCGCAACTATCGGTTCGGGCTGGATTCGGCGATCGGCCGCCTATCGGTTGCGATAAGGCGAGGGGATGCCCAGGCCGCGCTCGACGCGCTCGGTGTGAGCGTGTCGGCCGAGGCTGATTTGTTCGGCGTGCTGGAGGATCAAACGCTCGCCGGGCAGGCCGCGCGCCCCGCGCAGGTTCGCGCCCCCGCCCGGCTCGACGAAGACGGTGGTTCCGCGTTGAACCCGCGCACGCTCGATCGCTTGGCGCAGGGCTTCTCGCCCTACGTGCAAGCGCTGACGGCCGCGCTCGCGCAGCCGGATTTCGATTGCGCGCCACTCTTCGATGCGCTGAACACGTACCGTATCCTTTGCGCGACGCGGCTTGGCTCGCGCGGCGTCGACGCGTTGAACGCGCATATGTCGGAGCATGTGCGCCGCGCCGCGCGCGTGCCGCTCGCGGTCGGCACGAGTTGGTTCCCCGGCCGCGCCGTGATGGTGGCTCGCAACGATTACGCGCTGGGCTTATTCAACGGCGACGTGGGCATTGCGCTGCTCACGGGCGAGGGCACGCTGCGCGTCTATTTCCGCACGGCCGACGGGGGCATGCGTGCCGTGACGCCGGCCGCGCTGCCGCCGCACGATACGGCTTTCGCATTGACGGTTCACAAGTCGCAGGGCTCCGAGTTCGATCACGCGGCGCTGATCCTGCCTTCGTCGACGAGTCGCGTGCTGACGCGCGAACTCGTCTATACGGCGGTCACGCGCGCACGAGAGACCGTGCGCGTCGTCGGCGCGCGCGAAGTGCTCGCCGATGCGATCGCGGCGCCGACTCGCCGCGACTCCGGGCTGTTCGCTCGAATACAGGAGATTGGACGATGACGTTGCGCCATCACGTCCCACCCGAAGAAGTCGAGTTGACGGCTGTCCGCGCACAGGGGGCGGGCGGCCAGAACGTGAACAAAGTATCGAGCGCGATCCATCTGCGTTTCGACATCCGCGCGTCGTCGCTACCCGAGGTCTTGAAGATGCGGCTGCTTGCGCTCGGCGATCGACGCATCACGCGTGAAGGCGTCGTCGTCATCAAGGCGCAGGAGTACAGGACGCAAGAGATGAATCGAACCGCGGCATTGGCCCGGCTCGACGAATTGGTCGAAAGTGTCAGCGTGGCGCGCCGCGCACGCATCCCGACGCGGCCCACGCGGGCGTCGACGGCACGTCGTCTCGACAGCAAGACGCGCCGCTCGGGCATCAAAGCCGGACGTACGCGCGTGATCGATTGATGCAGTCGATCAAAGCAGGCAATCGGCTGGGGTGGGGCGAGGGGCAGCGCGATAGCGCGGTACCCGTGGGCGAGCGCCTTCGTTCAATCGCCCCCGGTCGAGGCGGGTTGCGAGCTCGACGCGAAGTCGACACAAAATACCTCGATTTCGCCGTTTCGTTCGACCGTGATGGCCGCCGTGTAGCAATCCCTGCCTTCCGTCAGCGAGTAGTGGGGGCCCATGACGGCGATCCGCCCCGGTGAAGCCAGTGCGCGCCTGAAGTAGGCACGACGCGACCAATTGCTGGCCGTGTCCGGAAACAACGGCGCGAGCCGAGCCGATTTTGCTCGGGGCTCGGACCCAATCGACGGCCGAAGCTGATCGCCGTACCGATCGACGACGAATACGCGCCGCGCCCAAGGGCTCTGGAAGGTCTGGTGCGCCGCGAGTGTCAGATCGCCAGTTCTCTTGTAGGTACGCGCGCCGTCGAGCACGGCTGCTTCGACGCTTGCGAACTCGACCGGCATCCCCGGCGCCACCGATCCACGCGTCCGAAAGCTAGTCCACATCGATTCGATCCGGGCGGGCGTGGCATCGCTCGCTGAAGCGATCGATGCATGCGGCTTGCCCAGCCAAAAGCCCTGGACGAAATCGACATCCGCTTCCATCAGCGCGACCACTTCATCCTCCGATTCGACGCCTTCGCCGAGCACCATCGTGCCGGCCCGGTGCAGCATCGTTACGAGTTGTGTGGCGAACTGATGGTCGCCAGGCGCCGCGATCCTCGCGACGAGCGAGCGATCGAGCTTGACGATATCGGGCCGCATGCGCCAGATCCGGTCGAAATTCGAAAACCCCGTGCCGAAATCGTCGATGGCGATGAGCGCGTCACGCTCGCGCAGCGATTCGACGATCCGCTCGAACTGCGGCTCATCCTTGCTTTGCTGTTCGACCACCTCGAACACCACGCGGTGATGGCCGATGCCGAAGTAGTCGCAGAGTTCGTCGGTAAACACATGGTGGTTCGGGCCGACGCGGAGCAACTGCGGCAACGCATTGACGAACAGCCACCCCGTCTTCACGTTTTGCTCGGCGAAGTTCGCGAAATGCACACAGCGGGCGAGCCGCTCGAGCGCGAGCGCGGGGCCCGTCGCTTTGGCGCGAGCGAATAATTGATCGGGTGCGATCAGTCGACCGTTGACGTCGGTGGCTCTCAAGAGTGCTTCGTAGCCGACGATTCGCTTATGCGTAATGGAGACGATGGCCTGGAACGCACTGCGCAGGGTCACGCCTTGATAGACGATGCACCAGCCGTCGGCATCGCGAGTGAGGTGCGGCAGGATGCCCGCCAGCGTCAGGTCCCGTTTGGACGACATTACGAGCGACGCACGTCCGCGCGCCGTGGCCGCGCGCGGCGGGCGTCGTGCCAGGTGCGGAAAGAGATCATGCTTGTTTCGCACGGCGAGGCGTTCGACAGAAAGCGAACGGAAAGACCTGGCATGTCGGACGGCGTCCATAGGGCAATGGGGCAGTGTAGCAAACTGTGAACCGAATGAATGTGCCCAGCGTACGGCGCGCCCGAGCGGGCCAGCGTGCGGCTGCAAACGCTGTGAGGGGAATGGGTGGAGGTACCGGTCGCCGCGCGTGCGCTGTCGAACGTTGGCGCCCGCCGAAGAACGAGCAGAGACGGGTTTTCCCGGGGGCGAACGGGCGCGCCCGGGCAGGTCGGGCCGGCCGTTATGCGTGCCGCTGCCGCAGGCCTGGAATACGCTTGATGACGCCGGTCGCGAGTGCGGTACCCACGAGCACGATGGCACAACCTTCGATCATGCTTGCGTTGACTCGCTCGTCGAGGAACAAGGCGCCCCACAGGATGCCGAAGACGGGGATGATGAAGGTGACCGTGATCGCACGCGCCGGCCCTGCCACGTTGATCAGATGGAAGAAGATCAAATAGGCGAGGCCCGTGCAGGCCACGCCAAGGCTCAACACCGCTTCCCAGGCGTGCAGTGAAACGGGGCCGGCGGGCCATGTGGCGATTGCGAACGGGATCAACACGATGCTGCCGCCGATCATGCTGCCGGTTGCGATCGTCAACGAATCGACGCCGGTCAGCGTGCGTTTCGTGTAGTTGGCGGCGACACCGTAAAGCAGCGCCGCGCCTGTTGCGGCGAGTGCAGCGAGCGCCGTGGCGGCTGCGGATGGTGCAAGCGCGCCGTGCGGCGCGGCAATTTGGCCCCAGACCAGCGAAACGACGCCGCCGAAGCCTACCAGCATGCCGAGCGTGCGTAGGGCGGTAAGCCGATCCTTGAGCCAGACGAACGCGACGAGCGCGCCCCAAAGGGGAGTCGTGGCGTTGATGACGGACGTCGTGCCGGCCGAGAGTGTGAGCTCGGCGAACGCGAAGAGACAAAACGGCGCGGCGGAATTAAGCACGCCCACGACGAGCAGCGGCCACGCACGCGCGCGCAGCGTCGCGAGGGAAGCGCGCGGTGTGCCGCGCACGGCGAGCATGATGACCAGCACCGCGGCCCCGATCGTGACGCGCAGCGCCATGAGCGGCGCGACGCCGAATTCGGCTACGCCTACGCGAATGAATAGGAAGGACGCACCCCATAGGGCGGCGAGCACGAGTAATTGAACGACGTGGCTGGGTTTCATAAAGGGGTCTAGGGGCCGATATAGGTGTTCGTGTCTTGTCGTCGAACGATCTCGAACAACCGAATCGCATGGTATCACCGGGTCCACGGCCGATATTTCACTGCGAGATGAAACGGCAAGAAACGGAGGATGGCTGGCTGCAGTCGACCGACGTGCCCCAACTGACCGCCAGCCGGGACGATGAACCTGCGCGCCAATGAAAAAGGGACGCTTCGTGCGTCCCTTGAATCGACTGCGGATTTCAGCCGCAACGTCAGCCGAAAATCACCCGCCATAGACAGCTACGGCCAAGCGCGGCGTGCAAACCGCGTGCCGTGCCGCGCGTCATTGCCGCTTGTAGATCTGTGCGCCGCCCTTGACGAACTCGACGGCCTTTTCTTCCATGCCCTTCGCGAGTGCCGCTTCGTCCGATACGCCCTGCGCAGCCGCAAACTCGCGCACGTCCTGCGTGATCTTCATCGAACAGAAGTGCGGCCCGCACATCGAGCAGAAATGCGCGACCTTCGCGGAATCCTTAGGCAGCGTCTCGTCATGGAACTCGCGCGCCTTGTCGGGGTCGAGGCCGATGTTGAACTGATCGTCCCAGCGGAATTCGAAGCGCGCTTTCGACAACGCGTTGTCGCGCACCTGCGCACCGGGATGTCCCTTGGCCAGATCGGCCGCGTGCGCCGCAAGCTTGTAGGTGATGATGCCTTCCTTGACGTCGTTCTTATTCGGCAGGCCAAGGTGCTCCTTCGGCGTGACGTAGCAGAGCATCGCTGTGCCGAACCAGCCGATCATCGCGGCGCCGATACCCGACGTGATGTGATCGTAACCGGGTGCGATATCAGTCGTGAGCGGCCCAAGCGTGTAGAACGGCGCTTCGTCGCACCATTGCAGTTGCAGGTCCATGTTCTCCTTGATGAGCTGCATCGGCACATGGCCGGGGCCTTCGATCATCACCTGCACGTCGTGCTTCCAGGCCGTTTGCGTAAGCTCGCCGAGCGTCTTGAGTTCGCCCAGTTGCGCCTCGTCGTTGGCGTCGTAGATCGAGCCGGGACGCAGGCCGTCGCCGAGCGAGAAGCTGACGTCGTAGGCCTTCATGATTTCGCAGATGTCCTCGAAGTGCTCATAGAGGAAGCTTTCCTTGTGATGCGCGAGGCACCACTTGGCCATGATCGAACCGCCGCGCGAGACGATGCCCGTCATGCGGTTGGCCGTGAGCGGCACGTAGCGCAGCAGCACGCCCGCATGGATCGTGAAATAGTCGACGCCTTGCTCGGCCTGTTCGATGAGCGTATCGCGGAAGATCTCCCACGTGAGGTCTTCGGCTTTACCGTTCACCTTTTCGAGCGCTTGGTAGATCGGCACCGTGCCGATCGGCACCGGGCTGTTGCGGATGATCCACTCGCGCGTTTCGTGAATGTGCTTGCCCGTCGACAGATCCATGACCGTGTCGCCGCCCCAGCGGATCGCCCAGGTCATCTTGTCGACTTCCTCGCCGATCGACGACGTCACGGCCGAGTTGCCGATGTTGGCGTTGATCTTCACGAGGAAGTTGCGGCCGATGATCATCGGCTCGCTCTCCGGGTGATTGATGTTCGCCGGAATGATCGCGCGGCCGCGCGCGACTTCGTCGCGGACGAACTCAGGCGTGATCTCGGGCGCCGCATTCGCGCCGAATGCGGCTGCGCCGAACGCCTGGCCCGGGTGCTGCCGGCCCATCATGTCGGCGAGCTTCGCGCCGTTCGGGCCGCTGGCACGCAGGCTCTCGAGGTAGTGCGCGCGGCGCTGGTTCTCGCGAATCGCGATGAACTCCATTTCGGGCGTGATGATGCCGCGGCGCGCGTAGTGCATTTGCGTGACGTTCGCGCCGGCCTTGGCCCGGCGCGGCGTGCGGTGCAGATCCGGAAAGCGCAGCGAGGCGGTGGTCGGATCGGCGGCGCGCTCGCGGCCGTATTGGCTCGTGAGCCCGCTCAGCGCTTGGGTGTCGCCGCGCTCTTCGATCCAGCGCTGGCGCAGTGCGGGCAAGCCCGAGCGGATGTCGATCTTCGCCTGCGGGTCCGTATAGGGGCCCGACGTGTCGTAGACGTAGATCGGAGGATTCTTCTCGCCGCCGAAGCCCGTTGGCGTGTCGGCCTGCGTGATTTCGCGCATGGGCACGCGGATATCGGGGCGCGAACCCGTGACGTAGACCTTTTGCGAGTTGGGCAGCGGGGCGACGGCCGCGGCGTCGACGCGCGCTTCCGAGGAAATGAATTTTGGGTTTGCACTCATGCGAATCTCCTGACATAGGGTGCTAATGCAGGAGACGAGAGGGCGGATGAGAGAAATGCGCAGGGCGGCAAAGCCTCTACGCTTCCCTGCGCTGGCATTATCCAGATCAGGTTCAAAGGGTATTTCTCACCCGCGCGTACCGAGTGCGACGGCACGACGCAGGACCCCCGCGTTAGCATCGCAGAAGATACACCGGGCACCCCAGCTTTGGCAACCGGTGAGCGCGACCGCGGATGAATATCGGTCGGCCGCGCCGGAAACCGAGGGGGCCGCGCGAGCCGCGCACGCTGGCGGGGCCGGTTGCGGCGAGCGCGGGCACGCCCGCCTGCGATTGTCTTGCGGGCACGGCGTTGCATAATGACGACGTTTGCGCGTGGCGGCTTCGCGGCCGCGATTGCGTTCCATCCCCAAGGCGTGTCGATCGAAATGCTGCCCTGCATCGCTCGTCCCAGCCGCGCCGTGCTGCGCGGCCCTCGTCGCGGCCGCTGTGATTCTCGCTAGCATGGCGCTGTCGTTTTGGTTCGACCGAAGACGTTCGGCGTGACACTGGCAGGCAGCACAGCCCATGGCGTCGGGATCAATCGATGAGCGTGCCGTCGGGCTCGTAAAAGGGAAACGGGCCTTCGCCTTCGTCGACGTAGGCGTGGTGCGTGACAACCCCCGTCTGAAGCGCATATCGATGCAGCGCGAAGGCAGGCGGCTCGAGCCGGAACGCCGACGGCGCGTTCGCGCGCAGATCGAGCGCGACTTGATGCGCGGACGAGGGCGCGGCCGAGGCAATCGTGCCGGCAAAGCGCGTGAAAATCGGCCGATGCACATGCCCGCAAATCACGCGTTCGACGTTCGGATAGCGGCTGACGATGGCGGCGAGGCGCTGTGTCGATTCCGCATCGAGCCGCTGCCGATCCATGTGATCGATTCCCGACACGAAGGGCGGATGGTGCAGCGCCAGTATGACGGGCTTGTTCTGGGCCGCGGTAAGTTCGGCATCGAGCCATGCGAGGCGCGCTTCGCACAAGTGCCCGTCGCTTTGCAGCGGCATTTGGGAATCGAGCGCGACGAGCCGCAGCACGCCGAAGTCGACGGCGTAGTGGACGAATTCTCCGCCGGTGCGCAGATAGGCGTGCTTGCCGAACACCTGGCGCAAGGCGGTGCGGTCGTCGTGATTACCGACCATCAGATAGAGCGGCATCGCAAGCGGCGCGAGCAGTCGCGCGAGTGCCTCGTATTCCACGAGACTGCCGGTGTCGACGAGGTCGCCTGTCACGACGACGGCGTCGGGCCGCGGTTCGAGCGTATTTAGGCGTGCCACGCAGCGTGCCAAACAGGCCGCCGTATCCACGCGGCGATAGGCGAGCGCACCGGGGCGCTTGATGTGCGGATCGCTGATTTGGGCCAGCAGCATGGGGAGAGTCCTTCCTTTTTGCTCAATAGGGCTGCGTGATCAAGGCAGCGCGATCCATCCTTCCGATGCAATGTCGATGCCGACCGCCGCGCCGGGCGTCCATTCGGTACGCCCCGCGACGTCGATCACGATGGCATCGGGCGCCGCGCCCGTCACCGTCACGCGGGTGCGCTCGCCCAGAAACGACACCGTCTCGACGATCCCGCGTAAGGATGCCCCCTCGGGAGCGACGAGCCGCCCGTCCTCGGGCCGAAAGAAAAGCTCGGATTGTCCGCCTTGCATCAACCCGGCGGGCGGCTCGATCCTGCCGCCGACCGTCGCAAACGTACCATCCTGCCATTGTCCCGCGAGTCGATTGATCGTGCCGACGAAGTGCGCGACGGCGCGATTGGCCGGACGATAGTAGATGTCGCGCGGCGTGCCGATTTGCTCGATGCGGCCCGCGCCCATGACGACGATGCGGTCGCCTAATTCCATTGCTTCGGCTTGATCATGCGTCACGTAGACCGTCGTGACGCCGAGCCCGCGCAGCAACGTACTCATCTCGCGCCGCAGCGTGTCGCGCAAACGCGCATCGAGCGCCGTGAGCGGTTCGTCGAGCAGCAGCACCCGCGGCTCGCGCGCCAGTGCGCGGGCAAGCGCGACACGTTGCCGCTGGCCGCCCGACAGTTGATGGATCGGTTTGTCGGCATGGGCCTCGAGGCGCATCATCGCGAGCAGTTCGTCGACGCGCTTGCGCGCGAACGCGGGTTCGGCTTTGGCAATCTTGAGCCCGTAGCCGATGTTTCCGCGCACAGTCAGGTTCGGAAATAGGGCATAGCTTTGAAACACCATGCCGACCTGCCGCCGCTCGATGGGCAACCGCGTGACGTCGTCGTCGCCGAAGTGTACGGCGCCTCCGTCATCGGGTGTTTCAAGGCCCGCGATGATGCGCAGGGTCGTCGTTTTACCGCAGCCCGACGGTCCGAGCAGCACGAGCGTTTCCCCCGCGCCGACCTCGAGATCGATCGGCTCGAGCACGCGCGTTCCGTGGAAGGTTTTTGCGCATCGGGCGAGCCCGATGGGAATAGGCGTCAATTTCATCGGAGTGGAGGGATCGAGCGCTTATTGCGGGTCATCGTCGTTGCCGTTCTTGCTCTCGTTCTTGCCGCGACCGGCCACGTCGATGCCGCGCATGGTTTGGGCTTGGCCTGCGCCGAGACGTTGCATCGCGACGAGTAGCGGCATCGTCATCGCGAAGAACAAGATCGTGTACGCGCTGCCTACCTCGATGCGTAGGGACGCGTAAGTATCGGCGAGTCCTACGGGCAGCGTCTTCGTTTCGGGCGTGTGCAGCATCCAAGTCAGGTTGAATTCGCCGATCGATAGCGTGACGACCGCGAGCGCTCCGGCGACGATGCCCGGCTGAAGATTAGGCAGCACGATCGTGAAAAAGCGCTGGACGAAGGTGGCACCGAGGCTCGCCGCGCCTTCTTCGAGCGTGCGCAAATTGGCGCTTGCAGCGACGGCTGCGACGGCGCGCACCATGAACGGCAGCGTGAAGACGACGTGACCGACGACGATGAAGGCGGCGCTCATGCGAAACGCGGTGAAGCCGCCGTAGACGACGATAAGCGCGAGTGCCGACGCGAGCCCCGGCAGTGCGATCGGCAGTACGAGCAGCTCTTCCACTAACCGCGCCCAGCGCGTCTTGCTGCGAGCGAGCGCATAGGCAGCGGGCACGCCCGTGAGGAGCGTGATGACCAGTGTTGCAGCGGCGATTTCGAGCGAGAGCAGCACCGACCCGTGGTACTGCGTCCAAACTTGCTCCAGCCACCGCAGCGTGAGGCCGCTCGAGACGCCGCGAAAGTAATTGACCGTCAGTCCCGCGAGCACCGACATGACGACGGGTACGACGAGAAAGGCGCACAGAGCGAACGTGACGAGCCACCCGCCTAGCGTGAGCAGTCTGCGCGGCGCGAGGCAGGCGGCCAGACGCGGTAGGCCGCGGCGATGGACAGCGGGAGAAGGGGCGAGCAGATTCATTGCGGGCCGCTCGTCATGCCGTGGCCGCGACGGCCGAGCCTGTGGCACTGCGTGCAAGGGCGAGCACGAGCCAGGTGACGATGCCGAGAATCACCGACAGCCCGGCAGCCGTGATCATGTTCGCGTTCAGCGTGAACTCGGTGTAGATCGTCATCGGCAGCACATCGATGTCGGTCGCGAGCGTGAAGGCGGTGCCGAATGCGCCCATGGCGGTGGCAAAGCAGATTGCGCCCGCTGCGACGAGCCCGGGCGCTAGCCCTGGCAGAACGACGTCCCGCATGATTTGCCAGGGCGAAGCGCCGAGCGAGCGGGCCGCTTCTTCGAGTGAGCGGTCGAGCTTGGATGCCGACGCCATGACTGTCACGATCACGCGCGGAATCGAGAAGTAGAGGTAACCGAGAAAGAGCCCGGTCATCGAATAGGCGAATACCCACTTCTCGCCCGTGAGTTTTTGCGTCACCGCCCCGATGAGTCCTTGGCGTCCGGCCAGCATGATGACCATGAAGCCGACGACGACGCCCGGAAATGCGAGCGGGAACGTGAGCAGGGCGACGAGTGTGCGCTTGCCCGCGAATTCTCGGCGCGCGAGCAATAAGCCCGAGATCACCGAGAGGATCAGCGTGGCGAGCGTGACGGCGGCCGAGAGTAGGACTGTTGCCACGAGACTGTCCATGTATCGCGCGTTCGTGAGCAGTGCGCGGTAAGTTGCGACGGCGTGACCGTCGGCGCTCACGTGGACGAGTACGCCCATCGGCAGCAGCCAAAAAGCGATGAAAACGGCGAGCGCCGGGGCCATCAAGACGATGCGCCAGCGTAACGGGAATGTAATGTCGTGCATGATGATGACCGCTCGTAGCGAAGAGAAGCGGCGTCCCCGAAGCTAGCGGCGCGCGGGCGTTCGAGGGCGCGCGCCCCCGCGCAACCCCGGGGAAGGCTCGATGCTCAGTGCATGGCGTCCAGATACTGCTGACCAAACGCTTGCTGCTTGTCCGCCATCTTCGCGAAATCGACGGGTTTTGCGCGCGCGTAATCGCTGGCAGGTAGGAACTTCGCGGCGGCTTCTTTGCTCATCGCGCTTGCGCGCACCGGCCGCAGATAGGCGTTGGCCCAGATTTTCTGACCTTCGTCGGACAGGACGAAATCGAGCACTTTCTTGCCGTTCGCCTCGTGCGGCGCACCCTTGACCAGGCTCATGACGTACGGTACCGAGATCGTACCTTCGGTGGGAATCACGAATTCGACGTTGGCGTGGTCTTTGTACTTGGCGCGGTAGGCATCGAAGTCGTAGTCGAGCAAGATCGGAATCTCACCCGACAGCACGCGCGCGTAGGCCGTCTGTTTGGGCACGATCGGGGCATTGGCCTTGAGTTTTTTGAACCAGTCCAGCGCGGGGGTGAAGTTGTCGAACGAACCGCCGAGCGCTTCGTTGACTGCAACGGCGCCGGCGTAGCCGACGAATGCGCTCGACGGATCCAGATATCCGATCATCCCCTTGTATTCGGGCTTGAGTAGATCGGCCCACGATTTGGGCACGCTCTTGCCTTCCAGCGCATCCTTATTGACGAAAAAGCCGAGCGTGCCCGAGTGGATCGCAAACCAATAGCCCTGCGGGTCTTTCAGCCCGGCAGGAATATCGTCCCAGTGCGCGGGTTTGTACGGTTGCACGACACCTTTGTCTTTCGCTTGAAAGGCCGACGACACGCCGAGATAGACCACGTCGGCGACGGGGCTCTTTTGCTCCGCGATCAATTGCGCAATCGCTTGGCCGGAATTTTTGTTGTCCGACGGCACGCGAATGCCGGTTTTCTCCCGAATCGCCTTGAGTTCACTGGCCCAATCGGCCCATTCGGGGGGGCAGTTATAGCAGATCGCCGTTTCTTGGGCGTGCGCGGCCGGTGCGAAGGGTGCTGCGAATGCTACGAGCGCCGCGGCGGCGTATGCAAGCCGCGCGAAGCGCGCACGAAGGCTGGATGAGCGACGTGTCACTTAGGGTCTCCTGGCGGAACGAGAAAGAGAATAATTCAGACGTCGTGGGCGTGCAGCGTCGGCCGCTGCCGGCCGGCGCGAGGACTGCTGTAGCCGCGTCGTCTATGCGACGGGGTGCGCGGGTAAGGCAGGACCCGACGCATCCGAGAGCGCGGCGACAGTCGCACCCTTGCGCAGCGTGTGAGGCAAGGTGAGAGAGAGCGATTCGCTGTTGTCGGACCCATCGATGCGCGACATCAGACGTCGCCACGCCGCGCAGCCGATCTCGCGATTCGGCGTGCTGACGCTGGCGAGCGGCGGCGAGAGCAGTTCGCCCATCGCGAGCCCGTCGAACCCGAGGATCGACATATCGTCGGGGACGCTGTAGCGGGCCCGGCGCAAACCTCGCATGACCACCATCGCAAGCAAATCGTTGCTGCAAAAAAGGGCGGTGGGACGGGCCGGGCCCGACGTAAGATGGGCCAGAACGGACGGGGCGAGCGCGTCGGCGTTGAAGTCCACTTCGAGCGCAGGCGCCGGCGTGAGCCCCGCCTGGCGCATCGCCTCGGAATAGCCGCGATAGCGCAAGCGAGCGCGATCGGATTCCGCGAGCGTGCCGGCCAGCATCAACACGCGCTCATGGCCGTGCTCGATCAGCATGCGCACGCCGTCATAGGCAGCGCGCCGGTTATCGACGGAAACTGACGGACGGCGCACGGTGTCGTTATGCATGAGCACGTAGAGATTGCCGTCGCGATCGAGCTCATCGAGCAGTGGGTGCGTGTCCGCGTCCGCCACGGTCAGAATCAGACCCTCCACGCGTTGGGCGAGCAAGGTCTCGATCGCGTGACGTTCGCGCGCGGCGTCGTACTGGGTCGTCATGAGCATGAGACGATAGCCCTGAGCCGCCGCGAGGTCGTCGATCCCTTGCAGACACTCGGCGAAGACAGGGTTCGCGAGCGTGGGCAGCACGACGCCGATCAGGCGCGTGCGTTCGCCGCGCAATTGCCGGCCGAGGGGGCTGGGGCTGAATTGAAGCGCCTCGATCGCTTCACGGATCTTCGCGAGCGTGACGCGATTGACCGTATGGGGGGCGTTAATCGCGCGAGACACCGTCGCGATGGAAAAGCCGGCATGGGCGGCTACATCCTTGATCGTGTGTTTCATCTTTCTGTGCAGTCCGGTAGTACTGGGCCTGGAAACGTTTACGCCGCAACGATTATCCGGGTCGATTATGACCGAGCCATGACCTTTTTGCTCGATATTTGGACTGAAAAAAGTGTTTTGTGCGCTTGGCTCCGCCGGTTCACCTAGGCATAATCGGTCGCGATCGGACGTCGGCCCTGGGGCGGGCGACCGAAATGTTCCTCATAATCCCCGTTTTTGAAGAAAGAAAGGACCGACGCGTGAGCCTTTTGTTTTTAGTTTTTCTGAGTGTCCTACAGGGCGTCACCGAGCTCTTCCCCGTCAGCAGCCTTGGGCATACGTTGCTTGCCCCGGCGCTGCTCGGCATGCATATCGATAAGCATGCGCCGCAACTCATTCCGTTTCTGGTCGCGCTGCATCTGGGGACGGCGTTCGCGCTGCTGTGGTATTTCCGCAAACGGTGGATCGCGCTGATCGGAGGGTGGTTCGGGACGCTGGCCGGGCGGCGGAGCGAAGATGGCCATATGATGTGGGCGCTTATCATCGGAACGATTCCAGCCGGGTTGGTTGGCCTTCTGCTGGAAAAACGGCTCGAGCGCATTTTCCACGACTTGCGCATCGTTGCGCTGGCGCTCGTGGTGAATGGGTTGCTGCTGTGGTTGGGCGATCGGTTGCAGCGCTCGCGTGCGCACCGGCCGCCTGAAAATCTGACCTTCAAACAGGCGTTCTTTGTCGGTCTTGCGCAGATCGGCGCCCTGATTCCCGGTTTCTCGCGTAGCGGCTTGACCATGATTGCGGGAAACGCGGCGGGACTGACGGCGGAGAGTGCGGCTGAATTTGCATTCCTGCTGGGCACGCCGATCATTTTCGCGGCGGGGCTGCTGGAGGTGCCTAAGCTGTTCCACGCACCCGGTCAACTGGCGGATGCGATACTTGGCGGGGTACTCACGGCGATCGCCGCCTATCTCAGCGTGCGCTTTTTGATGCGCTACTTCGAGGGGCGTGGCCGTCTGGCCTCGTTCGGCGTCTACTGTGTGGTGGCGGGACTGGCTTGCTTCGTCTGGTTTGTGACACACGGCCAGCCGGCCTAATGCGTTGTCTGGAGCTGAGCGGGCATCCGGTATAATCTCGACCCCGACGCGGTGCGCCGGGAGCATCGTACAATCACGCCCTCGCCTCCCCATAGTTCAACGGATAGAACACGGGTCTTCTAAACCTGAAATCGAGGTTCGATTCCTCGTGGGGGGGCCAACTAACCGCCTAACGTTTCCCATCCTCTACCAAAATCCCAAGCCCGTCAAGGGTTTGCGGCCATTTTACTTCCCATCATTGCCCAAGTTTTCCCATTGACACCCATAAAACGTGGGGGTACTTTTCGGGGTACTTTTTGACCGGAAGGGGTGCTGAGATACCCCCATGCTTTAGATGCCCCCGAAATCCCTGACAGACGCCGCAGTGCGTGGCGCGAAGCCCCGCGAGAAGGCCTACAAGATGGCCGATGGCGAAGGCATGTATCTCCACGTGGCACCGAACGGTGCCAAGTACTGGCGGCTGAAGTACCGGGTCGAGGGCAAGGAGAGGGTGCACGCCATTGGCGTCTACCCGGCCGTGTCCCTGCTGGCCGCGCGCAAAGCTCGCGATGCGATCAAAGACCAGCTTCGCGCCGGCCTAGACCCATCCCACGAGAAGCGCCGTGTGAAGCTCGAGGCTGGGCTGCGCCGAACCAATTCGTTTGAGGCGATCGCGCGCGAATGGCATGACGCAAAGTGCCAGACGTGGAAATCGAGCTACGCCGACGGCGTGATCGCGCTGATCGAGAAAGAGCTATTCCCGGCGCTCGGCGCGCGGCCGATCGCGGAGATCACGGCGCCCGAGCTGCTCGCCGTACTGCGGAAGATCGAGGCCCGTGGGGCCTTCGAGATGTCGAAGAAGTCGATGCAACTGGCCGGCCAGGTATTTCGGTTTGGCGTGGCGACCGGCCGGTGTGAGCGAGATCCGACGCCTGATCTCAAAGGCGCGCTGAAGACCCGGAAGGTCAAGCACATGGCGCGCGTCACAGAAGCCGAGCTGCCCGAACTGATGCGCAAGATCGCAGCGTACGACGGCGAATTCCAGACTCGCTTGGCGCTGCAGTTCCTGGCGCTCACGTTCGTGCGCACCGGCGAGATGCGGTTCGCCGAATGGTCCGAAATCGATGAGGCGAAAGCGGAATGGCGGATCCCCGCGGAGCGGATGAAAATGCCGAGCCCGCACATCGTGCCACTGTCGACGCAGGCGCTCGAGCTGATTCGCCAGCTCCGAGAGATCAACGGTCGGTGGCGCTGGGTCTTCCCGAGCCAGTCCAACACCCAGAAGCCGATAAGCGAGAACACGGTCCTCTTTGCGCTATATCGGATGGGCTACCACTCTCGGATGACCGGCCACGGCTTCCGCGGGCTGGCGTCGACGATCCTCAATGAGAACGGCTTCGAGCCCGACTGGATCGAGCGACAGCTTGCGCACACCGAGCGCAACGACGTCCGAGCGGCGTACAACCATGCGCAGTACCTGTCCGAGCGGCGGCGGATGATGCAGTGGTGGGGGGATTATCTCGACAGCGTGAGCCATGCCGAGGTATCTCAAAAATAGGGTACAGTGTCGGCAAAGGAGAATATCGACCGAGGCACGTGATGGAAAATAAAATACTGGCGGTCGATGCGCTCGACCAGCCGAAGCTAGAAAGGCAATTCAGCGATTATTTGGTCTTCGTCGATGAGAGTGGAAGCCCCGCGATGGGGCGCATAGATCCTGACTTCCCGCTTTTGGTCCTGGCGTTTCTGATTGTCAAGAAGGACTCATATCTTTCTCAAGTCGTGCCGGCCGTACAAGGATTCAAGTTCCGTCATTTTGGGCACGACCAAGTGATCTTGCACGAGAGAGATATTAGGCGGGACCTGGGTGCTTTTTCATTCCTCAAGACCAGGGAGTTGAAAGGGAAGTTCCTAGATGAGTTGTCACAAATCATGGCTGCGGCTCCATTCGCGCTTGTCGCGACGGTGATTCGGAAAGATAAATTGCAGGAGCGATATCGGACCCCGGCGAATCCGTATTTTTTGGCTCTGAAATACGGGCTAGAGCGCGTCTGCGCATATCTTAGGCAGCAGGGAGATTGGAAACAGGGTGTGCATCCAAACCCTAACGTTCATCTGATCGTTGAACAGCGGGGTCGAAACGAGGACGACGAACTGGAATTAGAGTTTCGTCGCATATGTGATGGTGCAAATTACAACGGTGAGAAGTTCTCGTTCGATATAGTTTTCGCGAATAAGCAGTCGAACTCTTCTGGTCTTCAACTAGCAGACCTTGTGGCTCGCCCGGTCGGCATGTCAGTTATCCGCCCGGACCAGCCGAATCGCGCTTTCGATATCCTGCAACAGAAGCTCGTCAAGGTGAGAGGGTACGCGGCAGGATGGGGACTGAAGGTGTTTCCGAACTAGAAAAGCAAAGGCCTCCGACATAACGCCGGAGGCCCTCGCCGGCCGAGAATCCCCAGCCCTTGACCGTATTCTATTCACCATTCCGAACTCTGACAACCCCCCGCCCGGGCGGGGGCGCGATCAGACAAATGCGCAAGGCGGACGCTGTTTAGCTGCCGCGTTCGGCACCTCGATCTCCTCTCCGACCCACATCACCGGCCAGTCGCTCGAGCCGTCGAAGCTGAGGAAATTCCACAGCATCTCGCCGGCGGCGTTCCAGCCGTTGTGAGAAGTCCAGAGAATCAGGCGTGCGTCGTCTCCGGTGCAGCGGTCAGCTTGACGCCAAGCGCATGCATCAACTTGAACACGGTTTCAAGCTTGGGCTTGGAGCCGGGAGCGAGCGTCTTGTACAGGCTTTCCCGCCCGACACCTGCATCAGCTGCTACCTTGGCCATGCCGCGGGCTTTAGCAACGTCCGCGATCGCCCCCATCAGCAAATCCGGATCGCCTTCCTCAAGCGCGGCACTAAGGTAAGCGGCGATGACTTCCTCGCTGTCCAGATGCTCCGATACGTCGAAGCGGTCGATCTTGATCTTGCTCATGCTTGCCCCTTGATTGCCTTCCACATGGCCCTGGCGCGCTTGATGTCGGCCTTCTGAGTCGACTTGTCGCCGCCACACAGAAGTAGATAGGTCACACGGCCCTCGCGCGCGAAATAGACCCGATAGCCGGGCCCCATGTTGATCTTCATCTCGGAAACGCCCTCGTCCAAAACTTTGTACTCGCCGAAGTTGCCCAGTTCGGCGCGCCTGATCCTCAGATAGATCGCCGCGCGCGCCTTGACGTCTGCAAGAGCGTCGACCCAATCGGTGAATTCTTCGGTGGCGTTGATCGTGTTCACGGACGACGGTAGGGCGAGCGAGCACCTAGTGTATCCTTATAGATACACCCAGGCAAGTCCATCCGAGATTGCAGGTGAGCGGCGCCGCACCGCCTGCACCCGTCACGCCATCGTCGAGAGGAACTTCGCCGCGGCGAGCGGTTACTGGGCGGCCGCCAACAGCTTGTCGACCTGCTCGATCTGGATAGGGCCGCAGCGTTGTAACGCAGCTTCCCGGTCTGAATGTCGCGTTGCGAAGGATCTTCAACGATTGAGCTGCTCGCATTCCTTCACCGCGGCCATCCGGCGCTCGTCAATGTACGCCGCCAGATCCACGAGGTGCACGCCCTTAGCTCCCTTTTGCGAGCGCTCCATTCGCACGATCGGCAACCGTATCTCGCCGGCCGAGGTTTCGCGCATTTGTGAAGCGGCGGTAAGTGCGAAATAGTAGCTTCTCCCTTTTTCTAACCGGAGGAGACAGTGAACGTCATTGGAATCGACAAACTCGTCAAGAAGGTCTCACTTGGCCGCTCGACCATCTATCGACTGATCTCGGAAGGGAAGTTCCCGAAGCCGTTTCAAGCCGTTCCGAACCGCAATGCGTGGATCGAAACCGATATCGATCTCTGGCTCAAAGCTAAGGTTAATCCCGAACTCGAAAACGAGCACGTCGCAGCAACAACGTCGGCCGCGCCGCTTTTTGACTCTATCCTCGATGAGGCAATCATGTGGGAGAACATTGGCCGTTGCCGACGCTATCTCGAACATATCGAGAACGTCGCGAGGGAGCGCAAACTACCTGCAGCAGCTCGAGATGCGATAGCCCATCAGATTCGTTCGTTGCGGCTGCTATGCGACGAACTCGATCCAACAGATGGAAGGGTAACGACTATGCGTCGATGAGAAGTCAAGAATCGCGCTTGACGTCTGTTCGCTATCGCACTATCTTGTGGGTGTCGTTGAGACAACAACGACCGGGTTTGGCGACCTGAGACCTACAGGCGGACGACCGCCACATGGCGGTATTTTTTCGTCCGTATACTACGCACGCGTCCATTCAACGGGCGGGCGGTGGTAGGGAGACCTTCGGGTCTGCCGGTTTCCTGTAGGCCGGTTCGCCAACCCTGTCACGTGCCTGCCCACCCGTTTGGCGACGCGGAGCAGGCTCCTTTCTACAGGAGTTCATATCATGCCCACAGTTCCTTCCTCCGGCGATCGCAGATATCCGAAGACTCCTCGATGCGCGCGTTGCTCGCGCTCCACCGGCCGTGAAGCTTGTGTTTCTGCACTCGTATCAGCATCTTTCCGCCAATCGGCGTTGGCGGCGTTTGCGTCAATCGCTTCTACGTTTCACTCAGAACCCTACATCCGGCGTTAATCGTTGAATCGACAAAGGCCTACGTGCGGACAATGTGAACGAGAAACCCGGGGGAAGATCATGTCGAAACGAACGGATCGAGGCAATCACGGGAACGTGTTCCGACTCGATGAATGGAGGCAGCGAAATAATAAATCGAAGAAGGAGTCGACGCCGACGAGTCGAGGGGATTTATTTGTCAACATCGACAGCGATGGTAGCGTCAACTACGACGTGAAAAACGTGAAGCTTATCGACGCACCCGCGATGCTAATGGCGACGCTGCTGCTTTGTTTAAGACTGACTCGTCAAATCGACGCAGGGGAAATGGCATGAACCGGAACAAATCAAAACGTGCTCGGGAAGCAGCGGAGTGTGCCTTCTCCGATGAAGAGGCGATCGACCCAAGAGACGTGATTCGCTTCACGCCTCACGTCGAACTTCCGAAGGCCTACGACTCAGCTGATGAGGTTCATCGCGAGATGGAAAGAGCATGGCACGCATATTGGGTGTCAAAAAGTACAACCGAAGTGTGCGCAACGCTCAGAAAGAAGTGGCGATCAAGACACGCAGGGGATGGCGTCATCGAGATCTTGGACAGTAGTGGCATTGTCCGAGCTGTGGGTGGTCGGAATGTAAGTGGGGCGCCTCTCAAGATCCTGTCGCGCTGGCGAATTGAAGAAGAATTGTATGCGCCTGACGCGCACTATCGGTTGCTCGTGCGTGATTGGGAAACTGGCGAGGTGCTCCGCGAATCCTCGTTCGCGCCGGTAGATCGCAAGCCGCATCCCGAATTCGCAGCGATAATGAAATGGCTCGACAAAACATATCCAGACCATAGCAATCCATTGCGTGGATGGGAAGACTGTGAACGAATAGTGTCGTCGTGGTACGACCCAGAATGGTAGAGATCTCGTCGAGCCGTCGACGACGACTGGTCAACAACCGCGCCTAGCCCGACGGGGCGAAAGCAGGGCACCCTTACCCTGTTGGCGCGGTTCCATCTTTAGGGGTGCGTGAGGGCGCACATGAGCAAGTTATTTACGCTTAAAGAGTGGCTGACCGTCACAGAGTCTGCTCGCCATCTGTCGCGACTATTCAATGAAGAAGTTGCAGAATCTGACGTTCTTCGTTTGGCGCTCGATGGTCGATTGAAGCTGTCAGTTCACTTTGTTAATCATGCGAAAGCTAATCCAGGCAGGGTTGTTGGTGAGAGTGAGGTCGAATGGAAGGAACTTCCACCAATTGAGGATGGCGGTCAACCCATTAAATATAAAGATGGGTTACATATTAATGGAGATAAATGGGTCAAGCTTGAAGATAAAGTGGTATCCCTGGAAGGAGTTTGGGATTTGCCGATGATCGGCGCCGAACATCTTGACGTCGAACATGAATATCAGCGTCTTACGAACGGTCCGGGGGTAACGCTTTGCAATCTCGGAGGTGTGTTCGTCGAAGGAGATAATGGAATCATATGTCGTATCTGTGAGCACTATGATGACAACGAGTACCAAGATGGGTCATCTGCTCAGCTGGAGCGGATGGAAAACTACATCGTAAATGTAAAAATTGAAAAAGAAGAGTCTGATGCGCTGCGTGAAATACATAAAATAAAGAGAAAGACGTTTAATGATAGGATGAGTTCGATGCCAAAGCATGAGCAATACTACCCTGCCGCCACCCTTCCGAAGGACGGCGTTTTGGTCGTTCGGACAAAAAATCTTGCTTTTTTTATATCGTCTATCAACAAAACGAATGCGACGGATGCATTGGAGGATGGAGCGCATAGCACCAAACTGCTTTCCTTGCTTCTTGAGGGGGCTAGGCAATGGTGGGGAAGTTACGATCCCGCAGACCCCTCAACTGCCCCGAAGAACGAGCAGGTAACGGCATGGTTCAAGGAAAAAGGTGCGGCCGACCGGGTAGCGGAGGTGATGGCTCAAATTCTTCGCGCAGATGGATTACCGACTGGTCCGCGAGGCCAGGGGAGGAGACGCCACAGTTAACGATGAACAAGGCAACGTCAAAAAGGTCTTTGTAGAAAAATTCTTCGCGTTCTGATAGTCCAATAGAAACAAAGTCTTACGTGTTACTCCAGGGTTATCCGCGCCCCGTACCCGCGACCGTCGCGGCTATTTTCATTTAGGCCGGAAAGACAATATTCGCTCACCTACCAACCACAACAAGGTTGAGCGAAAGTGACGAAGACTTCTGAAACGGCCGACCTCGGCCAAATCGCAGCGCCGATCCTCCCTCCGATCGGCCGCTCCAAGTTCTCCCAGATCGAGCCGTTCATCGGCATGTGCCGTGAGTCCTGGCGCAAACTTGGCCTCGCTGGGAAAGCGCCGCGGCCGATCCGGCTCACGAGCTCGTGCTCGCTCTACGATAACGCTGAAGTGCATCGCTGGATCTCGGATCCGGCTCGCTACGGTGTCGCTCCCACTGAACAGCAAGCCGCCTGAGGTCCGCGATGACTTCAAGTTGCAGCCATCGGCGCAGCCTCCAGCGTGGCTGGTTCGAGCTTTGGCAGCATGCCGGGCAGCATGAACTGGTACATCAGGAACAATTTGGTGAAGACCGCCAGATTGTCGATTTCATCGTCGTCAACCACCGGCGTTTCATGGCTGGCTTCGTTGCCCAATGTTCGAATGCGGTGGGCGAAGTCGCGCATATGCGGAGTGAGAAGCGCCTGGGTTGCCAATTGCTCGATGCGCGAATAAAGCGTCCCTTTCAGCGAGGCATCAACCTCTTTGAGGCCAGCTTCAAGCGCGCGCCGATAGGCGTTTCCTGCGGGACCACGGAACCCCGCGATTCTCAAATTCTCCGCTTCCGAAAATGCCTTCCGTACTGCGTCCGGCAGATGATCGGGGACGTCAGGAACTGGGGGCTTCGGAAGCCACTCGCCGAGCATCACATGCTCGCCATTTTGCAGCAACTGGATATTTCCCAAATCGGCTTTGATGAAAGGCTGACGAAACATGACGGTTCCGGACACGCCTTTTTGGCACGCATTGCAGGTTGCAAATACCTCGCAGTCCACCCATCCCCGGCCGTCTGCGGGGCCATGCGCCTTCACGGCGACGACGGTGAAAGAAGTGTTGTCGCGCAAGCAATGTGGGCACTTGATCGCAAAGGTAGCCATGGATCCCCGCTCTGAAATCGTTCGGATTGATCGCGAACTCGATTTGCTTCTGGCACTTCCGGACGCAGACGCAGCTCGTCGAATCGAACAAGCATATCAAACGGCGTCGAACCGTGCGGCATTTGTGATCGCGCTCATTGGACGTCTCTTGCTGCAGCGCAAAATTGGACGAGGACATCATGGCGGCAATTAACGAATCCGCGATCCATTGTCCAGTATCGGTCGGGCTTCCGCATCGGCTGGCCCGACCTCGGCTCGACCTATGGTCCGTAAATCTGTCGGAAGACCAGGCACCGGAATTAATGGGACGGGCGCGATGGGACTTCGAGCGCGAGGCTCGTATAAGCCAACTCGGCTTCCTCGCGCAATCCTTCGCGGCCACGCCGCTATGGCGCCGCGTGTACAAGGCCGAGATATACCGCGAGATCCGCGCGCGCAGCGAGGATCGGCGTGTCGCCATGGAACTCGCGTTGCTGGAGGCGATGCGATGACGCACCAGGTCTGGTTAGAGGCCGGGCCATTCTCGATCGAGGCGATCAACATTGCGGAAGGAGAATCGCCCGACTGGCACGTGATGCTCTGGCGCCGCGCGGAACAGGTGGACGAATCGACTGCCTCATTCGCGATGACCTGCGACGAGGCACGCACTCTTGGCGTTGCGCTTCTGCTCGCGGCCACTCACGAACTGGAGGGCTCTCAATCGTGAAGCCCTATACCTGGCGGCAGGCCATCATTCGTTCGGGTCTTCCGTCGACCACGCGTCACGTCCTGCTGACGCTCGCCTGCCACATCAACGACGCCGGCGAGAGTGCCTACCCATCGATCGATCTACTCGCTTTCGAGACGGCGCTCTCGAGGCGCGCCGTCATCACGCACCTGCAAAACGCCGCAGCGTGGGGTTGGATTCGAACCACCAAACACGGCTACGGCGGCCAGCGCTGGGCTCGCAATGAGTACGACCCATGCATCCCAGAAGATTTCGTTCCCCTCGAAATGCCGAAGGTCGTCGTTCCTGAAGGTGGTGAACCTGACGACAAAAAGGCGGTGAACGACGTTCACTCCCTCGACAGTAAGGCGGTGAACGTCGTTCCTGAAGGTGGTGAACCTGACGACAAAAAGGCGGTGAACGACGTTCACTCTAATAGACCAAAGGAATTAACCAAAGAACAGACCACTCTCTCGTCGGTTTCCTCCGAGCGCAAGAAAAAGTCGAATGATGCCGACGACCCGGTTTTCGAGGAAGCATGGAAGGCGTACCCGAAGCGTGATGGAGATAATCCGAAAGCGACCGCGCTGAAGGCATGGCGTGCCCGAGTTCGTGGTGGCGTGGATCCACAACGTCTGCTGGCCGCAACGAAAGCGTATGCCGAGGCGATGAAGCGACAAGGCAACCTCGGCACGCGATATGTGCTTCACGCGTCGACGTTCTACGGGCCGGGCGATCGCTATGCAGAGTATGCAGCGCGAGACGATGAGACACCCCGGCTCGATTTGAGTTCGTGCGAAGACCGATCGCGGAGGCTCGCGTTTTGACCATGAGCACACCGACGAAAACCTTCTCCGATTATGGAATCGACCTGGGCTCGAAGAGCGGCATCGAGGTCAAGGTCACGTGCCCGCAGTGCTCGGCGAGCCGAAAAAAGAAGAACTATCCGTGCCTGAACGTCAACACGGACAAGGGCCTATGGAACTGCTGGCACTGCGGCTGGAGCGGCACGCTCAAGGGCGGCGAGTGGCAGCGGCCGGAGATCCGCAAGGTGTATCGGCAGCCGACATACACGCCCGCCGAGCAGGTCCCCGACGGCACGATCGCCTGGTTCGCAACGCGTGGAATCAGCGCCGATGTCGTTAGGCGCAATCGCATCAGCAAGGGCCGTGAGTATTTTCCGCAGGTCGAAGAAGAGCGTGACTGCATTCTGTTCCCGTACTACCGCGGCGCCGACGTCGTCAACGTCAAATACCGGACGAAAGACAAACTCTTTCGCATGGCCGCCGGCGCGGAGCGTGTGCTTTACGGACTGAACGACATCACTCCCGAGCTGCTGATCTGGGTCGAGGGTGAGATCGACAAGCTATCGGTCGAGGTTATCGGCTTCACGAGCTGTGTATCCGTACCGGACGGCGCGCCGGCACCAGATTCGCGCGACTACGCGCACAAGTTCGACTATCTGCTCGACCCGACGCTCGATGACGTCAAGATGCATCTGATCGCCGTCGACAATGACGCGGCGGGCGTGCGGCTCAAGGAAGAGCTTATCCGCAGGCTCGGCCCGGAAAAGTGTCTTGTCGCGACGTGGCCGCAGGACTGCAAGGATGCGAACGAGGTGCTGCTCGCGCACGGCGCCGAGGTGTTGACCGAATGCCTCGACACCGCCCGCCCGCCGCGTATCGAGGGCACCTACTCGATCGACGACATCCGACAGGCGATGCGCGATCGCTTCGAGCATGGCGCGCCGCGCGGCATCACGACCGGTTGGCGAACCCTTGACGGGCATTACCGCGTGATGTCGGGCGAGATCACGCTCATCACCGGTATTCCGGGCGCTGGCAAGAGCGAGTGGCTCGATGCTTTGACGGTCAACCTCGCGCGCGATCATGGGTGGACGTTCGGAGTGTTCTCGCCGGAGAACCAGCCGCTCGAGTATCACGCGGACAAGCTGATCGAAAAGTACGTCGGCAAGCCGGCGGACTTCGGGCCGACCGAGCGCATGACGGCCGCGGAGCATGAGGAGGCGATGAATTGGCTTGAAGCGCACTTCACGTTCGTGCTGCCGGAGGATCCAACGATTGATGGGCTGCTCGAGACAGGGCGGTTGCTTGTGCGTCGCAACGGCATCCGCGGGATGATCCTCGACCCTTGGAACGAGATCGATCACAAGCGGCCGGCGGCGCTCACCGAGACCGAGTACATCTCGCAATCGCTCACGCGCATCCGCAAATTCGCGCGCGAAAACGGCGTGCACGTATGGATCGTCGCCCATCCGACGAAGCTGCAGAAGGGCAACGACGGCCGCTATCCGGTGCCGACGCCCTACGACATCGCGGGCAGCGCGCACTGGCGCAACAAGGCCGACAACTGCATTACGGTGCATCGCGATCAAGTCGATGCAGGGTCGCTTGTCGAGATTCACGTACAAAAGATTCGGAAGAAGCAGAACGGCCGCGTTGGCGTCGTGGACCTTGAATACAACCGAGTCGTCGGCCAATACGGTTGCTCACACAGCTACGCGCCAGAGGTCCCGAAGACGGCACCGTTGAAGTTCCATCACGAAGCAGGAGAGTGAGAGTGCAGAAATACACCGAATGCGAAACCAACCAGGAGCAAACTGCATGAGCCCCGTCGAAAACAATATGGCCGTTATCGAGATCGGACCACTAAAGATTTCGTTTCCTATGGACGATCCCCAACTTGCCCGATCGTCAAACGCCGATGCTTTGCAGGCTCCCCTTCCCGGCGAGTATTGGGTAGGCCAAGGCGGTATCTATGCGGGCATCATGCCGGCCCTCAATGACGCCCGTCCGTACCATTTGATCCTATCGGTCGATGAGGCTATAGGCGTCGTGTGGGGTGGCTGTGGCCACGAAGAGGACGAAGCGAGAAGCCGCCACGACGGATTGGAAAATACGCGCTCGCTGATCGAATCGGAACGAGATCACCCTGCCGCTGAGTGGGCCGATCAGTACACGAAGGATGGCCACTCGGATTTCTACCTGCCGGCGCAACGCGAACTCAGTCTCTGTTATGCGAGCTGCGCTGAGAAATTCGAAAAGGCTTGGTACTGGTCCTCGGCGCAGTACTCGGCCGACAACGCCTGGGGCCAGTTCTTCGTTGATGGCAGCCAGGTCAGCGCGGGCAAGGGCTACACCGGCCGGGCTCGCGCCTTCCGCAGAATTGAAATTTGATCATTCAGCAATTTCGACTTACCCCGATCGCAGGGAGAGAAACCATGAGCACTGTTATCGACTGGTCGAAATGCGGCCGCACAAAGCCGAAGAGGAACGTATGCGAGGTCACTTACCGAGAACACGGCAGGGTGATCGCGGACTTTCATCTGGAGCACCTCGACGAAGTCTACGAACGCCTCAAGAAGCAGCGCGACTACTGGAAACGCACAGGCAACGATTTTCCGTTCGACATTGATAGCGATATCGACTGAAGCACTTTTGCCCGAGAGGGCGTAAGGAGGTGGAATGCAAACCTACATCGGCACAAAGCTCGTGCGCGTGCAACCGATGACTCGGCTCGAGTACAACGAATTCCGCGGCTGGACAGTACCGGCCGACGAGTGTCCGGAAGACGAGGGTTACCTTGTCGAGTACCTCGACGGCGGCAAGCCGAATACGCCGGATTTCGCGGGCTACGTGAGCTGGTCGCCGAAGGCGCAAGCGGACGCCGCCTATCGGCCGACGAGTGGCATGTCGTTTGGGCTCGCTATCGAGGCGCTGAAGAACGGCGCACGTGTGGCGCGGACCGGTTGGAATGGGCGCGGAATGTGGCTTGTCCTGGTGCCCGGCACACCGCATGTCAATACGACCGAGGGATCGCCGTACATGCGCGCGGGCGTTTCCTCGTGCGAGATTCTTCCGCACATCGACATGTGGACTGTGAACGCTGACGGCCGGCGCGCGATGTTGCCGGGATGGCTGGCATCGCAGACGGACATGCTCGCCGACGACTGGGCGATTGTTGAATAGACATAAGCTGAAAATGGACCGCATCGACGAACTCTTACTCGATTGGTACGAATGGCAGTCGAGCTACACACCTCCACTCGCATACGGCGGCGCGGATCCAGCCTGTCGAGATTTCCGCACGAGTCGTCAATGGATGGACTACGACGATCTGAACGAGGAAGTCGAGGCGAACCAGAAGGCGTATGCCGGAAGGCTCATCGAGCCGATGATTCTCGGACTCGACATGCGCGGTCGGCTGGCGATCAACACGGCTATGCGCAATTTCGGCGCTGGCTTCACCGTTTGGGTCAATCCCCGGCACGCGGACACCCAGGAGGCGGACTACGCACGAGCGAAGGCGATTCTGTGGCCGAAGATGGTTGCCGCCGGGCTCCTCGACAAATCCGCGTGTCTTGACTTTTCGCACCAGATCGCATAATTTTCACGCCGTGGGGCGACGTGCGCCCCGAGAAAACGAAAGCCCAGCCGGTGAGCAGCCCGCGCTGGGCTTTTTGCATTGCGGCTCCTCCGTCGAAGCCGTCGAACTTCGCCCCGCCTTGTGCGGGGCTTTTTCTTTTCTGGAGCCCGAATGGCCAAGCTGAGCACGCTGGCGCGAAAGCGCCTGAAGCCGTCGGACTTCGCTGATCCGAAGCACCGCGAGTTCCCGCTCGAGGACAAGGCTCACATCCGCGCGGCTGAATCGTACGAGCGCTATGCCACGCCGGCCGAGCGCAAGAAGATCGATGCGGCGGGTCGCCGCGCTTTTGGGAAGAAGAAGTGATCCAACCGACCGAAGACCGAATCATTGTCGAGCCTGACGATCTGCGCGACGACGTCACCGATGCCGGGATCGTCGTCAAGGTGGGCCAGACGGTCGAGAGCAAGCGGCACCTCGGCAAGACCGGCACCGTCGTCGCCGTCGGCCCGGGCAAGCGCAACAGCGCCGGCCACCGCATTCCGTTGGCGCTCAACGTGGGCGATCGCATCGTGTTCGGCGAGTTCGAGCACCGGGAGCATCGGGAGGATGGCAAGCGCTTCCTGATCATGCAGGAAGCCGACGTATGCGGGGTGCTGGAGTGAAGCGTTCGCCCCTCGTCCCGCTGGCAATTCGAGCTCTCCACGACTCGCAGCACATGGCATCAAAGGTGCGGGCGCTAAGCTATCGCCTCCCGCTGCATGTCCGCGTACGAGGCGAGGTGCTGACATTCTCGATCAGTGGCTGGCGCGGAGCGGTGTAATGACAGCCACCCACGTGATCTGCTGCCCGGCGAGCGCGAATGACGGGAAGCGCGTTCGTCTCGTGTCAGAGCACGGCTACAACCCGAATACCGACGCCTACGAGCGCGGCTGGGTCGAGGTCGAAATGCTAGAGACGGGCGTAACTGGTTCGATCGAGCGCCCGTTCTTGGCCGAGGTGCAGTGATGGGCCGCAAGTCTTCGCTGACCCCGGAGCAATGGGCGGAGATCGAGCGCAGGCACCTCGTCGACGGGGAATCGATCAATTCGCTCGCGACTGAGTTCGGCGTCAACGAATCGTCCATTCGGCGAAAGATAAAGCCGAATAAAGCCGAATTGCCGAACGGCGAAAAACCCTTACAGGTATTGGCGCAGGAGAAAGCAGCATCGGACGAGGCGGCACGGAAAATCGCCGAAGAGATCGCTCAATTGCCGATCTCGCGCCAGCAGGTCGTGGTTGATCTCGCCGCGAAGCTGACGAACATCAGCGGCCACCTCGCGTCGGCTGCCGAGTACGGCGCCGCAACCGCACACCGTCTAGCTGGCATCGTTCACGCCAAAGCGCAGGAGATCGACGACGCGCAGCCGCTCAATGAGCGGAGCATCGGCTCGCTCAAAGGAATCGCGGTACTCACGCGCCTAGCCAACGAGGCCAGCGAGATCGGCGTGAACCTGCTGCGCGCCAACAAGGAAGAGATCGAGCGCATCAACAATCCGGTGACCGGGCGCATCAACTCGATCACGCGGCGAATTATCGACTCGAAGACCGTCGACGCGAAATGAGCGACCTGACCATCGAGACGCCGCGGGTGTTCCTCCCGCTGCTCGAGCCTGCCCGCTACAAGGGCGCGCACGGTGGCCGGGGATCGGGAAAGTCGCATTTCTTCGGCGAGTCGGTGATCGAGCGCTCGGCGATGGAAAAGACGGATGTCGTCTGCGTGCGGGAAAAGCAGAAATCGCTTCAGCAGTCGGTCAAGAAGCTGCTCGAGTCGAAGATCCAGACGATGAACGCCGGGTACTACTTCGACGTGCAGGACGCGCTGATCAAGAGCATCCACGGTGGCCAGATCATCTTCGAAGGGATGGCGAACCACACGGCCGAGTCGATCAAGTCGCTTGAGGGTTACGACGTCGTGTGGGTTGAGGAAGCGCAGACGCTGAGCCAGAAGTCGCTGGACATGCTGCGCCCGACGATCCGAAAGCCGAAGTCTGAACTGTGGTTCTCGTGGAATCCGCGCTTCAAGACTGATCCGGTCGACGCGCTGCTGCGCGGGCCCGATGCGCCGCCGAATTCGGTCGTGGTACAGGCGAACTACTCGGACAATCCCTGGTTCGGCGAGACCGAGCTCGTGGCCGAGATGGAGTATGACCGCCGGCGCGATCTGGACAAGTACACGCACATCTGGCTGGGCGGCTACCAGCAGAGCAGCAATGCGCGCGTGTTCCACAACTGGCGCATTGAAGAGTATGACCGACCGGCAGGAACCATCTTCCGGCTTGGGGCGGACTGGGGATTTTCGGTCGATCCGTCCGTCCTAATCAGATGCAGCATTGAAGGCAATGCGCTCTACGTCGATTACGAGGCATATCAGGTCGGCTGCGAGATCGTGAACCTGCCCGAGTTGTTCATGAGCGTGCCCGACGCCGAAAAGTGGCCGATCACGGCCGACTCGTCGCGGCCGGAGACGATCAGCCACATGCAGAAGCACGGCTTCCCGCGCATCACGAAGGCCGTGAAGGGCCCGGGCAGCCTGGAAGAGGGCGTTGAGTTCCTGAAGTCGTTCGACATCATCGTGCATCCACGGTGCGTGCATACGATCGACGAGCTGTCGCTGTACCGCTACAAGACCGATCCGTTGACGGATCAAGTGCTCCCCATTCTTGAAGACAAGGACAACCACGTGATAGACGCTCTCCGCTATGCCTGCGAAGGTGCGCGCCGGGCTGTGAAGCGTGTCGTCAAGCCGCAGGTCTCGCGCGTACAGCAACAAATGGTCGGTGGCCCCGGCGGGTGGATGGCATGATCGTCGATCAAGGCGGCCGCCCGCTCGAGTCGGGGCGTAGCTCGATCATCACCGAGTGCGCCCAGAACCTGAAGACTGCGGTCGACGCGGAAACACAGAATCGCGCCGAAGGGCTGCAAGATTTGAAGTTCTCCGCCGGCGATCAGTGGCCGGCGATGATCCAGACGGCGCGCGAGCTCGAGCATCGGCCGTGTCTCACGATCAACAAGACTGATGCCTTTGTGCGCCAGGCCGTCAACAACATGCGCGAGCAGCGGCCGCGCATTCAGGTGCATGCAGTTGCAGACGGCGCCGACAAGCAGAGGGCCGACGTCATCGCGGGCCTGATGCGGCACATCCAGGTCAACAGCAACGCCGACGTGGCCTACGACACGGCGGCCGACTTCCAGGTGCGCATGGGTTGGGGCTACTGGCGGGTCGTGTCGCGCTACGTGCGCGAGGACAGCTTCGACCAGGAGCTGTACATCGATCGCGTGCGCAACCCGTTCACGGTCTACTTTGATCCGTCGAGCACGGCGCCGGATGGGTCGGACGCCGAGTGGTGCGTCATCAGCGACCGGATGACGAAGAAGAAATTCCGGCGCAAGTATCCGAAGGCGCAGTTCGTCGATTTCAGCAATCTCGGCAGCGGCGACGAGCTCATGGACTGGGCGACCGACGACGAGATCCGCGTCGCCGAGTACTTCAAGGTCGAGAAAACGCCCGATGTGCTTTGCCTGCTGTCGACGGGCAAGACGGCTTACAAGTCGCAGTTGAAACAGGACGAACTAGATCGCCTTGGCATCACGATCGTGCAGGAACGCGAGTCGGTGCGCCGCCGAGTCATGTGGTACAAGATGACCGCCAAGGAGATCCTCGCGGAACGTGAGTGGCCGGGACGCTGGATTCCGGTCATTCCTGTGTACGGCGCCGAATACGAGATCGAAGGCAAGGTGATCCGCTACGGCATGGTGCGCGGCATGCAGGACCCGCAGCGCATGTACAACTTCTGGCGCACCGCGGAGACCGAAGTCGTCGCGCTGGCGCCGAAGGCTCCGTGGCTCGTCGCTGAAGGCCAGATTGAAGGTAAGGAAGAGGCCTGGAACGCTGCGAACAACAAGAGCTTCGCATACCTCGAGTACAAGCCCATCGTGCAGGACGGCGTGCCAGTTCAGCCTCCCGAGCGACTACAGCCACAGGGCATGCCGCAGGCCCAGGTGAACGCGGCGATCGGCGCCAGCGAAGACATGAAGGCCGTTGCCGGCATGTTCGACCCTGCGCTTGGGGCTCCCGGACAGGAAACGAGCGGCGTCATGGTGCAGCGCCGACAGGCGCAGTCCGACCGGTCGAACTTCCATTTCTACGACAACCTGTGCCGCTCGATCCGGCACACGGGCAAGATCATCCTCGACCTGATCCCGCACTACTACGACACGCAGCGCGTCATTCGCATAATCGGCGAAGACGGCGTGCCGGATAGCGTGACGATCAACCAGAAGCAGATGAACGAGCAGGGCATCGTAGCCGCGACGCTCAACGACGTGACGGTGGGCGAATACGACGTCGTCATCGATACCGGTCCGGGCTATCAGACGAAGCGCGAAGAGGCCGCGGACAACATGCTTGGCCTACTCGGCACGCCGCTCGGCGAGAAGGTGGCGGCCACGGCCGACGACATCATCATGCGTCAGTTCGACTGGCCGGGCGCCGATCAGATCGCGGAGCGCCTTGCCGCGGCGAACCCGATTGCGATGGCCGAGAAGCAAATGCCGGAGAACATTCCGGACGACGTGAAGGCGATGATCGCGCAACTGCAAGGGAAAAATCAGCAACTCACGCAAGCATTGCAGCAGGCCGAGCTCGACAAGAAGTACCGCATGAGCGTTGAGCAGATGAAGCAGTCTGGTGAAATGCAGCGCGCGCAGATGCAGGACGAAACGAAGCGGCACGATGTCGCCAGCCGCGACACGACTGCGCGCGACATCGAAGAGATCAAAGGACACATCGCGCTGCTGCTGGCGCACGTGGACGCCCGCAAGGAAACCGCCGCGATCGAGGCAGCAGCCAAGAACGACGCGACGCACTGACAGTTTTAAGTTTCACTCTCGCCCCACCCGGTTACCCCGCCGCGTGGGGCGTTTTCATTGGGGTTCGTGGAGTTATCCATGTCCGAAACACGTTCCGTTGTCACTTCCGA
>Ga0207705_10000544_pt1 | contig 31779 bp, 24 predicted proteins | sample KBSC13metaG_FD_184314 | JGI IMG/M metagenome (GOLD analysis project Ga0207705, IMG submission 184314) | Corn rhizosphere microbial communities from Kellogg Biological Station, Michigan, USA - KBS C1-3 metaG (SPAdes) (version 2) | ecosystem: Host-associated > Plants > Roots > Rhizosphere > Soil ... | reverse complement strand
CCTGACCGATTTCGCGCCCACGCCAACGCAAGTCCAGAAGGTCGTCGCACATTTGCGCAAAAGCGGATTCGTCAATATCCACGTGTCAAAAAACCGTCTTCTCGTCTCGGCAGACGGCACGGCGGGGACCGTAAAGACGGCGTTCAACACGCCGCTCGTGCATTTCCGAAAAGGCAACCGCATGGTCTTCGCCAATTCGGCGCCGGCCGAGGTGCCCGAAGACCTCGGCGATGCGGTGCTGTCCGTGCTCGGGCTAGAAAATGTAACGCGCGCCCACACGATGTCGGTCCGGGGCCCGCGCACGGATGGGAAACCATCCGCGGTAGGCACGGCGAAGGGGCACTACCCGCTCGAATTCGCGTCGCTGTACGGTGCCGCCGGGCTGCCGACCGCCTCGCAAACGACAGTCGGCGTCATCACGCTCGGCGGTGTGAATCAGGCCACGCAGGACCTGGAGCAGTTCACGAACGCGAACCACCTGTCGCAGGTGAACGTTTCGGCCGTGCGGACAGGCAACCCGAACGGGGACTACAGCGACGATCAAGAAGGTCAGGCCGAATGGGACCTCGATAGTCAGGACATCGTCGGAGCGGCCGGCGGCGCGGTGAATCAGTTGATTTTCTACGAAGCCGACCTGAGCGCATCGGGCAACACGGGGCTGACGCAGGCATTCAATCAAGCCGTCAGCGACAACGCCGCGCAGGTCGTCAACGTGTCGCTCGGCTGGTGCGAAATCGATGCGCAAGCCGACGGAACGGTGGCTGCGGAAGATCAAATCTTTGCGGCAGCCGTGGCGCAAGGGCAGACGTTCTCAGTTTCGTCGGGCGATGAAGGCGTCTATGAGTGCAACAACCGGGGGTATCCCGACGGCAGCACCTACTCGCTCTCCTGGCCCGCTTCGTCGGCGAACGTGATTGCCGTCGGGGGTACGACGCTCTTCACGTCGAACGGCAAATGGGCGCGCGAGACCGTGTGGAACGAAGGACTCGACGGGAATGGCAAGCTTTGGGCGTCGACGGGCGGCATCAGCGCAGTCGAGCCGCGGCCCGCGTGGCAGAGCGCGCTATCGGTGAGTCCGAAGCCAAGCGGACGCGCCGTGCCCGATATCGCTTTCGATGCGGCGCAGGGCTCCGGGGCCCTCGTCTACAACGACGGGCAGATCCAACAGATCGGCGGCACGAGCCTGTCCTCGCCCATCTTCGTGGGCCTGTGGGCGCGACTGCAATCGGCGTATTCCAATTCGCTCGGCTTTCCGGCGTCGGACCTTTATAGCGCGGTGAAATCGACGCCTTCGCTCGTGCATGACATCACGTCGGGCAACAACGGCTACGGCGGCCACGGCTATAAGGCCGCAACCGGCTGGGATTATCCAACCGGATGGGGCAGCTTCGTCATGTCGAATCTCGCGCCGTATGTGAGCGGCCATCCGTTCGGGCAATGACAGCGGACAGCACCGAGCGGCTCGCCGTCGCACGTAAGATGACATGAGCGGCGGTGTTCGCCGATGGCCGGCACCGCATCGTGTGCGGAACGGCCTTTTTTCGTTGCACGCGCAACAAAGCCAATGCGCACACGTAGGCAAACCCTAAAAAGTGGGCGCATAATCGCGGCTTCGCGTCCTTGCCCACGCCTCGCCGTTGCAGCGCCGCTCGTCCATGCCGCTTGCCATCAAAGCCTTCATCGCCCCGCTGATCGTGGCTTGCGCCATGTTCATGGAGAGCGTCGACGGCAATATCATCGTCACCGCGTTGCCCGCGATGGCGCGCGATTTCGGCAGCGACCCGATCGCGCTGAAAGTGGCGATCACAAGCTATGTCGTCGGGCTCGGCGTGTTCATTCCGATTTGCGGATGGCTCGCCGATCGTTTCGGCGCGCGCACCGTCTTTCGGACAGCGATCGGCATTTTCGTCGCCGGCTCGGTCATGTGCGCGGCCTCCCGGTCGCTGTATATCTTCACGCTCGCCCGCTTCGTGCAAGGGATCGGCGGCGCAATGATGGTGCCTGTCGGCCGCATCATCATCTTTCGCGCGGTGCCCAAAACCGAGTTCGTGCGTGCCATGAACTACCTGAGCGTGCCCGCGATGTTCGCGCCGGCCGCCGCGCCGCTGCTTGGCGGCTTCATAACGACTTATCTGCACTGGCGGTTGATCTTTTTCCTCAACGTGCCCGTCGGCATCCTCGGCATCTATCTGACCAATCGCCACATCCTCAATACGCATGAACCGCATCCGGGCCCGCTCGATTGGTTCGGCTTCTTGCTGTCTGCCATCGGCGGGTCGCTCGTCATGCTGGGGCTTTCGCTGATCGGCAGCGAGATCGTGTCCGATCGCACCGCGTACGAAATGTCCGTCACGGGCCTGCTGCTGCTCGCCTTCTACCTGCTCTACGCGCAGCGCGCGGCGCGGCCCGTGCTGGAACTGCGGCTGCTCAGCGTGCCGACGTTTCGTGCGAGCGTGCTCGGCGGCTCGATGTTTCGCATCGGTCTTGGCGCCGTGCCGTTCCTGCTGCCGCTCGCCTTGCAGGAAGGGCTCGGCATGTCGGCGTTTCAATCCGGGGCGATTACGTGTGCGTCCGCGTTCGGCAGCATGTTCATGCGCTCGCTGACGTCATCGGTGCTGCGCAAGTTCGGCTTTCGAACGGTGCTCATTTATAACGCGATTTTCTCGGGCATCGCGATCGCGGCTTATGGGACGTTCTTTCCCGGCACACCCGCGTGGGTGATGTGGCTCGTGGTGCTGTTCGGGGGATTCTTTCCCGCCCTTCAGTTCACGAGCTTGAACTCGATGATTTATGCGGAGATCGGGAGTCAGGACGTGGGCCGCGCGACGAGCCTCGGCAGCGTCGTGCAGCAGATGTCGCTCGGGCTCGGCGTCACGGTGGGCGGAATCGTGCTGCAAATCGCCCGCGCGCTGCATGGTCATACGCATGCCACGTGGTCGGACTTCTGGCCGTCGTTTGTCGTCGTCGGTCTGTTTTCGCTCGGCTCCATTCCGATCACGCGCAAACTGGCGCCCGGTGCCGGCGATGAAATCGCCCGGGGCACTCGGGGCTAAGCGAGCCGTCGTGACACCCGGTCATGAATCGCCGAATACGACGCTCGACGGATGGGTCGGCGATGGGTTGGCGGATGGGTTGGCGGATGGGTTGGCGAGTCAGGCCGCCATCTTATCGATGCCGCCGGCAGCGCGATCGCCGCGCACCGCTTCCACCACGATTGCCGCAAGCTGGTCCACGGGCGGTGTGGCCGCGCTCGACGCGCGTAGCAAAGAAAGCCCGAGCGATGGCAGCGCAGGCAATCCATAGTCATTCGGGTCCAGCATGCGAACGGTCGAAGGCACGCCGTACGGCGTGCGCACGGTTAACCCGAGCCCCGCGGCCGCGGCGGCCCATAAACCGGCTAGGCTCGGGCTCGTTAATGCGATACGCCACGCGATGCCGGCGCGATCGAGCGCATCGGTCGCGAGCGAGCACAGCATGCACGCGCCATCGAACAGCACGAGCGGCAACGGCTCGCCGGATTCGGGCGCCCACAGCAGCGCATCCGAACCGATCCACGCCAACGGCGGCTTGGCAACTTCGACGCTCGCACCCGCCGCGCGCCGCGCGTGTATCGAAAGACTGATGTCGTCCCAAACCAGCGCGAGATCGAGTTCGCCCGCATCGAGCCGCTCGGTCAAATCGGCGTTGCGCGCCACGCGTGCCTCGATGCGTACCTTCGGATGCGCGCGGGCGAATTGCGCTAACACGCCGGGCAGCAGCGATTCGCCGAAGTCCTCCTGCAAGCCGAGCCGCACCCAGCCTTCGAGGTCCGTGCCGCGCGATGCGGCGATCGCCTCGTCGTTGAGTTCCACCAGGCGGCGCGCATAGCGAAGCATGACCTCGCCGGCGTCGGTCAGCCCCAGGCCACGGCCCACCTTGCGAAAGAGCGGCGCCCCTACCTGCTCCTCCAGTTTCCGGATTTGCGCACTCACCGCCGAGGTGGAACGGCCGACCCGATCCGCCGCTTTGGCAAAGCTGCCGAGATCCATCCCCGTGACGAAGCTGCGCAGCGCCGCCACGTCGACATTCGTTTGACTCATCGCACGCCCTATCATCCGGTTTTTCAGGATTGTTTGTTCAAAATTATCCGATTTTCAGGACGATCATAGGATGCCAAACTGCGTCCGTCAAATCCAATGCGGAGCAACGAATGAATACGTCATCGCTCGTCAAGGCGCCGGGTACAGCATTCGGCACGTCGCATCGATGGAAAGTACTGGGCGTCGGCGTCGCGGCAAACGCGGGGTTTTCGGCCGCCGCGGCCGGCATCCCGACCACCGCGGTCTGGATGCGTACGGGCTACCATCTGGGCAACACGGAATTGGGCATCGCGCTAGGCGCGACCGGTTTCGGCATCGCATTGTCCGAACTTCCCTGGGGCATGGCAGCCGACCGTTTCGGCGATCGGCCCGTGCTGATTGCCGGACTGCTCGGCACGGCGCTCGCGCTGCTGTCGATGGCGCTGTTCGTCGTCCCCTCGGCGGCATCCGTCCCCGCGTTGTCGCTGCTTGCCGTCGCGATGAGCGTGGTCGGCTTGCTCGGCGGCAGCGTCAACGGGGCCAGCGGCCGCGCGATCATGAGCTGGTTCAAGGAAGGGGAACGCGGCGTCGCCATGAGTATCCGGCAAACGGCCGTGCCGCTGGGCGGCGGGATCGGCGCAGCGCTGCTGCCATGGCTCGCCTCGACGCATGGCTTTGCGGCCGTCTACAGCGCGCTTGCCCTGTTGTGCGCGGTCCCCGGGCTCTTCGCGATGCGCTGGCTCCACGAACCGCCGCATACCGGCACCTCCGTCAAGGCCGTTATCGCGCCCGATCGCAGCCCGCTCGCGGACACGCAGATATGGCGCGTAGCGCTGGGTATCGGCGTACTGTGCATGCCGCAGTTCGCCATCTTGACGTTCGCGACTGTGTTTTTGCATGACTTCGGCCACCTCGGGACGGCCGGCATCAGCGCGACGATGGCGTCCGTACAGATCGGCGCCATGATCATGCGGGTCTGGAGTGGACGCTATACGGACCGCCGCGGCAATCGGCGCGCTTACCTGCGCGGCTCGACGCTCGTCGCGGCCGCGACATTCGCCGTCTTGGCGGCCATCGTCGAGTTCGGGCACGCCGAGTCGGTCGCCCCCATCGTCGGCGTGATCGTGATCGCCGGCGTCTGCATTTCCGCATGGCACGGCGTGGCCTACGCCGAACTCGCGACGCTTGCAGGCCCCGCACGTGCCGGCACGGCCCTGGGCATGGCGAACACAGTCGTCTACCTAGGCCTCTTTCTCGTGCCGATCGTGCTTGCGCGGCTGCTCGCAGCCAGTTCGTGGACGCTCGTCTGGTTCGTGGCCGGACTCATTCCACTCGTCGTTTATCCGCTGTTCCCGCGGCCGGTTCGCCGCTGAGCATCGCGGCCGGCGGGCGTACGACCGCCTGACCGTCCGGGCGGTTATCGCGGCGTCGAGCCAACGTGGAGTGCGCTATCGCCGATATGCAGGAAGTGCAGAGCCGGTGTACGCTGCCGCATCCGACTATGACGATAGGCATCACGAGAGCTACCGATGACGAGTATTCCGCTCGCCGCCGCACGCACGCTGCATCTAGCCGCACAGGGGCTGCTGTCGCCGCCGCGCCGCAAGGCGACCCAGGACGACGTGCTCGCCGCCATCCGCCGCATGGGGCACCTTCAAATCGACACGATTCATGTGGTGGCACGCAGCCCCTACCTGGTTCTCTTCAGCCGCATCGGCCCTTATGCGCCGCAGTGGCTCGACGAACATTTGGCGCAGGGACGCCTATTCGAATATTGGTCGCACGAGGCGTGCTTCGTCCCGATCGAGGACTATGGGCTCATGCGCCATCGCATGCTCGATCCGAGCAAGATGGGCTGGAAATATGCCGCGCAATGGCACGCGCGCCATAGGCAGGAGATCGATCGCCTGCTCGCTCGCGTGCGCGAAAGCGGCCCCGTGCGCGCGGCCGATTTCGCGCGCGAGACGGGGCGCGGCAACGGCTGGTGGGACTGGAAACCCGAGAAGCGCCACCTTGAAGTGCTGTTCACGCTCGGGCATTTGATGGTCGCCGAGCGGCGCAACTTTCATCGCGTCTATGACGTCGCGCAACGCGTGCTGCCCGATTGGAACGATGCGCGCGATCTGCCGCCGGCCGACGTCGTGCGGGACACGCTCATCGCGCGCACGTGCCGCGCGCTCGGTGTGGTCAGGGCCGACTGGATCGCCGACTACTATCGCCTCGAGCGCCGCAAGTATGCGGCCGAGCTCCATGCGCTGGCCGAGCATGGCGAACTGGTGCCGATTCGGGTCGAAGGATGGAAAGAAGACGCGTTCGTGCCGATCGAGTGGGCGCCGCTCGTCGCTGAAGCCGCGCAAGGTCGCATGCGTTCGACCGTGACAACGCTGCTCTCGCCGTTCGATCCGGTGGTATGGGATCGCAAGCGTGCGGCTACGCTATTCGACTTCGATTACGCGATCGAATGCTATACGCCGTCGGCCAAACGCAAGTACGGCTATTTCTGCCTGCCGATTCTGCATCGCGGCCGTCTGATCGGGCGCATCGACGCAAAAGCCCATCGCGCACAACGGGTATTCGAACTGAAATCGGTCTATCTCGAGCCTGGGGTGCGCGTCGGCGCGACGTTGCTTGCCGACCTGCGCCGGGCGGTCGTGCGCTGCGCACATTGGCATGGCACGCCGGAGCTCAAGATCGGATCGGCACCGCGTGAGATCGCGCAAGCTCTGATGTCGGGCGCGTAAGCTGCCGGCTACGCGACGCACTCAACCCAACGGGCTGATACCAATCAGCCAGCGGTGCAACGCGAACGCAAAAACGGCCCACGCGATCAAGCCGACGATGACGACTTTGACATCGCCCGACAGTGTCCCAGCCGGATACTGCACGCCGGCCAGCCGATCGCGACGGCGGAAAACCAGCGCACCGACTGCGCCCCACACCAAAAACGATCCAAAAAGCACCACTGCATTGAGCGTCCCGGTCGCAAACAAATGACCAAGCGCCCATATCGATGCACCAACCAACATGGGATGCCCGATCGCCCGCTTGATACGATTGCCGGGCACGTAAGCCGCAGCGATCAGCACGAATGCAATCGCAACGAGCAATGCCGTCAGATGCCGCGCGCCGATAGGCGGGGTCCATAAGACGGTCGGCGTACGTCTAGCCACACCGTAACCCCAAACGATCAACGCGAATCCAACGAGCGACGTCACTGCAAAAAGGCCCTTCCAGCGCTGCTCGCCGAAACGTGCAACCTGTGCGTCGCGCCATGACGGCGCGACAAGCCGCGCGCAGTGGATGCCGAGAAACACAATTAAACCGAGAATCAATATCGCCACGTAGAACTCCGTCTTATTGTCGTTAGCTGCCGTTCCATGGGACCGCGATTCGCAGGCGCTGCGCGCGCCCGCACCCGCAAGCATTCGAGTCAGGGCGTGGCTGCAATGACCTGCGCCATGGCGGCCGTCAGTTTCTTCGCAAACGGGACGTGTAGGAATTCATTAGGCCCGTGTGCATTCGATTTAGGGCCAAGCACGCCGCAGACGGCAAATTGCGACTTGGGAAACCCTTGTTGCAGCACATTCATCAGCGGAATGGTGCCGCCTTGCCCGATAAAGGCGCAATCGGCGCCGAAGGACGCGCGCGAGGCATCGCCCACCGCCTTCGCGAGCCACGGTGCGAGGTCGGGCGCGTTCCAGCCGTTGGCGCTCGTGTCCGGCTTGAACGTGACTTTGGCGTTGTAGGGAGGATCGAGCTCTAGCAGCGCCTTTAGATCCGCGACCGCGCGCGCCGCATCGACGAGCGCCGGCAACCGCAGCGACAACTTGAACGCCGTTCTCGGACGCAGCACGTTGCCGGCACTCGCGAGCGCGGGCAGGCCTTCGGCGCCCGTCACCGAGAGCGAGGGCCGCCAGGTCGCATTAAGTAACGCTTCGTAGGGATCGGTCGTCACCGGCAATACCGGCTTGCCGTCCTGCCCGCACGCCCAGGGCGACGCCTTCCAGACCTCGTCGCCGAGAATGCCGGCTGTGGCGCGCGTTTCGGCCAAGCGGCTCGCCGGAATCTCGCAGTGAAAACCGGCGGGCAGCAGGTTGCCTGTCGCCGCGTCCTCGAGCCGTCCGAACAACTGACGCATGATGCGAAAGCTCGACGGCACGATGCCGCCGTAAGCACCGGAGTGCACACCCTCGTCCAGCACCTGCACTTCGAGCGAGCCGCCTACGAGACCGCGCAGCGAAGTGGTCAACCAAAGTTGATCGTAGTTGCCGGCGCCCGAATCGAGACAGACCACGAGCGCGACACGACCGAGCCGCTCGCGCAGCGCATCGACGTAGGGAAGCAAATCGTAGCTGCCGGATTCCTCGCACGTCTCGATGAGCCCGACGCAGCGGGGACGTCCGACGCCCTGTACGTCGAGCGCGGCAAGCGCGCAGAGGCTCGCATAGATTGCATAGCCATCGTCGGCGCCGCCCCGGCCGTACAGCTTGCCGTCTTCGTATTTCGGCGTCCACGGCCCGAGGTCTTTGCGCCACCCGTCGAACTCGGGTTGCTTGTCGAGATGGCCGTAGAGCACCACGGTGTCGGTACTGCCCGGGCGGGTCGCCGGCGCCTCGAAGAAGATGACCGGCGTGCGCCCAGGCAACCGCACGACTTCGAGTTTCAGGCCTTGAACGCGCTGCGCCTGCGCCCAATTCGCGGCATCGGCGACGACGCGCTCGAGGTACCCGTGCTGTTCCCAGTTGGGATCGAAGGCGGGGCTCTTGGCGGGAATCGCAATGTATTCGGTTAGCGCGGGGACAATCTCGTCGTCCCATTTGCGCCCGACGAAGTCGGTCAATGCGGATTGATCGATCGAGCGGCTTTGCTGCTTCGCATCAAGTGCGGTCATGGCGGTGGGCTATGGCAGTCAAAGCGCACATGATAGTCCCGAACGTCATGCATAACATCGCCGATTGCGGGACAATCGAATGCATCTGCGTCGAGGCGAGCACCATGTTGGGCCGAATTGCATTACAAATCGTCGAGGCAGTGTTCGCGCTGGCACTTTACTTTCTGCCGGCCATTATCGCGGACCGCCGCAAGCGGCACGATCTCCTCACGATCGCGCTGTTCAACGCATGCATCGGCTGGACGGTCTTTGGGTGGTTGCTCGCGCTCTATTGGGCATTTCAGCCCAATCCGCCGCCTGAAATCGCCCGCGACATCACGATCAAGCGCCGCGTTCTGCGCATGAGTGCATTCTCGACCGCGCTCATCGCTCGCATCGAACGACGCGCGGCCAAACGCGATAGCGTACGCCGGTAGCGGTTATTCGAAGCACCGGCTTTCCCGCCCGCGCCCGGTCGCCGCGTTGCGCAAAACGATAGAGGTTAACGGTGACCGACAAACCCCGCACCGGCGGATAACGCCCCGGGCATCGCTGCGGCGTAACCGCGAACGTGCACGAGGCCGGGCGAAATCGAGCGCGGCTCCTGCGCCAGCGCGTCGCCCTCGAAGGTGTCTTGCCGAAACTCCCCGTGTTCGTCGAACCATTGGCACAGCACACCGTCGTCGGTCAGGGCCGTTACGGTCATGCGCGAGCCGCCCGCCTTTAGCGTCACGACGTCGCCTACGCAAAACTGTTCAATGGAGTCACGGGTAGCGGTCGGCATAGGTATTCCCTCGCAAAGCATCGAGCCGTCGCATCGACGACGGCAATCTATTTGTGCGGCTGCGGACGCAAGAGAAATGACGAGACCGCTCGCCGATTGACCCCGAAATAACGCTTCAAGGCCGAGTACAGACTAACAATAGAATTTTTATTCGACAAGTAATTTTAGGGAAAACATGGGGGAGCGAATTCCCCTAATACGCGCTGTCAGATAAACATGTCACGTAGATGAATTTTTTCAAAAAACCATTTACACCGACAGGGGCCAGATTATCTTAAAGCATAACAATCTTACTTTTAGGCGCCGAGGCCTGCGCGGCGGAGCCGCCCCGCGGAGCCGATGCTTCGGGGCAGCACGACGATGCAGCCGGCGCACGGGCCCATCCGCCCACCATAGACAGACTATGCATTTGCGCTTTGATCGAAATCAATTGCGCATTGCGTCATCGGCCGACTCATCTAAATCGTCATCGACGTATTAAAGCAATGCCGTGAAAACGTTCTCGGGTAAAGCAATTTATGATTGAATCGTCGGGTTACCTATGAAATCCTACCCCGCTGCGCCCCCTGCGAATGTGATCAAACAGACGCTTCAAGTACCGCGCTTGCACGATGCGATGCGACGACGATCAGTTTCATCGTGGCGCGCGTCGCGCCCACGAATAACTTTCGGGCTGCACGTTCGTCGAAGCGGTCGAAGTCCACTTCCGTGAGGATCACGCACGGCGCCGACTGCCCTTTGAAACGATAGATGGATTCGAGCAAGACATCGCCGTCGCGATACTCGGGATTGCCGAATAGGTCGTATTTGCCGGTAAAGCTTCGCAAGCGATGTGGCCCCAACTGCTCGAGCCCGGTCAACGCGGAGCCTTCGCGCCCGCGAAACGATAGCACCGCGATATCCTGCTTGCGAAAGCCCAAAGAAAGGGCCTGCGTAATGGCGCGCTTCGTCGAATCGAGAACCGCCTCGCCATCGGTCTCGTCATACGAAGCGACCGACACGTCCGATCCGTCAAACGGGCTGCCTGCGATCAGGCCCGCTGCGCTGGCCACCGCCGTGCCCACCTTCTCGCGTACGAAATCGAGAATGTCGCGGGGGCTGCGATAGTTGGTGGTTTCCGTCAGCACCGTCCATCCAGGCAGGGCGACAGGTTCGCGCATATAGAGGTTTTGCAGTGGATCCTCGAGCCACCACCATGCGCCGCTCGGACGAACGAGACGCGCAAGTGCTTCGACCCATGGCTCTTGGAAATCCTGGCCCTCGTCGACGATCAACACATCGAACATCCACCGCTCACCGATCGGCGCATCTGCGAATACCGCCTCCAGGCGGCCGAAGACGTCGGGCGTCTGGAAATCCTGCACGGCCCCCACGTCGCGCGCCACCCAATCGCAGAGCTGGTGGTAGTTGGCCACTTTTGCGCCCTCCGGCGCAACGCGCGCGATATGGTCGGCAAGCGGCCGATTGAAGCAGACATACAGGGCACGTTTGCCGCTCGCCTCCGCATCCTTCATGACCTGCACCGCCAGTTGCGTCTTACCCGAGCCGGCCGTGCCGATTACGCGCAGACGAAACGGCGCGAACTGGAGCCGGCGCGCCCATGTCGCCAGGCCACCCGACAAGCGGGTGACAAGCGTGCCGGCCTGCCCGACCAGCGCGCTCGTATCGGGCGTCAACGCCAATTCGTCGGCCAGGAAGTGGTGAATTTTCGCGGCGCACGGCAGCTTCGGCTCGTCGGCCGGCAGTGCGGCCAAAATGATCGACGCCAAACGATCTTTGCGGGTCGCATCGACGATGCGCTCGGGCGGCACGCCGGCGATGGCGGCGTTCTTCACGCTATAGTCGGGGCAGAACAGCAGGGCTTCGATACAGTACGTGCCGGCGCCGAATGCCGCGGTGAACCGGCGATGCATCCCCTCGAGCGTATGAGCAATCTGGATCGAGACGTTGCGTTCGGTTTGAAGGTAAACCTTGACGAGGCCCTTCGGCGTTTCGCGCAGGAAGCCGGCCTTTTGCTCGACGAGCATGACGCGCCCTGCTGGGCTCACGATCACGAAGTCCGCTTCGCCGAATACGGAGAACGTTCGATTCAGACGGGTCCAATGGACGCCGTGATAGACGGTGTAGCCGTCGGGCAGCGCCGCCTCGAGCAACGCGAGCGTTTCGCGCTCGCGCTCGGCCGCGCCGGTCGCGGCTACGTTCTTCCAATCGTCGGGAATAAGGCGTGCCATGTGGGCTGTTTCTCGCTTTGAGCGTTTTAATTCGGCGTATTGTACAAACCGCGCGATGCACTCTCGTGTCGAGGCTGCATCGCTTCACTTTCGGAGGAAAGGCCAATGCTGAAGATTTGGGGACGAACGAACTCGGTCAATGTGCAAAAAGTGCTCTGGTGCTGCGACGAGTTGGGCCTCCCGTACGAGCGCATCGATGCCGGCTTGCAGTTCGGTCGAGTCAACGATCCCGACTATCGCGAGTTGAACCCGAACGGTCAAGTGCCGACGCTCGTAGACGGCACGTTCGTGCTGTGGGAATCAAACTCGATTCTGCGTTACCTCGCCATGCAATATGGTGCCTCGAGCGCTTTGTATCCGAGCGAGCCGAAGCTGCGCGCCAGCATCGACCGTTGGCTCGATTGGTCGCTCTCAACGCTGACGCCGGCCGAGCGCCCCGTCTTCCTGGCACTCGTGCGCACGCCGCCCCAGCAGCGCGACCTGGAGGCGCTCGCGGTCAACGTCAAGACGCTCGTTTCCCGCTGGAAGATTGTCGACGGACACCTGCAGGGACGCTTTCACTTGGAAGGCGATCGATTCACGATTGCGGACATCGTGCTCGGCGCCTTTGCCAAACGGTGGTTCGGGGTCGAGGGCCTCGATCGCCCCCCCATGCCCAGCTTAGAGCGCTGGTATCAACGGCTGACCCAGCGTGTGCCGTTCAAGAAGCACGTCGATCTACCGCTGACTTGACCGCACGCTGAGCGGGGGCCGACGGGTCCCGCACCCTTTAGGGCCGCTTGTGCGCACGCTAGGCGGATTCACGCCGGTGCGTGCCGCTCGGCCGCCTGCTTCAGCAACGTATCGAGCAGTGGCAATTGCACGGGTTTGGTCAGATGCATGTGAAAGCCGTGATCGAGCGAGCGTGCGACGTCGCTTTCCTGTCCGAAACCCGTCATCGCCGCAAAGCTGGCGCCGCGCAACGCGTGGGTCAGCTTGAGGTCGCGCAGGACGGCGAACCCGTCCGCGCCCGGCATCGCGATGTCGATCAGCGCGACATCGATGTGGTCCGCGCTCGTCGCGAACTGCAGCGCCTGAGCGCCGCTGTAGGCGACCTGTACGCGGTGGCCTTTCATCCGCAGCAGCATCGCCATACTGTCCGCGGAGTCGCGGTTGTCGTCGACCACGAGGACGACGAGCGCCGGACGCTGAGCGCGGCCCGGCGAATTTTTGCCCATGCCCTCGTCGTTCGCCGCACCTTGGACGGCAAACAGCGGCAGCCTCACCGTGAAAGTCGCACCGCGCCCGAGTCCCTCGCTCGTGGCCTCCAAGGAACCGCCGTGCATCTCCACGAGCCAACGACAAAGCGTCAACCCGATGCCTAGGCCGCTTTCCCTGCGTTCGAACCGGTTGTCCGCTTGCACGAAGAGGTCGAAGATCGATTCGAGCGTGTCGGCTTCGATGCCGCAGCCGTCGTCGGTCACGCGCAACCGCGCGAACGCCCCGCCTACATTGTCTACGCCGCCGGTCTCGTCGATGCTGACGCTGATCCGCCCACCATGCTCCGAGAATTTGGACGCATTATTCAAAAGGTTTTGCACCACCTGAACGAGCCGCGTCGCATCGCCGTTGACGACGACACGCGCCGAGGCCTCCTGGAGGTCGATCGTTTGCTGGCGCGACGCGACGTGCGGCCGGATCATCTCGACCGCGCGCACGACGACTTCGGAGAGATCGACAGGCTCTAGCCGCAGCGCGACTTTACCCGTCGTCACCCGGCCCGCATCGAGCAAATCGTCGACGAGCCGGGTCAAATGCGAAATCTGACGGTCGATCATGTCGCGGCACTGCCGCAGCGTCGGGCTCACGAGCGGCTCGAGCATCATGACGCTAAGCGCATTGCTCACGGGCGCGAGCGGATTGCGAAGCTCATGCGCGAGCGTCGCGAGAAATTCGTTCACATGCCGGCTCGCAGCCTCGAGTTCGCGCAAACGCTTGCGCTCGGTCATGTCGCGCGTGACCTTGGCAAATCCGCGCAACCGGCGTTGGTCGCCCTCCGATGTATAGACGGCCGTGAGCACGGCATTGGCCCAGAACATCGTGCCGTCTTTACGGACACGCCAGCCTTCGTCCTCGGCGCGGCCGGTGCGCGCCGCAGCCGTCAATTCGGCGGCCGGCTTGCCGCTCGCGACGTCGTCGGGCGGATAAAAGATCGAAACGTGCCGCCCGATGATCTCGTCAGCCGTATAGCCTTTGATCTTCTCCGCGCCATTGTTCCAACTGACGATGACACCGTCGGGGTCGAGCATGTAGATCGCGTAGTCCTGAACGGACTCGAGAAGAATGCGCAAGCGTTCTTCGGGCGGCCCTACCGTTTCCGGAGGCGGCGAGAACGGCGGGCTATCGCTGGCAAAGCTATCCGGACGCATAACGGCGGCGTTTCGTTTTCGAAGAGGTGCAACTGCGACACATAGTTGCCGCTAGGGACTGACGAAAGCACGACGCGTGCCTACGAGCGCGGGGTAGTCAGCGCGGGTGGCGCCCAACTGCCGGGGACCTCGCCGCTATAGGGCGCGACACAATCTCGACGGGCGCGCAAGCGTCGCGTCGTTATCGCATGCGGCCACGGGGTTGTTTGTCAAAGCAACTTTGACACGACGTTTTGCAAAAACTGCAGCAGCCCGATGACGCTCGCCTCTGCGCCTCGCAGCGTCAGCGCTCTAGCGCATGACCCCATGCGCGCTAACCCACGGCGCGTGCGCCTACGGCCTCGGCGAGCAGCGCCACGAGGCGTTCGGGTTCGGCAGGCTTTCTCATGAAGTGATGGAAACCTTCGCCGATACTGCGCAGGCGATAGGCTTCGTCGCTATGGCCGGTGATTGCGACGGCGACGGCAGGCGAACGATCGTTGCGTATCTCGTCCTCGCGCAACCGCTGAATCAAGTAGAAGCCATCCATGGCCGGCAAATCGATATCGCAGACGACAGCGTCGGGCGCCAAGGTCAATACTGCGTCCACGCCTTCTTCCGCATCCGCGGCGGCCACGACCCGCGCGCCCTCGGCTTCGAGCACCATTGCGAGTGACTCTCTGCTGCAAGGGTCGTCTTCTACCACAACGACCGTAACATGCTCGAGCCTCATTGTTGCGTTCATACGATTTGTCTTAACTGTCAATCTATACGCCAGATGCTCTTGACCATCCACGGTCGCGGAAGTTGCATGCGTGTCGCCGGCGCCGGTCGCCACGGTCGCCACGGTAGCGAGAGCCGGAGACCGGGCGGACAATACCACGCCATTAAGTTCGAACGATGACCATCCGAACGTGCCCCGTAAGCACACGATCGGCTAAGCCAACCCGTGGACTCGTGAGCTACCGCAGGTCACCGGTGCGACGCGGTACGCAATATCCGTGCGTACCCCCAGTCGGGACGCTTGCGTCGCCGATTACGTGCGTCCTGGCCGAGTCTGCCGCGCGCCGTTCTGTCATTACATCCACCACGGTAACCCCTAACGGTAACGGTCCACCGTGCGGGACCGCAACGTGCCTGCGCTTCCCCCGAACTACGGCTGCGAATCCTCATACGATCGGTCGCAGTATCGATAGCCCAATTCAATTGGCATACTCGGCAAGTTCGTCTTAAATAGCGTGGGTCGTCCCAGCGCATGATCCTCCCGCGGAGACTTACATGGCTCAAACAAACGTCGACGATCTAGTTCAGGCGATTGCGAATGACACCGGCGCCCCGCCGGAGACCGTCTCACAAATGGTGTCGCAAACCTGGCAAGCATTCAGCGACGGCGCGCATATCACCGACTATCTCGCCGTGCTTGTGACTAAGCGCGTACGTGAGGACCTTCGCAGTAAGCGTCATTCCAACCGTTACTGACTCGCCCGATTCGATTTCCACGTCCCACGGGCCGCCGTCGGCGTCTTTGCGTCACCAACGAATCCACCACGAGTAGACCGTGTGCGAGCCGCACCGCGGTCTTCGTTTAAGCGGTGCGTCCGCTCCTCCCATTCGAGTCAATTAGTTTCTATTGCGCGCCGAGACTCGTTCGGGTCCCATTCGAATCTTATTAGTCATCCAAGCGCCCTCCTCGGTGCCCGACATCCTTGAAACACATCGCCGACGATATACAGCCCGGTCTATTCAGCGCTTCAGCAAAGTTTTACCCCGCCTCTGTTTGCTCGATCCAAACGTTTTCTCTCGATTTATTTTCACTTCTTCTTTGGCAAAATCGCCGAGCCGCAGATCGACATAAAAAACGAGGGGACCAAGAACGAACCACCCCAACCCCTTGGAGGAGCCATGTTCGAATCGTCCCTTGCAGGTCGCCGCAGCGCCGTTGGCGCGCATCGCATGCGCGCGGCTCGGCTCGCGAGCGTCGTGTTGTTCGCAGGGCTGACTGCCGCTTCCGTCTGTCGCGCCGATTCAGCCACCGCGCTACCGCCACCGCCGTCCGAGCTTTACGGCGACTTGTTCGTTGCCGTGCAGACGCAGCAGATCTTCCCGGATCAGAAAACCTTCGTCGATGCGGTCCCCAACAGCGATCCCGCGACAATCGTTCAGCGCTACGAACAGTTGAAGGGGCAACCGAACTTCGATCTGCAGCGGTTCGTCCTCGCGAACTTTACGCTGCCGAGCGAGCCTGTCATCACGCCGCCGAGCGGCCAAACGCTGCGCGAGCATATCGACTGGCTATGGCCGAAGCTTACGCGCACAACGACGGCAGCCGACGTGCCGGCGAACAGTTCGCTAATCCCCTTGCCCAAACCCTACGTCGTGCCGGGTGGGCGTTTCCGCGAAGGCTACTACTGGGATACCTACTTCACGATGCTCGGTCTGCAGGAATCGGGACACGAGGATCTCGTCGACGACATGCTCGACGATTTCGCCTATGAGATCGATCGATTCGGTCACATCCCGAACGGCAACCGCACGTACTACCTGAGTCGCTCGCAGCCGCCGTTCTTCGGACTAATGGTCCAGTTGGCCGCGAAAGTCGAGGGGGAGCGGGTCTATCAGAAATACCTGCCCGCGATGAAGAAGGAATACGCGTACTGGATGAAGGACGCCGAAACGACGCCGCGCGGGCAAGCCGCACGCAATGTCGTGGTATTGAAGGACGGCACCGTCTTGAACCGCTATTGGGATGCACGCGACACGCCGCGCGACGAATCCTATCTCGAAGATGTGACGACGGCCAAGCAAGCAACCGGTCGCAATCCGAGCGATGTTTATCGCGACCTGCGCGCGGCCGCTGAATCGGGGTGGGACTTCAGCTCGCGCTGGTTCGGCGATAGCCATACGCTCACGACGATTCGTACGACCTCGATTATTCCGGTCGACTTGAACAGTCTACTGTTTTCGCTCGAGACGACGATTGCGAAGGGGTGTGCGCTCTCGCTCGATTTTCGATGTGCCGGGGACTATGTCGGTAAGGCGGAGAGGCGTGCCATCGCCATTAATCGATTTCTTTGGAACGCGAAAGGCTATTACGCCGATTACGACTGGCAATTGCATAAGTTGCGTGACAACGTATCGGCGGCCGCCATCTACCCGCTGTTCGTTCGAGCCGCTTGGCCCGAGCGCGCAGTCAAAACCCTGCATACGGTGTCCGAGCAACTGCTTCAAGAACGCGGTTTAGCCACGACGACGATTCAAACCGGACAGCAATGGGATGCGCCCAACGGCTGGGCGCCGTTGCATTGGTTGACGATTAAGGGCGCCGACCATTACGGCGGAAACCCGAAGCTCGCCAAGGAAGTCGGGACACGCTTTCTCGCCGACGTAAAGCAAGTCTATGCATCCGAGCACAAGTTGGTCGAGAAATACGTGGTCGAGGGACCTAATGCGGGCGGCGGCGGAGGCGGCGAATATCCGCTGCAGGACGGCTTCGGCTGGACCAACGGCGTGACGCTAAAGCTGCTCGATATGTACGCGCCCGGCGAATAACGCGATGCAGCACAGTAGGACAGCGCGGCATCGACCAAGACCCGGACACCTTCGTCCCCACCGGCAGTCAGTTCAATCGGATGAAACGACGCGGCGGAAGGCCGAAGCTCGACCATCCGAAAATCGCGCTCACGGTCCGATCCGACGCCGACATCATCGAGCGATTCAAAGCAACCGGCGAAGGATGGCAAACGCGCATGAACAACGCGCTGCGCGAATGGCTCAGTCATCACTCCCCCGCTTAGCCGGAAAAGCATTCGTCCGGACTGACGCAACGCATCGCAAGCCGCCCCCGCTGCGGCCGCCGGCATCCATCGACCAAGCTGCGCGCGGAAGCCGCGGTGTATTGCCGCAGAACGGCTGAACGGCCGCACAGCAGCCGTGCTGCACCGCACCGATTTTTTGCTTACGCGTCAGCGCTTAACGCGTGTCGATACGGTAAATTGCCGCATCTCCGGCATGCACACATGAGCGCACGCAGTGCAGCATTTCTTCTCTTCCTGATTTACGCTTGCGACCGGCTGCTCATGCAGTGCGCGTCGACAACGGCCGATGCGCGTCGCTCGTCACCGGTATTCGCTATGGAATCGTCTTCGCTCAGCGCCCTCGACCTTGCGCGCATTCAATTCGCCTTCACTGTCTCGTTTCATATCGTCTTTCCCGCGCTCAGCATCGGATTGTCGAGCTTCATTGCCGTGCTCGAATGGCGATGGCTCAAAACCGGCAAGACCTACTACAAGGACTTGTGTTTGTTCTGGTCGAAGATCTTCGCCATCGCGTTCGGGATGGGCGTGGTATCGGGTGTCGTGATGGCCTATGAGTTCGGGACGAATTGGGCGGGCTTTTCCAAATTCGCCGGCCCGATCACAGGCGCACTGCTGACCTACGAGGTCATGACCGCGTTCTTTCTCGAAGCCGGCTTTCTGGGCATCATGCTCTTCGGCTGGACGCGGGTCGGGCCCCGCGCGCATTTCGCCGCGACGCTCACGGTGGCTGTCGGTACGCTGATGTCGGCGTTCTGGATTCTGGCATCGAACAGCTGGATGCAAACGCCGCAGGGCTTCGCCATCGAAGGCGATCGCGCTGTGCCCGTCGATTGGTTTCAAATCGTCTTCAATCCGTCTTTCCCCTACCGTCTCGTGCATATGACGCTGGCCGCGTTCCTCGTGGCTGCACTGCTCGTCGCGGCCACGGGCGCTTGGCACCTGCTCAAGGGGCGACGCGACCCGGCCATCAAGAAGACATTCTCGCTCGCCATGTGGATGCTGCTTGCGATCGCGCCGCTGCAAGCGTTCGTCGGCGACCAGCACGGTCTGAATACGCTGCGGTATCAACCCGCGAAAATCGCCGCGATCGAAGGGCTTTGGGATACCGAGACCGGCGGCACAGCACTCAACTTGTTCGGCATTCCGGACATGCAAGCCGAAACGACGCGCTATGCGCTGTCCGTGCCGCACTTGGGCAGCCTGCTGCTGACGCACACATGGGATGGCGAAATCCGCGGCTTGAAATCTTTCCCGCGTGACGAACGCCCGAATTCGACCGTGGTCTTTTGGAGCTTCCGCGTGATGGTTGGACTCGGTCTGCTCATGATCGTACTGGCCGTCACCGCTTGGATTCTGCATCGGCGGGGGCGGCTCTACGATAGCGCGTGGTTTCATCGTTTCGCCGTCTTAATGGGTCCGAGCGGCTTCGTCACGCTGCTAGCGGGCTGGGTCACGACGGAAGTCGGCCGCCAGCCGTGGGTCGTCTATGGCGTCATGCGCACGTCGCAAGCGGCCTCGCCGCTCAGCGCGCAGCAAGTAGGCCTTTCGCTGATGGCCTTCGTCGTCGTGTACTTCCTCGTCTTCGGTACCGGCATCTACTACATGCTCAAGCTCATGCGCGCCGGCCCCAACGTCACGCCGGAGGACGACGCTCGCCCCGCCCAGCCGCAGCCCCGTGGGCCGCGCGCGGTGACGGCCGCGGCCTAACCCGATCTGCCGCGCTACGCGCAATCGATACCGCATCTTTCGTCATTCGAGGATCATCATGGATCTCACCGTCGTCTGGGCCGCAATCATCGCGCTCGGTCTGCTGATTTACGTCGTACTCGACGGCTTCGATCTCGGCATCGGCATCGTCTTTCCCCTCTTTCCCGATGAGCGCGAACGCGATCTCATGATGAACACCGTCGCGCCCGTCTGGGACGGCAACGAAACATGGCTCGTGCTCGGGGGCGCCGCGCTGTTCGGCGCGTTCCCGCTCGTCTATGCAACGGTGCTGTCCGCGCTTTACCTACCGCTCGTCGCGATGCTCGCCTGCTTGATCTTGCGCGGCGTATCGTTCGAAATTCGCGGCAAGGCCTCGCGCACCAAACACTTGTGGAACCTCGCGTTCATAGGCGGTTCGACGGGAGCGGCCTTCTTTCAAGGGATATCGCTCGGCGCATTCGTGCAGGGCATTCCGCTCGCAAACGGCGAGTTCGCCGGCGACGCGTTCGGCTGGCTCACGCCGTTCTCGCTGCTCACGGGACTCGGGCTCGTCGCGACCTATGCGCTGCTCGGGTGCTGCTGGCTCATCGCGAAGACCGAGGGCGATCTGCAACGCCGGCTGCATCGGCTCCTGTGGCCGCTTACGCTCGTGCTGATCGGCTTCATTGCTGTCGTCAGTATCTGGACGCCGCTGCAAGAACCGAACGTGGCCGCGCGCTGGTTCAGCACCGAGTGGTTCCACCGCATGGTGCCCGCCCCGTTCCTCGTTGCAATCTGCGCCTACCTGATGCGGCGCGCGGCACGCGATCGCCATCATACGAGACCGTTCTTGCTGGCGACGGCATTCGTCGTGCTCGGCTATGCAGGCCTGCTCGCCACGCTGTGGCCGTACGCGATTCCGTCGTCCGTCACGCTTTGGCAAGCAGCCGCACCCGAGCAGAGCCTCAAATTTACGCTGACAGGTGCCGTCGTGATCTTGCCGATCATCTTGGCCTATACGATCTTCGGTTACTGGGTTTTTCGTGGAAAGGTGCGTCATGGCGAACATCACTACCACTAAGCCGCGTATCGCGCTGCCTCGTTGGGTATGGTTCGTCGCGCTGTGGTGCGCGGGCGTGGGGAGTGCCGTGGTGCTCGGCGAGGCATTCAAGGTCTTGATGAACGTGACGCTGTTTGCCGTATCGAAATAGCCCGGCGAATCCTACCTGCCGCAACGCGGCGTCTGGTGCGCCAGCACCGCAGGCCGTACCGTCTGCAGTGCGCCGTCGGTTACGTACGGCACGATCCCGAGCGCCGCGATGCCCTCCGCCGTCGAACGTGCGCACGCGTCGTCGTCAGGTGCGCAGTAATCGATCGAGATGACGGGCAGCCCGTACCGATCTCGGACCTCTCGAGCCTGGGCAAGCAACCAATCTCGGTCAGCCTGCGGCACCTCGACGTAACGGGCGTTGGTCTGGTCCCAGCCGCTGAAAAGCGACTCGAACGCGACCGCGCCCACTTCGCCGTGAAGCTCGGGCAGCAATTCGAAGCCTCGGTTCAGGATCAAGTAGGCGTCTCGATGACGCGCCTTGATTGCCCGGATCACTCGGATCAGCCCTTCGCGCTGGCGCGTGCGTTCCCACTCCGTTTTTGCGACCAGTTGGTACGAATCGAGCGTATCCAGAAAGAAGCCGCGATAGCCGCGCGCCCAGAGCGGATCGATGACATGGCGGACGAAGAAAGCGGGCCAGTCAGGCTCGCTCTGGTCGACGACATGCGAGGCCCAGGCCGAATTACTACCCAGCAGCCAGCGCTGCGGCAAATCGGCGTAATAGGCTCGCTGCGGCGTGACTTCGCCGACGCTCGCATAAGCGAACCACCGAGGACACGGCGCCATGTGGTCGCGCGGCGAGAAACCGCTGTCGGGCTCGACCACGGCAATGTCGTAAGTCGACAGGATGCCGACGGGCGGCTGTTCGCCGTAATACAGCGCGATGCTCGGGCCGACGGGCCGCTGTGGGCCACCGGCCCAAGCAAACGGCGCAGTCGCGAGCGCGAGCAGCGCGACGCAGGCGGAGCGCAAAGCGTGCGCGATCGAGGCGGCCCTGCTGCGCGCTTCCCGGCTACGGTTCATGGTGGCCGGGACTGCGCCGAACCGTCTCGCTAGTCCCTGCCCTACCTTCGACATTGCGCTGCGCCGTTCCATCGGATCGTTTCCACCGTAAACCCTCCCGTCAGTTCGGCAGGAAAGACCACCAACATACTTCGTTTAGCGCCGCCGTCGCAACCGCCGGTCGTATGCCCGCAGCGAGGCTGGCCGTCCAATCGCTCTGCGCGGCGGAGGTCTTGGTACAGTCGCCCACGTAATCGAGCGAGCCGACGAAGAAGGCCTGGCGCGGCAACGTTGCCTCGACGGATTTCCAGCTCTGCAACTGCTGCACCTGCCCCCCGTCGACCGTAGGCGAGAACACTTGCTCACCGAAGTCGCCATCGACGAGCATCGGAAACGATACACCTGCGCTTGTGCCGGCAATCGCCGAGACAGGGGCATGATTCAAAACGATAGGGGCATTGGGGTACGCGGCACGCAATTGGCCGACGAGATCCAAGCCGCCCTGCGCACAGGTGGCATCGCACGGCCCGTCGGACGCGTTCGCCCCGTGCCCCACGATCTCGAAGTTATCGAGCATGAGGCCGTCCACGCCTGTCGCCATCATGCGCGGCGCGACATAGCCGACGAGCAGGTGCTGGTAGTCGCTGTTACCCACGTTCATCCAGTATTCGGGGTATCCGGACATCTTGCCGAGCTGAGCCGCGGAATTGGCGGAGCACGACTTGAAGCCCGTCGGCACGCTACTCCAATAGGTCCTCCACGTCTCGCACGCGCCGAAATTCAGATAGCTGAGCACCTTGGCGCCGTGGCTTCGAAGCGTCGCGATCTGCGCGGGCGTAAACTGCGGCGAGCCGCTACCGGGGTCCGCATCGATCACGATCACGTCGAACGTCGATGCCACCCGTGCGACGTCTACGTTCGATGCAGTGCCGTAATAGACGACCCAGGTAGCGTTGGCGGGAAGGTTGCGCGCCGCGGCTATCGGCACGTTGGCCGTGCCGCTGGCCGTACCGCTCGCCGTGCCGGTGGTCGACCCGGACGAAGGGCTCGGCGCACTGCTTGGGGCGGATACGCCATTGCTGTCGCTGCCCCCGCCCCCACCGCCGCCGCAGCACACGAGTGCAAGCGGGAGCATTGCACTCGAGAAAGCGGTCGAAAATGTGAGCGCGGACCGCCTGCCTCGCGGCACCGTCGGCGCCGTCATTGAAGCATGTAGGTCTCGTATTCGAGGGACGCGAACTTGGTGTCCAGCCTTCGCACGGCGGCGAGTGTGACAACCAAGAGCGCCGCTGCGAAGCCGTAACCGTACGCCTGCGGACCGATCTCGATAGAGAGCAGCGTGAATCCCGCATTGAGCACCACAAACAATCCCGTCAAGCGCAGCACGTCGCGACGCGCGTCGAGATAGAACAGCACGTTCAAGAGTCCGAGAAAAAGCACCTGCAAGCTCGCTGCGATGACATCGACGAGCAGAAGCGGCAGATAGAGGGATGAGATCCGCAATGCCCCGAGCAACGTCGCGCCCAACGCGACAATGAGCAGGACGACCACGACCTGCACTTTGATGATTTCGTAGAGGCCGGCGCGGACGCTGCCCACCATCATGTCGCGCATCGCATGAATCCGCTGCAGCGTCGCACCGGTGCGCACCGCATCGTAAAACGCATCGTAGTACTCGACGAAGTCGGCCTCGATCCGCACAAGGAACGCGGCCATTGCCGGCATCACGAATACATAAGCGAGAAACACCGGAATATCGTAGATCAGCGACGCATGGAACCAGCCGATCACGCGGGCGCCCGTGATCGGTTCGTACCAAAATACGAACTTGTCGACCCACACCCCGAAGTTGAACATCAGACCGACCCACGCCAGGCTCGGATACATCATCCGCCGGTCGAACACTTCGAACGACAAGAAGCGAGGGCTGTGAAAGTTGCGATGAACGATCCCCGACAACAGCGCGAGCAGGATCGCATGGCCGGCGACAAAGCCGCCGAGCAGTCCCGTAATCCCATAACGGTTGAGCGCTAGCGTCAGTCCGACCACCGCGCCGTAGCCGAGTGCGAACGAGATCAGAATCTGCCGGTACTGCTTCACGCTCGACAGGAAGATCACCGCGATCCAGATATTGCTGACGATGACGAGGCCCGCGATCATCAGGATTCGGTAGCCGAGCGGCTCACCGCGAAAGCCGAAGGCCATCGCCACGGCGGCGATTGCGCCGGCCGCGATCGTGCATACCAATTGGACCGCGCGATAGTTCGATATGACCAGGTCGTCGCGCTCCTCGAACAGCCGGTCCGAGACGAAGCGCGTAAACGCCAGCTGCAGCGGCCCCGTTAGGATGAGGCTGCACGCAATCATGTAAGTCACCGACACCTGAAATTGCGTAATCAGGAACGTCGGAATCACGACGGTCAAGCTCAGCACGCCGATGATCAAAATGCCGAAGCACGATAGGATCATCGGCCCGGAGCTGATGAGCCCGGCATACACGTACGCACGAGCGACGCCCGTCAGGGTGTCGCGGCGCATCAGCTTGCGCAGTTCAAATCCGATCCCAGCCATCAGCGGCTCCGCTTGAGTGTGCCGCTCGGCGCGGGTAGCGCGTCGGCCGGCTGTGCCGTTGAGTGAGCGCCTGCGCGGCCACCGTGCATGGGGCAGATTCCCCCGCCCGCGGCATCGCGTGGCGTCGCATCGGGCAGCGACGCTGCACGTTGGTAGATGCCGCGATAGCGTTCGACCATCTGGGGCCGTGTGTAGTAGCGCATCGCACGCTCCAGACCGGCACGCTGCGCGGCCTCCCAGCGAGGCGCATCGGTCAGGAGCGCGATCGCCGCATCGGCGAGCGCCGCGGGATTGGCGATCGGCACCACCGCACCCGACGTGCCCAGCGCGCGATCCTCCGCCACGGCGCCTTCGATCAGTTCGCGGCAAGCGCCGACATCCGTCGTGACGGCCGGAACCCCTGCCGCGAATCCCTCGAGCACGACCAGCGGCAACGCTTCGCTGATCGAGCTCAAGGCGATCAGATCGATTTTCGGCAGTACGTCCGCCACCTTCTGGAAACCGAGGAACTTCAAGTTCCGCTCGAGCCCGAGACTCTGCGCGAGCGCACGGCATTCCTTCGCGTAGCCGGGATCTTCGTCCTCCGGGCCCACGACCCAGCCTTCGATATCCGGCATCGTGCGCATGGCGACAAAAATTGCCCGAATGAATGTCTTGATGTCCTTGATCGGCACCACGCGTCCGATCAGCGCCACGACTCGGCGCGGCCGGTTCGGATCGCGGCGCTCGACGAGCGGCCTCAACCCATCGACGTCGATGCCGTTCGGGATCGTACGCGTACGCTCGGCACGCGCGCCGTCGGCAATCTGGCGCAGCCGGTTGCCTTCGTAAAGTGCAACGATTTCGGTGGCGGCGTCGTACGCGAAACGGCCGAGCGCCTCGAAGAACCGAACCCAGAGGTCACGAAAATAACTGACGTCCGACACGTCGCGCTCGAACAGCCCGCGATTGTCGCGAATCCAGCGGCTCTGCAGCAAGTCGATCTTGCGCTCTTTCGTGTAGATGCCATGCTCGCTGACGACGAGCGGACGGCCCGTCCGATAGTGGAGCAACGCACCCAGGTACCCCGCGTAGCCCGTCGATACCGTATGGTAGACACGCGCTGACAAGGTATTTTGAGCAACACGCGCAAGCTGCCAAAGCGGCTTATGCATGTTCCGCACGGTCCAGAAATAGTCGGTGAACGAGGGATCGGTGCAGTGAAGCGTGTACTGCTCCTCGATGTAATCCCATGCTTCGCGGCTATGAAGGAACTGTTCTTCGACCAGCGTGCCGCCCTTAGTCAGCATCTGGATCAAATCGACCATCATGGCACCCACCTCCTCCCGCTGCCCGCCTTCGCGCAGCAGTTGGTGGAACTTGGCGGAGTGCGCGAACGCGTCGCGATCGCCACGCTTGGCGCGTCGCGGCGTTGCGTCGGCGCGCTCATCCTCGTACAGATGATGGGCCTCGAAATGCACGACATTCTCGGGCAGCGCGTAGGCCGCCTTCGGATAATCCTGAGCCCGGCTGCCGATAAAGATAATGCCGAAGCGCGTGTCCGGATAGGCGCAAATCATGTCGTTGACCCAACTCGACACGCCACCGCGCACGAATGGGAACGTGCCCTCGAGCAACAAACAAACATCGGCGTCTACAGCGCGCCGGTTCAGCGAAGTGTTCATCGTGTCCAGTACTCGATCACGGGTTTCAGTGCGGGAGCGCCTGCCCGCGCCGCCAGTTCTCCGACGATCGCAGCCGCCTGCGCGGGCTGCCCTTGCCGGAACGCGACTTCAGCGAGCCACGGCAGCAGCCGCTCGCGCGGAAACCCTAGGTCGCGTGCTTGCTCGAGGAACGGTCCGGCCTCGTCGGGTGCGCTGCGCGCCAACGCGAGGCGCGCCTGCAGCAGCCATAACGCGGCGTCGCGCTCCCCGTCCTTTGTGGCCAGCGCCGCGCGCACGTGCGCTTCGGCCTGACCTATCGTATGCGCATGGACGTCGCCGTATGCGAGTTGCTGATAGATGAGTTCGAAGTGCAGCTCGGCGAGTTGCCGGTGCAGCGTGTGCTTGTCCTCGTCGCTCTCTGCGCGCTCGAGCGCCGCGCGCCCGTCGGAAATGCGAGTGACGATCTCGTTCTCGGCCTGGTCGAGACGGCCATAGGCCAGCAGGCGCAAATCGTCGACCGGATCGGCAAGCAAGTCGCGCAGCAGTGCGCCCGTCGTGCGGGTCGGCAGATGCTGGATTGCCACGAGTGCCGCGAGGCGGTCGTCCGTCGTGGCCTTCGCGTTGGCGAGCCGCGACTGCACGCGCGCGCCGGCGCCGTGCACGACGCGCGACACCAGATGCGATACGAAGGTGGGCCGCCCAAGCGTCGCGATCGATCGCGACTGCCGAGGCAGCGGCATCCAGGCCCCGACTGCCGTCACCAGCACTTCGATCAGGCCGCCTACGCAAGGCGCCAGAAACGACAGCAGCCAGAGATGCGCTAGCACAGCCGCGCGCGGCTCTCGCTGCGCGGCCGGCAGCATACGCCGGAACACGACGGCCTCGGCTGCAGCCGCAAACGCCTGCAGCAGGAAGAACAGGGCCAGGGGATTGGCCCATGCGGGCGGGTGCCATGCGCCCCAGAGCGCCGCGCTCTGCAGCAGCACGGCGATGGGCGCAACCACCAGCAGCACGAGCGCGTCAATCATGGCCTGTGACCCGATGCAGCAACTCGGCGAGGTTCGTCTCGTCCGATTCGCCGGTCACGCGCACCGTGTACACGCCGATTCGCGCGCGGTCGAAATCGGTATCGAACTGATTACGCAGATTGCTCTCGACGCGTGCGAGGTAGCCGGCGACCCCAGCCGAATCGGCCAAAGGCATCAAGTTGACGAGCAGCGAACTCCGCGCGGTCTGCCGCGGCCACGCGAAATCGACGGTACGGCCGCGGCGCAGCACATGCTCGTACAGCGAATCGTGGGCTTCGTCGCGCGGGAAAGACAACGCCACGACCGACGATTCGATGCCGCTGCGCGCATGGAGCTGGACGAGACGAGCATATTCAAGAGCGAACTGACGAGGGCAATCCGGGATCGCGTCGAGCATGGCGTGCATTGCGCGCCCGTGTTCGACACCGTCGCCGTAATAGCCGAGCAGCACGTGGAGCAGTTGCAAATTGTCGTGGTTCAGGGAGAGGAACGCCATCCGCTTGACCACGACGATCCCGAGAATCTCGTCGTTGGCCGACGAGAGCGGCGCACAGACGACATAACTGCTCCCGCTCGCGAGCATGTTTTCCGACTTCAAGTGCGCGAGCTTGCCGGTGGTGAGCGCCAACTCGACGAGCGGATCGATTCGCTCGAATTCGAACGATTCTCCCACCGTCGCGAGCGGCGCGCGGCCGGGCTTGCCGTCGCGCACCGAGTAGAGCGCGGCGACCTCGATCTGGCATGCGCGCGCAACGAACTCGAGCAGCCGCGCGGCGCCCGGCAACGTATGTCCGGCCAACGGCACCGCGCCACTGGCGGCAGCGCTATCGCCCAGACCGGCCGATAACGCGCGCAGCTCGGAGATAGAGTCGCGTAGTGTCGTCGGGCGCGCGAGCAAGTCGTTCTCGAGCCGTTCGTGCGAAAGGCGCAGCAAATAATGGTTGTCGGTCAGCGCCGACAGCCGCTCGTTCAAGTAGTCGTTCACGGCACTGGCCCGCTCGCCGCGCCTGATCCACGTGTCGGCGAAATGGCCCGCGACGATCGTCAGGATGAAACCGCCGACGAAATACGTCGTCGGCCATACGGTACCCGTCGGATAGGCGAGCAGCCAGAGCCCCGCGAGCATGAGGCCCGATCCCGCTCCGAGCACGACGCCGTAGCGCAGTGCGACGATCACGGGCACGAGCCAAAGCCACGGAAAGCCGCTGCCGACGAAAAGCGGGTCCGCGCGATTGGCGAACCATGCGAGCGCGAGCACGACGCCAGTGAAAGCCCCGGCCTCGATCCACGCGAAAGGACGCCGCGACAACGGCGCGAGAAAGCGCCGCAGGCGCCCCGTTTGGCTCGTCGGCGTCTTGTAGAGGTTGCGAGGGCCTGGGCCCGCGTGGGCGGCGCTATCGCGTGAGGCAACAGTTGGAGCGTTCATGGAGTTCTCGATGCAGCGACTTACCGGCTCGCGGCAAGCGGCGCGAGCAGTTTTCCGACCAGCTTCTGCGCGACGCCGCCAAGCGACGAGCGGCTAAAGCCGCTGCGCGTACCCACTGCGCTCCAAATCACGCGCCCCGACGACAACTCGCGCAGTTCCAAAGTCACGGATACGACGGGCTCGCCGTCGACACCTACCTTGTAGCGCCACTCCTCAACGGCCCCGGTAAGCGCGTAATCCGCGTGCTGCGAGCGCGCCCAGTCGAGCCCATGCTCGAGATTGGGTTGCGCCATCGAATCGAATGTATCGCCGCTATCGGCGGCCGGCATGGCCACGACGTGTGCGAGGTGCTCGCCACGCAGCGTGTTGGCTGCGATCGCCTGTGCGGCACGACCCGCGTCAGGCGTCTCGGTGTAGTTTGCGAGCGGCAACACGGCCATCGTTCCCGATGCCGCGAGCGCAGGCGCCTGCGTCGAATTGATGCTCGCGCACGCGCTCATCGCCAGCAAACATGCGCCGGCGAGCATGAGACCCGTTGCCCTACACATACGCTCCATTGCATTCATGTCCGTTCTTCCTTCCGTTCGTTGATTTCAGAGTAGGCGGGCCGCCCCCGCCGGGTTTCGTTCAGTAAAGCCAGCGATACCGCGCGCCGATCATCGTTACGGCCGATCCGCTTTGCGCAACGTGTTGATGTTGGAAGTAGAGCGCCGCCTGATCGCCGCCGAAAACCGAACCGGCAATGCCCACGTTGGCGTCCACCCCCCATCCCTGCACGGTGTCGTGCACCATCCCGACATCGAGATACGGACGCCACGCGTGCGTATAGCGATCGACCAGATCGTTGCCGAAGCCGAAAAACGCCCCCATCTGCGTATAGCTGTTCGGCATCATGCTCGCCGCGGTCACCGGCCCCGCGCTCGCAGGCACGAGCCGCGCAAGCAACGCGTCGGGCTGGCCGCTGTCGTTGTACTGGCCGTGCGCGCCGGTAAAGCGCAGCGTGTAGTCCGGGTATTCCGTACGAATCTTGTAGTCGACCTCCGCCTGCTGCAGGATGCCGCTGCCGACGAACGTACGGGCCTGGCTATAGAACCGGTCGGCTTCGATCGACCCGGTCAGCGTCCAGCGCGGGGTGATCTGCCAAGCAAAACCGCCCTCCGCCTTGTCTTTCATCCCGCCCACGAGCAGCGACTGCAATTCGGTGGCCTCCGCATTGCGCGCAATCGACGCATTGAAGGATAACGGCGAATTCACCCCTGCCGTCGCCTCCGCCCGGAAGGTGTTGAACGAGTCCATCGCCGTCCGACGGCCGAACCCGATCTCCGTCCGCGTGTCGCGCGTCAAACGACGCGCGTAAAACTCGGCCGAGCGATCGAGCGGGTCGACACCTACGAGTTGCGTCGTGTCCGCCGAACGCTGCTCGCGCTGACGCGCGCGCATGCCGATCATGTAATGGTCCGACAGCTTGAGGCTACCGCCGAGCGTCTGCTCGACATAGTCGAGCGGATGCTCCACGTAGCTGTCGACCGACGCGTCGATCGACTGATTCCAAAACAGCGACGTATCGACGAGACGTTGGTGCATATCCGAATCGTCGGGCGCCCCGTCGAGGCCCTCGAATGCCAGCGCCTGCGCCTGCCCCTGCCGGTCGATCCTGCGCGCGGCGTCGATTCGATTCGAGAGCGGCAGCGCAGCGGTTCGATCGGCCAGCAGCGCATCGATCTGAGGCAAATCGTCGTTGGCCAGCGCAATCGCGAGTTGTTCGTCCTGCGCGCCGGCGAGACGGAGCGCGTATCGGCGAGCGAGCCAGCGCTTGGCGACGTCGTAGCGCTCACGCGAGACTGCCCATGCCACCGCAACGTCACGCGCCACCGCTTCATGCAGACGCCGGTATTGAACCTCGCGCGATGCGGGCGAGGGCAGCGGCGGCACACCGTGCGCATCGCCGAGCAAGCTCTTCGACGATGCGTCCTCGGGCGGCGCCGAAGTGGGCCCCGTCAGCGAATCGAGCAGACGCGAGGCAAAATCGCCTCCAGCGAACGTCTGCGCCAGTATCGCGCGACGGCCCTGCAATTGCGTGGTCGCCTCCCAATCGCTGGCAGCGGGCACATCGAGCCTCGGTGCTCCGGCGTGCGGCCCAGCCCCGGCCAAGTGTGCCGACGATGCACCCTCGCGCGACAGCGCATGCCAGACGTCGCGCCGAATCGACCACGCCAGACCCGCGTGGCCGGCCATCTCTTGCGCGTCCGCATAGGCGAGCAGCCATAGCGGATCGTATTCGCGTGCGGCGGCCTGCCGGCGCAGGTAGCGCAAAGCGGCGACCGGCCGATGCAGCCGCATCTCGGCCGCCCCAAACGGGCCCCAGAGCGATTCGTCGTCGAGCGAGCGGGCGCGCCAGCGCCTGAGTGCCCCGTGAAGTTCGTCTTCGGGTCCTTCGTCGACCACCATCCATAGGTAGGCGGCGCACGTGTCCGGGGAGGCACCGGGTAAGGCGACGGCCCGCCGCAGGTCGTCCAAGGCGTCCGACAATTTGCCGGACTGGCGCTCATACTCGGCCCGTGCAGCGAGGAAGCCGGAATTGCGCTCCGCGGCCGCCCTCTGCGCCGGCGTCATTTGCGCAAGCAGCGTAGCGGCGCGCTCCGGCGCGTGGGCGGCGAGATAATAGCCGATCGCATCGCGCAACGCCGTAATGTCGCCTGTCTGCGTGTATTGGCGCTCGGCCGTGCGAGCAGCATCGAGCGGGTGCGCGTCGTAAAAGAACGTCATCGCCGCTAGATCTTCCGGCACCGGATGCCCGCCTGCGAGCAGATGCCGGTATGCGAGGTTGGCATCGGCGTCATCTTGCAGCAACCGCGCGAGTTGCGCGTACGTCCTCCAAAACTGCGCATCGGCGTCGGTCGCGTAGGGTGCCGTGCGCTTGAGCATGGCAAGTGCGCCGGCGAAGTCGTTGCGCTGGTAGAGCAGGTTCGCGCCGCGCAGTGCGTATTCGGCGTTGCGGGGAGTCTTTCGCTGCAGCGACTCGTAGTTTTTCAGCGCCAAGTCGTCATGCCCGGCTCGCTCGGCAAGCGTCGCGATGCGGCTTTGGATTGCCTCCGAGTGCGGGCCATGTGCCCGCGCATCGAGAAACGCTAGGGCGTCGTCAGCCCGGCCGAGCCGCTCGTACGCCG
>Ga0207705_10000543_pt1 | contig 31805 bp, 28 predicted proteins | sample KBSC13metaG_FD_184314 | JGI IMG/M metagenome (GOLD analysis project Ga0207705, IMG submission 184314) | Corn rhizosphere microbial communities from Kellogg Biological Station, Michigan, USA - KBS C1-3 metaG (SPAdes) (version 2) | ecosystem: Host-associated > Plants > Roots > Rhizosphere > Soil ... | reverse complement strand
TCATCAGTTCGGACGGCTGGAAACGGACCACGCCGATGTCCAGCCAGCGGTTCGCGCCCTGGCCTTCGCCCAGCACCTTGACCACGACCAGCAGCAGCACGCCGATCACGTAGAACCACGGCGTCCATGCGCGCAGCAGGTTGGGCGGAATGCGCGAGATCGCGATCATCAGCACGGCGCCGATCAGGAAACGCGCGGCCTGCCCGGCCAGCGTACCGGTGTCGAGGTTGCTGGCGCTGTACAGCACGGTCAGGCCCATCAGCGCGAGGATCAGCAGGCCGATCGCCAACGGCAGGTCGATGCGCGGGCGCGAGAACACGCGGCGTCCGAGCCGGAATGCGCGCGCGGCAACGCTGGCGGCAAAATCGTTCATGGCGTCGTCGGCGCGGAAGCCGCCGGCGGCGTGCCGGTGGCGACGACCGGCAGTGACGGCCGCTGCGAAGCCGGCGTGTCGGCCAGCCACTGGTCCAGCATCTTGCGTGCGATCGGTGCCGCCGCGCTGCCGCCCCAGGCGCCGTGTTCCAGCACCACCGCGATCGCGATCTGCGGATGGTCGGCTGGCGCATACGCGATGAACCACGCGCGGTGGCGGGAAGCGAGGTACGCGAGGTTCTTGTTGGTGTTGTACGCCTCACTGGTGCGCGAATAGCGCTCGGCGGTGCCGGTCTTGCCCGCGATCAGGTACGGGAAACCCTTGCCGATGCCGGCCGCGAAGGCCGTACCTTGGGGGTTGTAAATCACGCCCAGCATGCCTTGCTTGACCGCTTCGAGATCGGCGGGATCGTGGGTGATCTGTACGGGCGCGGGTTGCTTGTACGCGACCTCCGTCTGGCCGAGCCCGTCGCTGGTCGCGGTCAGCAGGTGCGGCGTGTGCGACAGCCCGCCGCCAGAGAGCGTGGCGAGCGCGTGCGCCATCTGCAGCGGCGTCACCATCCAGTAGCCCTGGCCGATGCCGGCGATCACGGTTTCGCCGGGGTACCACGGTTTATTGAAGGTTTTGCGCTTCCATTCGGGCGAGGGCAACACGCCGCCGGTCTCGTCGGGCAGGTCGATGCCGGTGGGGCTGCCGAAGCCGAACTTGGCCATCCATCCATCGAACTTCCCGATGCCCATCTTGTAGGCGAGCGAATAGAAGTACGTGTTGACCGATTGGGTGATGGCCTGCACGAGGTTGACGTTGCCGGCGCCGTAGCGCGTGTCGTCGCGATAGCCGCGCGACGAACCCGGGATGTACCAGGTGCCGGTGGACAACACCGTGTCCGTGGCCTTGCGCAGGCCCAGCTCCAGGCCGCCCAGGCCGAGGAACGGCTTGACCGTGGAACCCGGCGGATAGCCGCCGCGCATCGCACGGTTGAGCAGCGGTTTTTCCTCGTCGTCCAGCAGCGCCGTGTAGTCGGCCTGGCTGATGCCGTTGACGAACAGGTTGGGGTCGAAGCTCGGCACCGTTACCATCGCCAGCACGTCGCCGTTGCGCGGGTCGATCGCCACCGCCGCACCGGTCTGTCCGGCGAAGGCATCGATCGTGGTTTTCTGCAGGCGCTCGTCGATGGTCAGGTACAGGTTCTTGCCGGGTTTGGCAGCGACCTGTTGCAATACGCGCAGCGGCCGCTGGTTGGCATTGACCTCGACCACTTCGTAACCGGGCGTACCGTGCAGCAGGTCCTCGTATTCCTTTTCGATGCCCGTCTTGCCGATGTGGGTGGTGCCGGCGTACTTGTCGGGGTCGATCTGCTGCAGTTCCTTGTCGTCAATGCGGCCGACGTAGCCGATCACATGCGCGAACTCGGGGCCGTACGGATAGTTGCGGGTGAGGTAGGGCGCGATGCTGACACCCGGGAACTGCCACTGGTCGATCGCGAAGCGGTCGCGCTCGCTTTCGGTGAGGCGGAACTTCAGCGGCACCGCTTCGAAGGAACGGTGTTGCTTGAGGCTCTGCTTGAAGCGCCGGATGTCGTCGTCGGTCAACGGCACCACGGCCGCAAGCCGCTGCAGCATCGCGTCCATGTGCTTCACCTGGTCGGGTATCACGTCCAGCCGGAACGCGGGCACGTTGTCGGCCAGCAGTTTGCCTTCGCGGTCGTAGATCAAGCCGCGCGGTGGTGGCAGGTGGCGCAGGCGCACCCGATTGGCCTTGGCGCGCGTCGAGTATTCCGCGTGCTCGTACACCTGCAGGTACACGAAGCGTCCGGCCACCACCAACACCAGCGCCAGCATGATCGCGAAGCCAGCCAGCGCGCGCCGGCCGAAGCGTGCGCGTCGCGCACGTTCGTCCTTCAGCTCGCCGCGCCCGTTCATGTCGTCTTGGCACCCCTGGCGCCCTTGCCTCGCAAGCGCGTGTTGACGTCATCCAGCAGCAGGAACACGAATGGCCAGATCGCCGCGCCCACCGCGGGCGCCAGCCATGACAGTGCGGGCATCGCCGGATCGCCCGCGAAGGCGCGGATCAATGCTTGCAACACATGATTGTTGAGCAGCAGCATGAACACCGCCAACGATTGCTGCCACATCGGGAAGAAGCGCAGGCGTGAACGAAAACGCAAGGCGATGAACACCATCACCGCCAAGCGCAGGGCCTGGTCGCCCAGCAGCGCGCCATTCAGGAGATCGGTGGCGAGGCCGACGCAAAACGCGAGCCCGATGCTCACGCGGTCGGTCGATTCGAGCGACCAGTAGATCAGCACCAGCGCGGGCCAGTACGGCTTCAGCGGCTGGATCATCGCAGGCAGCGGCATCAGCATCAGCAGCAGTGCCAGCGCGATGCCGATCCAGAATGCCCAGCCTTGTGCATGCAGGCGGTTCATGGCGTGGTTCCGGTGGGTGCGGCCGTTGTTGCCGGTTGGGCGGCGCGCGCAGGTCTCTGCGCCGCCGTGGCCGGGGCAAGCGATGACGGCGGCCCGACTTCGGGCGCCGGCGCGGGCGGCCCGACCGGATCGGGTTGGTCACGCAGCAGCAACACTTCGCCGCTGCGTTGCAGTTCCGCGGCGGGCTTTACAACCGCCTCGAGGAACATGCCCGACGGCCCGTGCCTGAGCTCGGTGATGGTGCCGACCGGAAAGCCCGCGGGGAAACGCCCGCCCAGTCCCGAAGTGACCCACTGGTCGCCGGGCTTGATGTCCGAGGACAACGGCAGGTTCGGCACCACCAGCTGGTCAGGGTCGCCGGTGCCGTGCGCGATACCGCGCAAGCCGTTGCGCGCGAGCATCACCGGAACCGCATGATCGGGATCGACCACCAGCATCGCCACCGACGCGTGCGGCAGGGTTTCGATGATCTGACCCATCACGCCGTGCGAATCAATCACCACCTGGCCGACGCGCACGCCTTCGTCGGCGCCGACATTCAACATCACGCGGTCGCGGGTCGGCCCCAGTTGCACGTCGATCAAGCGCGCCAGCTGTGCGTGCATGCCGAGGAACTGCTGCGTGTCCAGCAGTTGCTTGAGGCGTTCGTTCTGGTGCGCGACCGCATCCATGCGATTGAGCCGCGCCTCCGCGAGCATCAATGTTTCGCGCAATTGCCGGTTCTCGTCGATCAACGCACTGCGCTGGGCGAACGCGGTGCTGGCGTCATGCACCCAGTCGGCCGGTGCCGCCGCCATCTTGTAGATCGGCACGATCGCAGCCGCAGTGAAATAACGCGCCCGGTGCAGCCAGCCGTTGCGGTGGTCCAGCACCATCAGGATCGCGGCCAGCGCGAGGTAGGCGATCAGGCGCAGCGTGCCCGCGGTCGCGTCCGAGAAGATCGGAGAGGATTCCTTTTGCGGAAGCGCCATGGCGGGACGGGCGGGGTCAAGCGGAGTTACAGCGTAACAACAAAAGAAACGACACGACGACTCTGCGTTCCCATTTCCAGAATCCGCGCGTCAGTGGAACCGGCTTTTCTTCCGCCTTCCGCAGGAAGGGCGGAGCGAAGCGAACGCGCGCGCAGCGCGAAAGGGGGATGACTCTTCGCGAGGCGGCATCTCCCCGGCGCTGGCGCGCCGACCCCCTTCCTTCGGAAAGGGGTGACACCTTTTACTCGCTCGCGAAGAAATCGCTTCCGTGCATGTCGATCAGCTCCAGCGCGCGTCCGCCGCCGCGCGCGACGCAGGTCAGCGGGTCCTCGGCCACCTGCACGTACAGGCCGGTTTCCTCGCTGATCAGCTTGTCGATGTCGCGCAGCAGCGCGCCGCCGCCTGTCAGCACGATGCCGCGTTCGTGCACGTCCGAGCACAATTCCGGCGGGGTCTGTTCCAGCGCCGCCTTCACCGCCGCGACGATGCCGTGCAGCGGTTCGTGCAGGGCTTCCAGCACTTCATTGCAGTTGATGGTGAACATGCGCGGCACGCCCTCGGCGAGGTTGCGGCCCGACACTTCCATCTCGCGCACTTCCTTTTGCGGATAGGCGCAGCCGATCTCAATCTTGATGCGCTCGGCGGTCGGCTCGCCGATCAGGGTGCCGTTGCTGCGGCGCACGTAGTTGATGATGGCTTCGTCGAAACGGTCGCCGCCGATGCGCACGGACTGCGAATAGACGATGCCGTTGAGCGACATCACCGCGACTTCGGAGGTGCCGCCGCCGATGTCCAGTACCATCGAGCCGCGCGCCTCGTGCACCGGGATGCCGGCGCCGATCGCCGCGGCCATCGGTTCCTCGATCAGGAACACGTCGCGCGCGCCCGCGCCCTCGGCGGATTCCTTGATCGCGCGGCGCTCGACTTGGGTCGAGCCGCACGGCACGCACACCAGCACGCGTGGGCTGGGGCGCAGGAACCGGTTCTTGTGCACCTGCTTGATGAAGTGCTGCAGCATCGCTTCGGTCATGGTGAAGTCGGCGATCACGCCGTCCTTCATCGGCCGCACCGTGACGATGTTGCCCGGCGTGCGGCCCAGCATCATCTTGGCGTCGTTGCCGACCGCTGCCACCGAACGCGGGCCGCCCGCGCCACGATCCTGGCGGATCGCGACCACCGAGGGTTCGTTGAGCACGATGCCCTGGTCGCGCACGTAAATCAGCGTGTTCGCGGTACCCAGGTCGATGGAAATGTCGTTGGAAAAGATGCCGCGGAACAGTTTGAACATGCGCGAACCGGCAGGGTGCGGGCCTGGGCGACAGGCGAGTGGGAAAGAACGCGCCAGTCTAGTCAGGGTGCGGCTTTCACGCAAGGACGAAAACATGGCAAATCGTCGTCCGGTCGCGGTTTTGCGACGCAACCGTTACGATCGGCGGCTTGTGTCTTGCGAACGAGGAAGGACCGATGCCCGCTGCCCTGATCTGCGGCTCCATGGCCTACGACACCATCATGGTGTTCGAGGACAGCTTCAAGAACCACATCCTGCCAGACAAGGTGCACATGTTGAACGTGTCCTTCCTGGTGCCGCAGATGCGCCGCGAGTTCGGCGGCTGCGCCGGCAACATCGCCTACAACCTGAAATTGCTGGGCGGCGAGCCGATTCCCATGGCGACGGTGGGGCAGGATTTCGCGCCGTATCGCGCGTGGTTCGACGATCTGGGCATCCGCCTCGACCAGGTGCGCGAAGTGCCCGGCACCTTCACCGCGCAGGCCTTCATCACCACTGACCAGGACAACAACCAGATCACCGCCTTCCACCCCGGCGCGATGCAGCAGAGCCAGTTGAACCGTGTCAGTGAAGTGGCCGATGCCACCATCGGCATCGTGGCGCCGGATGGCCGCGACGGCATGCTGCAACACGCGGCCGAATTTGTCGCGAAGGGCATCCCTTTCATCTTCGATCCGGGCCAGGCCATGCCGCTGTTCTCGGGCGAGGAATTCCGCGCCTTCATCGAGCAGGCTGATTACGTGGCGGTGAACAGCTACGAAGCCAGCCTGCTGTCCGAGCGCACCGGCTGGTCGGAAGCCGAGGTCGCCAAACGCGTGAAGGCCTGCATCGTCACGCACGGCGCGGATGGTTCGGTGATCCACGCGGACGGGACGACGCACGAGATTCCGGCGGCGAAGCCGGGCGCCGTCGTCGATCCCACGGGTTGCGGCGATGCGTATCGCGCCGGACTGCTGCACGGGCTGCTGCAAGGGCTCGATTGGCCGACCATCGGCCGGATCGCGTCGCTGATGGGCGCACTGAAAATCGCCCGGCCCGGCACCCAGAATCATCGCTTCAGCGCGGATGAATTCGCAGCGGAATTCAAGCGCCAGTTTGGCCAAGCCCTGTAGTGTGATCATCCCTGATCACCGCATTCGCCGGGTGCCCCTGCACCTACTGTCCTTCTGTCCTTCGCCACTTGTGGCGTCACCTCGGGCATCAAAGCGCCATCCGTGGCCCAGGGCGTCCTGACTTTTCACAACAGCGGCCGACGGCGCGCGAGCGCACGAGCTGCAAGCTGAACGGCCCTCGCGGGAACCTGTGGCTTCGTTCAGGCTCCCAAGCAACAATGCTTCGGCAACCACGGCACAACCCACAGGAGGCCAACATGTCCATCGCACGCAACCTCGTTCTCGCCGCGCTGCTGGCTGGCGCGCCATTGTTGTACGCCGGCAACGCGCATGCCGCGGGTGGCGAAATCAGCTGCAAGATGCATTTCGAGATTCGCGGCTGGTCGGCGTTTTACAAGAAAGCCGAAGGCACCGGCAGTGTCGCTTGCAGCAACGGCCAGCACATGACGGTCCACCTGCGCAGCAGGGGCGGCGGCCTGACCTTCGGCAAGCAAGAGATCGACGGGGTCGGCAAGTTCTCCGGCATCTTCCACATCGACGAGATCCTTGGAACCTACGTGACCGGTGGTGCGCATGCCGGCGCGGCGGCTTCGGCCAACGGCACGGTGATGACCAAGGGCAACGTCTCGCTGGCGCTGAGCGGCACGGGCAAGGGATGGAATCTGGGCGTCGATTTCGGCAAGTTCACCATCAGCCGGTAGTGCGGCCCCGCAGTCGTGCAGGAGCGGCCCATGGCCGCGACCGCGCTGATGCCATGGTCGCGCGCATGGCGCGCTCCTACATGTTTTTTTCGTGTGAGGGGATGAACTGCTTGTCCACCGCTTCCGCAAGTTGATCGGGCGGCAGTAGCCCTTGCGACAGGATGAAATCGTTGAATTGCTGCAGGTTGAACTTGTCGCCCAGAGCGATCTCGGTGTGCGCGCGCAACTGCAGGATGCGCGAATAGCCATAGAAGTACGCGGTGGCCTGGCCCGGCGAGCGGAACATGAATCGGTCGAGTTCCTCGCGTGCGAACGCTTCGGAAATGCCGACGTCATTGACGAGGATGTCGTGCGCACGCTGGCGATCGATCAGGCCCAGGTTCAACATCGGGTCGAGGAACGCGCGCGCGGCGCGCAACAGGCGCAACTGCAGCGCGATCATCTGGCCGCCGGCCGGCTCGTACGGGACCATCATCCATTCGGCGTACAGCGCCCAGCCTTCCACGTTGACGCTGTTGAACGCGAACAGCGAACGCGCCAACGACACCCCGTGCTCGACCATCGCCGAGAACTGCAACTCATGTCCTGGCCGGCCCTCGTGCGCGGTCAGCGTCCACGCGCAGGCCTTGCAGGTGAAGTCGTCATACGCTTCGTTCTTGCCGTTGCCTGACGGCGGGTTGCCGAGCGGCAGCACGAAGGCGCCGCGCTCGCCGTGGTTGTTGATCAGCGGCGGCGGGTCCATGTGCGGCGCGGGTTGCGCGGCGCTTTCGGCTTCGGATGCAAGCCGCATGATCATCTTGCGCCTGGGCAGCGTGACGATGTGTTGTTCGCGGATGATCGCCTCGATCTTGTCGATCACCGTCTGGTAATACGGTTCGATGTTGTTGCGGTCGAGTTGCTGCTTCTTGAGATCCTTGATGACGGTGCGGTAATCGGTGGTGGGCGCAAACCCTTCCGCCTTGGCGACGTAGGGTGCCAGCGTTTCCATCTCCGACTGGATCTCCATGAAGGCCTGTTCGGCCTGCCTGATCAGTTCCTGCGGCGGGATGTCGATGCCGACGTTCTTCAAATTGTCCGCGTAGATCGGCTCGGGCAGGCGCGCGTCGGTACGCGCGCGCGGCAGCACCGTGGATTTCACCCACGCGCCGTAATCGTCAAGTTGCTTCTGCAACGTATCCAGCGCGGGGCTGGCGCCGTCGATCTTGTATTTCGCGTACAGCTTGCGAACGCCGTCCACGTAGCGCTTGGAATTCGCGAGATTCTGTTCCACCTCGGCCTTGTACGGGCCAAGCAGTTTCTTGTTGCCAGCCTTGGCTTTGAACAGAGCCTCGGCCTCTTTGGTGATCGGCGTGCAACCGGGCGCCATGCCGACGTAGCACTTCAGGCGCGCCAGTGCGTGCGGCCGGCGCGCGGCCGCGACCTGATCCTGCAGCAAACCGAATTCGCCCTGGAAGATCGTCTGGCCGACATCGGTGTAGGGCAGCATGTACTGGTCCTGCAGCTTGCTGCTCTCGATGAAGCGGTCTGCCGCGTGGATCATGATTTCCAGATCCTCGCGGACGTTCGCGTCGGTGGTCTTCGCAAGGTCCGCCTTCAGCGTGTCGCGCGCCTTGGTGAGCGCTTCGCGCGACCGCACGTCGACGTCCGGCTTCAGGTCGACGACCTTGTCGTCGTAGCCCGGCAGGCCGAACTGCGAGGCGAACTCCGGATTGAATTCGGCCAGGGTCTTCAGCAACACCTGCGCGTAGGCGTTGCTTTGCGCGACCCACGCGGGCGGCGGCACCGGCGCCTTGTCCGGACGCAGGTCGGGTTTGGCGGAAGAAGGCGGCGCGGCGAATGCGACGGGCGCGGACAGGACGAACGCCGCAATGGCGGCGAGGGTACGTTTGCTCATGACGGGTCTCCCCTGGCGATGCCTGCACGCTAGCACGCCGGATGCACCGCGGGATGGGCCGAAAGTCAGTCCGCGGAGTGCGGACTCATTGCGCGGCGAAGTCGCCCTGGTAGGCCGGCTTCAGGAATTTCGCGAAAATAGCTGCCGGCACGTCCACCGTTTGCGTGCCGTACACGTAGGCCGCGACCTGGTACGGCGGAAAGATCAGCGTGAGGCCGGGGCTGGGTGCGTCCTGACTGGCGCCCGCCTGCACCACGAACACGGAGTAGTTCACCGTGGTGGGCTTGGTGCCGCCGTCCAGCATCTGCAGCATGTTGGCCTTCCATTCCCGGACCGCGTTGGGCGAACCCTCGCCGGGCTTGGGCGCGTTCGCCATGAATTTTTTCAGCAGCTTGTCGTGCGCGAAATTGGCCAGCGCCTTGCGGGCGGCATCGGGATCCGCGAACAAGTCATCCAGCGCGATCAGTTTGCCGGCCTTGCGGTCGAACACGAACGTCGCCTGCACCGGATTCGGGTGCGCACCGCCCGTGTCCGAGCTGCCGGATTCGCGCACGCTGATGAAGGCCGGCGTTTGCGCCGCGACCTTGAAGTCCAGCAGCAACTCGAATTGGCGGTTGGCGAATTCGGGCAGGGTGTCGGGATCCGGCAACGCCTGCACGAAATCGCGCTTGGCGTTGTCGGCGGTGGTGCGCATCGCGTCGCTCAGCGGCTTGGCATCGGCGGGTAGCGTCGGCAAGCTGATCGCGATCTTGTAGTGTTTGGTGACGGCATGGTCGCCTGGCACGGGCGCCGTGCTCGCCGACGCGGGAACGGGCGCGGTCGCCGGTGCGGGGATGACGGGTGCGGACGCGCTGGCTGTCGGCGTTGAAGCCGGGGCCGTCGCAGGTTGCTGCTGGCACGCGGCCAAGGCAATTGTCGCGAAGGCGACGCAGATCGACGTGGACGCTTTCATCGTGGCGTTTTTTGCGGGGCGATGCGCGAGTCTAGGCGACGGCGTGTTAAGCAATTGCTGGGGCGGCGCGGCTTGCGGCCTTATCATGGGCACATGCAATCGACGAACGCGAATGCGTGGCGGCTGTGTGTTGCGCCGATGATGGACTGGACCGACATGCACTGCCGGTACTTCCATCGCCTGCTCAGTCCGAGCGCGCGCCTGTACACTGAAATGGTGACCGCGGCGGCGCTCGCGCACGGCGATCGCGCGCGCCTGCTGGCACACAACCCCGAAGAGCATCCCGTGGCGTTGCAGGTGGGCGGTGCCGAGCCGCGTGAACTGGCGCTGGCGGCACGCCTTGGCGAAGCGGCGGGGTACGACGAGATCAACCTCAACGTCGGTTGCCCGTCCGACCGCGTGCAGTCCGGGCGGTTCGGCGCCTGCCTGATGCGCGAGCCCGCACTGGTGGCCGATTGCGTACGCGCGATGCGCGACGCCGTGCATGTACCGGTGACGGTGAAATGCCGGATCGGCGTGGACGACCAGGATGACGACGATGACTTGTTCGCGTTTGCTTCGCGCATGGCCGACGCGGGCGTGAAAGTCCTGGTCGTGCACGCGCGCAAGGCGTGGCTGCAGGGTCTTTCCCCGAAGCAGAACCGCGAGGTGCCCCCGCTCAATTACGCGCGCGTACATCGCTTGAAACACGAGTTTCCGGAACTGACGGTCGTGGTCAACGGTGGCATTGATGGACTGGATGCCGTGCACACGCACCTGCAGCACGTCGATGGCGTGATGCTGGGCCGGCTCGCCTATCACGACCCGTACGCACTCGCTCGCATCGACGCCGCGTTGACGGGTGCGGCTCCGCCATCGCGCGAAGAAGTCATGCTGCGCATGCGGGAGTACATCGAACGTCAGCGCGCAGGCGGCGTGCGGCTGGCCGCGCTGACGCGCCACGTGCTTGGGTTGTACCACGGCGAGGCCGGCGGCAAGGCGTTCCGGCGCATCCTGTCGGAGCGGACCCACGCGAAGGGTGCGGGCTGGGAAGCCGTCGCAGCCGCGCTGGACGAAGTGCGGCTGCACGCCGAGCGCCGGGCCGCCTGATGCCGGCGCGGCTACGGCCCGGGCGGCGTGTTCAGCACGAATTCAATGGGTGGCCGGATGATCGGGGGTTGAAGTTTTGCACGAGTCCTGCAACGGCCATGAAATCGCGTATTTTTTCCATGCTGCTGGCGGGCGCCCTGATGGCGGGCGCCGTCGCTGCGTCGGCCAAGCCACCGCGTTCGGCGCCTCCGCCCGCCTCCCACCCGGCCAGCCTGGAGCAGGCCGTGAGGCAGGTGCAGCACCAGACGCGCGGGCATATCCTTGCGGCCGACACGGTGTCGCGCGGGCAAACCAATGTGTATCGAATCAAGGTGCTGACGCCGCAGGGCAAGGTGCAGGTGATGCAGCTGCATTCCAGTCCGCCGGCGCAAGGCCGTTCGAGCAAGTCCAGATCCGATCAAGGAGGACACTGATGCGTATCCTGCTGGTTGAAGACGAAGCGCCGCTGCGTGAAACCCTGGCTGCGCGCCTGAAGCGCGACGGCTTTGCGGTGGACGCTGCCGCCGATGGCGAAGAAGGGCTTTACCTCGGGCGCGAGGTGCCGTTCGACTTGGCGATCGTGGACCTCGGCCTGCCCAAGCTGTCCGGCATGGAGCTGATCGAGATGTTGCGCAAGGAAGGCCACAGCTACCCCGTTCTGATCCTGACCGCGCGTTCCTCGTGGCAGGACAAGGTGGAGGGGCTGAAATTCGGCGCCGACGACTACCTCGTCAAGCCGTTCCACGTCGAGGAACTCCTGGCGCGCATCAACGCACTGGTGCGGCGTGCGTCGGGTTGGGCCAAACCGGTGCTGTCGTGCGGGCCGGTCCGCCTCGACACCACCGCGCAGACGGTCACGGTCGAAGGCAAGCCCACCGATCTCACCAGCTACGAATACAAGGTGCTGGAATACCTGATGCTGCACGCGGGCGAGCTGGTGTCGAAGGCCGATCTCACCGAGCACATCTACCAGCAGGATTTCGACCGCGATTCGAACGTGCTGGAAGTGTTCATCGGACGCCTGCGCCGCAAGCTCGATCCAGAGAGCAGCCTGAAGCCGATCGAAACGGTGCGTGGCCGCGGCTACCGCTTCGCGATCGCGCGCGACGAAACGCCCGTCGAATGATCCGCCGGTGGCGTTTCCTGCAGTTGCGTGTGCAGGGCGCCCGCGGCGATCATGGCGACCATTGCGGTCGGCGTTGACCGCACGAAGGGTCTGGCTGCATGGCTTCCGAGGACACCGCCTCACGCAGGCCGCTGTCGCTGGTCTCGCGTTCCATCATTGCAACCTTGCTGGTGCTGGTCGGGTTCCTCGGCATCACCGGTTTCGCGCTGGATCGCGCGTACAAGCACGCGGCATTGGAGGCCCTGCGCGCGCAGTTGCAGAGCTACGCCTATACCTATCTTTCCGGCATCGACGTCAGCAGCCGCTCCGAACGGGTGATCCCGCCGGACGTGACGCCGCCCAACCCGGATTTCGGCCGACCGGGTTCGGGGTTGTACGCCGTGATCGTGGGACAGGGCGGGTTCCATTGGGAAGCGCAATCCGCGCTTGGCCGCGATCTGCCGTTCGATGAATTGCTGCCGCCGGGACCGGCGACATTCGAGGGGCCGGTCGAGACCTCGGCGGGGCCGCTGTACGTCCTCAGCCAGGGCATCGACTGGATTCCGCTGCAAGCCGGCAGGGGCTACCACCTGACCATCTACATCGCCGAAAACGACGCGCTGTTCCATACCGGCCTCACCGCATACCGGCGCACGCTGTTCGGCTGGCTGGCTGCGTTGGGACTGGCCTTGCTGGTGCTGCAACAGATCCTGTTGCGCTGGAGTTTTTCGCCGCTGCGGCGGGTGGCGCGCGACATCGTGAGGATCGAGCGTGGCAGCGCCGAGCGCCTGGTCGGACCCTACCCGCGCGAAGTCGAAGTGCTGACGCGGGGACTCAACCGCTTCATCGAAAGCGAGCGTGAGCACCTGAAGCGTTATCGCAACACCCTGGACGATCTTGCACACAGCCTGAAGACGCCCCTGGCGGTGGCGCGTTCGCGGCTGGAATCGCCCGATGCGGAAACCGAACTGCGCCAGGACATGCTGGACCAGGTGCAGCACATGGATCAGATCGTCGCCTACCAGCTCGCGCGCGCCAAGGCATCCGGACATTCCACCTTCGCGCAGCCGGTTGCCGTGCAGGCGCACGCCGAGGCGGTGGTGCGCAGCCTGGAACGGGTGTACGCGTCCAAGAACATCCTGTGTGAATTCGACATCGACGAGGGTGCGCGCTTCTATGGCGAGGAAGGCGACCTGCTGGAGCTGCTGGGCAACCTGCTCGAAAACGCTTTCAAATGGGCCAACCATCAGGTGCTGTTGCGGGTGGTGCGCGTCGCACCGGTCGATCCGCGTTCATGGCGCGCGGGACTGGACATCCGGGTCGAGGACGATGGTCCCGGCATTCCGCTGGGAAATCTCGACAAGGTGTTGCAGCGCGGCGTGCGCGGCGACGAACGCGTACAGGGGCACGGCATCGGCCTGGCGATCGTGGACGACATCGTGCGCGGCTATCGCGGCGTGCTGCACGTCGACCGTTCGGGCGAACTCGGGGGCGCGTGTTTCCATGTCAGCTTCGCGGAGATGTGAGGACCGGAAGGGGAAGGGCGGGTCAACTCCGACGAAGCGGCTGTTGTGAAAGTCAGGGCGAAAGCGGGCGCTTGCGCGATGCCGTTGGCATCGCGTGCCCGACTGAGCGCCCGCACCATGGATGGTTGCTCGCCGCCACGCCCTATGCGGCAGTCACTGTCGATCGCGTGAACTGCAGCTCCGAAACGGCGATCGTGGATGATCGCACCACTATTGGATCGAACCCGGCAGCAGCGATTGCCACGGAGCGGTGGGCAGCATGGGTACCGGGCGGGTCGCGGGCGCGGACGGCTTGTTGCGGGCCGCGGGACCGAGGCTGTGCGCGGGGGCAACGGGACGCGGCGATGACGTGGAAGGCATCATGCGTTGTTGCACGGGTGCGGAATCGCCGCCACCCTCTTCGGTGTCGGCCATGATGTCGGGTTTCGGCATCTCGCCACGCGCGGCCGCGGCTACCTGGGAGCCGGGAAGCTGCGGTGCGTTGGAATCTGCAGCAAGCAGCGGCGCATTCGGGCCATAATCGACCGCTGCAGCGGTCAACGGCGCGCCGCCGATCAGCAACACTGTCAACCACAACGACGAGCGTCTCATGCAGCCCCCGGAATCAGCGCATGTTGAAATCCCATAGTGACACATCCCGCCAGCGTGTGCCAGCCAGCCGGAAAGGCGCGCGCGGGGCCGCCGCCGGGGTGCCCGCGGTGCTGGCGCTGCTGGCTTCCGGCGACTGCCATGCCGGCCCCGAAATGGCGCAGCGACTGGGCATTTCGCGGGCGGCGGTGTGGAAGCAGATCGAGGCGCTGCGGGCGGCGGGTTTGGACGTCCAATCAAGCGAGGCGGGTTACCATTTGGCGCCGCCGCTGGAATGGATCGATCCCGCGGCAATCCGTGCCGCGCTGCCGGTCGCGGCCAGGCGTCGCGTCGGCGGGATCGAAAACCATTGGCGCCTGGACTCGACCTCCAGCGAATGCCTGCGGCGTGCCGGCGACTTGTCGGATCGCTCCTTCGTATTCGCGGACTGGCAGGACGCCGGGCGCGGGCGACGCGGGCGGCAGTGGGTTTCGCCGCCGGCGACCAATTTGCAATTCTCGTGTCTGAAACGGTTTGCCTGTGGTTACGCGGCCCTGTCGGGACTTTCGCTTGCGATCGGCATCGCGGTGGCGAGTGCGCTGGAAGACTGCGGGGTGGTCGGCATCGGACTGAAGTGGCCCAACGACCTGGTGCACGACGATGCCAAGCTGGGCGGCATCCTGATCGAGTTGGGTGGCGAATTCATGGGACCTTGCCACGCCGTCGTCGGCGTCGGCATCAATTTACGGATACCGCAGGCGATGCGTCGCGCACTCGATCGGCGATGCACCGATCTGGAACATCTGTGCGATGGCAACCCGCCGTCGCGCAACACGATGGCGGCCGCGCTGGTCGCGCGGCTGATCGAGGCCCTGGATGTGTTCGGCGATTCGGGTTTTGCGGCTTTCGCGGATGCGTGGACCGCGCGTGACGCGTTGGCGGGCCGTGTAATCCGCGTTGACGGCGCGCGTGGCGTGTTCGAGGGCACGGCCGCGGGCGTGGATGCGCATGGTGCCTTGCGCGTCCGCCGCGCAGGAGGCATGGAGTGCCTCGACAGCGCCGAAATCACGGTGCGCGCGAAGTGAACGACGGCCATCCGGAAACCTGGTTGTTCGACCTCGGCAATTCGCGTGCGAAAGCGGCGCGGCTCGAACGCGGTGAACCGGTGGACGTGCTGGCGCTGGACTGGGAGCGGCCGGATTTCGTCGCGACGATGCGTGATGGGTTGCGGCATTGGCCGCATCCGGCGCGGGTGTGGATTGCGTCGGTCGCATCCGCCGGGCGCGCGGAGAAAACGCGCGCCGCGCTGGATTCGATCGAAGAGGACCGGACCGAATGGCTGCGCACGCCACGCAGCGCGTGCGGCCTCACCAACAGCTATGCGAAACCCGAGCGGCTGGGGATCGATCGTTTCCTGGCGATGCTCGCCGCGCACAAGCAGGCGCGCGGCGGCTGCGTCGTGATCGGCTGCGGCACCGCGCTCACGCTGGATGCGGTGTCCGCCGACGGTGTCCACGCGGAAGGCATGATCGCACTGTCGCCGGAACGCATGCTGCAGACCTTGCACGCCGCCACCGCCATTGCCGATCGCAATCCCGATGCCTTCGCGACGGCTGTCCGCGATGACACCGCGATGGCGTTGCAGGCCGGCTGCTGGGCATCGGCCGGCGCGCTGGTCGAATGGTTCGTGGCGCGTTCCAGACAAAGTTTCGGCGCGGAACACGTCTGGCTGCACGGCGGCTGGGCCGGGCGGCTGGCCGAGTGGCTTGCGCGCGATGGCTTGCCGGTGCAACGGCTGGATCATGCCGTGTTGCGTGGTCTTGCCGTCTGGGCGGAGGCACAGTTGTGCGATCATCCCTGATCGCAGTTGCGCCAGGGAATTTGATGAGCGGCGCGGGCTCAAGATCACAGACATCACCACGGCCATTGAAGCCGCCATCCATGGCCAAGAGCTCCGTGGCCTGACTTTTCACAACAGCCGCTTCGAGCGAGCCATGTTGGGTGTTGAACGATGTTCCTTCGACTCCTGTTCCTGCTGTTGCTGGCCTTGAACCTTGGCGCGGGCGCGTGGTTGTTGTTCGGGCGCGTGCCCGCACGCGCGTTGCCGCCGGCGGCGGATCCGGGCGTGACCGAGTTGCGCTTGCTCTCGGAGCAGCCAAACAAGGCTCCGGCCGCATCGGCTCCCGCCGCCCCGGCCGCCGCGGAAACCTGCACCACGCTTGGCGCGTTCACCACCTCGGTCGACATGCGCGCCGCGATGCAGGCGCTTTCGCCGCACGTGGCGAGGATCCAGTACCACGAGGAACAGGTCAGTCATTCGCACGGGTTCTGGGTTTACCTTCCCGCCACCGCCGACCGCGAAGCGGCGCTGGGCGAAGCGCGCAAGCTCGCCGGCAAGGGCATCAACGACTATTACGTCGTGACCGCCGGCGATGCGCAGAACACGATCTCGCTGGGCCTGTTCGACAACGAATCGAACGCGCAGAACCGCGTGGCGACGCTGAAGCAGTTGGGCTTTCCGGCACAGATCAAGCAACGCATCGATACCGAACCCGCGTACTGGGTGGATTATGCGGTCAAGGCCGAAACTTCGTTCGAATGGCAGACGTGGTTGCCGGGCCGCAGCGACCTGCAGGCCAAGCCGATCGACTGCTTTTGAGATGTACACGGGTGATTTGCGAGCGACAAACAGCGCACAGGGTTCCTGCGATAATGCTGCGCGCACGCCGCCACGGGCGTTTCGTGCAAGAATCCAAATGACGTGCGCCGGCATAGCTCAGTTGGTAGAGCAACCGCCTTGTAAGCGGTAGGTCGTCTGTTCGAGTCAGACTGTCGGCACCAGTGTGCTGTTCCTCGACGTTCCAGATCGTCCCGAGAATCCCTTGAAACCCGCTAGAAATGCGGGTTTTTTGTTGCATGACATCCAAGCACGTCCCGTTGCAGCTCAAGCTTGAAGTGAGTAGAACTGCGGTGATCTGGCGTTGTTTTGCTTCTCAAGAAGGCCTCTACTCACATACCCTTCAAAGTGTCCTTGAGGCGATTGCGCACATGCTGATCGGTGCCAAGCTGCGCATGTTGTCCTGCGAAAGAGGGAGGGGACGCCACTTTTAGGCTGATCGAGCGAGACTGCGGCCGGCCCGGTCGGGGTCGGCCATCCGACACGGATCAATGCCATAGCGGGCTTTCAAAAAGCCCGCTATGAGGGAGCCGCGCAGTTGCGAGGCCTCAAACGCGAAGCGATGCAGGAACTCACTGCTGGGCAGTGGGTTGTTGCGCGCATCAGCGAGCCCACGCGGCAACTCGCCTTTCGCCAGTTCCTCGAGCAGACGGAGACGCAAGGGCACCACCGGATTGTTTCGCACCAGGGGATAGCTTGTCTCTGCTGCGAATTGTTCGAAGCCGTAACAGCGCACGTAGAACTGCGCATGCCGCGGATGCACACCGATGAGGATGTCGGTCAAATCAGTGTGCAATCCATAGTGGATGGCCCAGCGCATCATGCCGAACAGGGCCGCGGCGCCGCGTGAAGCACACTTGCGACGATCCGCCAGCATCCCGACTTCGAGCAGGCGGCGCCCTTTTCGTCGCAGTTCATCCAGATGTCGTGGATATACGTCATCCAGCGCGAGTCCCATGGGGTTGTCGCGAAACAGCGTCATCGTATAGCAGACATCCGGCCCTTCCGCCTTCCCCCATATCACGCATGCATGCTGTCCCACTCCAGTGGGAACGGCATGAATGCCAAACGGGTTTTCGTCGATCAGCCCCATTTGTGAGTAGCGGTCATATACCAACCGCCAGGCCGATTCCACCTGTTCAAGGCTGGTCGCGCAGCAACACCGCGATTCGCTGCTGCGCGTCGCCGAACGACCGAGACGCGCTGTGATGTCGATGATTGTTTGGGGCATTCCTGACGATCCGATTGGGTTCGTGCTTCAATCGCCTATCGGCGGCACGGTGTTTCAAGGCATGTCGCTCCCTTGACGACATGGACGTTGGCCCCTGTTTGCCGACGTCGGCCCGGATGGCCTTGTCGGTCCCCCGCATCCCCCGCAGTGGATGCGTCACCGGAACGCGGCCTGCAACGCGGCGTCGCCGATGAAGTACAAAGTGGTACGCGGCATGGCCGAGCGTGAGGTATCCCGTTCGGCCAATCGCATGAAGTCTTGCGCTGGGCTTGGCCAGCAGGTGCTCGTTCGGGCCGTTGAATCCGGGGCGAGCCCGGGCCACCCGTTCGATGCGATCCTGGAACGGGTGAATGGCTTCGACAGTATTCTCCCGGTCCCTGGTCGCAGAACGCGGGATACCGGCCGGCTTCATCGTGCTATGCGTGGGCGGTATCACAGCGCCAGGCGGGCCAATCATCGCCGAAGCGACTTCGCTGCGGCCCGGCGCCCCCTTGATCGCCGATTCCACCTGGCTGCGGGGCCGCCGCGATTCATGGACGCGATCCTCTGCGGCCCTCGGCGAGAGCCAGCTTCGGGAGCTGTGGGACACCTTCATGAGCGACAAACCTGGCCCTGCGTACCGCCGGGGCACATCCATCCCCATCGGTCGCTCAAAGTCGCACAGCTTCCATACTAGGCGCACGCATTGTGCAGCCCGACCACCGAGAATTGTGTGAACTACTTATAAATCATCGGAAAAAGCCCTCGGAAATTCTTGGTAGCCTCTGCGATTATTCTGGTTTGGTGCCCGGTTCGCATCGCATGTCGGCAGTCGAACAGCGGTCGTGCGCCGGGTGTCAGCGGCGCGGTAATGTTCGGCATGCGCCATGAACCGGCAGACGAAAGAAGGCATTCTGCGCGCGGGCATCGCCGCGCCCTCGGCGGACAACTCGCAGCCGTGGCGGTTTGCGTGGTGTGGCGACGACCTGGACCTTCGAATCGATGCGGACCGTAGCGGCCGCGTATCCGATACCCGATACGTCCTCAGCGACCTGGCCGCCGGCGCGTGCCTGGAAAACATGCTCATCCACGCCCGGTCGCTCGGTTATGCGGCGGACCCGCAGATCTTCCCGCGGGATGACGACGAGCTGTGGGTTGCCCGCATCCGGTGGCGCCGCGATCCCGAGTGCAACGCCCCCCAGCCGTTGGCTGATGCCGTCGAGCTACGCCGCACCGACCGCCGTTTTCCTTGGCGCGGACCGGTCACTACCGGTGCGCAGGCGCGTCTGGATGCGCAAGCCCGGTCGATTCCGGGGCAGCGGCTTTGGTGGCCCCGGACTCCGCGTGAGAGAAAAGTTGCACTCCGCGTCATCCGGCGGGCCGAGACCCTGCGTTTCAGGAGCCCGACACTGCACGCGGAACTGTTTTCGAGCATCCGCTTTTCCGCTGGCTGGCGCACCGCCTGCGAAGAGGGCTTGGCTCCAGCGACGCTGGCCGTGGAGCCACCTTTGCGTCCGGTCTTTCAGGCGCTGCGTCGTCCCACGGTGATGACCACGCTCAACCGGTTGGGGGCCGCGTCGGCCCTGGGATGGCGCTCGGCTTGGCTGCCAATCCGGTTGTCGCCTGGCCTGTGTCTGCTCGTCATTCCGGCCACAACACGATCCGATGTGCTCGCGTGTGGCCGCGCTCTGCAGCGCGTGTGGCTTCAGGCCACCTTGGACGGGCTGTCCGTCCAGCCGTATGCGGCACCGGGAGTACTCAGCTTGGGGCTCGTGCCCATCGAGCCATCCTTTCAACCGGCGCTGTCGCGCCTGGGTTCGGCCTTGCATGACCTGTGTGCGCCGGGATACGGGCTCGTATTCCTGCGGCTTGGCTATGCGCGATCGGCGCCGCGTGCTCGCAGCGGCCGGCGCGCGCTCGCAAGTTTTGGCGCGTTCGAATAGCGGGCCACTCAAGCGGGCCACGCATGATTATTCGTCTGTCTGCGACAGCCTTCAGGCACTGCGCCAGTTTGTTCTTCGCCCATCCGCCCCGGTTTACGACAGGCACCTGGGCACTGGAGCGCCACAACAGAAACACGTCGGCCTCGTCTTCGGTGCCATCGCGGTTTCACACTGCGAGGGCGAAGGACATGGGATTCCGGCCTTTGTGTCGGCGTTCCTTACAAACGCGGCTTGTAGTCGGTGCTGTGGGATGAACCGTCACCAAAACAAACTGTTACGACCACACCCGGCGTTGTGCGAAAGGCACCTTGGCACGGCCGGCGTCGGAATACCTTACGCATTTCGATCAAATCGGGGACGCAGAATGAAACAGTTCTATCAGAAACAGTGCGTTATATCAGCGGCACGTTCTTTGCTAACACAGACCTGAGGCGATGTCAATCCGGTGTCACCGCCGGTGTAGTTGTCTGAGTTGGTTCTCAGGACGAGAAAAGCACACTGAAAGGAGAAAATCATGTTCACCAAGAAAAGTATCGGAGCCGCACTCATATGCGCGCTGGTGCTGGGCGCAAGTGGAGCGGCGTTGGCGACGCCCGTGAATGTGAACGGCGTCCAATGGGATACCTCCGATGGGCTCTACCTGACCATCGATTCGTTCAATATGCGCGAGTCGCAAGTTTCGGCCCCCGGAAACGTACTGACGGGCTATGGGCAGATTGGCTCGATCGACGGCAACAACAACTTCTGCTCGGGCTGCGATCTCACCTTCACGTTCACCTACACGGTCCAGAGCATCAACGGCAACCAGATCGTGTTCAATGCTGGAAGCTTGCAGTTTTACACCCAGGCTGCCGGCAGCTTCAGCACTACCGATCCGACCTCCATCAACACCAGCATGCCGTGGGTCACCCTGACCGGCCATACGAGCAAGAACGCCACCTTTACGGATGACATCGGGCAGCTTTTCGGCACCATCACCGGCACCGTCACCCAGCCCCAAAACGGCTCCAATGGCTTCGGCCTGGTGGATGCAACGGCAGGCCCGGCATGGACCGATCTCGATTTCAACGACGTTGCCGACGGCCTCGGCGGATTTGCGGACCTTAACCTGAATTCGTCGTTCCTGTTCAAGCCAGCCAACGGTTGTTCAGGGATTTCGCCGGATCCGACGAACGTCTGCCACTATCCGATCTCGGGTACCGGTGAGTTGACCGGCGCGACGGTGACGACAGTATCCGAACCGGGCGAGATCGGCCTGCTGGGCCTCGGCTTGGGCATCCTGGGCTTCATGATCCGGCGGCGCCGCAAAGAGACTGGCGGGCACGCATAGAGCAGGTATCTCATGCATGCGGTTTGGCGATCAATGGCGCCGCTTTCCGAGGCGGCGCCATTTTTTTGTGTGCTGTTTTCGTCGAATTGCTTCGCTGGCAGGTCGCGCAACGCCGGCACCCGGCGCGCGATAACCCATCCTCCTCCAAGCCTCCCCCTTGAAGGCGAGCAGAGCAGCCGCCGCGTTTGACGGCCGGGGCAGAATAGCCGCCGTGTCTTGCTTCAAGCTCCCCACTTCAAAGAGGGGCGGAGGGGATGCGGCAATCGCTCACGCGGAGCACGATCGCGCGCAGCCGCGGAGTTGTGCTACGCCGCAAGCCGGTGTTACGGTGCTGTATCGGCGACAGTTGTGTGCGATGTTGCCGAAGGTAGCTATCCCATGATGTCTGATGCAGCGGCCACGACCGAGCCGTTCGATTACGCAAAGGCGTTTGGCCGGACGATCGGCTGGATAACCGCGGCCGAGCAGGCGAAGCTTCGTTCCAAGCGCGTGGCGATTGCCGGGCTCGGAGGTGTGGGCGGCAGCCATCTGCTGACCCTGACCCGGCTCGGCATACAGTCGTTCAACCTGGCGGATCTCGATCGTTTCGCTACGGAAAACTTCAATCGACAGGCCGGTGCGTTCCAGTCGACGATCGGTCAGCCCAAGGTCGACGTGGTATCCCGGATGGCGCGGGACATCAATCCTGACCTGGACATCAACAAGTTTCCCGGCGGCGTCACCTTCGACAACATTGAGCAGTTCCTGTCGGGGGTGGACCTGTATGTCGACGGGCTGGACTTTTTCGTGCTCGACATCCGTGCCAGGCTGTTCGCCCTGTGTGCCGAACGCGGCATTCCGGCGATTACCGCGGCGCCGTTGGGCATGGGTGCCGCGGTGCTGGCGTTCCTGCCGGGTCGCATGTCATTCGAAGAATATTTCCGGCTGGAAGGCAGACCGAAGAACGAGCAGTTGCTGCGCTTCATGGTGGGATTGGCGCCTGCCGTGCTGCATCAAGCCTATCTGGTCGATCCGTCCGCGGTGGACCTGCCCCATCAGCGGGGGCCATCGACGCCCATGGCATGTGAAATCTGCGCCGGGGTAGCCGGCACCCAGGCATTGAAAATTCTGCTTGGCAGGGGCACAGTGCTCGCGGCGCCTCACGGCCTGCACTTCGACGCCTACCGCAACAAGCTCGTACGCACGTGGCGTCCGGGGGGCAACAACAATCCGCTGCAACGACTGATGCTGTCCTTGGCGCGCCGCCGTTTCATGCACCACTAAGCACTGCACACTGACGCTCTAAAACGAACTGTCGCAGGCAAAAATTTGCTCGCCAGAAGACCCGAAATTCTGAAATTGAGATTTTCAACAGAATCGGCCGAGGCCGCTGGTTGGCACGCCGGGCCTCGTTTCGTGTTCCGCACTTACCGATGGTCCTGAGGACTTGCAGATACAATGCTTACAGATGGTGCCAAGGTGCAATGGCGACCGTGTTGCTCTGGGCCACGGTGGAATCCGGCGAATCCCCAAGCGAGTACTCGTTAGTGTGAGCAGCTTTGCGCGTAACTTGTGTCATGTGCAACACCGTAGGCGGTTCGAATCAAAGACTTGGATAGGCTTTTGGATGCCAACTTTCGCGAGGTGTGGTTGATGCGAGCGAATGATGGGCACTGAAACGGACCCCCGCGAGGCCGAATTCCAGGCGCAGTTCGAGGCGTTGCGCAGACATTTCTTGCAGGAACTTCCGGAGCGCAGGGCCGCGCTGGTTTCCGCCTGGAACGATTGCGCGGATGGTGGTGGCGAAACGCCGTGGGCGCGCCTGCGCGACGTTGCGCACAAGTTGTCGGGGTCGGCGCCGAACTATGGCCTGGATGCCGTGGGCGATATCGCGCGCGGGCTCGACAAGTTGCTCTCCGGGCGCACGCCATGCCGGACGCGCGCCGCCGCGGAAGGCGTGGTCGCGCAGCTGGTGACGGCACTGGACGCGGCTATCGCTGCAGCTTGAACGCGGGTGGTTCCGCGCGCAGCCGCGGGCTATGCTGTCACGTTCCGCACAATCATCGGGTGACGACGCGTGGCGAGCAAAGCGAAATCGGTTTCCCTGTTCGGCGTGCCCACCGACATCGGCGCGGGTTCGCGCGGCGCCTCGATGGGGCCGGAAGCCTTGCGCGTGGCGGGTTTGCCGCAGGCGCTCGCCGGCCGCGGTCTGGATGTCGTCGATCGCGGCAATCTCGCCGGGCCCCTGAATCCGTGGCAGCCGCCGCACGAGGGCTACCGTCATTTCGAGGAAGTGGTGACGTGGAACCATGCGGTGTTCGACGCCGAAACGGCTGAGCTCGAAGCCGGCCGGATGCCGATCATGCTGGGCGGCGATCATTGCCTCGCGATCGGTTCGATCGGCGCGGTGGCGCGGCATTGCCGCAAGCGCGGTCGCAAGCTCAGGGTGCTGTGGCTGGATGCGCATTCCGACTTCAATACCGCGGAAATCACGCCGTCCGGCAATATCCACGGCATGCCGGTCGCCTGCCTGTGCGGGCTCGGTCCGCGCGCGTTGACGGAAATGAGCGGGGAAATGCCGGCGCTCGCCGCCAGTGAACTGCGCCAGATCGGCATCCGCTCGGTCGATCCCAATGAAAAGAAGCTGGTGCACGACGCCGGCCTCGAGATTTTCGACATGCGCTACATCGACGAGATCGGCATGCGTGGCGTGATGCAGCAGGCGCTGGACAGGCTGGACGACGACACCCACCTGCACGTCAGTTTCGACATCGATTTCCTCGATCCTTCGATCGCTCCGGCGGTAGGCACCACCGTGCCGGGCGGCCCGACCTACCGCGAGGCGCAGCTGTGCATGGAAATGATCGCGGACACCGGGCTGGCGGCTTCGCTGGACATCGTGGAACTGAACCCGGCGCTGGACGAACACAACCGCACCGCGGAACTGGTGGTGGACCTGGTCGAAAGCCTGTTCGGAAAATCCACTTTGATGCGTATTTGAAGCCCAAAGCGGTTTCTTCGGAGCGGCTGTTGTGAGAGTCAGGCCAGGGATGGCCGTGGTGCTGTTGGTGAGGCCACGACCTGAATGCTGCCTCGTCATTCGGAATCGCAGCGATCAGGGAGGATCGCACGAAAAGCGAGACGCGCATCATTCTTTGGTGGTCGTCGCGTCAACAAGTGTGTCACTGACGAGCCCACGGCGGCCGTGAGCATGGCTCTTGCAGAGATCGCACCGACGCCGCGGCTCCGCGGTGCGAAAGAGCGTTCAGGCGGACATCGTGACCAGGGACCCGCAAAATCTTGGCATCGTCGGAGCGGTACCCGGCGCACGCGTGGCGTTGCACTGGTGCGGCTGGGCAGGCATCGGCGTGCTGGTGGTTCCCGCGGTGATGTTGGCGGTGTTGGCTGCCATCAGCGGTCAGGATTTCCGCGGTTCCATCCTGGTCTGGACCTTGGTGTTCGCCGGAGTGCTGGCGCTATTGGCGGCCGGCTATGCGATGGCGTTGGTGCTTGCGAGCCTGCGGCGGATGACCGAACTGGCGCAGGTCCTGTGCGAGCACAGCAACGGCCCGGTGTTCGTGAAGGACGCCACGCATCGCTACCGGTTTGCCAACGACGAAGCCGCCGCACTGGTCGGCCGCCAGTCCGCGGAGATCCTGGGTCGGCGCGACAGCGAACTCGACCCCGGCCCCGCCGCGCTCGCCTTCGAGGAAAACGACCGGGTCTGCCTGGACCGCGACCTGCCGACCCTGTTCCGCGAAACACAGCAGACGCCGGAAGGTGAGCGTTCCTTCCTGGTCGGGAAGTACCCGCTGCACAACGTGCGCGGGCGCATCGCCGGGCTGCTCGGCGTAGCCCGCGACATTTCCGACGAGCTGGGATTGCAGAGCCTCGTGCGCCGGCGCGCCGATGAAACACGCGTCTGGTTCGACCTCAATCCATTGCCGGTGGTGGAGTTCGCCGGCTCGGAACTGCGCATCCTCAACGCCAACCCGGCGGCATTGCAGTGCTATGGCTACGACCGCGAACACATGCTGCGGCTGCACCTGCCGGATCTGTTTGCGGAGGGTGAGGCCGACCGCCTGCATGCGTACCTGCGCAAGGAACGCCGCGCGCTTCCGCCCGGCAGCGTCGCGTGGAAGCACCGCAAGGCCAGCGGCGAGCTGTTCGACGTTATCACCGACATGGGCAATCTTCCCCATGAAACCGTGCCGTCGCACCTGATGCTGGTACGCGACGTGTCGGGCGAGCAGACCGCGAAGAGTGCATTGGACGAAGCCGAAGCCCGCTTCGAAGATCTGATCGAGTCCGGGCTGGCGATGGTGTGGGTGCACGACCCCGAAGGCCGGCTGCTGTGGGTGAATGCCGCGATGGCCGACGCGCTGGGCCACGAGCGCGAAGACATGGCCGGCCGGCTGCTGTCGGACTTCGTGGCCGACGAGGCGCACGAACATTGGGACGATTACCTCGCCAGGACGCGCAGCCTGAAGCGGGACACCGGTTTGCTGCATTTCGTGTCGCGCAACGGCGAACGGCGCGTGTGGCAGTACCAGTTCGTCTGCTATCCCGATGCCGAGCCGGCGCCCTATGTGCTGGGCTCGGCGCAGGACGTCACCTTGCGGCACCGCTATGAACTGCGTGTGCGCGAACAGAATCGCCGCGATCCGCTGACCGGCTTCCATACCCGGCGTTATCTCGACGCGTTCGCGATGCAGGCCACGGTCGACCAGGAGTGGGGTTGCGTGGTGGTGGACGTGGACTACTTCCGGCAATTGAACGCCAGCGAGGGCCGCGAGCGCGGCGACGCGGTGTTGCGCGATCTTGCACACCTGCTGAAGAACCACGCGGGCTCGGACGACGAACTCGTGCGGCTGGGCGGCGACGAGTTCGCGGTGCTGCTGCCTTGCGCAACCAGCGACGTGGTGCGCGAACTGGCGGATCGGTTGGCCGTCGCCTCGCATGACGGGATGCCGGCGGTGTTCTCGCTGGGCTGGGCCGTGCGCGAGGCAGGGGAACCACTGGAATCGACGTTGCGCCGCGCCGACAAGGTGCTGCTGCAGAACCGCGCACGCGAGCGTTCTTGATTGCGAGCAATGCCGGGTTGAAACTCTCGGGTATCCGTTCGCGCTGAGCGTAGCGGCGGTCAGGCCGCGAAGTCGAAGTTGCCGGCGCCATCCTTTGACTTCGGCGCAGCGCGCCCAAGCCCAGAGCCTGTCCCGGACTCGATCCGGGGACGAACGGAAGCTCAAAGCGAAGCACTCCCGATTGCGCGCGGGCCGCGCGGCGCTTAGCATTCTCCGTTTGCCTTGCCGGCTGGACCGGTGTGCGGAGAGCGTGGGTAATGCGCAGCCATTATTGCGGTTTGATCGGGGCGGCCGAAGTTGGCCACAAGGTGACCTTGTGCGGCTGGGCCGACGCGCGCCGCGACCACGGCGGCGTGGTGTTCGTCGACCTGCGCGACCATGAAGGCATCGTGCAGATCGTGGCCGATCCCGACAACGCCGAAGTCTTCAAGATCGCGTCGAAAGTCGGTTATGAGGATTGCCTGCGCGTCAGCGGCACCGTGCGCGTGCGCTCGAACATCAACGAAAAGATCCCGACCGGGCGTTTCGAAGTCGTCGCCGAATCGATCGAATTGTTGAACGCCGCCCGCGACCTGCCGTTCGCGCTGCACGAGAATCCCAACGAGGAAATGCGGCTGAAATACCGCTACCTCGACCTGCGCCGCCCGGACATGCAGAAGGTGATGCGCACCCGCATCAAGCTGGTGCAGGCACTGCGCCGCTGGCTGGATGCGCGCGGTTTCCAGGACATCGAGACGCCGATCCTCACCAAGGCGACGCCTGAAGGCGCGCGCGATTACCTGGTGCCTTCGCGCGTGCACGCGGGACAGTTCTATGCGCTGCCGCAGTCGCCGCAGCTGTTCAAGCAGCTTTTGATGATCGCGGGCTTCGACCGCTACTACCAGATCGCGCGCTGCTTCCGCGACGAGGACCTGCGTGCCGACCGCCAGCCTGAATTCACCCAGCTCGACATGGAATTCGCGTTTGTCGAGGAACGCGACGTGCAGGACACGGTCGAGGCATTGATCCGCGACGTGTTCCGCGAAGTCGGCGGCATCGAACTGGCCGATCCGTTTCCACGCATGACATGGATCGAGGCTATGACGCGCTATGGCTCGGACAAACCGGACCTGCGCATCGAATCGGAATTGATCGACATTGCCGACGCGGTGAAGCATCTGGAGTTCAAGGTGTTCTCGGGCCCGGCCAACGATCCTGACGGGCGCGTTGCGGTGTTGCGGATCGCGGGCGGCGCCGAGCTTTCGCGCAAACAACTCGATGACTATGCCGTCCACGCGGCGAAATTTGGCGCCAGGGGCTTGGCGTGGCTGAAGGTGACGGACGCTGCGAAAGGACTGGAGGGCGTCAATTCTCCGGTCGCGAAATTCCTCGACGCGGCAACGCTCAAGGCGATCCTTCAGGCAACCGGCGCACAGGGCGGTGACGCGCTTTTGTTCGGCGCGGGCAAATGGATGACCGTCAGCACCTTCATGGGCGCATTGCGATTGAAGGTCGCGCACGACCGCAGGCTGGTTGGAACAAGCTGGAAGCCGCTGTGGGTCACCGACTTTCCGATGTTCGAGTACGACGAAGGCGAGCAACGCTACGTCGCGCTGCACCACCCATTCACCGCGCCCAAGGTCGATGATGTGGCGGCGCTTGCCGCCGATCCCGCGCACGCGGTCAGCCGCGGCTACGACATGGTGTTGAATGGCGCCGAAATCGGCGGTGGTTCGATCCGCATCCATCGCACGGACATGCAGAGCGCGGTGTTCCGCCTGCTCGGTATCGGCGAGGACGAGGCGCGCGCCAAGTTCGGGTTTCTGCTCGATGCGCTGAAGTTTGGCGCGCCACCGCACGGCGGCATCGCGTTCGGTATCGACCGCCTGGCGATGCTGATTGGCGGCACCGACGCGATCCGCGACGTCATCGCCTTCCCGAAAACCACCAGCGCACAGGACCTGATGACCGACGCGCCCAGTCCGGTTGACGCGAGACAACTCGCCGAATTGCACGTCCAGGTGCGGAGCCCGGGAGAGGCGTGAGTTTTTACCCCCTTCCAACGGAAGGGGGTTGCAACGGCGAAAAGCCATCCCCCTCGATCCCCCTTCCTGCGGAAGGGGGAAGAAGAAATGTCATCGTGGCGACGCGCAACATGTTTCCCTAGACTTTCCACCTTTCAGCAAACGGTATCGCCCATGGGTCGTGGTCCTTCCATCGCCGGCCGCAAGAACGCGCAGGATGCCAAGCGCGGCCAGGTATTCACCAAGCTGGTGCGCGAAATCATGGTCGCCGCACGCGCCGGCGGCGGCGACGTCAACGGCAATGCACGACTGCGCAGCGCCGTGGACAAAGCCATCGCGGCGTCGATGCCCAAGGACAACATCGACCGCGCGATCAAGAAGGCCACGGGAGAACTGGAGGGCGTCACCTACGAGGAACTGCACTTCGAGGGATACGCGCCGGGCGGCGTCGCGGTGCTGGTCCAATGCCTCACCGACAATCGCCAGCGCAGCATTTCCGACGTGCGCCACGCCTTCACCAAATTCGGAGGCAATCTCGGCACCGACGGTTCGGTGGCCTACCTGTTCAACAAGATCGGTGTGCTGTCGTATGCCGGTGGTGCGGACGAGGAAAAAATTACCGACGCCGCGATCGAGGCGGGCGCCGAAGACGTCAAGGTGTGGGCGGAGGATGGCCAGATCGACGTGATCACCACACCCGACTCGTTCGAGTCGGTGCGCGAAGCGATGGAGAAGGCCGGATTGAAACCCGACCATGCGGAGGTCACGATGCGCGCGGAACTCGACGTGCCCGTGGCCGCCGACCAGGTCGAAGCGGTACAGGGCCTGCTGGCGCGGCTGGAGGAGCTCGACGACGTCCAGAACGTGTACTCCAACGCGGATCTTCCGGCGGACTGATCGTGGATTCGGCGCGGCCGTTGCGCATCCTCGGCATCGATCCCGGCAGCCAGCGCACCGGGGTCGGTATCATCGAATCCGATGCCACCGGCAAGCTGCGTTGCGTGTTCCGCGCGACGCTGCAGGTGGCCGGCGAGGAGACGTTTCCGTTGCGCCTGAAACGCATCTACGACGAACTCTCGGACATCATCGCCGCGCATGCACCGGCGGAGGCTGCGATCGAACGCGTGTTCATGGCCAAGAACGCCGATTCCGCGTTGAAGCTCGGGCAGGCGCGCGGCGCCGCGATCTGCGCGGCGGTCGGATGCGGATTGCCGGTCAGCGAGTATGCGCCGAACGCGATCAAGCAGGCCGTGGTCGGCAAGGGTCACGCCGGCAAGGAGCAGGTGCAGCACATGGTTGGAATCCTGTTGAACGTGCGCGAACCGTTGCAGGCCGATGCGGCCGACGCGCTGGCGATCGCGATCACCCATGCGCACCTGCGCGCGAGCGAAGCGCGAACAGGGATTGCCATCGCCGCCTGGGGACGCAGGCGATGAAACACGCCGCCGAGCCCGCCGTGCGCAAAGCGCACGCCACCCGGTTCGACCTCCCCCTTCGCCTGCGAAGGGCGGAGCGGCTACGGCCGACTGGATCGGCCGTGAACGGCGTCAGCCGGCCCAAAGGGCGAGCCCCAGGGATGGCGCGAGTAAGTGAACGCGCGCACAGCGCGGTCGAGGGGGATGGCTTTTCGCCCCCGGTGCATCCCCCCGCCGCTGCGCGGCGACCCCCTTCCTTCGGAAGGGGGGAGGCAACGCTTCATCCGGGTCCCGCTCCCCGCTCCCAGAATCGGGGGGGGTCTGCATGATCGGTCGTCTGCGCGGAACACTGATCGCGAAGCGCCCGCCGTGGGTGCTCGTCGAAGTCGGTGGCGTCGGCTACGAACTGGAAGTGCCGATGTCCACGCTCTACGACTTGCCCGACGTGGGCAGGGAAGTGATCCTGCTGACGCACTACGCGCACAAGGAAGACACGGTCGCGCTGTACGGTTTCCTGCGCGACGACGAACGCACCCTGTTTCGTGACCTGCAGAAGGTTTCCGGTATCGGCGCGCGCATCGCGCTGGCGGTGCTGTCGGGCGTTTCGACTGCGGAGTTCGCGCGGCTGGTGCAGGCCGGCGACGTGGCCGCGTTGACGCGAATCCCCGGCATCGGCAAGAAGACCGCCGAGCGCATCGTGGTGGAGTTGCGCGACCGTGTCGGCAACGTGGTTGCCAGCATGCCGGCGGGCGCCACGCCAGTCGCGCGCGATCCGCGCAGTGAAGCGGAAGCGGCCCTGCAGCAGCTTGGTTACAAACAGGCCGAGGCCGCGCGGCTCGCCGCCGCGGCGGCCGCCGATGGCGACGACGCCGAAACGATCATCCGCAAGGCCTTGCGCGCGGCATTGGGACGATGACGGAAGAGATCGCAACCAAACCGATGGATGCCGACCCGGCCAGGAAGGCCATGCGCTTGATGGTGCTGGGCGCGATCGGCGTGGTGTTCGGCGACATCGGCACCAGCCCGCTGTACACCTTCAGTGAAGCCTTCAGCGACCAGCACGGGATGCCGGTGACGACGTTCAACGTGCTGGGCGTGTTGTCGCTGGTGCTGTGGACGCTGGTGATCGTGGTGGCGGTGAAATACATCACCTTCATCATGCGCGCCGACAACAAGGGCGAAGGCGGCATCATGGCCATGATGGCGCTGGCCCAGCGCGCCACGCGCAAGTACCCGCGCACGCGTCGGCTGGTGGTGCTGGCGGCGGTACTGGGCGCCGCGCTGTTCTTCGGCGATGGCGTGATCACGCCATCGATCACGGTGCTGTCGGCGGTGGAAGGCCTGGGAGTGGCCGCGCCCGCGCTGTCACATTGGGTGGTATGGATTGCCGTGATCGTGCTGATCACGCTGTTCCTGTTCCAGAAGCGCGGTACCGGGCGCGTCGGCAGCGTCTTCGGCCCGGTGATGTGCGTGTGGTTCGTCGCACTGGGCCTGATCGGTATCTACAACATCCTGCAGCACCCGCTGGTGCTGCGTGCGATCAATCCATGGTACGGATTCAATTTCTTCGCCCACCATGGCGCCGGCGGATTCCTCGTCCTCGGCGCGGTGGTGCTGTGCGTGACCGGCGCCGAAGCGTTGTACGCCGACATGGGCCACTTCGGGCGCAAGCCGATCACGGTGGCTTGGTACGGATTCGTGATGCCGGGGCTGATGCTGAACTATTTCGGCCAGGGCGCGCTGCTGGTGCACAATCCGGCGGCGGCCAGCAATCCGTTCTACCTCGCCGTGCCATCGTGGGCGTTGTATCCGATGATCGCGCTGGCGACGGCCGCCGCGGTGATCGCTTCGCAGGCGGTGATCGCGGGCTCGTTTTCTATCATGCGCCAAGCCATCCAGCTCGGCTTCCTGCCGCGCATGCCGGTGGTGCACACGTCCAACGAGGAAATCGGGCAGATCTACCTGCCGTGGGTCAACCGCCTGCTGATGATCCTGGTGGTGCTGGTGGTGATCGGTTTCGGTTCGTCCAAGGCGCTGGCCGGCGCCTACGGTATCGCGGTGACCGGCACCATGATCATCGACACGACGCTGTTCCTGATCGTCGCGTGGCGCATGTGGAAATGGAATCCGCTCGTCATCGTCGGGCTCGGGCTGTTCTTCCTCACCATCGATCTTTCCT
>Ga0207705_10000542_pt1 | contig 31805 bp, 25 predicted proteins | sample KBSC13metaG_FD_184314 | JGI IMG/M metagenome (GOLD analysis project Ga0207705, IMG submission 184314) | Corn rhizosphere microbial communities from Kellogg Biological Station, Michigan, USA - KBS C1-3 metaG (SPAdes) (version 2) | ecosystem: Host-associated > Plants > Roots > Rhizosphere > Soil ... | reverse complement strand
GCGCGAACCATAAACACGAATATATTAATCCATTTTTCATAAAGGGCATGAGTTCTTGGAGTCGTTAGCATCTTGCCTATTTCTTTTCATGGTCTAAATACAGCTCCCGACTTGTCCTTTTTGGGGTTAGGTCAATTAATTTCGAGTAGCGTGGTTGTCGAATTACCATTACATGTAGTTCCATCATTGTTTCTATTCTTGCGATGTGTTCAGGCATAGCTCTCGCTTTGCATTATTTAGAGATAATTGAGTGGTTTCAGGGAGAGTAGTTGTTGGATTAAATCCTGACATGTAGTTCTATCATTGTTTTTGTTCCTGTGATGTGTTTGGGCATAGCTTTTGTCTTGTCTTATTTGGGAAAAAATTTGAATGGGTGCGTTTTGAGTGGGAAAAAGTTTTTTTTTCCGTGCTTGTTGTTTTCTGATTTTGCCGTGATTTTTTTTGTATCTTATCGTGTTCCAATGTTGGTATAATTTTTATTACTTTTTTATTGTATTTTAATTGTTTGTATATAATTTTTACTATGTTTTTACTCTGTTCTGGTGGATTTGGTGGATTTGGTGGAAGGTGTGTTGTGGGAAAAAAAAATTCGTGCTCGTTGTGAGTTACAATCTGCTTGTATCCGTGGATCTTCTGCCAGGTTGAAAAAGAGGAGAGGTCTTGGCGTGTGGTTCCGTCGTTATTCTTGCATATCATCTTTTGGTATCGGGGTATATAGCTCTTGCTTTGCATTATTTAGAGCGTGTTAGTCGGTTTCGGGGAGAGTGGTTGTTGTGAGTTACAATCTTGTATGTAGTTCCATTGTTTTTATTCCTGTGATGTGTTCAGGCATAGCTTTTGCTTTGCATTATTTAGAGATAATTGAGTGGTTTCGGGGAGAGTAGTTGTTGGGTTAAAATTTTGGTGTGTAGTTCTATCATTGTTTTTGTTCCTGTGATGTGTCTGGGCATAGCTTTTGTCTTGTCTTATTTGGAAAAAAATTTGAGTGGGTGCGTTTTGAGTGGAAAAAAGTTTTTTTTTCGTGTTCGTTGTTTTCTGATTTTGCCGTGATTTTTTGTTGTATCTTATCGTGTTCCAATGTTGGTATAATTTTTATTATCTTTTTTATTGTATTTTAATTGTTTGTATATAATTTTTACTATGTTTTTACTCTGTTCTGGTGGATTTGGTGGAAGGTGTGTTGTGGGAAAAAAAATTCGTGCTCGTTGTGAGTTGCAATCTGGGAGAAAAACTGATCGATGTTCGGGAGATTTTCAGTGGCAATAATTTTCGCCATGGAGTTGCAGGAGGAATTAATTTTTGAAGATGAGGATTATTCTGATGTTGAATCTGTCTTTAGTGATGATGATTCTTTCGTGACTTTTGATGATTGGAAAACATTTGTGAATTCTTTTGATAAATTTGAGTTTAGGGTTTATACATTGAATGATCCTGAGCTTGTATCTAGATATCAGGATAATGAACTGTTTGTTAATACCATTCTTTCTGGATCTAGGAATATGGTAGATATGACATCTATTAGGTTACTAGCCGATGTTTATGACAATGATGAAGAGGATAATATAAGGTGGGGTCAAAATATAAGATTTGAAATAAGTAATTTTGAGGACAAGAGGGAGATGTATGATGTTATGATGGAGCATATATCTAATAATACAGCTCCTGTATGGCATAGGCTTACTACTGATGAAACATCTGATAAAGGGTATAATAAAACGGTTATTTATAGAAGAGACTATTTTGATTACTGTATTCAGAAGCCTATTAAATCGAAAGTGCAAATGACTACTATTTGTGGTGAAGAAGAGATACATCCGGGTATTTTTATTAAGACTATTACTGATCATGGAATTGTATACGGTTCTAATGATTGTTTGATTAGGTGTCTTAATGAAGTATTGGATATGAGGTTAGATCCTGTCGAAGTAAGATCAAAAGTATGGCCTCAGGGTAATAAATTTAGAGATCTTCATACGCCAAGGCATATAAGCACTATAGCAAAAATATATGGGGTTAAATTGATGATATCTGATTTATCTACTCAGAAGAGAGTTGTGTTTAATAAGGAAGGTTCTACTGATGTTAGTTTGTATAAATGTGGTAGGGTTATAGGTATTTTAGACAGGATTGACCCCAGTGTAGATAAAAGAAATTGCAGTAGTGATATGGTATTTTATGATTTGGAGACAGTGGGTTCTGATCAGAGGGTGTATGCGTTTACGTGGAGGCATAGTTCAGGTGATATGACTGTGTGTCATGATGATTGTGATCGTGTTGAAAAATTATTTGTAGATAAGGTTTTGGATACCATTGATTCTGTGGGGGATAATATTTCTATAAGTAGTTACGCTTGGAATGGTAGTAGATTTGATAATTGGATAGTATTAAAGTTGTTAAAGAGAGCATATAACGAAAAACTGTGGGTTAAAGATATTATTATTAATAGTGGTAATGAGTTACTTACCTTTAAACTAACTGTTAATAGAATTAATGGTGCTAAGGTAGATATGGTATTTAAAGATCCTAAAAAGCTATTTTCTGTTTCCTTGAGTGAAGCTGCCGAGATATTTAATATAAATGAGCGGAAGATAGAGTTTAATCATGATGATGTTGATAGTGCTTATACAAGTGGTACATTTGATCTGTTTATTAATAAGAATAAAGTGCGTATTATGGAATACGTTAGAATGGATGGTATTTTACTGGAAAAAGTAGTGGGATGTATAGCAGAATTATACAGGAAAGAGGGTATTAAAATAAGCTCTATAGTTACAAGATCTGTAGCGTCTACTATAATATGGCAGAAGACTATAGAAAACTATAGAATATTAAAGGATATACAGTTTGAACCTCATGAGGAAATATGTAATACTAGATATAATGATATTATGGATCATGCTATTGGGGGGAGAACGCAATGTATCGTTAGAGGAACACTTGATAATATATGTGGTATAGATGTTAATTCCATGTATCCTTTTGTATGTGCCGTGAATAAATACCCGTGTGGCAAGAGGGTAGAGTTGAAACCAGATGAGGATCCTCCTAAAGATAAATTAGGGTTGTATTTGGTGAGAATATTGAAACAGAGTTACCCTAATGTAATTCCGTATAGGAGATCTAAGAATTATACATATGATTGGAGTTCATCAAAACAATTTATCAAGTGGATGACATCAGTGGATATGTTTCAGTTAGACAGTTATGATGTCATCTCAGGATTTTATTGGATTGATACAACAGATAAATTCTATAAAGACTTTATGATAGATAATTATAATGAAAGACTTTCTACGGAGCCAGGTAGTCCTATGAATTTACATATAAAACTCAAGATGAATGGGGTAACTGGTAGTGTTTTTCAGCATAGTATTAGAGAAATGGTTATTATATTTACTAAGGATCAACTGGAGACTTCGATGAAGAAATATGCTGAGCTGATAACAGTTGTGGGATGTCAGTCTATTAATGATAAGGAATATTTGGTTATAATGAGACCCAATAAGTTTAAGCCTGGTGATCCTAAGATAAAGTTACAGCGTGAGTTTTGTAAGGGAGCTATAACCGTGAAACCATGGGTTTTAACAATGTTTACTTATAGTTATGCTAGAAAACTGTTGAGAGATGAGTGGATTAATCTAGAAAATAAGGGATGCAAAGTGGTATACTGTGATACAGATAGTTTGTTTTTCGTAAACAATGGATCAGTATCCAAGTCCATGTATACTGATAATCATAAGCAACTGGGGGGATGGAATATAGAATGTTGGTATGATGAAGGGTCCTTCTTTGCTCCTAAGATATATGGACTTAAGAATATTAACAAAATAAGAATTAAAGGTGTACAATATAATAGTTTTGTAATGAATACAGATGAGAGTAATGATATAACATACAATGAAAAATTAGAGATATTTTTGAAGTTAGCAAATAATAATGGTAGACATCCTAACTATTCTAGTGTTAAAAGATTAGTGGAAGGAGTAAAGCTGAAAACAATTGGTTTTCAAATGGTTAGATCGGCTACTAAAGGAATACAAAAGGAATATGTTATAAAGACTATAGAGCCATAGTATAAAGTCCATTTTTTAAAAACAATTTGCTTTTCAAAATGCGAAAAGCCCCGGAACCGGTCACTCACTATTATTAACTGGGGCGAGGGTTAATAATAATCCCAATTGCGTGTTGGGTCCCTGGTATTGTGACAGTGGGCTCTTATATTGCGCGGGAGATATGGCACTCGTAGTCCAGTCTCAAAAGGGTAGGATTAGGAAATTCAAAAAAAATCAATTTTCATTTTTTCTGAAATAGAAGAATAATATAGATCTAACTTAAATGTATATGTATGTATATATTTTTGGAAAAATTGAGTTAATCTAGTTTGCTCTAGTGGAGACTTAAAAATAATGGAGACGTGGATTAGAGAGATACAGAAGCAAAAGGATGATAACGAAAGAAAATTTAAGAAGTTATTTGGAAACAGACGTCTTTTGCTTGATGATAACTATTTTATTATCAAAATCAAAGCAACAGAACGTGGGGAGGGTATAGAGCAGTTTAAAGAAATATTCGATGTCAATCCTCTTCAGGAAAAAACTTTTGTTTACGGAGATGATGATAATAATATATATCTTTGCTATTTGTCAAGGTACAGAGAAATTCCGGATATGAACTTAACAGATAAAGTTTCGGTCGTGAAAAGTGTGAAACTTGATGTTAATGGTGTTGTCAGAAAAAGCTTTAGTCCTACTGTGGTTCCAAAATATATCAAGAAGACAATAAAACTTGAAGGTAAGGTTATTAGTAAACAAGGGTATATAGAAGATGAACTTGTTGATAAAATCAATAATCTGGGTGTTAATGATCATGCTGAGTTCTTCGAGGGTAATTTTCAGAGAGGTAGAGTTTATAATTTAAAAGACATTAGAAAAAACAAAAAATGGAAGTGTGAATACGAAAAACATTGTCATATCAAAAGAGTAAATATATGTAAATCCTGTGAGCAAAAAGCAAAAGGTGGTAAAAACAAATGTTGTGAAAAATATCACGAGAAAAATAGAAAAGCATTGTTAACAATAGTAAATTGGGAAATCTGAATCAAGACAAAAGATCCTCGCTAGAATCAACGCAAACTGAAGCTTCAGAAAGTGAATCACACAACTAAATACAGTTAACCACAATGACGCAACCTGACTATGATGATGATTTTAGTGAGACAGAGTCTATAGAAGAGGAAGAATCGGGGAAAATGCCAGTTCTTTTGCCACTCTGTTAGAGTGTGACTGTTTCTGAAACTACCTCATTTCACAACAGATATTGATAGACATAGTGAGATATATTCTGGTGCTTTCTCAAGAGGTCTTGTCACTTGCATAGAATATGTACAATCAAACAAAAGACCCTCCGAAGAGATCTCTGGTCTTATTATATAAGCTTGTGCTCTTGATCCTACGGGACATGTGGATGAGAGAACTGTAAATATAAGGTTTGATACAAAAGATATCCTTTCTGACAACTTTGAAGTGCTTATGGCTATTTATATTCGAACATGTTCAGCACCTATCTTCTCTGATATTGAGACAGGTGAGGTTTCTGATTATGCAAAAGGAATGTATGTTATCTGGATTCAGAATATGGGAAGAACTAAGATCTTACAATGATAGAAGATACACACTTTATGATGGACAAGAAATGATTTACCCGGGTTATTATGTAAAACTTATAAATACCGCATCATAGTTTTTTAAAAATTGATTTTTTTTAATTTCCTAATCCTACCCTTTTGAGACTGGACTTCGAGTGCCATATCTCCCGCGCAATATAAGAGCCCACTGTCACAATACCAGGGACCCAACACGCAATTGGGATTAATATTAGGCTTGGCCCCACCTAATATTAATTGAGTGATCGGTTCCGGGGCCATTTTTTGCATCTTAAAAAGCAGATATTATTTTTAAAAATGTATTCTATTTATGATCCTATACTATTAAACCATATTTTAGAATAGATGGAATCTAATGGATCTACAACACGAGAAGGTATTTTCTCCGATATATCTTTTGTTGCTCTTTCGAAGCTTATCTCTGAAATAAATCCTCTTTCGTAGAGACTAATACAACTTTTTTTAAACGGAAGAAGTTTTCCAGATCTTATCATAAAATCTGGAATTATATTTTTGTACTTGTTATCATCTATTAGATCTATCAATAATCTTCTCACAGCACCAATGCCAAAGGTTTTCTCTACATCATGTATGTCATTAGAATATACAGTTGTTGTATCTATATGATTATCTAATGATAGAAAATATTCTAGATCTGAACCTATTGTATATAAAGTGTCTTCTTTTATGAAACAGTGTTTTATCTTCTCGGAACCTCCAATATGCATTTCTAGATCTATAGATTCTAATACTTTTGTATCATCCAAATCTTTTGTGTCTACATCTATTATACCTATAAACTCTGGAGAACAACAATATGTATATTCAGAGAACATTAATAAAGCTAACTCTTCTAACGTGTATCCAAGAGAACAAAATTTACGAGGATCTAAATAAAATCTAATAAACTTCTCTGGCATAGGTGTTGCAAGAAAGTTATAAAATACGTTTTCTGGACTATTCCTCTCATTAAGAAACTTGCTTTTTGTTATATACAAAAGAAAATCAGAAAATTTACTCCCAATTAGAACTTTTTTTTCAATATATACTTCTCCCATCTCTCTCCCCGTTTTCTTGTGTGCCATTTCCTGCTCTTTTTTTAATCTTGCAGACATATAGCAGTTTTCGTATTTTTTTCCATCGAGAATGTCTACTATTGATGGACGAGGCAATATCGAGCTACTTATACCACCAGAAATATGAAACATGCTTAGGTTGGATTGGGTTGCCCTTTTTAGAACTGAATGTCCAGCTTTTATACCTATTCTTTCTGACATTTTTACAATATTGTAAGTAAAGAGAATTGTCTGAGAATTTTATGGTTTTTTTATACAGGAGATTCATTTTTAAGTGAAATTGAACTATATTTATTTGAAAAGTCCATCCTTAGTGAGTATATTTTTTTTCAAGAGATGGAGATAATCAGCAATTTTTTTAGTAAATATGACAGAATTATTAGGCTTACTCGAGATAGCTTAAGTCCTGAAGATGATTATCTTTTATCACAAGTGAATAACTATGAGTTGGAAGCTAGAATAAAAGGATTTTTTGTGAATGAAGAAAACTGTAGAAGGTTTATTAAAAATCATAATATGGAAGAAAGAGGTTATAGTGAATACTCTAAACTTGTAGGAAAATCTTTTTATAGATATAGACTTACAGAAGATGGAGGATCTTTTGATGAAAAAATAATATGTAAGTCTAAATTGTTGAAGAGTCATTGTAGAGATCTTTGGTTTACTTTGAATATATCTTCTGAAACTCAAATAAAAAATTTAAGTAGTAGTTTTTTCGAAGGAACTATCCCTAGGCTTATAGAAAGATACTCTATGATTTACAAAAATTGTATTATCGAGATTGGATTTGATAAAAGAGTATGGTGGGTTGAAGTAGAAAGAGATGTTAGTCTTCATTGTTCTCCTGATTCGTTCTTAAATTGTATAGTTTATGTTGTAAAACAATTACAAAATAGTAAATATTTGTTAAAGTGGAGTGATTATGAAACAATAAGGAGAATAGAAATAAACTATAGAAAACCTATTACTCTCAATAAAAGAAATGTGGCGGATATTTTTGGTTGCAAGTGGGTTAGTCCTAAGTTTGATGGGATAAGGAAGTTTGTAATTGTGAGAATGGGCAGAATGTTTGTTGTTGACATGAAGCAAAATGTAGAATTTCTTGGTGTAATACCTAAAAAAGACGACGAACTTACAATATTAGACTGTGAAGAAGTAGATGGAATCTTGTATATTATGGATGTTATCAGTGAACAGGAACCTAAGGATAGACTTAATAAAAGATTAGAGTATGAGGAATGGTTTCATTTGAAACCTTTTTATGAAATATCAAGTTTATCAGGTTGTCTAAAGATGTTAGAAGATACCAGTGTTCCTACAGATGGTATTATTTTTTTGGGGGATAAAATTCTAAAATGGAAAAAGGATAATACTGTAGATCTTCGAATAACAGAAAACGGACTTTATGCTTCAGACGGAAAAATAGAGGGCGATATATTTTTTGATGACTCTTTTGATGACTCTAGTTTTATATATGGAGAAATATACGAGATCAAAGTAGTTGTGGATAAATGTAACAGACATTATATATATAGATTAAGGAAAGATAAACCTCATCCTAACCCGAAGTATATATATGATATGAATACTAAATATACTTTAAATTCGGATTTCTTTAGAGGATATGGTGTACCTTTAATGAGAAAGTATCATAGTCAGGTTAAACAAAAGTTATTATCTTTACCAGAGGAAAAGATATGTCTTATTGATATTGGTACTGGTCAAGGTGGGGACATCAAAAAATGGGAGAATCTGTGTTATCAACATGTTTATTGTATAGAACCAGATCCAAGATCTTGTGAAGAATTCTTATCGAGAAACAATAGAAATACTGTTGTTAACAAATATCTCAGAGATTTTGATTTATTTCAGGATATAGGAAAAGAAGAAATTCTTACTTCCACTACGGTAACAGCTTTCTTTTGTATGAATTTATTTCAAAATAAGGATTATAACTCTTTATTTAAACTATTGAAAATAAAAGGTATAAAATATTTTATTTGTATCTGCCTAACAGAGATCAGAGTGGTGGATAATATCTGCTTTACAACAAAGAATTTAGGACATAACAATTACAACATTACTATTCATGGGACTCGAGTAATTAATCTCAATGAAACAATAGTAGATGAAGAGTTGTTGACAAAAAGATTAACTTCTTTAAATTATATTCTTATGAAAAAAGAGCCGTTAAACAAGTGTAACTATATGACAACAGAAGAGAAAGAACTTTCTTCTTGTTATAAACTTTTTGTGTTCAAAAGGAAACAAGAATAATTTTTAAAAATTATAAGAAACAAAATAAATTGTTTTTTAGTAGATATTTCTCAATAGAAGATATCATATTCTTTTTCTGTTTTTGTTGCTCCAAACCTAAGTATGTACATATAAGGCAAAGTTCCTCAACAGTGTAGCTTTTGATACTTTTACCTCTTTTTATTTTTCTTTTGTCCTTTATATTAGAAGAGTCACATTGTTCTGATAAACGGAGTCTTATACTTCCATCTATAACAGAAATATAGCCATAAATGGAATATGATTTGTCCTTTTCATATAAGAACTGTTCGTAACATTTTCTGGCTTTATTAATAATTTCTCTTTCTCCTTTTGTAACGTATTCCCATGATTTTCCATTAAATACTCTTGTTTTATTCAAAGGTTTTGGAGGGACAGGTACACATGCAGAATAAGATTTATCAGATATCTTGTATTCAAGAAAATGGTATACCTTATTATTTATTTCTATATAGAGGGTAGATATTTTTTTTAGGAGATCTATTTTGGCTTCCGTAAATCCTCTTTCTAATAGTTCTATTTTTTCTTCCACTGGCAACCAACGAAATGAAGATTCTTTGTCTTGTTCTACTTTATTTATCTTATAATGAGAGTATTCTAATTCTTTGCATCCATAAAATGGAATTGATTTATCTTCTGTAAAATAGAGATCATCAAAAAAACATCTAAGGTACTTATTTTTTATTTTTATATTGTTAACAATGATTAATCTGATAATTTCGGAAGAAAACTCTTTGCATATTCTTTCTTTTAAGCTTGAGTTACTTACGAAATCTTCAGATAATTTTATCTGTTTTTGCAGGTGTTTGATAGAGCATGGTACATTCTCCCAGATTATCTCCGTGTAATCTCCCACATAATCTTGGGCATATAAAGCTACAAAGGTATAAATATCCATTTCTTCTATATTTGTTATTGGGGAATACAAATATTTATCTATAGCTGTATCTGCTAGTATCTGCTCTACCTCTCTTATTTTTTTTTGCTTTGACTCTGATATAGATATCTTATATTCATCTATAGATTGTTGATTTTCTCCAGTAGAAGCTACATGAACATAAATATCTATCTCTGAATTATTTTTTTTATGAGATCCTTCTCTGATTACTCTTCCTTTCGCTTGCTCAGAGACAGAATAATTCCAATGTTGAGATATATAATGGAACTGATATACATCATATAAGTTAATTGATTCTCCAATTATTTTACTTCCAATTAACACTTGAATATATTCTCCATTCATATTTAAGGGATCATTAAAACTGTCTATACGTTCGTTTAAATTAGAGCATAGTTCTATATCACCTACACAAAATGTATATCTTTTCTTTTTGGGTAATTTCTGAATATCTCCTTCTACATACAATTCAAAATCATATAATTGTAACAAGGAGGACAGTAGAATAATTCCTGATCCCATAACATATTCCAAAAATATAAATATTTTTTTGTCGTGAGTTTTATTTATTATATCAAGAATACTTTTGTAAATACAGGAATAGTTTTCCAGATCTTCCAATATGGTTGGCTCAAAACTACTTTTGAACGAATAATAACCATATTTTATTTGTTTTGTTTTTCCAGATTTCTGTTTTGTGGTTTTGGTGATATACTTCTTCTCCAGAAGTTGTTTTAGTTCATCTCCGAATATTGCTTCTTCTATATTCTTATAAGTACAAAACAATGATATTTGTATTAAATTACCGTACATTTTTTGATGATCTTGAAGTACACTCTTTTTGTAAGTTTCTTTTTGTATACCTTTCATATAGGACACGTAGTATTTTCCCGACTCATCATTGCTGATAATGTTTTCTCTCGGTTTATTAGCAGATATTTTTGAGTAGGAAACTATACCTCTAAAATATTCTTCCCAATTTCCATTTATTTTTTCGTTAAAATTTGTTCTCTCTGCAAAGCATAACAAAGAAGTTAGTTCTTCAGGAGAATTTATCATGGGGGTAGCAGTACAGAATAGGAATTTGCTACCTTCGGAACACTTGATTGCTTTGCATACGTTCATTACAGTTCCTTCGTTTTCGATTCCTCTTAAGTTATGTATTTCATCTATAATAACAATACTATTTGATAATATATTTTTAATATTTTGTCTCTTTCTAATAATATTAGAAAGTTGAATAAAGTGATAATATTTTATTTTTCTTGGGTCCATCTTATAATTTATTAACTTTTCATACTTTTCGATTTGTAGTTTAAAGTTATTTTCTGAAGATAATCCTTTTGTAATAATAACACAGTTTTTTCCATCAGCTTTCATATGATCTACTGCAACAGATATACATGCTATTGTTTTACCTGAACCCAAACTGTGGTACAGAACTAGAAATTTATAAGGTGTATATGGAGAGAGGTATCTTCTGACGAACTCTTGGTATGGAAATAGTTTGACATTACTTTTTAGGTATCTAAACTCCAGTTTTGAGGAAAGAATTTTAGATATATTTTTGTTACGTTCATTCGGATAAACTTCATTCATTCTGGCAGATATTCTCTTGGTTATACAGGAGCAGGATGTCTCTTAGTAGTCTGGCTATTTAGAAAAGTTTATAAATTTTATTTCCTATTTTTGTTCTGCTGATTTTTATTTGTAATAGATTTTTTATTTTCGAAAACCAATTCATTTTTCTGAAACTAAAAATTGATTTTTTTTAATTTCCTAATCCTACTCTTTTGAGACTGGACTTCGAGTGCCATATCTCCCGCGCAATATAAGAGCCCACTGTCACAACACCAGGGACCCAACACGCAATTGGGATTAATATTAGGCTTGGCCCCACCTAATATTAATTGAGTGACCGGTTCCGGGGCCATTTTTTGCATCTTAAAAAGCAAATGTAATTCAAGAGGCAGTCTGGCAGATCTCTCGCTACTATATGTGGAAAATATATTAATAAAGTAGACGCCTTGATTGACACTATTAAAAATTGAATTTCATTGTTTAATCTATCTCGGCTTTTTTTAAACTATCCCTCTTCTTGTTTAGATGATTAAGTATTATTCTTTAAGTTCTATACCTTTTCCTCTTTGTTCTCGATTTATTGTGTTTTTCTCTGGAAAGACAAAATATTTTTTAACATTTAAGGACAAGAAAGAGTTTATTTCCGAATACAAGAAAATACCCGATTTCTTAAGACATTATTATGAGGTTATTAGTACAAAACTTAGGAAAATGGTGTTAGATATAGATATCCCTCTGACAGAACAAGAGATAGTTTATATCAAAGAAGAATTAGAAAGATTAATTCTTTTTCTAACAGGAAAACATGTGGTTAACCTAGTTTTCAAGAGCAGTGATTCTAAAAAGACTACATACCATATTGTTGTACCGAAGTTGATGTTTACAATTCAAGAATGTAAATATATTGCTGATCAACTTGATTCTAGAGAGGAAATATTCGATAGAGGAGTCTACAAAAGAATACAATTTTTTAGAATTGAAGGAAGTACCAAATATAGAGAGCGAAGATATAAATATCTGTTAAACAGAGGAGAAATATCTGAATATATTTATGAAGGTTTAGTGGGAGATGTATGTAATAGAAAAACACATGAAGAATGTAATCTCTACCACAAGACATTATCAACATGTTCTATAAATAATATTGAAATAGAAGAAAATTATTTAAAACTGCAGAATGAATATAATTTTCTAAATATAGAAAATATAAATGAAATGTTCCCAGAAATTAGGGGACAATTTAGAGTTAGAAAACAGGTCACTAAATATTTAATTAATTTATCAAGAGTTAATCAAGGATACTGTCCCCTTTGTAAAAGAATTCACGAAAACGAAAATAGTTATATAGTTTTTAAGAAAGGAAGATGGAACCTTTACTGTTTTAGAAATAACAAACTTAATTTCCTTGTAGAACATTTTTAAAAATTGACTTTATGAAGAAATATTTTATAAATGTAAGTATAATGTACAACTTCTGGAATCTAGATTTTACTGTTATTAATAAACTAGATAATTGGGGGAAAAAATATGTTCCTGAAAGGGATTTAATTTTTAGAATTTTCGAAATGATAAAACCTGAAGATGTCAAGGTCGTTATTATAGGTTTAGAACCCTATCCTCAATGCTGTCCCGTGAGCAAGGCAAATTATGCTAGTGGTCCAGCCTTTATGATAAAAGATGAATGTATTACAATTCCTCTGTCCTTAAAGAATTTATTTATTGAATTACGTTCAGAAAACCAGTGTCCTGAAATGCTAAGTCTTTTAGATATAAAGAAACAGGTAAAAAACTGGATAAATCAGGGAGTATTTCTAACAAATGCTTCTCTAACAAGAGGGATAGAAAATACTTATTTAGATGATCATCAAATGCTATGGATAAATTTTACAATAGAATTTGTTACATATATTAGCTCGATGGAATGTCCTGTTGTTTTACTCGGAGATAAGGCCTGGAATTTAGAGAAATATATAGATCATAACAAGATTATAAAATTAAACCATCCTGCAAATAGAGATAAGAAATTTTTAGGTAGTAAAATGTTCACAAAAATAAATAACTTATTAGAAACACCTATTATCTGGTATTCTAGAAATTATTTTTAAAAATCCAAGTATTTGTAAATTTAGAAGGTTTTACTGCAGTATGTGCAATATGTCACAAGAGTCTCTCCTTCATCAAGAGATCTTATTTGCTGAGTTCTCTCTATTGCCTCCTTCTTTCCGCAAAATTTGCAAACTACCTTTTCTTTTTTATAATCTTCACCTAAAGAAATATTTTTGTCTTTATATAGATCTATGATACTTTTTTCAGTCTCGAACTTTTTATCTCGAAGAAAATCTGGGTGATTATTTTTTAGAAAATCAAAACAATATTTTGAATACATATCCATTTTTACGTGAGAAAGAGACTACTGGTATTCTGCCTTTTACCTCCAGATTCAAGAGATAGACTGATGATTTTACCAAGTGGAAGATTTTGTTATTAAAAAAATATCTGCTTTTCAAAATGCGAAAAGCCCCGGAACCGGTCACTCACTATTATTAACTGGGGCGAGGGTTAATAATAATCCCAATTGCGTGTTGGGTCCCTGGTATTGTGACAGTGGGCTCTTATATTGCGCGGGAGATATGGCACTCGAAGTCCAGTCTCAAAAGAGTAGGATTAGGAAATTAAAAAAAATCAATTTTTAAAAAACTATGCCGAGAAGCAAAAATCTTTTAAAACTAGATTTTTGATATCTCGTATACCAGAGTAAATTAATTTTTCTTCCTCTGATATTCCTATATTTAGTCGGATGTTAAGAGAATAGACTATAATAATAACAATGAAGTTCAGTTTTTAAAAATGAATTGGTTTCTAAAAATAAAAATCTATTACAAATAAAACTAATTTCAAGGAAATGGTGGCATTCGGTGTATTAAAAGATGGAAAATATAAGGATCCAGAGACCTTAACTGAAGCATTAGAAGGAAGGAATATTCTAGAAATTGTTGAAAGAGAGAATATCAGAACTCTCCCTTCTTCATGGATTGAATATTATAATAATAAAGTCAACAATGACTTACTTTCGAATCCTCATAATTATTTAGATGATCCTCTGAGAAAATATAACAAAATGCTAATTTTCATATCAAAATACAATATTCAACAAGATTTTTATCCATCAAAATATCAAGCTAATATCAGCAGCTCTTTCACGTTAGATTCCCTTTTGAAACTTGATTTTGACTACATACTGCTCCCAGATAAAACAAGAATACTATCGCGGAAAAATAAAAAGTTTTTTATACCATTATGCTCCGAAACTTCTATTAAATTCTCTGTTAAAAATCAAAAATTTATGATGGACGCGCAAAATAATATATTAAAAACTATAATTAATATAAAAGAGAACAAGGTCGACTGTAGTATATACTCCGAATCAGATATTTTAAAAAAGTATAACTATCAAGGTGTAGTATCTAAATGGATTTCAAAAAGATGGGACATTTCAGAATTTGCAAATATTATAACAAATCATAATATTATTTCTAACTTTTGTTGTATAGACGAAAATTCTCAGTGTATAGAACAAGACATAAAAACGAAAATTAAAATAGTTTTTCAGAATTTATTTTCTAAGACGGAACCTGTAATATTTCTAAACTACAGTTCTGATCATTTAAATATAAAGATAAAAAACTGTCCATGTCCCAACGAGTACAATCTAATATCTAAGTTATTTATGTGCATATTACAGGTTTACGAAGACACAATACAAGAAGAAGTTGAAGCAAACTATGATTTGCTTTCTATTTTAAGAATAGTAGACCCTGAACTCTTTGTAGAGAACTACACTAGAGAGTGTTCAGTGTTGCCAATACCATTAATACTAGATCAAGAATCAGGATTAAGATATATATTAGATCATCATATATTTCCAAACCAAATTATAAATCATAGTAAAGCTATTGAATATCCATTGGGAAGCAGAAATTATTATACTGCTCCAGAAGGTTATTTTCCAGGCTTAAAAAGAAATAGACTAAAAAACAGAGATAAATATAAGTATATTATAACATGTTATAAGAAAAATCATCTAGAAATTCCAGGAAAGATAACACATAATTATTATGAAAATAATTGTAATTCTAAAGAAATACATTCTTTAGAAGAATGTATCTTGGAAGCTGGGTATACAAAAAATAATAATTTAGATGTATATGAATGTGTTCTATTTCAAGATGTCTATAACCAAGAAATAGATACAAGGAATGTTTCTTCTATAGAAAATCATTTACTCTATAGATATTATGAAGAAATCTACAATGTAAATATTATTCTATTAGATTACTCCTCTATATATATAACGAAGTGTCCTAAGCCTTACTTTTGGGATTATAATACTGAAAGAGATGTAATATTTGTAAATAAAAAAAATAACAATAGTTTTCATCTACTTCAAATGTCAAGATCAAAACAAATAAAATGGATACAAGAAAAGGAACTTATAACACAAAGAAGTCAGAACAATTTTAATGTCGATAAGGTTACAGCACAATATGTAGACATAAATGGAAAGAGAAGGATGATCTTAGAAAATAACGTATGGAAACAATCTATTGGGGCTCCTTTAAACCTTCCTCACTTAAATTATGTAAATCAAGATCTACTGGACGCAGAATTTATTTCAAAAAGTATACACGAAAAACTAAACATATCAAATAAATTATCTCTTTGTTCAAATAGAAAATTTTTAGTATGTTGAAACAAGAAATTTATTTTTAAAAATAAAGTGTAGTTATTAATCTTCAAAAATATCTGTCGAAGAAGTCTTAAGATTCTTGTTCTTTAGTATACTTCTTTCTGTATTTGTTAATTTTCTTATTCCTTCTTCTCCTATGGCACCAACAATAATTTTATCATCAGTTGAAGCTAGAGGAAAGTAGCCGGAAGAAAGATATATATCTTTTGTATATGAGTATTGTGGATCATCCTCATGTTTATACCATGTTATATCTTCGGATTTCACCACTGAAGACTTAAGAGATATTTTCTTTTGTTTTACAGCTGCTTTTCTTTCAGTAGGTTTTCTAAACTTTACTTCTTTTGAAGACACAGCCTCATAGACTGCAGATGAAACTCTTTGAACAATCTCCTGACTATAATCTGTTCCGTAAAAAATATCATGAAAGTCTTTCACAATTGTGTAAACGATTCCTTTTATATAACTCTCTGCGATGGACTCTTGAATCTCTTTGCTCATCGTGATATATTGAAACTTTTTTAGTTCGTGTTTAAAATTTTTAAATTTCAATTTTCAACAGAGGTAGTCTAATATTAACCTGTTTTAAAAAGTTAATCTTCTGATACATCTACTTCCTGATAGGATAACCCTTTTGATTTCAGAAATATTTTATCTTCTTCTTCTAATTCCTTAATGCTATCATCATCTATGGTAGCTACTATTACTTGTTTTGAATTATCCTTGACAAACTTCTTGCCATTATAGGTCAAATTAGAAGACCAGGAAAAATCTCTTGTTTTCGGGTGGAAGATCCATACGATATTGGAAGAAGAACTTTTTCTAGGTTTTCTTGTGGCACTTCTTGTCTCTCCTGGTGCAGAAAGAAATCTAAGTTTCTCCTTTTCGTACTTTGAAACAAGTTTTTCCATAACTTCTTGTTTTGTTTCTTCATCTATCTCATGTTCATCCATTTGATCACGAATAGTTTGAAAAACAGAGCCAATCAAGTCTCCTAGTTCTCTTTTAGTGCTAGCAAGATCCATATTATTACTTATTCAAGGTTGCAAATAATCTTAAATAACTTCAGTTTTTCATACAGTTCACTTTTAAAAAAACAAGTTAATATTCTGCAATTTCTTTTGCCATTTTTATACACAAAGACCTATAAGTTCTTTTAGGATTCTTGAGAACGTCTTGTAAGCTATTTGGAGTTAAATTTGTTAAAAACTCATCAAAAAAGTAAAATTCTTCATCATATAGTCTATTCATTCTCAAATAACTGTACAACATTGCTGTAATATCAGAGATACATGTGTTTGATTCTTGATCAAACTTTAAACTGAGATCATTCTCTTGTATTTGAAGGTATAATGTAAGACATCCATCTGTAGACTTCAGTTGCTTTGTAAAGAAAGAGGTTGTAGAGTGTTTTCTTTCTGATTTCTTCTTTTGTTCCTTGTAGATTATGTTTAGAATAGGTTCTACTATGTTATTATGAATTTGAGAAGGCGACAATTCTTCGTTAGTCCCCTTTTTGACGCATTTGTAAAATAGAGGAGAGGATGAAATAATGCTAAATTTTTCAATAGCTTTTATAAGTTTATTGTATTCTTTGTTCGTAACTTCAAGCTTAACATTTTTAGTTTTTTTTGCCTTTGCATTATCCACTTCTGGTTCTTGTTCTGATATATCTTTTAAACCAATAGAGATAATATCCTTAAGGGGCATTTTGTAGTGTAAAGAAACGTCTGAGAAAATAGGTTCCAAAGAGTTAAATCTATTTTTAGAAATTAAAACTAACAGAAACAAATCATTTTTAAAAACATATTACAAATGTTCTGATTCCTTGATGGACAATATTTTAGTCTCTTACAAGCAAAGGAAAGTTACTGACTTGTTCTTTCGCAAAAGCTTGGTATATTTGACATTTGATTTTTCCAGTTTCTATATTTCCAGAGAAGGACAAGGCAGGTCTTCCAATAAAAGATCCGTATTTTAATACATCGATCTCTTTTTCGGAGTCATAGAAAGAGGTGAATATTTGCCCTTCTGCGGATTGAATAAGGCTACAGTATAAAATAACTCCATTATTCTTTACAGTATGAGCAAGTTTCACTTCGATTTGTTCTTCAGCTTCAAACTTATTGACTATTTCTGTTACAATATCAAAAAGTTGTACATGATATTTGTTATCTACATTAAAGCATAAGGAGGTTACATAAGTATTGTTACTGTTTTTCTCTTGTTTCTGAAAAGAGTCTTTTCTGACATTGTCCACAAAAATATAAGCTTCCTCTTTTCTTGGCAAAGTTATACGAAGCTCTTTTGGTTCCTCTCCATCTCTGTATTTGTAAAGTATCTTTTTTCTTTTTGTATTTTTGATTACACTTTTAGAAACGCTAACTTTTGATATATCAAATTTTTCTGGTGTTACCCATTGGAAATCATAGATAGGCATTTTCAAGGACAAGTTGTTCTTTTATAGGAGGGTCTTTTGAAAGTGATCAAATATATTCTTAAGACTTTTTAACCGGAAGGAAAAAATGATCAATTTTTAGAAAAAGATTATTTCCAGAAATAATGATAAACTAAAGACAACAATGATAGTAATATGCTGCAAAAAAGTCATTATAGATATCGAAAATAAGAATCTTGTAGAAGGCCTTTCTTTCGAAGGCTCTCATAAAGAATTCAGAGTAAAAGAAAAAAAGAAGAAAAATACAGAAACATTAGTGATCATTTCTTTTGTTGAAACTATAATAAAAAAGATGATATTTGATCATAATACATTTGTTATTTCGCCAAAAATAATTCTAAAAGAAAATTATAAAATAAATTTGAGCAACGATTCTCCCCCTGGAAGTCGTAAACCATCTGTAAGTAATATATATGGACTTGCAGGATTATCTGGTTTACCTGGGTATAATTTGTCTTTAATTTCTGGAAACATAATATGTAAAGACAATTTTAAAAATTTCACTAGCCGGGGAGGTAAAGGAGGAGATGGACAACAAGGAAGTCCTGGAGGAGTCGGAGGGACAGGAGGAAAGGGAGGTAAATTAATTATAAACGGAGAGTGTATAAAAGTAGGAAACCAAGGGAGTGATGGAATATCTCTTGGAGACTCGAAAGTAGGACTTATACCTTGCGAGGAAAATATGGAAGGTATTGATATTACAGCAAAATCCTTTTCTCATTTCACGTATAGTAGCTTGTCTCTTATAAATGAAGCGGAGAGAAAAGAGTTTTTTAAATTATTTTAGTTTTACGACTATCCAAATTATTTTTAAAAATAATTTACGGGCTCAATTTAATATTTATGTTTTTATCTGATAAGGTTACATTAGTAATAACCCCATCTACTTCAATAAATCCTTCATCTGTTAATTCTCTAGCAAATGTCTCTATATTTGGGACATTGTAAGACGGGTACATATCTTTGTACCATGATTTAAATAAATCATAGATAGATTGAATACTTATTCCTTCTACTTTTTGCTCCTGGTGTTGTGTAATAACAAGATGAGATTTTATAAACTTTAAAGCATAATTATTATAAGTTAGGAATTCTTCTGTACTCTTTTTGATAACACTTGGAACATCAAGACCATATTTTCTAAAAGCTTGATACTCTTTTACTAATATATGTAAAAATACTTTAGCATAATTCCTTAGTTTAAACTCAATATTATCAATAGATTTAAATGTATTCTTAGGAAGAGTTTTGTTTTTCTCTCTCTCTTCATAATCTTCTTTATTTATAAATGTACTTGGAAATTTAATAACCAACATTCTTCTCTTAAAAGCTGTATCAGTATTCGAATTGACAGTAGGGAAATTACAAACATGAACAAGTTTACACTTTATCTGTATTTCCCTTGCTTCTTCATAAAGATTACGGATAAACATTTTGTCATTTCCAGTTAGTTCTTTTATTCTTCCGGTTTTAATTTTTTCATTTTGATTCGGTTCTTGCAAAAAGACAACTAGTTTTCCTTCTATATGACATAATTCAGGTGTAGCCTGAGAGGATCCTGTTCTTCGAGAAGTAATTAAGGATACAGGTGCAATACCGCAATATTCTCCAAGTGCTGCCTGAACTAAAGAAGTCATACCTGTTTTGCAATTGTTACCAAGACCCCACCATACATAGAATAATTTCTTCGAATTATATCCTTCCAAAAATGTTGAGCAACTTCTAAGAAAAAACCCAAGAAGTTCTGGATTTGGAAAGACCTCGTTTAAAATAATCATTAAAGACTCTACATCTTGATGATTAATTTCGCTTATATATTCTATATTTGTATTCTTCGATATAAGATCATACTCACTAGGTTCTGTTAACTTTCCATCTAATAGATTTAGAGTTCCATTTTTAACTCCTATGGTTTCAGGATCACTATCCATTTTCTCAGAGAATCCAGGGCATGATAGTTTTAATTTACAATCATTCATAATATTTCTTCTAGTAGTGTAAGCCCCTAGATAATTACTGACATCAGATAAAGATTCATATTCTTGTATCACTTGAAGGAACTGATTACTAAGCATTGTCCATAAAAAATTTTCGTCTTTACTCTTTTGCCACTTGTTTCCCCTGTAACACCATATAGTTTTTTCGCATATAACCACGCGATTATGAACTATTTCAAAAAATAATCTTGAAATATCGTTTTCTATAGAAGATCTGATTGTTGACGATTGTGATTTTTTTATTAACTTTTTTAATGCCAAGTTATAAACAAGTTTTCTAAATTCTTCCAATTCTGTAGGATCATAAGACGCAAGCTCAAGTTCCAAGTCAAACCTTCTACAATATTCTGTGTCTAAAAGAGAGATATCATAATCTTCGAGTTGAGATTTATACTCCAAGAGTTGATAACATATTTTTTTTCTTAAACTAATCTCCTTCTGTTTTTTGTATACCTTCATTTCTTTTGTCTGTCTCTTCTCTTGCTCTTCTTCTGTTTCCTGTATAAAATCAGTTATAGCAAGATTGTTCCACCAAGTGGAACCTCCCAGTTTCTCTAAGATACCTACGTTTCCAAGAGGTTGTCTATTTACTGATTCCTTCTCGTAGTCTAAATCATAACTCTCTTCTTGATCATCTCCTGATTGTAATATGTCCACATCAATTAAATCATTAATATTAATTGCACTCTCTGGTACATTGCCCTCTCCTTCTATTTCATGATAAGCAACTAAATATTGACTTTTGTATTCATATACATTGAATTCTCCATAGTCCTCAATTCTTACGTCTTGAAAATAATCAAAATATTGTACTAGCATTGTTGTACTACTTAAATATTATATTATCATTTGCAAAGATGGAAATTTTCATGAAAATAATTCACTTTTATTATTCTTAAATAAGACAAGATTTGTTTTTAAAAAAGCAATATATCGAAAGGCGGGTTATTTTTGCTTGTAAATTATTCTGTTTGATTTTCTTGGAGTTCCAATTCTGGAGAAGTTTCAGAATCATGCTCAGAAAAAGCATCTCGGCCGTTAGACAAGTTTAATATCTGAGCCTCCAAGTTTTCTACTTTTCCCTTCAACTGTTTTATTTCTTCGTTCTCTTTTCTTTCAATTCTTTGTGTCTTATGTTGATTCTCTAATATTGAGACTATTTTTTTCATATACATGTCATTCATATCTGCATACTTTTTGTTCTGCTCCTGTATAACATTTAAAAAGTTAGAGGATATGCCTTCTATCTTTTCCAGAACTATTTTCATATTTTCGTTTACATCAAAAGACTTTTCAGTTGTAGCTTGCTTTAAAGTATTGGAAAGCTTTGAAACTCCACCCCCTGAAGAACCGGCAGTAGTTCTGATCGAGGAGGATGTCTCTTGTTTAGAGCTCGAGGTTAATAATCTAAGACCTCCTTTTTGTGAAGTCTCTTTTTCTTTACTCCCAGATAGTCCCCCAATTCCTCTAAGTTGAAAACTAGAAGTCTCCTTCTTTTTGTCAGAAGACAAAGCCTTTAAACCTCCTAAGCCTCCAATTATAGAGCCTCCCTCTTTTTTTCCTAATTTCAATGTTGGTTTTGAATAGACTTCTATTTCTTCTTGAAACTCAGGTTCAGAATCGTAGTCAGACATTTTTTATCTTGAATTAGATATAGTTTGGAAATTACAAGTTTAAAATAATTCTATAAGAGATCGTGATAAACTTTTATAAAACTAATCATTTTTAAAAATAATATCTGCTTTTTAAGATGCAAAAAATGGCCCCGGAACCGATCACTCAATTAATATTAGGTGGGGCCAAGCCTAATATTAATCCCAATTGCGTGTTGGGTCCCTGGTGTTGTGACAGTGGGCTCTTATATTGCGCGGGAGATATGGCACTCGAAGTCCAGTCTCAAAAGGATAGGATTAAGAAATTAAAAAAAATCAATTTTTAGTTTTTCTTCTGAAAAAGTTATTAAATAGAAAATCTCTTTCTAACTTTAACGCCAATTCCAGCTGCAGCAAGAAGATCTTCTGTAACTACTCTGGACATCGGCATCTTCTCCTTTATAGAAGTTGCATGTCTTGCACATTTTCCGCTCACCCTCTTCCCGCAAGATTCACAGAATGATACCTCCACCTCATCACTTTGTTTTGAAATTTGGTTAATTATATCATAAGCTTCGTGGGCAATCAGTGAGTCTACTTCCATTTCTCCCAATCTCAATCCTCCTTCACGTGCTTTCCCGCTAACAGGTTGTCTGGATAGTTTACTAACAGGACCTTCATATCGAGAGAATATTTTGTCTTCTACTTGATGTTTCAAAACCATATAATAAACTATTCCCATAGTAATTGATTTTTCTATGGGCTCCCCTGTCATACCATTTGTTAAAAATTCTGTACCTAAATCTACCTTATCTAAAAAATCTTTTGAAGAGAAAGGAGAACCGTCAGAAAACAGGCCGTTTACCGCACATTTCTTCCCCTCCAAAGATTCTATAAGTTGACCAACAGTCATTCTACTAGGTATAGCATGAGGATTAATTATTATATCAGGTGATATACCATCTTGATTAAACGGCATATCTTCTTGATTCATCAATAAAGCTATTATGCTCTTTTGAGCATGTCTACTGGCTATTTTATCTCCTACTTCTGGTGTATGTTCTTTTATAAAAGTATAGACTCTATCTTGTTTATCTGGAGAATTTATGACATCAAGAGTTTTTGTACCCAGTTCTCTAGATTTGCCTTTTACCTTATTTTCTACAATTGTACACGTTTTACTACTAGATCCTTCTAAAATGTGAGGTATATTCTTCTCGTCTCTAAACTCTATATAAGGTTTCTGAACTCTTCTTTTAATATCTTTATATTGTATAGTTTGAAATAATCCTCTATCAACTGCTGCTTTATTAATAATTACAGAATCTTCTTGATTATAACCTTGGAATGTCATAATTGCAATTGTTACATTAGATCCTCTTAAAACACTTTCATTAATACTTCTGTTTACTTCTGTATCTACTAATGGTTTCTGACCATAAACTAATACTCTACTTTCTTCATCATACTTATTTGGGGGTGTAGAGTCTATCGCTTGTTTTATAATGTTACAGGCGAAAACACTTCTTGCAGCTTGATTATGTTCTATATAAGGAATTAATGAAGCCGTTATTCCTAATGAAGCTCCTATTGCATACTCATTGTATTCCTCTCCATGATATAACTGTTCTGCGGGATCAATAAAAAAGACTGATGAGCTACTCTTGTCTATCATTGGTCTTATTGGTCTTCCATAGTGTGTTCTAACATAGATAACATTGTCATTAATATAAACAGATATTTCTGGAAATCTGGTCTTAATTTCTTTTCTGTTTATTTCATGGAAACCAACAACAATTCCATCTACTATCACAGGAATTTCAGATGATTTACAGCTATAAATAAAACGTAAAATAGAAGATATATCTTGTGGTCCACTTACAAGACAAGTACAGGCAAAATATTTTATTAACCCTGCATTTTTACTGTCTGAAGTTTCACATACACAAATAAATCCTTTCTGTGTTGGATGTATATCTCTCATGACAAGATTTGGAGAATCTTCATTAGCAGGAAGAACTATTTTTCTTATAGAAGATAGTGCATCTGCTTTAGATCTTCTAGAAATTATAGATGCCATTTTATTATAAACTGTTCCACGTATGATCACATTTCCTTCTATTAACTGTTTTTTTAAGGATTTAATATATTTATCTGTGTTATCTTCTGTACATTTAACTATAGACTCATATAGCATTCTGTCAGAAGTTCTTATGAATTTATATAAATATGAATCTCTATCTGAAGGAGGAATAGTTTTATTTAAAACTTTTGTCATTCTCACAAATGCTACACTAAGAGTATTTTTAATTGTTTCATCTGTTTCAGAGTAAAATAGTTTTTCCCTTAGGACTACAATATATTCCTTCTTCATTTCAAATGGCTCTTGATCAAGAATACTTTTTATAAAATTTGATATTTCTATTGGAGCAAACTTATCAATAATATCTGTCACATCCCAGGCAGAAGGTATAGGTATCATTTCATGCTCATTATTTAAATCTTTCACAAGAGATTGAGTATTGATCCTTATGTTTTTATAAGACATAAAAAGTTTTAACTGATGATAAGTTCCCATTATATTAACAGTATATTCCACTCCTTCACCTACGATTTTTATGTAAGGTTCTGTTTTTATTTTAAGCTCTTGAGAAATAAAGTGACGTTCTTTATCCCCTAATATAAAAGTAGCATTCTCTGTTAATTTAGGAAAAAGGTCAATATATCTATTGTCTCCTCCCAAAATATTCATATATCTCTTATAGTTATCTACAATACCGGCAGATGTGCCATAGGTATCTAGGAATCTTGAGGCCATGTCAGCAAGATATATTCAAGAATTTAAAATTATTTACCAAGAGTAGAGCAAATTTCAACACTTTCCTCTTCAATTTTAAAAGAAGGCATCTTAAAAAGCAGATATTATTTTTAAAAATGAACAGCTCTTAACTAAAAATCAACACCTAGACTACAAATTATTTAACTTTAATAGAAAAAATCTGCCTGTAATGAATAAGGAATATACTACTTATAAATATTGTCAGGAGGAGGAACTATTTGTTTACGATTGGGAAGTGATAAGTGAAAATCCAATTTTTATTGTTGGACATTGTTTAGATAAACAAAATGTCTACAAAGCAATAAAAGTAGATTATTACCAAGCTTTTTCTTACCAAAACACTAGTCCCTTGCTCGGAGATAATCTTGAATCAAAAAATACTCAAACATTAAAATACAGAACATCTGCAGATATTTATACAAAAAAAACGTTTATTAAAAAATATTCAAGATGGAAAAGAGATTTAAAAGGGCATATGGCAGAAATAAATACATTATCAATGTTTACTGCTTCTTTGGGAATAGATTATACAGGATGGATGAATATTAACAGCAATAATTCGATTAAACTTATAGAAAGGAATATACACCCTTTACCTTTGGTGCTATCCTTTGATATTGAAGTATCGTCTAAAGGTTCCTCTATGGTAATGCCATATATTGCAAGCGACAGAATAGAAATGATAAGCTGCATTTTTCAAAGATATTGCTCCACAGAATACAAAACCTATATGATTTGTTTCAAACATCATAACTTAACTCTTGATAAAGTAAATACAATAGTATGTGATACTGAATTGGAAATAATAGATTGTTTCTTTCAACTTATAGAAACCGAAAATCCTGACATTATTATAGGTTTTAATATATATAGCTTTGATTTTAATTTTCTTATTTCAAAATTAAGATATTATCTTCATTATACTGTTCTCTGTAGTAGACCTATTTTAAAGCATTTTACTGTAGAGGAAACAAGTTGGGAAAGCTCTGCATATGGACACAATAGATACCCTAAAATTAAAATAGGAGGTCGTATTATTTTTGATCTTATTTTATACTTTAAAAGATTTAAATTGGAACAATATTCTCTAGAAGTTATATCTCAGAAATTTCTACATGAATCAAAAGATGAAATGTCATATCAAGAAATGTTCGAATGCTTTTCTAAAAACGAAAACTTAAATAAAGTAGCAAAATACTGTATCACAGACTCCTTGTTAGTTCTAAAGTTATTTAATAAATTTCATATATGGAATGAACTTTGCGAATTATCAAAAATTATGAGATGTAACATAGAAGATATTTACACGCGTGGGGAACAACTAAAGGTCACAAATCAAATAATCAAAGAATGTATAGATAGAAATATTGTTTTGACCTGTAAGAAAGGATCTCAGAATAATAGCAAAGATAGTTATAAAGGAGCTATGGTTATAGATCCAAAAGTAGGTATTCATAACGATTGTGTCATCTTAGACTTCCAATCTTTGTACCCTTCCATTGTTATAGCATTTAACATATGCCCTTCCACAGTTAAAAACAATTTTTGCAAATCACAAATAGGATTATTTCCTTCTTCCATTAAGAAACTCCTGGATGCTCGGAAAGTAGTTAAACAAAAAATAAAAACGGAAACTTTAAATGATATAGAAAAAATAGTATTGGACAAAAAGCAGAACGCATTAAAAATATGCGCTAACTCTATGTATGGAGTAATGGGAACAAGTCAGAATAAATACTTTAGCTCTATAACCTGTGCAGAATCAGTAACTGGTTTAGGAAGAGAAGTTCTTCAAAAAACTGTCGAGTTTATAAAAGACAATTTTCCTGAAATAGAAATTATTTATGGAGATACAGACTCTTGTATTCTTAAAATAAAAGAATCTTCTTCAGAACAAAAAATAGTAAAATTATCTCTTGATATATGCAATAAAATAACAGGATTACTACCCAAACCTATGGCTTTAGCTTTCGAAGAATACTATCCAAAAATAATTTTAATGAGCAAGAAGAGATATATAATGATGAAAAAAGATAGAAATTTGGTTTTTAAAGGTGTACTTATAGCTAGAAGAGGCTATTGTACTTATTGTAAGGAGATCTATAGAAATATTATTGATATGATATTTAGAGATGAAAATACAAACAGAATATTAAGATATGTAGATATGGCCCTACTTGACTTAATTAATGGATACGTACCTTTGGAAAAACTTACGATGACAAAATCTGTAAAGGAATTAAATCATTATAAAAGCAATGTCCCTCAAGCAATAATGCTGAAACGATTAATAGAACAAGGTAGAGAAATAAAAGCCGGAGAAAGACTAAAGTATATTTTCATAAAAGAATCAAGTATACCAAATAAGATGTCTTTCGAAGTAGGTCAAGGTTATAAAATGTATATGCCTGAGGAAGTCGAAAGAAATATGTTGGAAGTAGATTACGAATATTATATTTCCACACAAATTAAAAACCAGACAGATGAGCTAATAGAAATTATGGGTTATAAAAATTATATTGAAAAGTGGACTCCAGACATTCTCTAAATATATATATTTTTAAAAATACTATTGTTATCAAGGAAATTTACCAATAATACCATAATTATCATAAACTATTCCCTCTTGATCTAATAATACATCTCCCAGTATTCTGGCACACTTCCTATTTAAATATCCTGTGGTAGGAGTTATAACCCCCGTGCTAACGACCCCTCCTCTAGAAGACATCTGGTGAACAAAAAACTCCTCTTCTGTTAACCCTCTAACAAAAGAAGATTTACAATCTCCGATTTTTCTTCCATGCAAAAATTGGTCACCTAAACCTTTTGTCATCTGCTCGAAATTTTTCATACTACCTTTGGAACCAGAATCAATAATTTCCTGTAAACATGTATTTTCAAATTTACCATTTACAAGATCTTCTAAAGAAATTGTCAATCCTCTATTATCAAGTCTATTATAAAGACTTGAGTAATACTCTTTTGTTCTAGCGTTTTCCTTAGTATTAAAAATATATTCTGCAACTTTACTATCTTGTATACTCGATATGAAATCTGGAAAATTTATGATTCTACATTTCTCCAGATCTTGACTGTAAGGAAAAACAAAAATATTCATTTCGTCCCCATCAAAATCGGCATTGAAAGTCTTTGTTACGTTTGGATGAATCCCTATTGCTTTTATGTTATCATCTCTTATTTTAGATCGAAAAACTAGAAGGGAACCTTGACTCAGTGTAGGTTGCCGATTTAAAAAAACCAGATCATCATCTTGCAACCTTCTTAGAGCCTCTATACCAGGATAGCACTGCTCTGGTGTCAATTGTAACTCTGGTGTCAAGAAATATGGACCCCCCTTTGTTTCTATCTTACATTTTACAAATAAATTATTTGATATATACTTTGGAATTAGCACCTGATCCAAATCTATACTCGTGTCTCCCACAATAACACTTCTTGCAGAACCATTAATTCTCTTGCCAAAACATATTTTTCTAAAAATGCCATCCTTTCCTCCTAGCATTTTAATTATATTTGTTCTTCTACTAACATTAAACAATAAGTCCAAATGTCTTTTTATTCCACTTTTATTTTTTCTCTTGACACTGTCAATAAGTCTTGCATACATCTTTGTTATATCATTCTGCCATTCTATATCATCAGTTGTTCTAATACCCGGTGGAGGAATAAGTATATATTTCATCACAAGACATTTGTAGTCTTCTGGAAGAAGTTCTCTTGTCCTAACAGGATTTTTGAATATATCCACTTTTGGATTTCTAACTTCTTCTTTTATCTTTTTTATAAACAGAGGATTTATATAGTAGTCCTCTAGATCAAGAAGACCATAATGACCTACACAATTATTTAGCTCAACGCAAAATGGGCAAATATATTTACTAATACCACTTTCTATAGGCAACATATCCCATCCATTGTTTACAAGGTAAGTAGATATTTCTTTTTTTTCTTGATCTGTCAGTAAATAGAATTCCATCCAAGTATTTTTTAGAAATAGTCTCAAGTTCAAAACTGAGTTTCATTTCATTTTCTCTCAGAAAAAAATCACAATGGAGTTATCAGAAATCTTATATACAAGAAAAAAAGCAAAATTGGTTGAGACCAAGAAAAAAAGTAAAATCAGAAATCTAACGCTAGAAGATTGTAAAAATACTTTATATATTGTTCCTGACAATTTTGAATCTTGGGATATTGTTAATAAAGAATGTCATAGGTTTATTTTTAGAAACTGTGAACTAAAATATAATATATTGCAAAACAGCAAATCCATCCCTCCTTATAAAGCTATATCTGATTATAAACTTGATAAGACAAAGTTACCCACTGTATTATCCTATGATCCCGTAGTAAGAAGAATGAATATAAAACCCGGGGTCGTCGTGGAGATAGATGGCAGAATCTGTATTGTAAACTAAGATACAATACCTTCTGTTTTAAAAATAATATTCAGATATATCTCATAACTAGGATACAATATCTTCTTAAATTTAGATTATTTTTTGTTTTTTGTTCTATAAGATTAAGTTCATAATTACATTCATTTACTATATCCACCGCTTCCAAAAAAGCCTCTTTGTTAATATATTTCCCCTGTATCTCTGGCAGTCTATCTATTAGTTCCATCTCTTAGCTATCTTTTTTCTAAAAATTCCTTCACTTTTTCGCATTAAAGATTACTATATCTTATCCCAAGAAAAAATGAAAAATGAATTTTTTTTAAATTTCCAATCCTATCCTTTTGAGACTGGACTTCGAGTGCCATATCTCCCGCGCAATATAAGAGCCCACTGTCACAATACCAGGGACCCAACACGCAATTGGGATTATTATTAACCCTCGCCCCAGTTAATAATAGTGAGTGACCGGTTCCGGGGCTTTTCGCATTTTGAAAAGCAAATATTATTTTTAAAAAAATGGACTTTATAACTCCAAGAAATTAAATTCTAATAGATTAATCTACCTTTTGTTAAAATAGGAAGGAGGGGAGGCAAGAAATCATCGATAATCTGTCTGATCTCTCCCGGTCCTCAAAAATAATCTTGATAATGATTATGTACATATCTGTTTTTTTAAAAACAAGATAACGAAAGGAGAACTGGCAGAAGATCTATATAAAAATATTCAGTTAGTTTACTGTTTTAAGGTTGGACCAGATTTGACTTCTTTTGATGATTTATTCTTTCCAGAAGAACTGTCCACTCATGTTGATATATTTATATCGTGTTTTGCTTTAATTGTATCTACAACGTAGACTGCCTCTTGAAACCATTCAATTATCTCTAAATAATGCAAAGCAAAAGCTATGCCTGAACACATCACAGGAACAAAAACAATGGAACTACATACAAGATTTAATCCAACAACCACTCTCCCCGAAACCGGCTAACACGCTCTAAATAAGAAAAAAAGCTATATACCCCGATACCAAAAGATGACATACAAGAATAACGACGGAACCACACGCCAAGACCTCTCCTCTTTTTCAACCTGGCAGAAGATCCACGGATACAGGAAGATTGCAACTCACAGCGAGCACTCTCCCCGAAACCGGCTAACACGCTCTAAATAAGAAAAAAGCTATATACCCCGATACCAAAAGATGACATACAAGAATAACGACGGAACCACACGCCAAGACCTCTCCTCTTTTTCAACCTGGCAGAAGATCCACGGATACAAGCAGATTGCAACTCACAACGAGCACTCTCCCCGAAACCGGCTAACACGCTCTAAATAAGAAAAAAGCTATATACCCCGATACCAAAAGATGACATACAAGAATAACGACGGAACCACACGCCAAGACCTCTCCTCTTTTTCAACCTGGCAGAAGATCCACGGATACAAGCAGATTGTAACTCACAACAACCACTCTCCCCGAAACCGACTAACACGCTCTAAATAATGCAAAGCAAGAGCTATATACCCCGATACCAAAAGATGATATGCAAGAATAACGACGGAACCACACGCCAAGACCTCTCCTCTTTTTCAACCTGGCAGAAGATCCACGGATACAAGCAGATTGTAACTCACAACGAGCACGAATTTTTTTTTCCCACAACACACCTTCCACCAAATCCACCAAATCCACCAGAACAGAGTAAAAACATAGTAAAAATTATATACAAACAATTAAAATACAATAAAAAAGTAATAAAAATTATACCAACATTGGAACACGATAAGATACAAAAAAAATCACGGCAAAATCAGAAAACAACAAGCACGGAAAAAAAAACTTTTTCCCACTCAAAACGCACCCATTCAAATTTTTTCCCAAATAAGACAAGACAAAAGCTATGCCCAAACACATCACAGGAACAAAAACAATGATAGAACTACATGTCAGGATTTAATCCAACAACTACTCTCCCTGAAACCACTCAATTATCTCTAAATAATGCAAAGCGAGAGCTATGCCTGAACACATCGCAAGAATAGAAACAATGATGGAACTACATGTAATGGTAATTCGACAACCACGCTACTCGAAATTAATTGACCTAACCCCAAAAAGGACAAGTCGGGAGCTGTATTTAGACCATGAAAAGAAATAGGCAAGATGCTAACGACTCCAAGAACTCATGCCCTTTATGAAAAATGGATTAATATATTCGTGTTTATGGTTCGCGC
>Ga0207705_10000541_pt1 | contig 31810 bp, 22 predicted proteins | sample KBSC13metaG_FD_184314 | JGI IMG/M metagenome (GOLD analysis project Ga0207705, IMG submission 184314) | Corn rhizosphere microbial communities from Kellogg Biological Station, Michigan, USA - KBS C1-3 metaG (SPAdes) (version 2) | ecosystem: Host-associated > Plants > Roots > Rhizosphere > Soil ... | reverse complement strand
GACCAGGTCGATGGCCTTGTCCGGCAGAAAGCGGTCAGAGATGTAGCGATGCGAAAGCGTCGCCGCCGCGACAATCGCCGAGTCCTTGATGCGGACCTTGTGATGGGCCTCGTACTTCTCCTTCAGACCGCGCAGAATCGCAATCGTGTCCTCGACGTTCGGCTCGCCGACGTAGACCACCTGAAAACGCCGCTCCAGCGCCGCGTCCTTCTCGATGTGCTTGCGATACTCGTTCAGCGTGGTCGCGCCAATCGCCCGCAGGCCGCCGCGAGCCAGCGCCGGCTTGAGCATGTTGCTGGCATCCATGGAACCCTCGGCCGCTCCCGCTCCGACCAGCGTATGCAGCTCGTCGATGAACAGGATGATCTCGCCGTTCGACTCCTCAATCTCCTTGAGCACGGCCTTCAAGCGGTCCTCAAATTCGCCGCGGAACTTCGCCCCGGCGATCATCGCGCCCAGATCCAGTGCGCAGACGCGCTTGTTCTTCAAAATTTCGGGCACGTCGCCGAGAAAGATTCTCCGCGCCAGCCCCTCCACAATCGCCGTCTTGCCGACGCCCGGCTCGCCGATCAGGACCGGATTATTCTTGGTCCGCCGCGAGAGCACCTGCACGACGCGGCGAATCTCCTCGTCGCGCCCGATCACGGGATCGAGCTTGCCTCGCCGCGCCAAATCGGTCAGATCCTTGGCATACTTTTCGAGCGCCTGAAACTTGCCCTCGGGATTCTGGTCGGTCACGCGCTGCGATCCGCGCACCGCGCTCAGCGCCTTCAGAATCGCATCGTGCGTTCCGCCCAGCGCGGCCAGCGCGCCCTGCACGGCATCGCCCTTCTGCTGTGCGAGGGCCAGCAACAGATGCTCGGTCGAAACGTAATCGTCCTTGAAGTTCTCGGCTTCCTTGAAGCCCTGCTCCAGCACCTTCTGCAGAGCGGCGCTCATGCCCGGCTGCGCCCCACCCTGCACCTTGGGCAGCTTGGCAATCGCCGAGTTGACGCCCGAGAGTAACTGCTCCACCGGGACGCCCACCTTTTCGAGGACGGGAATGACCACGCCCTCGCGGTCTTCGAGCAGCGCCGCCATCAGATGCAGCGGCAATACCTCAGGATTGCCATTCTCCGCAGCATGGCCGCTCGCCGCCTGCACCGCCTCCTGCGACTTCACCGTCAACCGCTCCCATTTAATCGCCATCCACGACTCCTTCTGTTATTCCAGTTCTTACTGTCTTTGACATTCCAGCTTTTACTGTCTTTTGGCATTCCAGCTTTTACTGTCTTTTGGCATTCCAGCTCTTACCGTCTTTTCTTATCCCAACTTTTTACACCCCCTACCCCAAAAAGGGCGGAACCAACAATTGGTCCCGCCCTTCCGCCGCGCTCATCAGGTTCCATCAGGCGGCTGGCTTGTGCTCAGCTTTGGTCTCCATCGGCTTGCCGGCTTCCACCTGCTTCGGCCCGCCAACGGCGATCTTGATCTGCTTCGGCTTGGCTTCCGCTTTCTTCGCCAGCGAGATGGTCAGTACACCGGCGTCATAGCTGGCCGTGACCGCGTTCGCGTCGACGGTCTGCGGCAGGCCAAAGCTGCGGATAAAGCTGCCATAGCGCCGCTCGATACGATGGAAGTTCTCTTCCTTCTCGTCTACCTCGAGCTTGCGCTCACCCTTCACAGTCAGGGTCTGGTTGTCGATATGGATGTCCAGGTCCTCCTGCTTGATGCCCGGAACCTCCAGCTTGAGGACCAGCTTCTGCGCATCTTCGTAGACGTCGACGGCGGGGACAAAGCTCCCTGCGGTCAGCTCATCGGCGGCATCCGCGCGCCCGAAGTCGCTGAAGATCGAGTTCAACCGGTTCTGCAATACGGCCACGTCCTGTAGTGGCGAACGGAACGGCACAAATCGAGTCAAGGTTGTCATCATTCTTCTCCTGAGAGGTACTTGGCTGGGGTTGAGCACCAGCCTATACCTGATAGGACGCATCAGGGAAATAAAGGTTGCATATAATATGACAGCGAAGCACTCATATTAAGGAACCGGAAGAGGAACCGCTATCATGTCTTTCGATTCAAAGGCTTATCAGGAGACGCGCAGTATGAGGCACTTCAGATAGCTCGTCTCGGGCAAGGTCAGAATCGCTGGGTGGTCTGGCGCAGCCCCTTTTATTTCAAGCACTTGCACCAGCCTCCCCGCATCGGAAGCGGCTGCAGCCACCACCTCCGTAAACTCGGCCAGCGCGACGTGGTGCGAACAGGAACAGGTCACAAGCGTCCCTCCCGCCTGTAACATCTTCATAGCGCGTAGGTTAAGCTCCTTGTAGCCGCGCAGTGCGGATTCGGCAGCCCGCTTGGACTTTGCGAAGGCGGGCGGATCGAGGACGATGGTGTCGTACCTTTCGCCCGCCGCCTCATACTCTCGCAGCAGTTCGAAGGCATCTGCTTCCATCCAATCGACTTGCGCCCGAAGCTCGGGGTTGAGCGCGAGATTGCGGTCCGCCGTTTCGAGTGCCTTGCGGCTGGCGTCGACGCCGGTCACCTGCTCGCAGGATTGAGCCAGATGAAGCGCGAAGCCGCCCTGATAGGTGCAGATATCGAGCGCTCTCCCTTTGGCGTATCGAGCGGCAGTAGCATAGTTTAGCCGCTGGTCGAGAAAGGCTCCCGTCTTCTGCCCGGCACCGGAATCGTAATGGAAGCGCAGGTTGTTGATCGTGAATGTAGTAGTAAGGCGCGGGTTGGCAGCGTCGTCCTTGTCGTCTATATAGAGCGGCTCGGGCGATGGGGCGGCGAGTTGCTCCAGTTCGCGGACCTTGGGATCGGGCCGCTCGACGAGCGTCGCCGGGTGGAGACTCTCACCGATCACCCCGGCCAGAACTCTGCGGACGTCGTCCTGCGCCGTGCCCTGCGTCAGCAGTTGGAGGATGACGAGATCGTTGTAGCGGTCGGCAACGATTCCCGGCAGGGCGTCGGCCTCGGAGAAGATGAGGCGGCAGGCATTGTTCCCGGGCGACCGGGGAGCCAGCTCCTCCCGCAGTGCCAGCGCCGCCTGGACGCGCTCCTGAAGCTGGGCGAGGTAGGCCGGGCGCGAGAGCGCGGCCTCGGAAGAGACCATCCGCAGGGCGATCTGCGAGGCGTCGCTGTAGAGCGCCGTGCCCAGGGGGATGCCGCGGCTGTCGGTAACGGTGGTGAGCGCGCCGGGAGCGATCGCGGTCGATCCAGTGAGTGGGATGAGCGATTCGACGTCGGAGCGGTAGACCCAGAGATGGCCGGCGCGGAGGCGGTCGGAGGCGCGCCGGGTGATCGTCGCCGCCGGGCCATGCGGTTGGGCAGCAACGGTGAGGGGGGCGCGAGATTCGATGGGGTTCTTCGGCATCCTTCTATGGTCGCATGGTGGGGATGCGACACTTGAAGTGAACGGGGGAGGGTGCGTGCAGGATCTGGATGCAGTGGTGCTGGGCGCAGGCGCGGCGGGCATGATGTGCGCTATCGAGGCCGGACGGCGTGGTAGGCGGGTCGTGCTGCTCGATCACGCCGAGCAGGTGGGCAAGAAGATCCTGATCTCAGGCGGGGGACGGTGCAACTTCACCAACCTCCACTGTAGGGCCGAGAACTTTCTCTCGGAGAATCCCCACTTCGCCAAGTCGGCGCTGGCGCGGTTTACTCCGGCGGAGATCGTCGCGTTGGTGGAGAAGCACGGCATCCGCTATCACGAGAAGACGCTGGGGCAGCTCTTCTGCGACCGCTCGGCGCGGGACGTGGTAACGATGCTGGAGCGCGAGTGCGCCGAGGCCGGCGTGCGCGTGATGACCGGCGTGCGCGTGCTCTCGGTCAAGCGCGACGGGCAGGACGGGCAGTTTGTGGTGGTGACGTCGGCGGGCGAGCTTCGGGCAAAGGCCGTCGTCATCGCAACCGGGGGACTGTCGATCCCGAAGATGGGCGCGACGGGGTTCGGCTACAGCGTGGCCGAACAGTTCGGGCTGCGGGTGGTGGAGTGCCGCCCGGCGCTGGTTCCGCTGGTCTTTGGCGAAGACGACCGCGCGCGCTGGTGCGACCTGACCGGCCTCTCGGCGGAGGTCACGGTAGCGGCAGGCGCAAGGAAGCGGCGCGGAACCTTTCGCGAGAAGATGCTGGTGACGCATCGCGGGCTGAGCGGACCAGCGGTCCTGCAGGCGTCGTCTTACTGGCGTCCCGGCGAAGCGGTGGAGATCGATCTGGTTCCGGGCGTTGAGGCGCTGGCTCAGCTGCTCGAGCGGAACGCGCGCCGGGACGCGGGCGCTGCCGTATCCGCGGTGCGGGCGGCGTTGCCCGGGCGCATGCCCGAGCGCATGGCAGCACGCTGGGTCGCGCTGAACGAACCGGCGGACTGGACCAACGCTTCGCTGGCGGCGATGGAGCGGCGACTTCACGCCTGGCAGGTCGTTCCCGCGGGAACCGAGGGCTACGCCAAGGCCGAGGTAACAGCGGGCGGCGTGGATACGGCGGAGCTGGACGCGAAGACGATGGAGAGCCGGAAGGTTCCGGGACTCTACTTCATCGGCGAGGTCGTGGACGTAACCGGATGGCTGGGCGGATACAACTTCCAGTGGGCGTGGGCTTCGGGCGCCAGCGCGGGCCGAGCGATTTAGCCGTTACTTCACGATCAGGGTGAGATTGATGGTGCGCGTCAGCCCGGCGCTGGTGGCCGAGACGACGATGGGGTACGTTCCGGCAGGGGTCACCGTGACCTGAGCCGGCGGCCCGCCCGATGACCCGGACGGCGGAAGCTGGCGTCCGGCGCCGCATCCCGCAGGAAAGAGAAGACAGCACAGAATCGCAAGGCTGGCGAGTCGAGGCAGACGCCGGCGGCCAAGCGCCAGCAGACCGAGCGGGAGCAGGACCGCAAACCAGAACGCCGGGCGGTGCTGGCCGGGGGAGCTCTTCGCAGCGAGTGCCGCGCCCGGGACGCCGGTGAGCACGACCACCGAGACGGTCGCGGTGGCATCGAGCGAGATGCTGGTGGGCGTGATCTTGCAGGCCGCGTTCAGGGGCACTCCGGCGCAGGTGAGGGTGGCCGTGCCGTGCAGCGTGGGGGAGGGGGTAAACAACAGGGGAAAGACGGCGTTCTGGCCGCTGACGATGGTCACGGTCGTGTCGCCATCCGGGCTGAGGGCGAAGTCGATGCCGCTGCCGGTGAGCTTGAGCGTCTGCGGCGAGTTCGGAGCACTGTCGGTAACCGTGAGAGCCCCGGTACGCGCGCCTGCGGTAGTGGGAGCGAAGACGATCTGGAAGGTGCAGGCGTTGGCCGGAGCAAGCGTCGCTCCGCAGGTGTTGCTGCCGGCGAGCATGGCGAAGTCGCCGGTCAGCGCCGTGCCCTGCAACTGTAAGGGAAGCCCGCCGTTGTTGGTCAGCGTAACCGTCTGGGGCAGCGCGGTCTGCCCGACGCCGGTCGTGGGAAAGTCGAGCGTATAGATCGGCGAGAGCGAGACGCCGGGCGGCGCAACCCCGGTACCGCTGAGCGCGACGCTCTGCGAGCGGTATTCGTCGGAGACGGTGAGCAGCCCGGCGGCGTGACCGATGCTCTGCGGCTGGAACTGGACGTTGAGGGCGCAGGTCGAGTGCGGGTTGAGCGAGTTACCGCAAGCATTGGTGACGGTAAAGTCGCCGCTCGCGATCTGCGCGGCGATCAGGGTCAGCGCCGTATCGCCGGAGTTGGTGAGCGTGACCTGCTGCGAAGCGCTAGCGGTCGTGAGTTGCTCGGGCGCGAAGGCGAGCGAGAGCGGCGAGAGCGCGTCCGTCGCGGGCAGGACGCCGGTTCCACTGAGCGACGCGGTCTGCGTGCCGACGCTGTCGGTAATGGTAAACGTTCCGGTGTGCGCCCCCGGCGACGTGGGCATGAAGGTCACGGCGACGGTGCAGCCGGTGCTTGCTGCGAGCGTAGCGCCGCAGGTGTCGGCGGAGATCCTGAAGCCAGCCCCGGTGACGGTGGGCGTCTGCAGCGTCACCGTAGCGGCACTGGTATTCGAGATGGTGATGTTTCGGGCGGCGCTGGTCGCATTGATGGCGGCCGATGGAAAGGCAACGGCAACGGGATCGAGCACGACCGCCGCTGCCGGTGAGGCGGTGCCGGAGAGCGATGCCGTGGCCTGCCCGCCGGGCACGTTGCCGTAGACGGTAAGCAGACCGGTGCGGCCTCCCGTCGCAGAGGGCAGGAAGCGGACCCCGATGGAGCAGGTATGACTGCTCGCAATGGGAGCGGCGGTGCAGTCGTCCGCCTCGTTGAAATCGCCCGTGGCGTCGATCCGGCTGATGCTGAGCGGAGCCGCGCCAGTATTAGTCACCGTAACGGTCTGCGGGTCGCTGGCGGTCGAGACGGCCTGCGTGCCGAAGGTGAGCGTGGCGGGATTGAGAGAGATCGCGGCCTGAACGGAGCTGATCGCGGTGAGCAGCGGTATCTGCCAGATCCCGCGGCCATAGGTGGCGGCGCGAAGCTCGCCGGTGCGTCCATCGCCGGTCGGCAGGCCCGCCGCTACGGCGAGTTGAACGACGGGCGCGTTGGGCAGATTGCTGCCGTAGATGCTCCAGCAGTTCGCGCCGGAATCGGAGCAGGTGGCGACCTGCGTGGTGACGTAGACGCCGGTGTCGAGCGCGACGTAGACGGTATTGGCGTCGTTGGGATCGACGACGACGCTGTTGGCCGGAGCGTCGGGCAGGTTGCCGCTGATATTGGTCCAATGCGCGCCCGCATCGGTCGAGCGGTAGAGATGCGGCGCGTTGATTCCGTTGCCGGAGAAGCCCATCACCGTGGCGTACACCGTCTTTCCGGTGGCGTCGTGCGGATCGGCGACGACCGAAGAGATGTCGAAGCGGCCGGGATTGAAGATGCCGAGGTCGTTCCACGCCGTGGCGCTGCCCGCGGTGTCGGCGGCAGTGGTCGAGAAGAGATGGCCGCCCACGCTGCCGCCGCCGTCGAGCGTACCGGCCATGCCCGCGTAGAGAGTCTCGGAACCGGCGTTCTGCGCGGCGGTGGCGCTGCTGGCCGGGCCTCCGGCAGCGAGCGAGCGAATCATGGAGTTGGTACTGCCGCAGGCGGCGTTCTGCGGCCCGCCGAAGATTTTGCTGATGGCGTTCGACGACGACCACGACGCTCCTCCGGCGGCGGGCCCGCGCCAGACGCGGCACGTCCCGATGAGTATGTCGGAGGAGAGCGCCGGGTCGAGCAGCCACGGCGCATCGATCAGCGAGGAGTCGTTGGCAGTCTGTGCCGCGCCGATGGTGGGAGTTCCGGCGAAGTCCGCTGCGGCGCAGTTGACTCCGCTGGAGCATTGGCCGATGCTGACGCCCGCGCCGGTGGAGATGTACCAGCGCTGCGGATCGCCTGGGTCGATGGCAACCGTACCGCCTTCGCCGGTGGAGAGTTGCGTCCACGGCGTCGAGGTTGAAGAGGCGGCAGAGGTCGCGGCGGTACCGTTCGCACCCAGGCCGGCGAGCAGCGTCTCCGGATCGGTGGGGTGCTGCGCGAAGCTGGTGACCTCGGCCAGCGAGCCGAGGCCGCCGTTGAGGTTCTGGAAGTGAGCCGCATCATCGGCGGAGCATGGGGTGGACTGCTGATCGACTCCGTCCGTCGAGCGCCAGAGGCCGCCGTCGTTGCCGAGATAGAGCAGCGTTGAATTCGCAAGCGTGGCAATGGCGTGCTGCGCGGGCGCGACCATGGCGGGCGCGGCGCATCCGTTGATGGCGTTGGTGGTATTGCGCAGCAGGCAACCATCGGCGAGCGAGCAGCGGTACAGGTCGATGGTCCCGACGTAAAGCAGGGTGTCGGAGTCGGAGGGCACGGCTGCCAGCGCGAGATTGTAGTCAGCCTGGGGAATCACAGTGCTACCGCTGCCCAGTTCGAGCGGCGTGGACGTCAGACGGTTGGCAAAGGTGACGGAGCCATTCGCGCAGCTTGAGCCGGAGAAGCCGCAGACATCCTGCCAGAGACCCTGATCCTTGTTGCCCGAATCGACGGTGAGCGCGAAGGTGTCGCCCGTAGTCGGCTGCACGGCGAGCGCACCGCGAAAGATAGGGCAGGACAAGCTGCCCGCAGTATCGGGATTCGGAGGGCAGTCGGTGGTGGTAAGGCCGCTGCCGGGTTGATGCACGAGGCGCGTCCAGGTAGCACCGTCCGGCGACTCATAGTAGCCGTGGTAGCGGACGACGGCGTAGAAGCGCTGCCGAATGGGATTCCATACGACCGAGGTGACGGCGTTACCACCATGATCGAGGCCGGAGGTCTGCGGGTGTTGCACCGTCTGATTGCCGTCCATGATCGTCGCCATCTGCCAGGTGACGCCGGCGTCGGTGGAGTAGTAAAGCCCCATCACGCTGTTCGCGGTATCGGGCGCGTTGACAAGCGCGCCCTCGGTGGCCTGCGAGACCGCGGCGACTACCGTGTCCGGAGAGGTGCTGCTCCAGGCAAAGCCCGAGAAGCCGAGGCCAAGGAACGAGTGCGAGCCGGAAGAACCGTCATTTGATTGCCGGATGAGTGTCCAGGTGCTGCCCCTATCCGGGGAGCGCAGGATGCCGTTGCCGTAGAACGAATCGGTGGCGTCGTTGGGATCGCCCGTTCCGGCCAGCACAACACCGAGTTGCGCCCCGGGTTGCACGCTGACTGCGCCGATGCTGAGCGAGGGGATGATCGGGGTTCCGGCGTTGGCGCTGAAGACCGGCAGCGTGTCGGTCAGCGGCGCGAAGGTGACGCCTGTCGCCGGGCCTGCCGCGTTAACTGACTTCCAGACGCCGCCCCCGGTCGTGCCGAGATAGATGGTGTTGCCCGAGGTGTCGGCAGGATCAATCGCGATGGAGGTGACGCGGCCGGTGACCTTGCCGTAGGCGATGCTCGCCACCTGCGTGGGGCCGAGCGGCTGCCACGGAGCATTCAGATCGTTCAGGCCGGAGACCTGCCCTGCCTGCAAATAAACCTGCGGTTGAAGCGTCCGTTTCGCCAGCATTGCGACCTGTTGTTCGCGTGCCGCGTCCATCGCTCGCGCGGCTGCGAAGTTGCGCGGCAGAGTTCGTCCACCGAGAAAGCGCCGGGCGCGGAGAACGTGCGGAGAGACGACGCCTCCCGAAGCCTTCACAGGCAACCGCATGGGCTGCGCGCGCGCTCTCCACGCAGGCGGCGATGCGCAGACGAACAGAAGGAGCCAGGCCGCGCAGCCGCAGATCGCGCTGCGCCGGGAGATCGAACGAGGATGTGCGCTCAAGCCCATGACATTGCTTTGGAACGGCGAAGAGATCCATCTCCGATGCTCCGGGCTGCCTCCGGCCAAGTCAACGCAGGATTGGATAAAGAATCTCTAACAATTCCGCAATGGGATAAGAGTGGTCTCATGTGCTGCTCTGCTGGGTTCCACGCTCTCTGGATTTAGTGATCCTCGGAAACCTAACGCAGGCGGGCTGGAAGGGCAATGTCCTGATAGTTGTAGTTGCGGCTCTGCTCGATATACTTCTGCGAATTGAACTTCCTTCCCGTGGATGCGCGTGACATGTAACGAATTTTTCCGAACACAGGACGCTCGTTCCATGCACGATCGAATTTCCCCAGAATGGCCCACGCAACTCCGGCGTAGCCATTGGGATCGCGGCCATCGAGGAAATACTTGTCGTTGAGATAGATGGTGTATTTCATCGCGGTGGAGATGTCGGAAGTCCACTCAAGGATCTTCTTTGCCCAGTACATGCGCATGTGGTTGTGCATCCAGCCGTAGTGAAGCATTTGGAGTTGTGCGGCGTTCCAGAGGTCATCGTGAGTTTCGGCACGTTCGAGCTGGATGAGGGTGTAGAGGTGGTCGCGCTCATCGCGTGCGTGAGCGGCAATGGTTGTCTTTGCCCAGGGCTCGGAACAGTCGGGCGAGTCATAGTTGGGAGTGTAGCGAACAAAGTTGACAGCCAATTCGCGCCAGATAATGAGTTCATTGAAGTAACTATCGCGGGCAGTCGTCAGATGAGGATGCTGCTTTGCAGCAGCGTCGACAGCAAGCGCGATCGTAAGCGGGCCAATTTGGCCGAAGTGAAGATAAGGCGACAGGCAGGAAGTACCGTCTGCCTCGGGATGATTACGCTGGATCTCGTAGTTTTCGAGCATCTGCCCAGTGAAGATCTTGAGGCGTTTGAGAGCAGCTTGGGTTCCGCCGTGCCATGCAGCCACTGGAAGGACAGTGCGGTCGAGATTCTTCCATCCACGCGTAATGTCATCGTGGACAGAGTCCGCCCGAAGGTTTCGCGGTCTCTTCCAGGAGTGCTTTGCATGCGTGTTTTCGTAGGAATGCAGATAGTCGGGGCGGAGGCGATTTAGGCGAGGGCGTAGGGTATAGGCGCCGTACTGCGCCTTGTCAATCAGTTTTGAGGGAACAACGACGTCCGCATCCACCGTCCAAAAAGGGATATTGATGCTGCCAGCGAGCTGTTTGCGCCACTGCTCAGGTTCTCGCAAGGGGTTCTCATCCCCCACGAGAAGAGCGGCACCAACCTCGGCCAGGAACCGCTCATGAGATTCGACTGGCGCGCGACGCATGACAAAGGCAATATTGCGAGCAGCGAGATCAGCCTCGATATCCGGCAAGCCCTGATTGAGAAATGCGTAGTGCCGAAGATTCGCACCGGGGAAGTCGGAGATGGCGGCGAAATAAACGACCAGTGGCAGACGAAGCAGGTTCGCCAACTGCGCTGCAACGTCTACGGCATGATTATCTATTCCGCGTTGTGAGCGTTGCATCCAGTAAACGACGCATCTGCCTCCCGGATCAGGGATGCCGCCGCGCCTAACGGTGACACGAGAGTCGGCTGCCAGGGCACGAAGCTCTTCGACAAGCGCCGATGGCCGGAAGGTCATGAGATGAGTGTAGCGGCAACTGACTCAGGAAGTAGATGACAAAAAAGACGCGGTCCGAAGACCGCATCTTTTGTCTCTTCTTTCGGATGGAGCGTTCTTACCAGAGGCCCCAGGCGCGGCTGATGTAGTCGCTCAGGCTCATCGCCGTCAGCACAAAAAAGCTGAAGAAGCCTGCGCCGACGGTGAGCTTGATCAGCCGTGACTGATATTTGACGTGCATGAAGAACAGGAAGACGATGACAGCCTTGAAGCTGGCGATGGCCAGGGCCACGACGGGGTTGAAGATCCCGAGGTCGATATACGCCGCTACTACCGTGAGGCCGGTGAAGATCAGCAGCGTGATGAAGACAAAGATGTACGTGCGCGGCGGCACGACGTGATGTGCGGTGTGCTCCGGGTTGGTTACGTTGGATGCGTCGTGAAACTCAGTCATTCTAAATCTCCTGCCAGTCGAAGGAAGAGGCTGCGGACGAAGCTATCTGCCCGGATGTCGATTGATGAGATAGAGCAAGGGGAACAGGAACAGCCAGATAACGTCGACAAAGTGCCAATACAAGGCGAAATTTTCGATGGGCGCGACGTACCCCATTGTGAAATCTCCTCGATGCGCTCGTATAGTGAGCCAGACCAGAATGCCGAGGCCGATGATCATGTGGATCGCGTGGATACCGGTCATGAGGAAGTACAGGGAGAAGAAGATCTGCGTCTTCGTCGCCGCATCCGGAGAGAGCGGCGCTTCGTTGATGCCATAAGCATGAGGATTGACGAACTCGGCGGTGTCGAAGTGCGCGCCGGGAATATGGTGCTTCTCCCACTTCTCGTGGTACTCGACGGATTTGATCCCGATAAAGACGGTGCCGAAGACCATGGTGAGCAGAAGGAAGATCACCAGGAGGCCCTTTTTCCGGACCTCCGACGCCCAGACGGCAAGCGCCATGAAGAAGCCCGAGGTGATGAGGACGGCGGTGTTGGTGCCGCCCAGAGGAACGCTGAGCTGGTTCGAGGCAACGGCGAAGGCATCGTAGTACCAGTTGCGATAGATCAGGTACGAGAAGAACATGCCGCCGAAGAACATGATCTCGGTGAGCAGGAAGAGCCACATGCCGAAGGTCGCCGACTCGCGCTGCTGTTCCTCAGTGGCGAAGTGGTGAAGATGCTGCGGCAGGAACACATGCTCATGCTCCTCCGCATGATCCATCGTGTGCGTCTGGGAATGCGTCGCTTGAATCACGTTATCCAACGGTCACCACCTCTTGCTCCATCTTGTGGCCGAGCCACTCGTAGTCGCAGGCCTCACGATCGACGATCGGAGTTCTGATAAAGTTTTCGGTCGAGGGCGGCGATGGAATCTGCCAGTGAAGGCCAGTCGCCTGCCGGGAATTGTTGCCGGTGCGCTTGTCGCGCGAGAACAGGGATTTCAACACGCCACGGCCTGCATTCCCGAAGCCGCGCCGGGGCAGCCCGGCGGTCTTCCGGTCAGGTAGGGTCAGAAGCGTTGAAGTCGTTGCGCTCAATGTTTTATCACCGTTGGCGTTGTCGGTACGTTTCGCTTGGACTCGGCATTGACCATGGTCTGCTGCAGCCGGTCGTTGGTCTTCATTCCCTTGATGTATTCCACCAGGTCGATCAGGCCGTCTTCCGTGATCTGGCCCTGGTACGTCGGCATGATGGGCGCAAAGCCGGCCACAATCTCCGCGCTTGGGTTCAGAATGGCTTCGCGCAGGTAGGCATCATTGACCAGGGGCTCGGTTCCGTTCGTCAGCCTCACCCGCGTTCCGTAGACGCCTGCCAGGTTCGGCCCGCGGGCTCCCGCAACGCCGGTGTGGCAGGAGTTGCAGCCGAGGCTCGCGAAGAGTCGCTCTCCGTTCTGCGCCAGCGATTGGCCGCTGGTCGATTCCTGTAGCCACCTCTGGAAGTCCTCCGGATACATCGCGGTCACCTCGCCGATCATCTGAGCGTGATTCGTGCCGCAGTACTGCGTGCAGAAGATGTGATATTTGCCGGGAGTGGTGGCCTCGAACCAGACCGTCGAATAGCGGCCGGGGATGACCTCGCGCTTGATGCGGAAGTCGGGCACGGAGAAGCTGTGGAAGACGTCCTGCGAGATCATCGTCAACTGCACGGGCTGACCCACGGGGACGTGCAGCGCATTGATCTCGTGCTGGCCGCCCTGGTGCTCAGCCTTCCACATCCACTGCTTGCCGACCACATAGATGTTCATCGCGTTGGTCGGGGGATTGTAGATACGGAAGTAGAGCAGCGCGCCCCATACGAAGGTGATCAGGAACAGCGCCAGCGGAATGATGGTCCAGGTCGCCTCAAGCAGCGTCGAGCCTTCCACCTGCGTAGCCACCGGATGCCGCTCCTTGCGATAGCGAACAGCGAAGCCGAAGATGAGGGCGCCAACCAGAATGAGGCCGACGATCGTGACGAACAGCAGGAAAAAATAGAGCGCGTCCGCGTAGGGCGCGATGGTCGACGCCTCGCGCGGAAAGAGCGCGGAAGCGTTGAGCCACTTCACCAGAAATTGCCACAGAACTGGACTGATATGCATCGTTACCCTTTATCCATTCTCTTTCTTAGTCAGGTCGCTGGTGCGTGCCCGCCGTAGATCTTTGCGAAACATCAGGAACATAAAGCCGCCCAGTCCTGCCATGGTGACCATACCGCCGAGTTGCACCACGCGAGCGACGACGAGCGAGTGCTTGTTCCGCTGCGGATCGTAGTGGTAGCAGTACGTCAGGATATTGGCGACCGGCGAGCCGATCTTGTTGCCGGAACCCTCGACCAGGCCGAGGAGCAGATCATTGGGCGAGTACTCGACGCCAAGATAATACTGCGCGAGCCTGCCGTCGGTGGTCACGACCTGGATGGAGGCGGCGTGCGCGAACTGCGTCATCTTGCCGTCCGGGCCGGGGGAGGGGACATAGCCGAACCCGACTGCCTTCGTCACCGCGTCGATGGCGGGACTCTTGCCGGTCAGAAAGTGCCAGCCGTTGGCCGTCTCGGGCTTCCCATAGCGCTTCACATAGAGAGCCTTCTTCTTGGCCGCGTCCGCCGGCGTCTCGGTCGGATCGATACTGATGAAGATGATATTGAAGTCTTTGCCCGGGGTCAGGTTAACCATCATCAGCGAACTGGTGAGGCCGTTCATGGTCTCCGAACAGAGCATCGGGCAGTTGTAGTAGACCAGCGACAGGATGGCGGGCTTCTTGCCGAAGTAGTCGCCCAGGGTCACCGTCTTGCCCGTGTCGTCGACAAACTGCGCATCGAGCGGAAGCTGCTGGTTCAGATGCTGGGAGATGCCTACCTTATCGAGAACCCGCGGTAGCTCGTCGCCGACGCTATCGCCTGCCTGCTTGTCTCCGTAGCCGGAGACCTGCGCGAACAGAGGCACACTTAGCAGCAGTGCGCAGCCGAGAATCGCCGCCCGCCAACCGCTCCGTATTATTCGCCTGTTCGTCATCGTGTCTTCTCTGTTTCCCTGCTGTTTCTATGCTATGCCTTGCCTGCGTTCGTTACTTGACCGGCGCGGACTCGCCATGCGCTTCGCTGACCGCCTTGTTGTAGGTCATCTTTTCTTCGCGGGCCTTGATGGTATCCATCTCGTAACCGGTCCGCGCAAAGCCCGTGGTCAAAGGCGCCTGGACCACCGGCTTGTCGTCGCCCATCATCGGCGGCTCGGTGGCTGACGGCGCGGTCGCAACCGGCAGGCCGCGCTGGGCGACCAGTTCCATGGCGCGCGTGATCGGAATCCGGATGCTGCTGCCTTCGTTCGGAGACGTGCTGTAGTGGTCGAGCAGCAGATCCTCGCGGGCGTGCAGATCGGCCGTCGACTGCTCGCCGTCGTCGTTGTCCAGCCGCGGCGCGGGGAAGGCCGACGTCAACTGCTGCAACGCCTTCTGCTCCATCTCCGGACTGCTGGCCAGGTCCTGCCGCTTGCCGCCGTTCGCCGCCGCGCCCTCGAAGCTGGAGACCTGGTTCCACTTGTTCGTGGGCCCATCGGCCTTCTGGATCGACTTGTTGATGACGCCGCCCAGCACAAAGCAGAAGATCATGAAGACCAGGAGCGAGCCGCCCAGGCCCGCGAGGAAGACCACGACGCCGTTGACGTTCGCGTCCGTGACCTCGTAGCCGGGCGAGTCCGGGCTCTGGGCATGCGGGTCATGGTGCAGAGGTTGATTCAGATCGTGGTCGTTAGTGGGCATGTTCAGGCTCCAGCATCTCTTCCAGGTGCGGATCATTCAGGTTCATGATGGGACGCGCCTTCAATTCGGTCAGGTAATAGGCTCCCCAGACGGCCAGCACCGCGACCGGCACCGTGATATAGGCCAGGATTCCGATGTTGCCGCGGATGTGCAGATTCGCGGCGGCGTCGGCGAAGTTCGGCTCGATCAGCCAGAACATGTCGATGCAGCGGGCAAGGAGCATCCAGACGCAAAGCCAGACCATCTTGCGCTTGTTGCGCTTCAGGTCACGCGACAGCAGCAGGCAGAACGGAACGACCCAGTGGAAGACGAAGTCGAGGGTGCAGATCGTCCACCATCCGCCGTAGATGCGGTTGAGGTACCAGGGAATCTCGTCGGGGATATTGCCGGACCAGATGATGAGGAACTCGGCAAAGCACAGATAGATGTTCAACATGACGAAGGCGAGCATCAGCTTACCCAGGTCGTGCTGTTCCGTCATGCGCAGTAGCGTCTTCATCGGCTCGAACTTCGACAGCAGGATGACCGTCAGCACGCCCAGTGCAAGGACGGCGTAACCCTGGCCCACAAGAAATTGCAGCCCGTAGATCGACGAGTACCAGGTGACGTCGAGCGACTTGATCCAGTCGATCGATCCCACTGTAAGCAGAACAACATAGATGAAGATGCCGATGCCGCAGAGATTCTCGTACTTGGTCCGCCAGCGGTCGAAGCTCTGCTGGGTACCGTGCAGCGGGTCGGCGTCGCACTGGAGCGACCACTTGTTGAGGAAGTAGGTGAAGATCAAAAGGACGCCGAAGATGATGATCGTCTGGACGATGACGCTCGTGGGATTCAGCATGGCGTGCTTGTCGTTGATCGTCATGGCTTGCTCGAGCGTCACCAGGTGATTCTGGAGAGCCTCGGCCACCGCGCCCGGATTGGGATATGCCGCCCACTGGTAAAGATGCTTCATGAAGATAGCGATGGGCACGAACATCAGCGCCACCAGCCACATGGTGCGGCTCATGGCCTCGAGCGGACGCCTGAGCAGCAGCCCCCACTTGCCGCCGGTCACGTGTTGCAGCATCAGCACCACCAGGCCGCCGCCGGCAAAGCCGAAGCAGGTCATAAAGGCCATCAGGTAGGCGCGCAGCAGGTGATTGCGGCCTTCATGCGTAAAGGCAAAGAGCACGGAGACCAGCGTGGCCGCCACAGCGACGATCAGCAGGCGGGTCCGCCAGACGGAGACGATCTCCGGCGTGGCAAGCGATGCAGGAAGCGGACGCGGGCCGTAATGGGCGTGTGCGTCGTGTCCGTGTTGTTCTTGTCCATGTGCCATTCGTTTGCGACCTTCGATCCTCAGAGTTCTGTTTACTTGCTTGGCGAAGCCGGGTGTCCGGCTCTCGACGGAGTCGTGAGATAGGCGACCAGGTCATCCAGCTCCGCGGCCGATAGATTGGGGAAAGCAGGCATCGGCGGTGCCCCGTCGTGGATATTGTGCCTGACGTGAGCCTCCCCGATCCGGTTCACGATATTGATCAGCGAGGGGAACGTCGGCGGATGCCCGGTCAGTTGCGGCGTATGGCAGACCGCGCAGTTCTTCATATAGAGCTGCTGCCCCGCCTGTACCTGGGCGACCGTATACGTCTTCGCGGCAGGCATCAGCGCGGCGGCGCTGGACTGGGTCGTCTGCGCCGGTGCCGCCTGCGCCGGAGCGGCAGGCTCCGCGGTCGAACCGGGCTGCGCCAGTGGGATCGCCGCTGCCGGGATGATGATCGAGTCCGCCTGTCCCCATGGCGCCGCGAAGCTGTCCGGCAGACCTTCGCTCTCCGCGATAGCCTTGAGCGGCTTCACTTCAACGCCGCTCGGAACATCGGAGCGCTGCGCATTCTGGCTCAGTTGCAGAGCACGGATATATGCCGCGACCGCCCAGCGATCCTCCGGCGTCATCTGTTCCGCATAGTCCGGCATCGAGCCGTAGCCGTTAGTCATCACATCGAAGAAGTGCCCCAGCGTCGCCGTGCGAAGGCGATTCGTCTGGAAGTTAGCCGCCTGCGCATACCCGCGCTGCACAATCATGCCGTCGCCGTTGCCCACACGCGAGTGACATGGCGTGCAATAGATGTTGTAACGCTCCTCGCCGCGCTTGAGCACCTTCATCGTCGCCGGGAAGGGCAGGGCATCGCCCTCCTTGCCGTTGATGTAGCCGGTATAGAAATAGGTGTCGGCGTGAAGCTGGTTGCGGGCGACGGTGTTATGCACCTGCGGACGCACCGAGCGGCCGTCGGCATAGAAGTTCGTGCCCCGCTGCGGGAAGAACTTGGGCTCGTCGTGCATGTCCTGGCGGCACCCGAGCCCCGAGAGCAACAGGAGCGTCGTCGCGGCGGCCATGGCCAGGCGGGGATAACTTGTGATTCGCGTATTAATGATCCACCTCCACCACGGAGATCGCGGGGAACTGTTCGAGGAAGGTCCGGGTCTCGGTCAGCGAGAACTTCGGATCCACCGCTTCAAGGCATAGAAAGAATTTGTCCGTCGTCGCGCCGTTGCGGAAGTTCGGCGCGTTGAAGAGCGGATGGTAAAGCTGAGGCATGCCGTTCAGCATGATCATCCCGAAGGCGGCCGAGAGGCCCGAGAACAGAATCGTCCATTCATACGCGGGAATGATGAAGGCAGGCCAGGAGAACAGCGGCCGGCCCGCGATATTGAGCGGATAGGCCCAGACCGCGATCCATGTCTCCATCAGAAACGCCGTCGCCAGCCCGATCAACCCGCCAAGCAGGCAGACCAGCGGCACGCGCGTCTTGTGGAAGTGCAGCGCGACCGCAGCCTCTTCGACCGGGTACGGCGTGTAGCACTCCATCCGCCGGTAGCCGGCCCGGCGCGCCTGCTCCGTTGCATGCACCAATTCGCTCGGCGTATTGAACTCGGCAAGCAAACCGTAAATTCCTTCTCTGGGTGGCATTAGAGTGACTCCTCCACTACGGTCTCGGCATCGGCCCCGCCGCGCCGCACCTTGGTCTGCGGAAGCATCATCCGGATCTCAGACATCGGAATCATCGGCAGGAAGCGGACGAAGCCGAGGAAGAGGAAGGTGAACAGTCCCCATGTCCCGATGAAGATGATGTAGTCCCAGCGCGTGGCAACATACGTTCCCCAGCTGGAGGGGAGGTACTCGCGGTAGAGGCTGGTCACGACGATGACGAAGCGCTCGAACCACATGCCGATGTTCACCACGAACGACAGGATGAACAGGTAGGTCACATTCACCCGCAGCTTGCGCGACCACAGGGTCGTCAGCGGGATCGCGATGTTGGTCAGGATGAGGATCCAGTATGCCCAGCCCATCGGCCCGAACATGCGGTTCCACATCATGAAGAACTCCCAGTGGCTGGCCGAGTACCACGACATGAAGACTTCCATGGCGTAGCCGTAGGCGACGATGCCGCCCGTTCCCAGCATCACCTTCGCCATGTTGTCGAGGTGGCGCAGCGTGACCAGGTCTTCGAGGTGGTAGAACTTGCGGATCGGGATGGCCAGCGTGATGACCATGGCAAAGCCCGAATAGATGGCGCCCGCAACGAAGTAGGGCGGGAAGATCGTCGTATGCCAACCGGCGAGGGCCGCAACCGCGAAGTCGAAGCTGATGACCGTGTGAACCGAGAGCACCAGCGGCGTGGACAGACCGGCCAGCAGCAGCGAAGCCGACTCGTACCGGATCCAGTGCCGGGTCGAACCGCGCCAGCCCAAAGCCGCCAGGCCGTACATATACTTGGCGAACGGCATCTTGGCCCGGTCGCGCAGCGTGCCGAAGTCCGGAATCATGCCGACGTACCAGAAGACGACTGAGATGGTGGCGTAGGTCGAGACCGCGAAGACGTCCCAGGCCAGCGGCGAACGGAACTGCGGCCACACGTTCATCGTGTTGGGATAGGGGAACAGCCAGTACGCCAGCCAGGGGCGGCCCACGTGGATCAGCGGGAAGATGCCGGCGCAGCAGACCGCGAAGATGGTCATCGCTTCAGCGAAGCGGTTGATCGAGTTGCGCCAGGTCTGCTTGAACAACAACAGAATCGCCGAGATTAGCGTGCCGGCGTGGCCGATACCGATCCACCAGACGAAGTTAATGATGGCAAAGCCCCAGGCCCCGGGAATGGTGACACCCCAGATGCCGACGCCCTTCAGGAAGAGCCAGGTACAGCCGATCACAACGCCGGTCGCGATGCCGCCCGCAACCATCAGGCCGAAGAACCAGCCCAGCGGCGTGTTCGAGGTCAGAACGATGTCCGCGATCTTGTGCGTGACCGACTTGAAGTTGTGGCCCGGCGCGATGACCGCGTACTCGCCGGTACGCGGGTCGATCATCGGGTCAACGACCGGGTCCCGTGCTGGATCGTGGAGTGGTCCTTTGGTTGCCATACTTATGCAAGCTCCGGATTCGGGTTAATGACGCCAGCCGTGTAGGTTGTGCGTGGACGGTAGTTCAGGTCTGAAAGCACCTGGTAATCGCGCTCTTCAGCCTTGCGCTTCGCTACTTTGCTGGTCTTATCGTTGATATTGCCGAAGACGATCGCCTCGGTCGGGCATGCCTGCTGGCAGGCCGTTACAATCTCGCCGTCGCGCACCGGCCGGTTCTCGATGTCGGCCTGAATCTTGGCCGCCTCGATACGCTGCACGCAGTAGCTGCACTTCTCCATCACGCCGCGCGAGCGAACCGTGACATCCGGATTGCGCATGAACTTGAGGCTCTCGGTGTCGTAGTCCGAGTAGAGCAGGAAGTTGAACCGGCGCACCTTGTACGGGCAGTTATTCGAGCAGTACCGGGTGCCCACGCAGCGGTTGTAGACCATCGTGTTCAGGCCTTCCGGCGTGTGCACGGTTGCGCCCACCGGGCAGACCTGTTCGCAGCCCGCGTTCTCGCAGTGCTGGCAGGCCATGGGCTGGAAGTGCGCCTTGGGGGCATGCAGATCACCCTCGAAGTAAGTGTCGATGCGGATCCACTGCATATTGCGGCCGATCTTGACCTGCTCGCGGCCGACGACGGGGATGTTGTTCTCCGCGTAGCAACTGACGATGCACGCATTGCAGCCGATGCAGCTGTTCAGGTCGATCGCCATGCCCCAGGCGTTCTGCACCTTCTGCGTGGCCGGGTCTATCTTGTCGTACTTCCAGTTGTCGGGGAAGAAGGTCAGATCCTTGCCCGGATGCTCGAGGTGAGGAGAGTAGCCGGTCTTCGGGTTCTCGCCCTGCGGAGAGTAGCCGACCTTGCCGATCAGCGTTCCGCTGGCGCCGCCCTCGTGCGCAAACTCGGGATTCTTTTCGACCTCGGCGACCGTAGCATAGCGGATGATGGACCGCTCCATCGCCTCGTGACCGGCCAGCGAGAACGTCCCCTCCGTGTCGTATTTCTTGTGCTCGAGATCATGCTGGGCAAAGCTGCCGCGATGCTCGATGTTGTGGACCTTGGTCACGCAGAGGTCGTAGTCGCTGCCCACCTTCTTCGCCGTGGCGCCGCCTTGGAAGTACGGTGCGTCTGCGGTGCGAAGCTGGTAAGCGTCAAAGCCGACGCCCGCGCCCACGCGGCCCGCCTCGACCTTGCGGCCAAAGCCCAGGTGGATCGTGATCGCGCCATCGGGATGGCCGGGAACCATCAGCACCGGAGCCTTGACCTTGCGGCCGTTCAGATCCAGCTCGATCACGTCGGTCTCTTCGACCTTCAGATCAGCCATCGTGCCCATGCTCATCAGCGCGGCGTTATCCCAGCTCAGGTTGGTAACCTGCTTGGGCAGCTCCTGCAGCCAGCCGACGTTGGCGTAGCGCCCGTCGTAGAGAGAGGTATCGGGCCGGAAGGAGATCTCGTAGCCGGAACCGGAGGCCGGAGCGGAAGAGGCAAACGACGCCAGCGCATTGGCCGCCGGCGCGAGCGTCTTCGGTGCAAACGCCGTGTCCGCAATCCAGCCGTCGTGCAGCGCCTTGCGCCAGCCGGTCGCAAAGTCACCCTTGATGTAATTCCTCGCATTGGCCTGCACCACGTCGTAAGCCGACAACTGCGGGTTCGGGAGAATGGCCTGAAGTACATCGTGCGCCGACTTGCCGCCGTAGAGCGGGTCGATCATCGGCTGGATGATCGAGACGGTGCCGTCGTATGCCCGCGCATCCGTCCAGCTCTCAAGATAGTGCGCCTTATTGAGGTGCCAGGTCGCGATGGACCCGGTCTCATCGGGATGGTTGCCCAGGTGCACGGTGTTCGGCACCTTGTTGAACGCATCGAGGAAGTTGAGGTCCGCCGGAGCCGAGTAGACCGGATTGATGCCCAGAATCACCAGCCATTGCACCTTGCCGGCATTCATGTCCGCGACCAGCGACTTCAGATCGGCGACCTGCTCGGACGGCATGGGATTGACCGTCTCTGTATAGATAACCGTCTTGCCCACCGCGCCGAGCGAAGCATTGAGCGCGTACGCTGCCGCGTGGACCGCCGGCGAAGCCTGCTCGCCCGGAATGACGACGCACCTGCCATTGTTCTTGCGCAGGTCGCTGAGCAGTGCCGTGAAGAACTTTTGCTGATCGGCGTTCAGCCCCGCCGGAGCGGCGCTCTGCACCAGCCCCTGCGCGAAGGTGGCGACGTCGCTCGGCTTCAGCGCCAGCCGATGCTCGGCCTTGAAGCCCGTCACCGTCGGCATGGTCTCGACGACGTACAGCCGGTTCATCGTCTTGCCCGCCTCGTAGCGATGCCGCTCGGCGTAGGCCGCGGCCAGCGGCAGGAAGCCCGGATGGGCGATTCCGCCGAGGAAATCCGCATCGAGAGAGAGAATCACATCCGCGTCTTCGAGCTTGTACTGCGCGTCCACGTAGCTGCCGAAGGCTGCCTTCGACGCCGCGCGCGAAGAGTCGGAGTTCACCGGCTCCCACTGCACCAGCTTCGCCTGCGGATAGGCCTGCTGCACCTGGCTCCATTGACCGGCCAGGGTCGGAGACGTGATGGTCTCACTCAGAAAGTAAACGCCGTTGCCGTTGCCCGTGTTCTTGATCGCCGGCGCAAACGCCTGACGGAAGGCAGCCCACGAAGAGGCGTGTCCGCGATAGAGCACATGCTGTGAACGGTCCGGATCGTAAAGATCGAGCAGCGTCGCCTGCGTAAACGCGTCCGACTTGCCCTTCGAGACCGGGTGCTCCGGGTTTCCCTCAACCTTAATGGGGCGGAAGGCGTCGGACTTAATCAGGACAGGAATGGCGCCGGTAGGGAAGGGATGAGCCGTCGCGAAGTACATCGGCTTGCCGAGGACCAGGTCCTCCGGCTGCTTCACATAAGGGTAGATCGGCTCGTCGGGCTGCTTGGTGCAACCGGCGAGACCGGCCAGCGCCAGCGACGCGCCCATCACCTTCAGGAAGCCGCGGCGGCTGACGGCGTCTACCCATTCGGTCGACTGACGGGGAAACTCCTCCCGCATCAGCGCATGGAACTCGTCGGTCTCGGCCAGTTCGTCCAGGTTCTTCCAGAAACGCCGCCCGGTCTTGCCGTCCAGCTTGGCGCGGACTTCGGCGAGCGTCAGCTTCGCGGGCGCAATCGCGTTAACAACCACAGGCTTTGCTACAGGTTTTACGTTTCCAGGTGCCTTTGTCTCAGCCATCGTCTGCTCTGTTCCAATCCCAGTCGGGTTCATACCGGTCGTCTTCATCGGTGACACGTCTCGCAGCTCGAGAGCTGTTCCGGGTTGCGAATGTGATATTGGGCGGTCAGGTATTTGCCCAGATCCATCTGGCTGGTGAACTTCTGATAGCTCGCCGGCATGGAGAGTTGAAGCGGCAGCGGACTGCCCATGGTCTCGCCTTCGCCTTCGGTCGGATGCGGCTGCATATTCGCGCCGGGCTGCGGCCTTGCCAGCCCCACCGGATGCGTCGGCTCCATCTGCATCATCGCCAGTTGAGGATTCGCGCCGCCCGGATCAGTCGTCGTGCAGCTTACGTTCTGCGAGGTCGGCCCGTCCTGCCCCGTGCTGGTGCACCAGACCGGTTTCTCAGTCGTCGGACCGGACCACGCCATGTTGTAGATCTCGCTGGTGGGCCGCAGGTTCTTGGCCGGGTTGCGGTGACAGTTCAGACACCACTCCATCTGCAGCGTATTTTCCTGGTACATCAAAGGCATCTCGTCGACGCGGCCGTGACAACTGGCGCAGCCGATGCCCTTGTTCACATGGATCTCGTGATTGAAATAAACGTAGTCGGGAAGGTCATGAACGCGGATCCACTGGATCGACGCACCGGTCGCCCAGCTCTGTCGGACCGGCTCGAGCAGTTCCGCGTTGGTCCAGATCTGCGAGTGGCAGTTCATGCAGGTCTTGGTCGGAGGGATGCCCGCATAGCTCGACTTCTCCACCGAAGTATGACAATACTGGCACTGGAGCCCGAGGCCCTCGACGTGATGCTTGTGGCTGAACGGGATCGGCTGATCCGGCCGCTGACCCTGCCGCGTTACCCAGGGGGAGCGCTGCAACTCGTTCAGAGTAACGCCGAGCGCGATGACGATAATTCCCGTCAAGATCAGGCTCATGCGGGCCAGCGCGTTCGAACTGCGGTCAAAAACTTGCGCCATGAGTGCGTTCCTGCTTCCTTTGCTTTACCTGACTTCAGGTCGAGGAGGTGCCTGCGACTACTTAAACTGCTTTGTTGCTGCTCACTACTTTTGCCGGGGAACCTGCGAAGGCCTGCGGCTGGGGCATCCGCGGTGGCTGTACCCACAAAAAAATACTTTCTCTAAGAAATTCGAGTATATCAGTGGAAAAAGCATTACCGAAGCGGTCTCCCTGCCTCGCAAGTGTTTTTTTACGGGGAACATCCGATTATCGGACCCGCAGCAAACCGCCTGTTTTACAAGCCTGCACAACATCTCGTGCATCACTGTTCTGTCGGCTTATTGCACCACAACATCTACCCTGCCAAAAAGGTATCGCCCTTGTAAAGGGGCACTGAAATGGTCCGAATTAGAGATCGCACAAAGACTTTCTTCGCCGCCTGCGATACCGTCAACTCATGCCGCGTCCACGCAACAGCCCGCGTCCTCCTCGCTACGACTTCGCTCTCGCCTCGAAAGAACTCGCCGCCGCCGACCCTAAACTCGGCCGTCTTATCGAGCGCGCAGGCCCTTTCACGATGCGCGTATCCAGTACGCAGTCGCCCTTTGAAGCGCTGGTCGAGAGCATCGTCTATCAACAGCTCAACGGCAAAGCCGCCGCCACCATTCACCGCCGCCTGCTCGAAAGTTTCCACCCCCACTGCGGCCTGCAGCACTTCAGCGCCCAGCATCTGCTCGATTGCCCCAATGAGCAGCTTCGCGCCGCCGGCCTCTCGCACAACAAGAGCCTCGCCCTCCGCGACCTCGCCGCCAAGACGGTCGACGGCACCGTGCCCACGCTCGCCCGCATCCGCCGCATGTCCGACGAGGCCATCATCGAGCACCTCGTCCAGGTGCGCGGCATCGGGCGCTGGACGGTCGAGATGCTGCTCATCTTCCGCCTCGGCCGCCCCGACGTGCTGCCCGTCGACGACTACGGCGTGCGTAAGGGCTTCGCGCTCACCTTCCAGGGGCTCAAGCCGTCGGACAAGGTAACTCCGGCGCTGCTGCCCAAACCCGACGTCATGCGCCGCCGCGGCCAGCGCTGGAAGCCGTGGTCCTCGGTGGCAAGCTGGTACCTGTGGCGCGCCTGCGACCTCGCCGCAGGCAAACTCGCGCCGCTGGCGTGAATCCTATCCCTTATCGAGCCATCGAATAGCATTCCGTGGCTTTCGCGTCTCAATCTGTTTCGCCCGTCGTCCAATCCCCTATGGCCAAGTCCCGAACCTCGAAAACCGCCGCTTCCCAGATGCCCGTACCGGAGGGAGAGGAGACTCGTTTCGTCTGCATCCACGGCCACTTCTACCAGCCGCCGCGCGAGAACCCGTGGCTTGAGACCGTCGAGATCCAGGACTCCGCCGCGCCCTACCACGACTGGAACGACCGCATCACCGCCGAGTGCTACGCCCCCAACGGCGCCTCGCGCATCACCAACAAGCAGAACGAGATCATCCGCATCATGAACAACTATGCGCGGATGAGCTTCAACTTCGGCCCCACCCTGCTAAGCTGGCTGGAAGACAACGCGCCCCGCACCTATCGCATGATCCTCGACGCCGACGCGGCCAGCATGCTGCGCTACGGCGGTCACGGCTCTGCCCTTGCGCAGGTCTACAACCACATCATCATGCCGCTGGCCAACAGCCGCGACGCGCGCACCCAGATCCGCTGGGGCATCGCCGACTTCGAGACGCGCTTCGGCCGCAAGCCCGAGGGCATGTGGCTCGCCGAGACCGCCGTCAACCGCAGCGTGCTCGACCTGATGGCGCAGGAGGGCATCAAGTTCACCATCCTCGCGCCTCATCAGTGCGCCCACGTGCGCCCCAAGGCCGCTGCCGACGCGCCCGCGCCGAATCCCTGGCTGGGAACGCCCGACGCCACCGTCGACCCCCGCCACCCCTATACCGTCCCGCTCGACGAGGGACGCAGCATCGCCGTCTTCTTCTACGACGGCCCCAACTCCCGCGCCATCGCCTTCGAAGGCCTGCTCAACAGCGGCGAAGCCCTGGGCCACCGCCTGATCGACGGCTTCCATCCTGCCGGCTTCAGCGAGATCGAAAAAGCCCAGCTCTCCCACGTCGCCACCGATGGCGAGAGCTACGGCCACCATCACCGGCACGGCGAGATGGCTCTCTCCTACGGTATGCACTGGATCGAGGACGAAAAGCAGGCCCGCCTGACCAACTACGGCGAGTTCCTCGAAAAATTTCCTCCCCTCTGGGAGGCCGAGGTCGCGGAGAACACCTCGTGGAGCTGTCCGCATGGCGTCGAGCGCTGGCGCTCCAACTGCGGCTGCAACGGCGGCAAGCCCGGCTGGAACCAGCAGTGGCGCGCTCCGCTGCGGCAGGCACTCGATTACCTGCGCGACGCCATCGCTCCTCTCTCGGAGGAGTTCGCCCGGCCGCTCTTCAAAGATCTCTGGGACGCTCGCGACGCCTACATCCACCTCATCAACAATCGTTCCCGCTCTTCCACCGCCGCCTTCTTCGCCGCCCACGAAGCGCACACGCTCACGCCGTCCGAACGCATCCTTGCGCTCGAACTGCTCGAGCTCGAGCGCCACACCCAGCTCATGTACACCAGTTGCGGCTGGTTCTTCGACGAAATCTCCGGCATCGAGACCGTGCAGATCATCGCCTACGCGGGCCGTGTCCTCCAGCTCGCCGCCAAGCTCTTCGGAGAACCCGGTGTCGCTCTCGAAGCCAACTTTCTTGCCATCCTCGAAAAGGCCAAGAGCAACATCCCCGAGATGCAGAACGGCGCCGAAGTCTACCGCCGCTATGTCACCCACATGCGCATCGGACTCGAAGAGGTGGGAGCGCACTACGCTATCAGCTCCATCTTCCGCTCCTATCCGGAGAAGGGCCAGATCTTCTGCTTCGATGTCTACCGCGACAGCCACGAGATATTCAACTCCGGCCGCGGCCGCGTCGCCCTGGGCCGCGCCCGCATCCGCTCCCGCGTCACCGAAGAAAGCGAGAACATCTGCTTCGTCGTCCTCCATCTCGGCGACCAGAACCTCTCGGCCGCCATCAAGCCCTATAACCCGAATCAGACCGACGAACTCGCCGCCTTCACCACCTTCTCCTCGGAGATCGGCGACGCCATGCGCCACGCCAATCTTCCCCAGGTCATCCGCCTCATCGACCATTTCTTCGGCGGAACCTCCTACTCGCTCACCTCGCTGTTCGCCGACGAGCAGCACCGCATCCTCAACACCATCCTTAACCGCACCCTCTCCGAGATGGAGGACTCGCTGCGCAAGATCTACGAGGACCACGCCTCGCTGCTGCACTTCCTCACCGAGTCCGGCATCGCCGCGCCGCCCGCCCTGGCGCTGGCATCGAGCTTCGCCATCAACGCCAGCGTGCGCCGCGCCATGGAAGCCGATCCCTTCGACCCGGTCGAGATCGAGCGCCTCATCCACCGCGCCGAGACCGACCAGATCGAGCTCGACACCCATCTGCTCGGCTTTACGGCCGGTCAGCGCATGAAGCGCGCCATGATCCGGCTCGAAGCCGAAGCCGCCGCGGGCGATCCCTCTGCCCTCGGCGCCATCGACAACGCCGTCGCCATCGCCAACGCCCTGCATCGGATTCCCTTCGAGGTGAACTTCTGGCAGGCGCAGAACATCTGGAATGACCTGCTCCGCCGCAGCGACAAAAACTACTGGTCCGAAGAGTGGAAAGAAGGCTTCAAAAAACTGGGCGAGGCCATGAACATCTGCGTCGACCGTCTGGTCGTCGAAGAAGGCGTCAGCGCCTTTTAAAGCAGAATCCCCATTGGTGTAGAGTCTTATTCTCCTTTGCTTGTCATTCCGCAGCCCTTTTCGTTTGCCATTCCGAGGCTCTTTTGTTTGTCATTCCGCAGCGCAGCGGAGGAATCTGCGGTTAAACAGGCGGCGGCGGAAAAACTCCGGTTTTGTTAAGGGCACGGCTTCAGCCGTGCCATAAGCCTCTCTCCGCCACGCAGCTTTAGCCGCTGAGGTACGTGAGCAACACCAAAATCCAACGTCATCTCGACCGAAGGCCCGAAGGGCCGCAGCGGAGAGATCCCTGTATTTCGCAGTTGCAGTTGCAGTTGCACTTGTCGTTGCAGTTGTCGTTGTCGTTGCAGTTGCTCTTGCATCTAGGTACGCCAAGGCTTCAGCCTTGGCCCTCTATCGCCATCACAAAAACAAGGGGCTTCAGCCCCTGGGGTATACCTTTCCCCTTCCAGCCAGCCCCACTCTTCATTGAGCCTGCGACATAGAAAAAGGCCGCGCCGCCGCACTCGTCGCCCACGTCGTATTCGGCTTGGAGCCCATCACAAATCGCAGCTCCCCGCCGCGAAGAATCTCTTCGTGACGAAGAAAGCTGCGCCCGAGCGCCTTCCCATCGAGGCTCACGCTCTCGACATAAGGATGACTAGCGCTAAGGCCCTCCGCCACGACCGAGAACTTCTTCCCATTGGGCAGGTTGATGGTCGCATGATCGACAAACGGACGCCCCAGCACATACTCGTTCGATCCCGGCGCGACCGGGTAAAACCCAAGCCCGGTAAAGATCAGCCACGCCGACATCTGACCCAGATCGTCGTTGCCCACCAGCCCGTCGGGAGCGGGCTTGTACTGGCTCGACACAATCTGGCTCAACCGCTCCTGCGTCCTCCACGGCTGACCCGCGTAGCTGTAGAGATACGCCAGATGATGGCTCGGCTCGTTGCCGTGAACGTACTGCCCGATCAGCCCCGCCATGTCCTCCACATCGGCGTAATCCTTCGGATCGACCTTGGCGTCGAACATCGCATCGAGCTTCGCAACCAGCTTCCCATCGCCGCCCAGCAGACGGATCAGCCCCGCCTCATCTTGCGGCTGATACCACGAGTACTGCCACGCATTGCCCTCGGTAAACCCGCTGCCCGCACCCGCGCGCGCCGGATCGAAGGGCTCGCGAAAGCTCCCGTCGGCAAGCCGCGGCCGCGCAAATCCCACCTTCGCATCGAAGACGTTCTTCCAGTTGCCCGCCCGCTTCTCAAACTGCTCGGCAACATCGTTCCGCCCCAGCTTCCGCGCCATCCGCGCAATGGTCCAGTCGTCGAAGGCGTACTCCATCGTCTGCGAGACCGCCTCGCCGTGTGAGCCGGCAGCGCCGCCATCAACCGGCACATAACCCAGCTTCATGTACTCGCCCAGATGGCCATACGGAGCGTAAGTCGCCGTCGCCACCATTGCGTCCAGCGCCTTGTTCGCGTCGAATCCGCCGATGCCCTTCATGTACGCGTCGGCAATCTCGGGCACCGCATGGTAGCCGATCATGCACCACGTCTCGATCCCTTGAAACTGCCACACCGGCAACATCCCGAACGGACTCTCCTGCTGCGATGCCAGCATCGAGCGCACCAGATTCGAGGTCCGCGAGTCCGGCTCGATCAGCGTCATCAGCGGCTGTTCGGCGCGATAGGTATCCCACAGCGAGAGGCTCGACACAAATTGAAATCCCTCGGCCCGATGCACCTGGTTGTCCGGCCCGCGATAACGGCCGTCCACGTCCATCGCCAGGCTCGGAGCCAGCAGCGCATGGTAGAGCGCGGTGTAGAGATTCTGCCGCATGGCCGGCTCCGCATCGAAGCTCACCACCGCCAGAGCCTTCTCCCACGCCGCCTGCGCCCCAGCATGGACCGCATCGAAGTCGAAGCCCGGAACCTCCGTATCGAGGTTCGCAATCGCGTTGTCTTCGCTCACCGGAGAGATCGCCACCTTGACGACCAGCGGCGACCGCAGCGCGCCGAAGTCGAAGACCGCAATCAGCCCCCGCCCTTCAATAGCCTGCGTGTCCTCAGGCGAGTTGCCCGGCGTCTTGAAGCCCTTGTACTCCACCGGCAGCGGCTCGCGGTCGAGCAGCCGATGCCCGGTCACGGGCCGCGAGAAGCGCATCGCAAAGTAAAGCTGACGCCCCGGAGCCCAGCCCCGCGTCTCGCGCATCCCCGTCACCGTGCCGTCCTGTCGAATGCGCACCCGCGACCACAATACCTTACCCGGATAGTTATAGATCGACGAGCGCATGTCGAGCAGCAGGTGCGCCGGACGGCCTGCCGGAAACGTGTAGCGCTGCACACCCACGCGAGCGGTAGCCGTCAGTTCGGCGCGAACGTTGTAGTCAGCCAGCGTCACCGCATAGTATCCCGGCGCGGCCTTCTCCGTGGCATGGCTGAACCGCGACCGATAGCCCGACAGCGGCTTGTCCGCGTCTCCCGGCTCCAGCCGAACCTCACCCGCAATCGGCTGAATCAGAAAGTCGCCCAGGTCCGAGTGGCCCGCGCCCGAAAAATGCGTCTCCGAAAATCCGAGAATCGTCTTGTCCTCGTACCGATACCCGGCGGCCCACTTATAACTCTGCTTGAAGTTACGAATCTCGGTATCGGGACTGAGCTGCACCATGCCGAACGGCACGGTAGCCCCCGGAAAGGTATGCCCATCCGCACCCGTGCCGATCATCGGATTCACCGCGTCATAGGCGCTCGGCTGCGCGAAGGCAGGCATCGCAATCGTCAAAAGGGAGGACAGCAAAAGACAGGGCACACGCAGAGACGTTCGGCGAAGGGTAGCAGCATCCATGCCATCGATTGTCGCAGCACCCCGGCTGTGAAAGTCAGAAACCTGAGTCTGAAAGGACCGGATGCCATCCCCATCCCCATCATCCCCGCCACCCCAAACTCACGTCATCTCGACCGAAGCGTAGCGGAGTGGAGAGACCCCTGTATTTCGTTTCTCTTGTCGCCGGCCAGCCACATAAAACCCGCCAGGCAGTTTTCAGGCAGCTCCTACAGCCCCGCTCGCTCGGCATGGCTTCGAATCGCCCGGTCGATCTCGAGCGCCAGCGCCAGCGCCCGGCGGCCATCCTCGCCCGAGACCAGCGGCACGGTGCGCGTCCTCACCGCATTCAAAAAGGATTCGATCTCCAGCCGCAGCGGTTCGCCCGGCACCACCGGAATCTTCGCCAGCGAGAGTCCCGCCGAAGGATGCGACCCCGCCGCCTGCACCGCCTCGGCCATCGCCGCCAGCCGGGCCGGGTCCATCCCAGCGGCAGCGGTCACGTCGATCATCAGCAGGTCCTGCCGCGCAAAGTCGAGCGAAAGATACTGGTGCGGCTGAAAGAAGCGCAGCTTCCGCACCCGCTCCGTGCTCACGCGGCTGGCGGTAAAGTTGGCGACGCAGCCGTTCTCGAACTCCAGCCGCACGTTGGCGATATCGACCTTGTTCGAGAGCACAGGCAATCCCACCGCCCGCACCTCGCGCACCGGCGACTCCACCAGGCTGAGAACAATGTCGAGGTCGTGGATCATCAGGTCGAGCACCACGTCCACGTCGAGCGACCGCGCCGTAAAGATGCTGAGGCGGTGCGCCTCGAAAAACATCGGTCTATTCAGATGCCGCCGCGCCGCCGTCACCGCCGGATTGAAGCGCTCCAGATGGCCGGTCTGCACGACGCGGCCATGCCTGCGCGCCAGCTCCAGAATCCGGTCCGCATCGGCCAGGCTCGCAGCCAGCGGCTTCTCGATCAGCAGATCGACACCGGAGGCCAGCAATGGCTCGGCAGCAGTCGCATGATGCACCGTGGGAACGCAGACCGAAGCCGCATCGAGGCTGCCAACAGCGCTCAGGCAAGCCGCAACGCTATCGAAGCCCGGCACACCGAACTTTGCCGCTGCCTCCGCCGCAACAGCAGCATCCTGATCGACGACCGCAACAAGCTGCACGTCGTGACCGGCATTCTGTAGTTCGCGATAGACACGCAGATGATTGCGCCCGAACGCACCGGCCCCGACGACGGCGACACGCAGTGGACGTGCGCCCACTTATTTGCCGAGAGGCGCTTCGACGGCCTGGCGGCAACGCGCATAGAGATCGAGCAGATGCGTCACCTGATCGTCGGACTTCGCCGTCGCCGTGACACCAAAGCCGGTGGACCCGCCGCCCTTGCTGCCGACATTGGCCTGAGCGGCGACAAACTTGAGCAGATCGAGCGCGATGTCTTCCGTGCGGCGCGCCGTTGTGGTCGATTCCATGAAGTCGTTCCTCGTTTCTCTATTAGCCCGATCTTAATTGCCCATGCGGCAAGGCGCAAATGCAGGTCATCAAAGCTATCAATTCACTCTGCACAAACGTGATCTCGAATATCGGCAAAATGGAGA
>Ga0207705_10000540_pt1 | contig 31831 bp, 32 predicted proteins | sample KBSC13metaG_FD_184314 | JGI IMG/M metagenome (GOLD analysis project Ga0207705, IMG submission 184314) | Corn rhizosphere microbial communities from Kellogg Biological Station, Michigan, USA - KBS C1-3 metaG (SPAdes) (version 2) | ecosystem: Host-associated > Plants > Roots > Rhizosphere > Soil ... | reverse complement strand
TACGGAATCCGCATCGCCGGGCACAAGGGGATCGACCCGAAACGGCTGACCAACTGCGAGACTTGTCACCGATGAGCAGCGCGGACCCTCTCGAGCTGGCGCAGCAGCGCTTCCCCGCACTCGACTTGCGCCGGCGCGACGTGCTCAAGACGCTGGGCGCGACGCTGGCGCTGGCCGGGCTCGACGGTTGCGCGCGCGAGGCGGACGAAACGGCGATGCCGTTCGTCAACGATCCGGACGGAGGGCCGAGCGCGGAGAAGCATTATGCGACCGCGGTCGAGCTCGACGGGATCGGCCAGCCGGTGATCGGCATTTGCCGCGACGGACGCCCGGTGAAGCTGGAGGGCAATCCCAACCATCCGGCGAGCCAGGGCGCGACGGATGCGTTCACCCAGGCCGCGCTGCTCGGGCTGTACGATCCGGCGCGCTCGCAGACCCCCGCGCGGCAAGGCGCCCCTTCGACGTGGGGGGAAGCGGAAGCGGCCTTGTTCGACCTCGCCAACCAACTCGATGCGAGCCACGGCGGAGGCTTCCATCTGCTGACCGGCCCGGTGGGGTCGCCGACCCTGCTGCGGCAGATCGCCGCGTTGCGGACGCGTTGGCCGGGGATGCGCTGGCATGTTCACGCGCCGCTGGCCGGCGAGGTTCCGCCGATCCTCATGCCGCTCGATAAAGTCGAGGTCCTGGTCGCGCTGGACGCCGATCCGCTCGGCCCGGGGCCCTTGCAGACGCCCCACGGGCGCGGGTGGTCTGCGCGGCGGCGGGCGTATCAAAAGGGGCAGGGCAGCGCGCTGGTGTTCGTCGCGGAGCCGGCTCCGACGCTGACCGGCGCCGTCGCCAGCGAACGGTTGCCGGCTCGTTTCGGGCGGATTCCCGCGCTTCTCGCGGCGCTCGAGCAGCGGCTGTCGGGCTCGGGCGATGGCGGGCAGTTCGACGCGCGCGAGCAGGCGTGGCTCAACGCCACGGCGACCGGCCTCGTCCGGCACAAGGGCGCTGCGCTGGTGATGCTCGGGCCGCACCACCCGGCGGCCCTGCACGCGCGGGTAGCGGCGCTCAATGCCACGTTGGACGCGCCCGCGCCGATCTTTCAAACGCCGAGGAATGTGGATGCCGGGGACGCCCCGTCGCTCGTCGCCGCGATGCGGGCGGGGGAGGCGCGCTCGGTTCTCGTGCTGGACAGCAATCCCGCGTACTCCACGCCCCCGGAGTTGGGGTTTGCCCAAGCCTTCGCCAAGGTCCCGCTGCGCGTTCACGCGGGCCTTCATCCGGACGAGACGGCCGAACTGGCCCACTGGCACTTGCCGCTCGCCCATCTGCTCGAAAGCTGGAGCGATGCGCGCACCGCCGACGGTTCGACGAGCGTGGTTCAGCCGCTAGTCCGCCCGTTCTTCGACGTGCGCTCACGGCACGAGATGCTCGCGCTACTGGCCGGCGATCGCACGAGCGGCCGGCGGCTGGTGCAGCCGACGTGGAATGCGAACGACGCCGATCAGCGCTGGCAGAACGCTCTGCTGAGCGGCGTCATCGAGCCCTCTCCTCTTGCCGGAGGGGGAGGAGCGCCGTCGCGGGCAGAAGGAGCGGGGCCGGCCACGCCAGCCGTCGCTGGCGGGGCGACCCCCTCTCCCAACCCTCTCCCGCAAGGGGAGAGGGCAAATGTGGGCCTCGACCTCGTCATCCTGCCCGATCCGACGATTCACGATGGCCAATTCGCGCACAATCCGTGGTTGCAAGAGTTGCCCAAGCCGCTGACCAAGCTGACCTGGGACAACAGCATCCAGCTCGGCCCCCAGCTCGCCGCGCGGCTGGGTCTGGAGAACGAGCAACTGGCCGAGCTTTCGCTCGGTGGGAGCAAGGTCGTCGGCCCGGTGTGGATCGTCCCCGGCATCGCCGCGGAGACCGTGCTGGTCCATCTCGGCTATGGCCGCCGCGCGGGCGGCGAGGTCGGCAAGGGCGCCGGCTTCGACGCTTATCCGCTCCGCAGCCTCGCCGCGCCGTGGCAGCGCACCGGCGCCCGGCTCACCCGGCATGACGGGAGCCGCACCCTGGCGACGACCCAGCCGCACACGACGATGGCCGGGCACGACTTCGTCAGGCTGGTGGATCGAGCGGGCGAGGGGCTGCCGAAAGAGCCGCCGAAGCCGAGCATGTACCCGCCGCAGAAGAAGACCGACGGCCTCGCCTGGGCGATGGCGATCGACCTCGACGTGTGCATCGGCTGCAACGCTTGCGTCACCGCCTGCGATGCCGAGAACAACATCCCGATGGTTGGCCGCGACCAGGTCCACAAGGGCCGCGCGATGCACTGGCTGCGGGTCGATCATTATGCGGATGGCCCGCAGGACGATCCCCAACTGACCTTCCAGCCGGTGCCGTGCATGCATTGCGAGAACGCGCCGTGCGAGATGGGCTGCCCGGTCAATGCGACGGTGCACAGCCCCGACGGGCTCAACCTGCAGGTTTACAACCGCTGTATCGGCACGCGGACGTGCTCGGCTTTCTGTCCCTACAAGGTGCGTCACTTCAACTGGTACGATTATACGCGCGAAGCCCCCCCGGTGGTGCGCGCGGCGCGCAATCCGGAAGTCACCGTGCGCGATCGCGGGGTGATGGAGAAATGCACCTACTGCATCCAGCGGATCGAGCGTGAGAAGATCGACGCCGACGCCGAAGAGCGGCCGATGGGCGAGGTCAAGACCGCCTGCCAGCAAGTCTGCCCGACCAGCGCGATCGTGTTCGGCAATATCGCCGATGCAGAAAGCGAAGTGTCGCAGCGCAAGGCCGATCCGCGCGATTACAATCTGCTGGAAGACGCCAACACCCGCCCGCGCACGACTTACAGCGCGCGGATCAAGGGGGGCAGCGCATGAGCGAAAAGCCGCTCACCTCCCGCTATCAGCGGATCACCGGGGAGGTCGTGTCGATTCCGCCCGACTTCCCCGCGCCGCTGGCGTGGTGGATCATGTTCGGCGTTTCGATGCTGTTCGTCGGCCTGCTGATCGTCTCGATCGCGATGGTGTTTATCTACGGCGTCGGCATCTGGGGCAACAATATCCCGGTCGGCTGGGGCTTTCCGATCGCCAACTACATCTGGTGGATCGCCATCGGCCACGCCGGCACGCTGATTTCGGCGATGCTGCTGCTGATGAACGAGAACTGGCGCAACTCGCTCAACCGTTTCGCCGAGGCGATGACGCTGTTCGCGGTGACGTGCGGCGGGCTCTACCCGATCGTCCACCTGGGCCGCCCGTGGTATTTCTACTGGATGGTGCCGTACCCCAGCACGATGGGGGTCTGGCCGCAGTTCCGCAGCCCGCTGACGTGGGACTTCTTCGCGGTGCTGACCTACCTGCTCGTCTCGTTGTGCTTCTGGTACATCGGCATCGTTCCCGACCTCGCCGCCGCGCGCGACCGGGCGAAGAAGCGGCGCTGGCAGGTGTTCTTCGGCATTTTCGCGCTCGGCTGGCGCGGCAGCGGGCGGCACTGGCTGCGCTGGCGCCAGGCTTACTGGATCACCGCGGCGATCGCGGTGCCGCTGGTCGTCTCGGTGCACTCGGAGATCTCGATGCTGTTCGCCGCCGGGCCGATTCCGGGTTGGCAATCCACGGTGTTCCCGCCGTACTTCGTGATGGGAGCGGCGTTCTCCGGCTTCGCGGTGGTGACGATGCTGGCGGTCATGGTCCGCTCGCTGCTCAAGCTGAAGGACCTCGTCACCGAGCGCCACCTCGACATGCTGGGCCGCATGGTCCTGGCGACCGGGCTGATGACCGCATTCGGCTACGTGACCGAAGTGTGGACCGGCGCTTACGCCGGCAGTTACGAGCTGGACACAGTGCTGGACCGCTTCGCCGGCCCCTATGCGTGGAGCTTCTGGGGCGCGGTGTTCTTCAACTTCGTGCCGCTGCAGCTGCTGTGGTTCCGCAAGATCCGCGTCGCGCCGGTGCCGGCGTTCCTGATCGGCCTCGGTATCGCCGTCGGCATGTGGATGGAGCGCTACATGCTGCTGGTCAGCACGCTGTACCGCGACTGGCTGGAGAGCTCGGTGCACTTGTTCCACGCGACCTTTTGGGACTGGTCGCTGTACCTCGGCTTCATCGGCTTCTTCCTCGCCGCGTTCCTGCTGTTCGTCCGCTTCCTACCCGTGATCTCGCAGTTCGAGATCAAGGAAGCCATCGAGGAGAAGGCAAGTGGCGAAGCTTGAGCCGGCCTTCCTGGTGGCGGAATTCTCGGAGCCGGAGCCGATGCTCGAAGCGGCGAAGCGGCTGCGCGAGGAAGGCTGGCGGGTCGAGCTGCACACCCCGTTTCCGGTCAAGGGCATGAAGGAAGCGCTCGGCTTCCACGATCGCGTGGTCCCGCACGCGTTTCTTATCGGCGGCATCGCCGGGGCGCTATCGGGTTTCTTTATCCAGGCTTACGCCAACTGGGCCTTCCCGCTCGACGACGGCGGGCGGCCGCTGATCGCGATGCCGGCGTTCATGCTGATCATCTTCGAGCTGATGGTCCTCGGCTCGGTGCTGACCGGGCTGGCGACGATGTTCGTGCGCAACCGTCTGCCGCGCCTGCACCATCCGCTGTTCGACGCCCCGCGGTTCCACCTCGCCAGCGACGACCGCTTCTTCGTCTCGCTGCTGCTCGAAGGGCACAGCGAAAGCGAGGGGCGCGCGCAGCTCGGGCGGATGGGCGCGGTGTCGGTCAGCCGCGTCGGCGGGGAGCTGCCGGAATGAGGCTCGCCGCCGCCGTCCTCGGCCTCCTGGCGCTCGCCGGATGCCGCAACATGGTTCAGCAGCCGCGCTACGACGAGTACGAATCCAACAACCTTTACCCGAACCGGATGGCGATGCAGCATCCGCCCGACGGGACGATCGCCCAGGACGCGCCTCAAGAGCACGCCGCCGAGCAGCGCCCGCAGCTGACCAAAGCGCTGATCGAGCGCGGGCGCGAACGGTTCGGGATCTATTGCACCCCGTGCCACGCTTACGACGGCTCGGGGCAAGGCATGATCCCTTCGCGCGGCTTCCCGCACCCGCCGGACTTCCGCTCGGCGCGCCTCCGAGCCGTGCCGGCGAGCCACATCTACGACGTGATCACCAACGGCTACGGCGTGATGTACTCCTACGCCGATCGCGTGCCCCCGGCGGACCGCTGGGCGATCGCCGCCTACATCCGCGTGCTCCAGCAAGCGCAGCCGGAGACGAAGCCGTGACGGGGCGCAACGAGCGCTTGCTCGGCGCCGGTGGCGCGATAGCCTGCTTCGCGGCGCTGCTGATCGCGCTGATCGATCCGCGCGCGGCGCTCACCGGCTGGCTCGCCGCCGCGGCGTCGATCGCCGGTCTGCCGGCCGGGGCGCTGATCTTGCTGCTGATGACGGCGCTTATCGCCGGCCGCTGGCGCGAGGAACTGCGAGGGCCCGCGCGGCTGCTCGGGGCGCTGTGGCCGCTCGCCGCGCTGGCGTTCGTCCCGGTCCTCGTCGGCATGGCCGCGATCTACCCGTGGTTCGGCGCCGTCCCGCACTCGGCGTTTGCCGGCTTCTGGCTGAACCCGCTGTTCTTCGCCGCGCGAACGATCGCCTGGTTCGTGCTCGGCTGGTTCGTCGCGGCGCGCGCGGGCGGCGACGTCAGCGAAGGCTTCGCCGCCGGAATGCTGATCGTGCTGGTGCTCGGCGACAACTTCGTCGGAAGCGACTGGTTGATGACGCTCGACCCGAAGTTCGCGTCCTCGGGCTTCGGGCTGCAGGTGATTTCCTTCGACATGACCTTCGCGCTCGCGGCCATGATGCTGCTGCGCCTGGCGGCCGGGCGGGTGCGCTATGCCGGTGTTCTCGGCGGCCTGTTGCTGACCCTCCTGCTGCTGTGGGCCTATTTCCAGTTCATGCCCTTCCTGATTATCTGGTCGGGCAACCTGCCGGAGAACGTCGGCTGGTACGTCGTGCGCGAAAGCACGGCTTCCGTCGTCGCGATCGTCGCGGCGGCGGTGCTGGGCGGCGTGCCGCTGTTTGCCCTGCTCGCGCCGCAAGTGCGCGAAAGCAAGCGCTGGCTGGGGTGGTGCGCGGTGGCTGTCCTGATCGGCAAGGCGATCGAGTTCGCCTGGCTCACTTTGCCGGGCCGGGGCTGGCTGGTTCTCCCGGCCTGGCTGTTGTCGCTCGCCGGGCTCGGCTGCCTGGCGCTGTTCGTGGTCCTGCGCGCGGCGCGCCGTGTGGAGGCGCGGGCATGAGCGAGATGGTCCCCGGCCTGCACGTGAACACGCGCCCGCAGCGCAAGAAGGCGGAGCACGGCTGGGCCGACCCCGGAGACGCCGCGTTCGAGCCGCGCGACGCGCCGATGCGGTGGGTCGGCGTGGGCATCGCCAGCCTGATCGGCACCCTGGTGTTGAGCGTGGCGCTGGTGCTCGCTTTCGCCAGCGCGAACAGGCCGCGCGCCGCGCTTCATGCGGACAGCGCCCGGGCGCGCTTCCATACCCCGGCTCCGGTGCTGGAGGTCGCGCCGCCAACGGATCGCCTGGCGCTGGAGAAGGCGCACCCCGCGCCCGCCGGCCCGGCTCTGGCAGCGGCGGAAGACGCGGTCATCCAGCAAGGCTGGGGCGGCGCCGCTCCTCCGCCGAGCCATGCCGACGTGGCGATGCACCGGGCGGAGGCCGGGCAATGATTGCCCGGCTGCTCGCCTTGCTCGCCGTCGTCGCGCTGGCGACCGGGGCGGTCGATCCGAACGATCCCTTCAAGGCCGCGACCATCGTCGAAAAGCCCGGCGCGGCCATTCCGCTCGACACGCCGCTCGTCGACGCGGCAGGGCAGGGGACGACATTGCGTCGCATCGCCGGCGGCAGGCCCTTGCTGGTCACTCCGGTGCAGCACGAATGCCCGAACATCTGCGGCGTCACGCTGGCCGGGATCGCTTCGGCGATCGACAGACAGGGCAAGTACAAGGCCGGCCGCGATTTCGCGATCGTGGCGCTCGGCATCGATCCGCGCGAAGGGCCGGCCCAGGCGCGTGACGATCTCCACCGTCTGGCCGGTCAACGCCCGGACGCGAAGTGGCAGCCGGTCGCGCTCACCGGCAATGCCAGCGCGATCACGGACGCGCTCGGCTATCGCTATGCCTGGTCGGACCAACTGCGGCAATATGCCCACCTCAGCGCGACCGCGGTGCTCACGCCCGATGGCAAGCTGTCGAGCTGGCTCTACGGGCTTGCGCCGACGCCGACACAGCTCGACGCCGCGCTCGCCCAAGCCACCGCCGGGCGCAGCGGTTCGGTGATGCAACAGCTCCTCCTGCTGTGCTTCCATTACGACCCGCAGACCGGGCGCTACTCGCTCGAGATCGCCCAGGCGCTGCGCCTTGCCGGGATCGCCACGGTGCTCCTGATCGCGCTGGCCATCGTGCTGCTCTCCCGCAAGCGGAGGCGAGCAGTATGAACGCGTATGGGTGGCCCACGCAAGCCTCGCGCTATGCCCAGCACGTCGACTGGCTGATCGGCGGCTTCGGCCTGCTGGTCGTGGCCCTGGCCGCGCCGGTATTCATCCTCTCGGCGATCTATCTCGTCCGCTTCCGCCACGGCCGCAAGGTGGACCGCAGCGACGCGGAGAGAGGCAGCGTGTTGCTCGAGACGTCGTGGGCGCTGATCCCGTTCCTGCTGGTGATCGGCTTCTATGTCGTCTCCACGCGGATGTTTCTCGACCAGCAGAGCCCGCCCGACCACGCGCTGACGATAAATGTCGTCGCCAAGCAATGGATGTGGAAGTTCCAGCACGCGGGCGGCCAGGCGGAGATCAACGAGCTGCACGTGCCGGTTGGCCGGCCGATCCGCCTGGTCATGACCAGCCAGGACGTGATCCACAGCCTCTACCTGCCGGCGCTGCGCATCAAGCAGGACGTGCTGCCGGGGCGCTACACCCAGGAATGGTTCGACGCGGACAAGACCGGCACGTTCGCGATCCGTTGCGCCGAATATTGCGGCACCGATCACAGCGTGATGGGCGGGCAGGTCATCGTTCAGACCCCGGTCGATTTCGCCCGCTGGCAAGCGCAGGCGGGCGCGGACAAGAGCCTCGCGCAACGCGGGCACGAGCTGTTCGACCGGCTCGGTTGCGCCGGGTGCCACGGGGCCAACGCCCAGGGCCAGGAAGGCGCCGTGCGCGCGCCGCCCCTGGTCGGGCTTTACGGGCGGCCGGTGCCGCTGGCCGACGGATCGATCGTCACCGGCGACGATCAGTACATCCACGATTCGATCATGCTGCCCAACAAACAGATCGCCGCCGGCTACAAGCCGATCATGCCCCCGTTCGGCAATGTGCTGAACGAACAGCAGGTCGCGCAGCTGGAGGCCTTCATTCGCTCGCTCGGCGCGGGAGAGGACAAATGACCGAGGCGCTCTCCCACATGAACCCGCGGATGTCGCAGGAAGCCATTCCCAATACGATGGAGGAGCGGCGCTCGTACCTCGCCGAGGGCCACTCCCTCAAAAGCTGGCTCACCACCACCGACCACAAGCGCATCGCGATCCTGTACCTGCTGTCGATCACCTTCTTCTTCGCTTGCGGAGGCGTCGCGGCGGCGCTGATCCGCCTCGAGCTGCTGACGCCGGCGCCCGATCTGCTGACCAACGACGGCTACAACCGCGCGTTCTCGCTCCACGGGATCATCATGGTCTGGTTCTTCCTGATCCCGTCGATACCGACCGTATTCGGCAACTTCCTCCTGCCGCTGATGATCGGCGCGAAGGACCTGGCGTTCCCCCGCCTCAACCTGGCGAGCTGGTACATCTTCATGATCGGAGGCCTGGCGACGCTGGCCACGGTGGTGCTGGGCGGAGTGGACACCGGGTGGACGTTCTACACGCCGTTTTCCAGCACCTATTCGAACGGCGCGGTGTTCATGGCCATAACCGCGGTGTTCATCAGCGGGTTCAGCTCGATCCTGACGGGCATCAATTTCATCGTCACGGTGCACAAGCTGCGGTGCCCGGGGATGACCTGGGGCCGTCTGCCGCTGTTCGTCTGGGCGCATTACGCGACGGCGATCATCTTCGTGCTGGCGACCCCGGTGCTGACGGTCACGCTGGTGCTGGTCGCTCTGGAGCGCGTCGTCGGCATCGGCATCTTCGATCCCAAGCTGGGCGGCGACCCGCTGCTGTTCCAGCACTTGTTCTGGTTCTACAGCCACCCGGCGGTTTACATCATGGTCCTGCCGGCGATGGGCGTGGTCAGCGAGCTCATCACCAACGCCGCGCACAAGCAGATCTTCGGCTACTGGTTCGTCGCCGGCAGCGCGATCGCGATCGCGGTGATCGGCTTCATGGTGTGGGGCCACCACATGTTCGTTTCCGGCCAGTCGCCTTATGCCAGCGCGATCTTCTCGTTCCTGTCGATCGTCGTCGCGGTGCCGAGCGCGATCAAGGTCTACAACTGGACGGCCACGCTGCACAAAGGCGATATCGTGATCGATGGGCCGCTGCTCTACGCGCTCGGCTTCATCGGCCTGTTCACCGTCGGCGGGCTGACCGGGCTGATGCTGACGATGCTGCCGATCGACGTCCATGTGACCGACACCTACTTCGTCGTCGCGCACTTCCACTTCATCATGGTCGGCGGCAGCGTCAGCGCCTTCTTCGGGGCCCTCCACTTCTGGTGGCCGAAGATCACCGGGCGGCTCTACAACGACTTGTGGGCGCGCATTTCCGCGATGCTGATCTTTCTCGGGTTCGTGGCGACCTTCGGCCCGCAGTTCGTGCTCGGCTACGAGGGCATGCCGCGCCGCTATCACATCTATCCGGCGGTGTTCCAACCGCTCAACGTGATGAGCTCGGTCGGCGCCCTGGTGCTGGCGGTCGGTTACCTGTTCCCGGTACTCTATCTCCTGCGGTCGCTGCGCTACGGCAAGCCGGCGGGGCCGAACCCGTGGGGCGCGACCGGGCTCGAATGGACCACTCCGTCGCCGCCGCCGAAGGATAACTTCGAGACCGTGCCGGTGGTCGACAAGCAGGCCTATTGCTATCCGGTCGGCGGGCGCGACGAGCAGTCGCGGCCGCGCACGCAGAAGGCGAAGGCGGGGGAATGAACGAAGTCCGCCGCCTGCAGCCGCAATTCCCGACGCTGGCGCGCCAGCGGGATGCCGATCACTTCGGCATGCTGATCTTCCTGTCGACCGAAGTGCTGATCTTCGGCGGCATCTTCGCCGCGCTGTTCGTGCTCCGCGCGCAACATTCCGCCGAATATGCCCGGAGCTCCACACAGATGCATTACTGGCTCGGCGGCATCAACACCGCCGTGCTGCTGACCTCCAGCGCGGTGGTGGCGCTGATGGTCGAAGCGGTGAAGGCCGGCGCGGCGCGGCTGGCCAAATGGCTGATCCTGGGCGCGATCGCGCTCGGCCTCGCGTTCGTGGCCATCAAGTTCACCGAATACGCGCTAGAATATCGCGATGGCGTGGTCCCGCTGCTCTCGCCGGCCCATCTCCACGCCGGGCCGGACACGCTGTTCATGGATCTCTACTTCGTCGCCACCGGCCTTCATGCCTTGCACGTGTTTGGCGGCTTGACGCTGCTGGGCTCGCTGATCTGGCCGTTCGGCCGGGCGCGCCGCGACACCTCGGCGGTCTTCGCCGGCAACGCCGCGCTCTACTGGCACCTGGTCGATGTGATCTGGATATTCCTCTATCCGACGCTGTACCTCGCGCGATGAAGGCGGTGCGGACCATCCTTGTCGCCTGGGTGGCGCTGCTGGCGTTGCTGGCGTTGACGATCGCCGCCAGCTTCGCGCCGATCGGCCAGGTGTTGCCGTTCGTGTCCTACGGCATCGCGATCGCCAAGACCGCGATCGTTGTGTGGATTTTCATGGAGATGCGTGTTCGCGATGGCTTGCAACGCATCGCGCTGGCGACCGGATTCGCGTGGTTGGCTATCCTTTTGATCTTGGTTTTGGCCGATAATTTAACCCGCGGCTGGACGCCATAAGATTGCATCTGTAACTTGATGTCTTTGGTCGAGACAGAATTGAAATTAATGGGGCAAAGATCGCCATTCGCGGAATAGATTGTTGCAAATCCGCCCGGCGCGGCTATGAACCGACCCGACGGTAGATAGCTCTTGGGGGGGTTTTCTTTCCGAAACAAAGACATACTTGCGTCGCGAGACGCGAGGCTAGGCATACCGGGGCGGCCGGAACCCGCCCCGGTTCGACGGTCCCAAGGTTTTTTCCAGTCCCTTTTGGATAGCCCGAGGCCGAAGAGATGGAGCGGAAGGGGCCCCTTCCGCTCCATTTTCGTTGTCAGCCCAGCCACCGTTCCAGCAAGTCGCCGACGTTGTCGATGACCAGGTCGGGCCGCCGCTCCGGCGGTTGCGCCGCCCATTGCTCGCAGCTGGTGGTGCCGCTGGTGACCCCGACGCCAATTGCCCCGCCGCCGCGGGCCATTTCGATCTCGACTCGCGGATCGTCGCCGATCACCGCGATGTCCTCGACCGGCAGGCCCAGCTTCGCCGCCACGAACGTCATCGCCAGTTGCGACGGCTTGCCGGTAACGCGCGGCTCGGCGCCGGTGACGCGCTGGATCGCTCCGTTGATCGCGCACGAATAGCCAAACGCCGGCCCGTCCGTGGTGGCGAAGAACGGCACGTCGGAGGCGGTGTAGAAGGCGGCGCCGTCGAGCACCCGGCCCGCCGCGACGTGGATGTGCTCCATCGTGCATTCCGGGTGCCATGCGACATAAATCGCATCGGCCGTCTTCGCCCCTTCGTCCCCCGGCAACGTGCAGGTAATGCCATGACCCTGCAAGGCTTCGACCACCCCAGGAGTGCCGAGGACCAGCACGTTGCGGTAGCCGTGCTCGGCGAAGACCTGTCCCGCGACAGAGTTCGGGGTGAACAGATGGCCATCGACGATGGGCAGCCCGACCTCGCGCAGCCTGGGCCCTTGCTTGACGGCCGGATAGGCGCTCCCGTTAGTCATCGCCAGATACGGCACCCCGCGTCGCTCCAGTTCGGTGAGCACTTCGACCGCGCCGGGGATCACCTGATAGCTGCCGAGCTTGCGGTTCGACAGGATCAGCGTCCCGTCGAGGTCGAACATGAAGCCCTTGGGCTGGCGGCCCAAACTCACGCGGTAAGCTCCAGACTGAAGTCTTCCTTTTCGATCTCCAGTTGATCCACATCGGACCTTTGCAGCAAGTCGCGCAGCAGGTTCATCAGGGCCACGGTCGAGGGATCGTATTCCTGAGGCGCCGGCCCTTTGGCCTTCATCGCGTCGACCATCTCAGCCGGCATCGTGGCGCGGAGAAGGAATTCCTCATCCGAGAGATTGGCGCCGATACGGCGGCGTAAATCCGACAGCTCGGCCATGCCCGGTTCGGCTTGCAGCTCCCTGGTGCGCGGGTTGGCCATGATCTTGTCCATGACTTCGGGCTCGATCGGCACGTTGGGGCGGCCGAACTTGCCGAGTGCGTAACGGATGATTTCGTCGGGGATGACCGCGTAGCGACCCTTGCCGGTGACGTTGAGCATCGCCTGGGTCTGCAGCATCTGCGCGAACGGGGTCATCACGATCGGCCAACCGAGTTCCTCGCGCACACGGCCCATCTCCTCGATCACCGCTTGTTCGAGGTGCGGCACTCCGTGATCGGCAAGATGGCGGCGCATGGTCCCGACCATGCCGCCGGGCAACTGGTGCTTGAGGTAGGCGGCGTCGAAGTGCATCGGCTTGCCCATCGGCAGGCCCTCCGCTTCCGCCAGGGCGGTGAAGTATTCGGCGACCTCGCGCGCAGCGTCCTCGTCGATATCGACGCTGTGCCCCATCGCCTTCAGATTGGCGATCATGCGCGTGATCGGCGGGTTGCTGGTGCCGTCCGCCGCGCCGCCACTGGCGCACTGCACGGCGACGACGCCGAGGTCGGCGGCTTCGAGGCAGGCGGGCTCGGCGAGGCCGATGGTGCAGTGGTTGTGCAGTTCGAGCGGCTTGGCGCCGATTTCCTTCAGGATCGTCGGGATCAGCGTGCGCGCCCGCTGCGGCGTCAGCAGCCCGCCGGGATCCTTGATGTAGAGCGAGTCTATGTCCGGGCTTGCAGCCAGGGTCCGCGCGGCGGCGGCGTAATGCGCGTCGTCGTGGATCGGGCTGATCGAATAGACCAGCGCGCCGATCACCTGCTCGCCGCCCGCGCGCTTGACCAGCTTGGCGACCTCCACGTTCGATGCCGCATCGTTGGTCGGATCGGCAAGAGCGAAGCGGCGCATGCCGTTGATCGCCAGCGTGCGGAAGGCGAGCTCCATGAATTCCGGGCTCGCGGTTTCCCAGGCTATGAAACGGAATCCGGTCGAGAGAAATTGCAGCGGCGTGTCCTTGCAGATCGCCGCCATGGCCCGGATGCGCTGCCACGGATCCTGCTGCTTGTAGCGCACCGCGACGCCCATGTGCGTGCTGGTGGTGAAGTCGATCGCGCGATAGCCGGCGCGTTCCATCACCGGGGCGATGGTCAGCGTCCTGGCCGTATCGATGCCCAGCGCGCCCCAGAGGCACTGGTTGCCGTCGCGAAGCGAGGTTTCGACGATTTGCAAAGTGGCCATCAGCCTTTCACTTTCACCCTGATCAATGCCTCGCCTTCCTCCACCGCGGCGCCGCTTTGCGCGAGGATAGCGACCACGGTGCCAGAAACCCCGGCGCGGATCGGGTTCATCAGCTTCATCACCTCGATGATGCCGATGACCGTTTCCTCGGTGACAGCGTCGCCGGGCTTCACGAACGCCGGATCGCCGGGGCGGGGTGCCTCGTAGAAGTTGCCGAGCAGAGGGGCGGGAACGTCGACCTCTCCGGCCCGCGCCGCGCCGGCTTCGTTGCCGAGAGGCATGGCTTCGGCCGACGCTGCCGGGGCCGGCGCGGTGGCAAGTTCTTCCTCATCCTCGTAACGCGGCGCCCAGTTGCCGCCCGAACGGCGGATGCGCAGCTTGAGCCCGCCTGTCTCCAGCTTGAGATCGGTGAAGTGGCTCTCGTCGAGCAGGCGGGCGATTTCGGCGATGTCCGCAGCGGTCAGGCTCACCGCTTGCCCCCGCCGAAAATGCTCATCACATGCTTGAGCGGGTTGTCCTCCGGCGGTTTGACGGGCGCGAGGGCGTCCCTGGTCGCCCAGACCGTTTCGGGGCGGCTCTGTAGCAGGCGCAGCTCGCCGGCCTTGTCGAACGCCCATTCGATGTCCTGCGGCTTGCCATAATGGCGCTCGATCTTGCGGCCGATGTCGCGCAGCTTCTGAAGCTCGTCGTCGGACAGGCACGGCTGCGTGCGCTCGTCGCCTTCGAGCTCGACTTCCTTGATCCCGCCGCCTTCAGCCATGACTTGCTTCGCGTGCTTGTCGGAGATGTCGCGCACAGAGATCTCACCGGTGATCTTGCCGAGCACCCAGCGGTCGGGCGTCACTTCGCCCGAGACCACCGCGCTGCCCAGCCCCGGCGCGCCTTCGATGGTGATGACCGATTTGTCGCCGGTAGTCGGGGAGCGGGTGAACATCACCCCCGCGCAGCGCGCGTCGACCATCGTTTGGATAACCACCGCCATCGCCACGCCTTCTTCGGGCAAGCCCTGCTTGCGGCGGTAGGTCATGCTCTCGATCGAGTAGAGACTGCCCCAACATTCGCGCACTCTGGCCACCATGTCGGGGCCGCTGAGGACCCACAGGAAAGTATCCTGCAAGCCGGCGAAGCTGGCGTCCTCGGCGTCCTCGGTGGTGGCGCTGGAGCGGACGGCGACGGCATTCGCGCCGAGCTCGCCGTGCGCCGCGAGGATCGCCTGGTCGACCTCGGCCGGCATCGGCTCCCCGATCACCCGGCGGCGCAGCTCTTCGGAGAGCTTCGTCGCAGCCCCGAGATCGTTCGGATCGAGCGCCTCGACCCGCTCGCGAATGGCTCCCCGCGCTTCCAACGCCTCGAGAAACGTCTCGAACGCGCTGGTCGTCACCACGAACCCCGGCGGCACGGGAATGCCTGCGCGCGTCAGCTCACCCAGCGAACCGCCCTTGCCGCCGACCGTCGGCCGGTCGGCGATGCCGACGTCCTTGAACCAGGCAACGGCGGCGGTCACCAGATTCTCCCCCTCTGGGGGCGGTGGCAGCGCGGAGCGCTGACGGAGGGGGAGCGGTCGGGCGCGGCACTGGCTCTCTCCACCACGCGGTTCGCGCGCGGTCTCCCTCCCCCCAAGGGGGAGGATCGGGTTGGCGTTGGCATCATCACGCGTCCTCGAGAACCGGTTCATCCTGCAGGATGGTCACCACGCCGCGCCCGCCATCGACCCGTATCCGCGCGCCGTCCTTGATCTTGGTCGTGGCGCTGCCGGTGCCGACAACTGCGGGCAGGCCGTATTCGCGGGCGACGATCGCCATGTGGCTCATCGATCCGCCAATGTCGCTGACGGCGGCGGCGATCTTCTGGAAGATCGGGCTCCAGGTCGGGTTCGTCACCTGGCACACGAGAATGTCGCCCTGCCGGATGCGGCCGATCTCGGCGACGGACTTGACCACCCGGGCGGTACCCTCGACCACGCCGTTGCACGCGGCGAAGCCCTTGAGCTCGTTGGGATTGCCCTCGCTGCCCTCATTGAGCCAGGAGTCCAGGTTCTCGCGGGTGATGCCCCACAACATGACGATCGCCGGATCGTCGATCACATCGGGCACCGCGCCGAGCGCGGGGGAGGTCGGGTGCTTGCCCCATTCCTCGATCGCCGCCTTGCGTTGCCGGACGATGGCCGGCCAGTGCGCGGGGCCGCGCGGCGGCGCGCCGATGCCCCAGCTGAGCATCAGGTCGATGATCGCGCTTTCCAGCTCGTACTGGTTGAGATGGAAAACATCGTCCTCCTTGCCCTCGGGGCCGAAGAACTCGTTTTCCGCCAGGAGCGCGCCGAACTCCCTGATCTTGTTGAAGAACAGGTTGGTGTACCAGTGCTCGCAGTAGAACTTGTGCCCCTCGACATAGGGGAACACGCGGTGAGCGAGGCCGATCAGCTGGTCGTAAGTCGCCCGGTCCTCGTCGGTGTCGAGCAGCTCGCGGTAGTCGGCCACCAGTTGCTCGCGCTCGGCGATCAGTTGCGCGGTCGGCCGTTCGATATTGGCCCCGGCCTTGATCTTCTCGATGTAACCGGGAAGTGCGGCGAACGGCAGGCTGAGGTCGTCGTTCCAGCTGCGGTGATAATGGTAGAATCCGTCTCCGCTGGAGACGTTAAACCACGGATTTCGGCTGTTTTCTAGCTCACCGAGCCATTCCTTGCCGCTGTTGCCGACCTTGTCGAGGTCGGCCAGCACCGCGTCGATGTCCATGTTGTCTGTGAAATGCTGGTCGACGCCCAGTTCCACCGCGCGGCGGGCGAGGCGCTTCACTTCCTCGTCGGGACGGAAAATCTCCGCTTCCATGCCGGCGACCATACGGCTGATCGCCTGGTCGCTGATCTCGGGGAAGGCCTTCTTGCAGAAATCGAAGAAGGTCATGTACGCGCCGTAGCCGAGCAGCAGGAACTCGAAGTGGTGGTGCCACATCCGGTGGTAGCCCTCGATCTGCTTCTGGTAAATATCGAGCAGCGCGTGGTTGCTGGCGACGCCCTTGCCGGTGTGGGTCGTCTCGAGCGGTTCGTAATCGGGCAGCGACGGCGTCGGCAATGCCTGGGCGTCGGCGATCAGCGTCTTCATCTTGACCTTCCACTGATCGTAGAGCCGCTCCCAGTGCTCGTAGTAATAGAACGCGCGTTGCTGGAATTGCTCGACCCGCTCGGCGATCTCGGTCGGATCGGTCACCGCGACGCCGCCGATATAGACCCGGCCGTTGATCACTCGGTGCTCGATGCCCTTGGCCGTCGGCAGCACGTGGACGCGGGTGTTGAACGCCCCCAGCGCGACGTACGCCGCCTCGGCGGTGATCATGTCGAAGTGATGCATCGGCTCGGGGAAGTGCATCGAGTTGTAGAACCAGAACTTCTGGTCATCCTCCGGCACGAACTGGGTGTAGTACGGATAGGCGGCCTGCGCGCCCTCCGTGCCGGCCACGACCGTGAGGTCGCTTGGCAGGGGGAAGGATTTCTGATCGGTCATTCTCGGTGTCGCCTCTCCAAGAGTCCTGCGCACCATTGCGGCGTCTGCAGATGGACTCCCCATGAAGGCGCGAAGTTAACCCCGCGCGGCCCTCGGCCGCAAGGATTCACGCGCATGGCAAACAAGACAAAAGCGCAGGAGCTTTGTCTTGTTTGCCTGAGTCAAAAGGGATGAGCTCGCGGGTGGATCAGCCGAGCGGGTTTGTGTCGCCGCAATCCTTGTAGACCTTGTCGATCGCGGCCTTCGCCCCGGCAACGTTGAAAGTGGTAGTATAGACGCTGTGATTCAGCGGCTTGAGCTGGAACTCCACCGTCTTGGCGTTGGCCAGCTTCCCGAGCAGCGTCGTCAGCGTGCGCACGTTGCCCTGGTCCACCGCCAGCGCGAACTTGTCGTTGAAGCGCCAGAACTCCTGATAAGGCGCGCTGGAATCCACGCGGACCGACACCGGCTGGCTTTCAAACTTCGTGGCCGGCAAGGGAGCGGCGAGATTGGTTGTCGCCACCACCACACCGAACACACTGTGCTTGCCCGGCTTGTCGCACTTGATGAGCAGCTGCGAGCCGTCGCTCGCCTGCACGCCCGCGCCCGAGCCGCTGCCCGCGCTGCCGAAATAGCCCCACGCCGACTCCTGCGCGGTCGCACTTGCCGACAGCGCCAGAAGAGCCGCACCGATTGTCCAGAAACGCATGTTTTCCTCCCTGACGCGCAACGCTGTCAGACTAACGTGTTATCGCTGGGAGAATCAAGACTGCGGCGCGTGGCCGCGCCGCCATTCGCGCGGGGTGATGCCGAAGCGCTTCCTGAACAGCCGGGTGAAATACCCCGCGTCGAGGAAGCCGGCACGATAGGCCACTTCCGCCACCGGCAGCGTCCCGGCGCGCGGATCGGACAGAAGGTCGCTCGCGCGGTCGAGGCGGGTGGCATTGAGTTCTTGCACGAAGCTGGTGCCGCTGCCCGCGAGGAGCGTCTGCAGATAGCGCTTGGAGATGCCGATCTCATCGGCGACCACCTCGGGCGATAACTCCGGATCGGCATAATCGCTCTCGATCCGCCGCAGAATCTGCCGCGCCAGTTGCCCGCGGTGTCGGCTGTGTTCGCCGGGCTCGTGAAACCCGGTGGCGAGACCGAGCAGGTGGCCCACGCGCTCGGCGATCAGCGGGCGCGGCAGGGGCGCATCGTCGAGGCTGGTCAGCATCGTTTCGAGCAGGGCCCCGAGCGGCGCTCCCCAGCCCGCGCGCGCGTCGATCGGCCGGGCGAGCAGCGCCTCGGGATCGGGCAAGTGCTTGTCGAGCCAGCCTTGCGGCATCATCAGGTCGATCGCCTCGTGCTCGGTATCCATCTCCATCTGGTAGAAGCGGGTATTGTCGAGCAATACGAACTGCCCCGGCTCGACGGTGAAGCGCTTGCCGCCCATCAGCGTCTTCAACGCGCCCCGGCGGGCATAGACCAGTTGGATCGACGGCGAAGCGCGGCCGCTGCTGCCTTCGGCTCCGGTATGCGTGACCCGCTGCGCCGGAGCATGCAGCTGCAGCATTCGCAGCTGGCCAATGCCGTGGCTGACCCAGCGCGCGGCGAAGGCGTCCTGGTCGAACACGGTCACCTCGATCGGCGCGATAGTGCTCGCCGCCCACTCGCGCCATTCACGCAGCGCCTCGCGCCTGGCGAGGCCGGCGGAGGTCCAGCTGGAATCCTCAAGTGTAGGAGCCGACTTGGACATGGCGGAAGGATATGGCCGTTGCCCGCAGCGCGCCAGTCGCTAGGTTGCGGCGGAAGGGAGTCATCGTTGATCCACCGGATTTTGCTCGGCGCGCTGCTGCTCGCTTCCGCGCCCGCCGCCGCCGCGGACCTCGCGCATGAAACCGCCCGGGTCGAGGATCTGCGCTCGATCCGCGAAATCAAGCGGCTGCAGGCGGAATGGGGTTACGACGCGATGGCCGGCGACTGGAGGGCGATGGCCGCACTCGCTACGCCCGATGTCGAGATGGTGCTGGCCGGGCGCAACGTGGCCGGACGGCGCGGGCTGAAGGACTGGTTGCGCGAGAGCATGGGGCAGGGTGTCGACGGCGTTCCCGCCGGCCGCCTCAATGCTCGGTTGTGGTTCAGCCCAATCGTCACTCTTTCGCCCGATGGGCAGAGTGCCACCGGCCGTTGGAAGCAGCTCTCGCTGACCGGTGAGGCGGCCGAGTCGGCAGACTGGCGGATGACCGACGATGTCATCGAGTACCGCAAGACTGCCGAAGGCTGGCGGATCGCACGTATCCGGCCATACCTGCTTTTTTCAGGGCCTTATGAGACGGGTTTCACGCATGATGCGAAGTCGCTCGAACGTGCGCCGATCGATTTCACGCCCGATCAGATCGGCACGGTAGTGACCGGACGCGCGTCCGCGGGGCCGAGAAGCAAGGGCGATCTCGACAAGGAAGCGACGCTGCTGCTGGAGTCGAGCAAGGCCGAGAATATCGCCAACGCCTTTGGCTATTACCTCGACCGCGGGATGTACGATGACATCGTCGACCTGTTCGCTCCCGGCGGCAACGTCGAAGTCGCCGGGCAGGGCGTGTTCAAGGGACCGGATGGCGTGCGCCGGTTCCTCAAGCGCTTCGGCGCGCCAGGCCTCGATCCGGGCGAGCTTAACGATCGCCCGCAATTGATGCCGGAGGTGAGCATTTCCGACGATGGGGCTACGGCACTCGTGCGCCTCACCGAACTCGGGATGACCGGGCAGCATGGCGGCGCAGGCTACTGGTCGCTGGCGATCGACACGTTTCTGCTCAGCCGCGGCGACGACGGCAAATGGCGCATCACGATCCTGCACCGCCGGCCGCTCATGCGTGCGAATTACAAGCAGGGCTGGGCGCATCCGCTGGCGGCGCCGTTGCCGATGGGCGAGGGAGTGACGGTCGACGCGCCCGCGCAGCCGGTCGACACCGACTATCCCACGCATGCCTTCAACATGCAGATGCTCGGCAGCGGGGTGGTCTTCCCGCACCGGGGGCAGGCTAAGCCGCTGGTCGCCGAAACCAACGCGCTGGCGCGGGCCGAAGCGTTCGACGGGGCCGAGAACGTCGCCGGGGCGTATGGCGAATACGTCAATGCGTTCGACTGGGACGATCTGGCCCAGCTGTTCGCGAAGGACGGTTGGCGCGAGCTGCCGTTTATCGGGGTGCTTGCCGGGCGCGACAAGATCCTGGCGGGCGCCAAAATCCGCTACGGCGACCGCGTTCCGGGGCCAAATCCGGCTTTCCTGCCGGTGCATATGCTGACCCAGCCATACATTACGGTCAGCCCCGACGCGAAGCGCGTGCAACTGCGCGCGCGGCTGCTGCAGTTCAACAGCGCCGCGAACGGATCGGGCAGCTGGATCGCCGGCGTCTACGAGGACCAGCTGGTCAAGGAAAAGGGCGCCTGGAAAATCGAGGGCATGGATCTCGATTACACCTGGATGGCGACTTACAAGGACGGCTGGACGGCGGCCGACCCGCGCCTCGCCGACGCGCTCAAGCCAGGCACCGCGCTGCTCGCCCGTTACAAGCTCGACGCGCCGCTCCGCGGCGATCCGGGCATTCCGTTTCCGGCGGTGCCGCCGCTGCCGTTTCACTACACCAACCCGGTCAGTGGGCGGGTGCCGGCACGCCTGATCGGCTGGACTGAGATCAAGCCGAAGCGCTAACCTCTCGTCCGACGCGGGGCCTGGTTTTGCAATTGAGAGGAGTGTCGCAATGCGCCTGATTGCCACCGAGGAAGCCTGGACGATCCCCGAAGTCGCCGCCGAGCTGAAGAAAGTGGCAGCCGGGCCATCGCAGAGCCTGGACAAGACCCTGGTGCGCGGGGTCTACACCGTCGCGCCGGGCGAGCCGGGGTACGACGCATTTCCATTCCTCGGCGGACTGCTCGACGCAGAAGAGACCCGCCTGAGGCAGATGGACGAGCTCGGTGTCGACATGCAGCTCCTCGCGCTGACCGCGCCGGGGGTGCAGATGTTCGACGCGGACACTGCGCACGAGCTGGCGGTGCTCGCCAACGATCGCCTGGCCGAGCTGACGCACAAGTATCCGGCCCGTTTCGCCGGCCTCGCCAGCTTTGCGCCGCACAGCCCGAAGCGCGCGGCGAAAGAGATGGAGCGGGCGATAAAAGATCTGAGACTCAACGGCTTCATGGTCAATTCTCATACTTACGACGAATACCTGGACGACCCCAAGTTCTGGCCGATCCTCGAAGCCGCCGAGGCGCTCGATCGGGTGCTCTACATCCACCCGCGCGCGGCCAGCTACGGCTTCAAGGGCCCGCTGCAGGACTACGGGATGGACAGCGCGATGTGGGGTTATGGCATGGAAGTCGGCACCCACGCGGTGAGGATGATGGCCGGGGGAGTGTTTGACGAATTTCCCAAGCTCAAGGTGTGCATCGGCCACATGGGCGAGGCGGTGCCGTTCTGGCTCTGGCGGCTCAACTTCATGAACAGCCGCGCCCAGAGGGCAGGGCGGATCAGGAAAACCAAGCGCAGCATGGCCGAGTACTTCCAGGACAACTTCTACGTGACCAACAGCGGCGTCGAGGACCCGCTGGCCCTGCGCTACACGATCGACAAGCTCGGTATCGACAACGTGATGTGGGCGATCGACTATCCCTATCAGCCGATGGAACCAGCGGTGCGCTTCATCGAGGGGTTCGAGTGCACCGACGCCGAGCGCCGCGCTTTGTGCCACGGCAATGCCGAACGGGTGTTCCACATCGCGCCGGAGTGAACGGCTTCCGCGCAAGGCTCATTCGAAGGTCTGCGCCTCGCGCACGTAACCGAACGGACCCTCGCCGGGCCATGCGCGCCCGTCCGGAAAGCGCAGTTCGAGCCCGACCAGGTCGCGCTCGTCGGCCAGGCGCATGTTCACGCCGACCATCGTGTCGCCGAACTTCGCGATCGCATTTTCGGTCAGGACGAAATGCGTCGTCGCGCCGCAAATGGCGCAGAAATGCACTTCGGCGTTCGGCGCGTCCTTGTCCGAGCGCCGATAGCCAAGAGTCGGCCCGTCGACACGCACTTCGGAAGGATGGAAATAGGCCCAGCGAGCGCCGGTTTTGCCGCATAGCGAGCAATTGCACTCGTTGACGTATTCAGGCCGTTTTTCGAGTTCGACGCGGGCGTGGCCGCAGTGGCAGGAGAGTTCGATCATCCTCTCGCAATAGAGGCGAGCCAGCCTGGCGGCTAGCCCGGTGGCGCGTTCACAGACGACCGAGAAGCCACAGCACCAGGATGATAATCAGAATCAGCCCGAGGATCCCGGTGCCGCGGTGGCCGTACCCGTAGCCGTAGCCCCCAAAACGGCCGCTGAAGCCCCCGAGCAGGGCGATTACCACGATGATGACGAGGATCAGGCCCAGGGACATCGGAGGTCTCCAGCAAATCTAGCCGCGGTTTTAAACGGCGCGGCGTCCAGCGATGAGGTTCCAGATCACGACGATCACGGCGATGACGAGCAGCAGGTGGATCAGCCCACCGCCGATGTGGAACGCGAGGAAGCCGAGCGCCCAGAGGATCACGAGAATGACAGCGATGGTCCAAAGCATGACAAGCCTTTCCGTTCAGTTTTCGGCGCAACGATCATAAGGGCCGGTAAGTTCCTGAATGGTCGTTCATCGCGAGCCTGCTTTCGGAGAGCGTATGGTCGACGTGGAGTTCCGCGCGAACGACGTCGCCGAAGGTTCCGACGAGTGTTCGCCCGCGCCACACCTCGAAGCGGCACCGCCCCAGGATCGCGCTCCGGGTCTTGACGATCAGGTGCCCGCGATAGTGCCGCCAATCGGAACTCATCATGCCGCGCGCTCCTGCGAGGCGGGCTGGATCACGCCGACGATCTCCAGGCTGCGGGATTCGCCCTGCCTGTTTGGCCAGCCGATCGCGCGCCCGCGGGGCACGCCGATCAACGCGGCGCCGATCGGGGTCAACACCGAGACCCGGTGGTGTGCCATGTCCGCCGCCGCTGGGTAAACCAGCTGCACGGTGTGCTCCTCGCCGCTGGCGCGGTCGCGGAACAGCACGTGCGATCCCATGGTGACAACGTCGCCGGGAAGCTCGGATTCCGGCAACGTCTGGGCGCGATCGAGTTCATCGAGCAGCAGCGCGGCTGAATGGGGGTGGCGAAGGCGCGATCTCAACGCAAGATCGTACAGCGCGTCGGCTTCGTGCTCGGCAATGACGATCGGCGGCCTCCCGCCGCGAAGCTGGAATGGGCTCATGCCGCTTCTCCCATCAAGCCGAAGGCGAAGAGGCCGACCACGCCCGCGCTGAGCAATACGGTGATGGCCTTTTCGCGCCAGCTGAAGGGAGCCACGTGAACGCGGCAGAACGCGCCGAAGCGCTCGGTCAGCGCTTCGTTGCTGGCCAGCAGCGCGACGTCCATCGCCGATGCGTCTCGCCGGTACCACTGCACGAGCTCGGCCAATTCCGCCGGTTCGAGCTCGGGGTAGCGGGCAAGCAGGCGTTCGATGCGAGCGCGCCGTTCGGGCGAAGTTTCGCCGAGGTGGGCACGCACCGCGCCGCGTTCCGCGATAGGCTCGGTCGAGGAAAGGGTGAAATCGTTGAACATCGTTCGGCTCCGTTGCCGTGCGCAGCATGCCTGTGCGGACAAGCGCCAGGAGGTGCTGCGAATTGTCAGGAGGCGTCTGGCGTCGCGGCGTTGGCCGCTGCGCGTTCTCGCCGGCTGGCTGTGCCCCGAAGCGCGCGTCAGGACGCGCGGCGCTCCGGAGCCCGGAGGCGTGCGGTGCTACTGCCCGGATGCGCGGTTGCGCGAAGGATGGCCTCGGCGTTCATCACTTACCGAGGATGGGGCCGAAAGGAGGAAAGTCAAGCTCCCCGCCCTCGTGAGGCCGGGTAGGCTCGGTCAGGCCATCCCGCCTGCGGTGACCTGGAGGAACTGCGGCTTGGTCTGCGGCGCGCCGGCGATTTGCGAAAGCGGATAGCTGCCTTGCGACAGCGTCGTGAGCGGCATTCCCGCCGCAGCCAGCGCGTAAGGGCTGACTCGGTGGCGAGTGACGAGGCCGCCGGCGCCGTCATTGACGAGCGGTGTTTCGAACTCGACCGCGATCTGGGCGTCCTGCACGCGCGTAACCACGCACACCGCCAATTGCCCGCTACCGAGATCGAGCACCAGGCCGGTGCCGGAAGGCACCCCAATCAGCCCTTCGATCTTGGCGCCGGTCTTTGAGAGGTCGCGCATTACCGCTTCGTAGCGGTGATCGTCGTGGATCACGCCGATGCGGCGGAACACGCTGCGCCGGTCGGCGCGGTAGACTTCGGGCCCCTCGGGTTCGATCTTGAAGTCCTGGTTGGCGATCTTCTCGCCAATTTCGGACAAGCGCAGCGCCTTCGAGTAGATCCACCCCTGGATATACCGGGCGCCTTTGGCGACCACGACGTTGAGCTGGTCGAACGCCTCGACGCCTTCGACGGTTGTCTCCATCCCGAGCGCTTCCGACAGGCCGATGATCGCGGTGATGATCTTGGCGCTGTTCTGGTCCTTCTGAGTGCAGGAATCGACGAAGCTCTTGTCGACCTTGATCTTGTCGAAAGGCGCCGAACGCAAATAGCTGAGCGAAGAGTAGCCGGTACCGAAATCGTCCAACGCCAGGCGCACGCCCAGTTCCTTCAGCTTCTTGAACGTCTCGTCGACCGTCTCGCTGTCGCCCATGAACACGCTTTCGGTCAGCTCGAGCTCGAGCCTGTCGGGCTCGAGGCCGCTGGCGGCAAGCGTCTGCGCAACGATGTCCGGCAGCCCCGCGTTGGCGAACTGCACGGCCGACACGTTGACCGCGACACGCACCGTCTTGGGCCAGGTCGCCGCCGCTTGGCAGGCGGTCTTCAGTGCCCACTCGCCGAGCAGGTTGATCAGGTTGCCTTGCTCGGCGGCCGGGATGAATACCCCCGGGCTGACGAAGCCGCGCTCCTCATGCTCCCAGCGCATCAGCGCTTCGAAACCGACCACGACGTTGTCGGCCGTACGCACGACCGGCTGGTAATGGAGTTCCAGTTTGTCGCTCTCGAGCGCCTCGCGCAAATCGTCGAGCAAAGTCTGGCGCTCCTCCTCCTCGTCCTTGAGGTCGGCGGAGTAGAAGCGGAACTGGCCACGGCCGCCCTTCTTGGCGGCATAAAGCGCCAGATCGGACGCGCGGATCATGTCGTCCTTCTCAAGCCCGTCGTAAGGGGCGACTGCGACGCCGACCGAGGTGCCGATAATCGCCCGCTTGCCGTCGATCGGGTAAGGCTGGCTGACGATCTGGATCACTTTGCTGGCGAGTTCGCCCAGCTTGCCGCGGTCGTCGAGGTCCGGAAGGATGATCTGGAACTCGTCACCCCCGAGGCGGCCGATCTCACCGCGCTCGCCGATAATCGCCTTGAGGCGCTCGGCGACCTGCCGCAGCAGCTCGTCACCCGCCGGGTGGCCCATCGTATCGTTGACCTGCTTGAAACGGTCGAGATCGAGCATCATCAAGCCGCAGCTTCGCTTGGCCTGCTTGTAGGCGGAAAGAACGCTTTCCAGCCGGCGCGTCATCCGGTGACGGTTGGCCAGGCCGGTCAGCGAATCGTATTCGGCGAGGCGCGAGTCCTCTAGCTTGCGCTCATACTCGACGGTCACGTCCCTGGCGCTGCCGCGGTAACCCTTGAACTTGCCACCCTTGTCGAATTTGGGATGGCCGTAGAAGGACCACCACACGCGGCGCGTATCGTTCGACTGGCCGCCGGCATAGCGCAGAATCAGATCGGTCAGCTTGTTGCGCGCGGAAAGCTGGAACTTGAGCGGGCGGTCGCTGCGCTCGTCTGGGTTGTCGGGGTCGGTTTCGAACAGCTCGATCAGCGGATGGCCGAGCAATTCGAGCACCGGCCGGCCGAGCTTCTGCGCGGCGCTGTCCGATATGTAGATCAGCCGGTTTTCCGAATCCGTCGCCCAGATCCAGCCGATGCCCGCCCGCTCGAAATCGTCGATCACGCCGAGCCGGGCAGCCGAATCCGATGCGGTAATGACGCCGGCCGGAGCCGCGATGCCGATGTCGCCGGTGTCCGCGGAGACGTTTCGATTCCGGAAGAAGCTCGACAATTCCATACGCTGGGGCTCGATCTCGCGAGACGCGCCGCAACCGGCGCGAAGGGAGGAACGAAGCCATCGCAGGTTTTGCTTACTATCGCCCTAACGGCCGCCTCGGGGCTTTGCGGCGCATAGCCGGGTCGACGGGACGGGAGACTTGGCTCCCGTCCCGTTTACTTCCGGGGTCAGGGTCCCGGAAGGACCGTTGGCAGGAACCGGATCGCCCGATCGGAAGGGGATCCTTTGGGCGGCCGGCTCCTGTTCGCAGACCGTTCTAAGTCAAGCGCTTGCGCGCCGAAATCTGTCAGGAGGCCAGAAAGAACCTAACTTACGATAAGTATCACGGCGCTGCGGCACCTGCCTACAGTATGACCGAAAAGAATATTCTAAAGGCAATCTAGGTAAGTGTGCCCAGGTCGCGTTCCGCGGGCAACACGTCCCGAACGAACTGCGCAAGGTCCATCCAGGCTATGCAGGGCGAGCCTTCAAGGCCGCTTCTCCTGCTCGTGCGCGATCAGCGCCAGCTCGGTGCGGTTCTTGATGCCGAGCTTCTGATAGATCGTGTGGAGATAGACCTTCACCGTTCCTTCGGACATTGCCAGGGCCTCGGCGATCTCGCGGTTGCGCAGCCCGCGGCCGACATGCGATGCGATCTGCCGCTCACGCGGGGCAAGCGGGGCCAGAGGATCGGACTTGCCGCCCGTCAGCGACAGATCGAGCGCCCGCTGAAGAAGCTCTTCCGGGATCGACTTCTGGCCGGCGGCGACTTTCTCCAGCGCGGTCAGCAAGGCATCTTCCGCGCCGTCCTTGAGGACGATGGCGTTCACGCCGGCCCGGACCGCGCCCAGCAGCGCGTGATCCTCCAGCGCCGCCGTCAGCAGCACCACAGGGCGGGTGTCACCCTTTTCACGCATCGCCTGCAGCACCTCGACGCCGCTGCGCCTGGGCATACGGATGTCGAAGATGCAGATCTCGGGATCGTGTCGCGAGACCGCGATCATCGCTTCATCCCCGTCGTTCGCCATCGCGACGACATGAAATTGGGTGCCGCGCAGGACGGCTTCGACCCCGGCCCGCATGAACGGATGATCGTCGGCTAGCAGTACCGAAGCCATTAGGCGGTCACCAACGGCAAGCTGAAGCGTAGCTCGGCGCCCGTTTCCGTTGAGTCAACTTCGAGCGATCCGCCCAGGGCGGCGACGCGTTCACTGATCGATCGGGGCTGGGTAAGGGGCCATTCGGAAGGGAAGCCGCTGCCGTTGTCGGCGACCGTCAAGCGCAGCATCGCATTCTCCTCGGCCAGCGCGATCGCGACCCTGCTCGCCCCGCCGTGACGCACTGCATTGGCGACTGCTTCGCGCAGCACCTGACGCAATTCGTGCGCCAACCAGCCGGGGATGACAATCCCCTTTGAACCCGCGTTCAATTCGGCCGAAATGCTCCAGTATTCGGATAAATCCTGCAGCATCGGCGTGAGCGTGGCGGCGGCCGTTCCGTCTGGCAGGATGGTATCGCCGCGGCGGAGGCGTTCGATCATTCCGCGGACCTGGTTCTGTTCGGCGCGCAGGGCGGTCTTGATCGTCTGGATCTCGTCGTCCGGGTCTCCGCCGGCCTTGATCCAGTTGCGCAACCCCTCGAGCCGCAGGGCCGCGCCGGCGAGCGACTGGGCGATCGAATCATGCAGATCACGCGCCACCGCATCGCGCATCCGGGCAACGGCGGTTTCGCGCACAAGCGCGAGGGTCGACTGGCGGTCGAAGCTGGCACCTACCTCCCGCGCCAACAGGATTCCCAGTTCGACGTGGTCCGCGCACACGCCCGGAATGCCGACGAGAACGATTTCGCCGCGGCCGGTGACTGCGGAGAAAGGCAGAGCGAGGCCGGTGCGAATGCCGCAGTGCCGGGCGAGCGGATCCTCGACCGTCTCATGCAAAGTTACGCAGCGCCAATTGCCTATGCGCAACAAACGCTTGCGATCGGCGTCGAATATCTGGATGTTTTCCGCGAACGGCCCGTCGGGGTTCAGTTCTCCCGGCGCAAGGCGGCCATTTCCGCACTGAAGCCCTATCGAGCGAATATCGATATGCGGCTCTTCGTCGTCGGCCCAGGCGATCGCCCCGCGCTCTGCATCGGTTTGCGCCATTGCGTAGCGCAAGGCTTCGAGGAGGGGAGGGAGCCGATCGTCGGAACCGCCGGGAGGCTCCACGAAACGCTCCAAGGACTGCTCGCGACGCTGCAAACCGAACCACACAAGCACGAGCGCCAGCACCAGCATGTAAGCCACCCGGCGGCCGAACCGGAACATGTCGATAGCCATGCCGAGATGGTTCATGCCGATCCCCACCAGAAGGTAGAGGACGGTGACCGCGACGGCGGTGACCATCGTCACGCGCCAGTTCCAGCGGATCGTGGCGGACAGCATCAGATAGGCGAAGAAGGCCAGGAAGGGGCTGGTGAAATCGTCGCTAATGGTCTCGGTGAAGTACACCGCGGCGAGGAACATTGCGATATCGACGCAATGCATAGGCCATGACAGGCGCTCGTCCCACCACCAGTTGCGCCAGGCGATCAGCAACAACGCGGATGCCGCCAGCATGTAGCCGAACAGCATCGCATAGCCGGTGGCGCTGCTGCGCACCGGCTGCGACGGATCCAGCCACAAGGCGACAAAAAACACCGTCGCCATCACGAAGCGGCACAAGGCGATGATTCGGCCCGATCGGTGTTCGAACTGCCGCGCGAGAAAGCCGCGCTCGCGCGGCTGGAGCAAGGCCATCGGCTGGGACTGCGCAGGCACGGGAATTCAGGGCCCTCGACCGCCGGGGCCGCGATGGCTCAGGCGGCGCGCGCCAGCTCGAGATCGAGCCGGTCCCAGATTTCGACCAGGGCGGCGGTCAACGCCCGCATCATCGCCTCGGTGTGCGTCGGCCCTGGGGTAAAGCGCAAGCGCTCCGTCCCGCGCGGTACCGTCGGGTAGTTTATCGGCTGCACATAGACGCCGTATTCGGCCAGCAGGATGTCGCTGATCTTCTTGGCCCGCACCGGATCGCCGACCATCAACGGGACGATATGGGTGACCGAATCCATCACCGGCAGGCCAGCTTCGCGGAACAATGCCTTCAGCCTGGCGGCAGCCGCCTGCTGGGCGTCTCGCTCTTCCGAGCTCTGCTTGAGGTGACGCACCGCGGCAAGCACCCCGGCAGCCAGCACCGGGCTCAACGAAGTGGTGAAGATGAAGCCGGGGGCGTAGCTGCGGATGCAGTCGATGATCTTGGAATCGGCAGCGATATAGCCGCCCATCACGCCGAACGCCTTGCCCAGTGTGCCTTCGATGATGTCGATCCGATGCGCCGCTTCGTCACGCTCCGAAATGCCGCCGCCGCGCGGGCCGTACATCCCCACAGCGTGGACTTCGTCGATATAAGTCAGCGCATTGTATTTTTCGGCAAGGTCGCAGATCGCGTGGATCGGAGAGATGTCGCCGTCCATCGAATAGACGCTCTCGAACGCGATCAGCTTGGGCGTATTCGGGCTTTCCGCGGCAAGCAGTTCCTCGAGGTGCGCGACGTCGTTGTGCCGGAACACGCGCTTCTCACAGCCCGAGTTGCGGATGCCCGCGATCATGCTCGCGTGGTTCAACTCATCGGAGAAAATCACGCAACCGGGCAGCAGCTTGCCGAGCGTTGACAGCGTCGCGTCGTTCGACACGTAGCCCGAAGTGAACAGCAGGGCGCTTTGCTTGCCGTGGAGGTCAGCGAGTTCCTGCTCGAGCTGGATGTGGTAATGCGTGTTGCCGCCGATGTTGCGCGTGCCGCCGGCGCCGGCGCCGACGTCGCTCAGCGCCTCTTCCATCGCCGCGATGACCTTTGGGTGCTGGCCCATCGACAGGTAATCGTTCGAGCACCACACCGTGATCGGTTGCGGTCCGTTGTGATGGGCGAAGCAACGCGCGTTCGGGAAAGCGCCCTTGTTGCGCAGGATGTCGATGAAGACGCGATAGCGGCCTTCCGCATGAAGCCGCTCGATCGCCTGGTCGAAGATCTGGTCGTAATTCAACGAATCTGTCCGCTCTGCGCTGCCGGCCGCGGCCGTCGAGTCAGGCGCGACTTAATGGATGCCAGCCGACGTTTAAAGGGCGGAGTTTGCGAGGGATTCGCATTAGAGCGGTTCAAGTCGTTCAAGACCATATGTTTTCAGCACCGGGGCGAGGGGTTTTGCCCGCGCTACGTCGCCGGTGACGAGGGCAACATCCGGAAATGTCCGGAGGAACCCCTGTCCTTGTGTGAGGAACCCGATCCGCCGGGCGATCCCTTGCGCCCCGTCGATGAACTGGACGTTATCCTCCATTGCCACGTGCAACTCGTCCGCGACCAGCGGGAAGTGCGTGCACGCCAGCACCACGGTGTCGATCGCCTCACCCCCCGGCTGGCCGCGCAAACCGGCGGCCGCGGCAGCGAACACGGCCGGATCGGGCACCCCGCCACGCAATTTGGCTTCGGCGGCTTCGACGAGCTCCGGGCAGGCAAAGCGCAGCAGCTGCTTGCCGGCTGCGAACTGCCGCTCGAGGTCATCGACGTATTTCTGCCGCACCGTGGCCGCGGTGCCGAGCAGCCCGATAGTGCCCGACTTCGTCAGCGCGGCAGCGGGCTTGATCGCGGGGACGGTGCCGACGATGGGTACGTGCAGCACCTCGCGCACCATGCCGAGCGCGATCGTGCTCGCGGTGTTGCAGGCGATCGCGATCAGCCGCGGGCGGAACCGCTCGCTCATCCGCCCGAGCAGGCCGGCGACGCGCGCGGCGATCTCCGCCTCGGTCTTCTCGCCATAAGGCAGGCCGTCGAGGTCGGCGGCGTAGATCACCGGCGCTTGCGGCAGGAGCTTGCGCAACTCGGCGAGTACCGTCAGCCCGCCAACGCCGGAATCGAACAGCAGGATCGGCGCGTCAGGCTGCACAACTCACTCCAAACCCGTTCGGGCTGAGCTTGTCGAAGCCCCGCCGTTTCTCTACGCGGCAAGTGCAGGAAAAGCGGCCCTTCGACAAGCTCGGGGCGGATGGAAACGGGGGTCGGTGTGGATTGGCTTTACGCCGCATTGCTCGGTTACTTCCTCGGCTCGGTTCCCTTCGGGCTGCTGCTCGCGAAAGCCGCCGGTAAAGGCGACATCCGCGAGATCGGCAGCGGCAGCATCGGCGCGACCAACGTGCTCAGGACCGGCAGCAAATGGCTGGCGGCGGCCACGGTATTGCTCGACGCGGGAAAGGGCGCGCTGGCCGTCCTGCTGGCGGCGCAGCTGTTTCCTGAAACCGTTGGACTGGCGGCCGTGGCGGCAGTCGCCGGGCACTGTTTCCCTGTCTGGCTGGGATTTCGAGGTGGCAAGGGGTTCGCGACGGCCGCGGGGGTCTGCCTCGTGCTGGCATGGCCGGCTTTCCTGTTCTGCGCCGTCGTATGGGCGCTGATGGTCATGGCCACCCGGATCTCGTCGGCCTCATCGATGGCGGCGGTGGTGGTCGCGCCGCTCGCCGCATATCTCTCCGGCTTTTCCGAGGCCCTCTTGCCGCTCCTGGTTATTGCCGCGATCGTGCTGGTGCAGCACCGGGCCAATATCGGCCGTCTCCTGCGAGGCGAGGAGACTCGGGTCGGCGGCAAGCCATGAGCGGCCTTTCGCAGGAAGAAGCCTTCGCCCGCATCCGCCTGCTGCGTTCGCCGAACGTCGGGCCGGTCA
>Ga0207705_10000539_pt1 | contig 31914 bp, 24 predicted proteins | sample KBSC13metaG_FD_184314 | JGI IMG/M metagenome (GOLD analysis project Ga0207705, IMG submission 184314) | Corn rhizosphere microbial communities from Kellogg Biological Station, Michigan, USA - KBS C1-3 metaG (SPAdes) (version 2) | ecosystem: Host-associated > Plants > Roots > Rhizosphere > Soil ... | reverse complement strand
GGAGGTGCAAACCTCCAGGGGCCTGTTTCAGGCCACCCGATAGAAATTCCGCGGCCACCCCTGACTGGATGCCTGCGCATAGGATGGTTGCAGGCAGGCATTCCGGAGCCACACGCTCCAAGGTCGCCATGCAACGTCCCCGCTGCCGGGAGACAAGGGAGCGGAACCGCGCCGGTCATACATGCTTGCCCCAAGCCACGGGAAACGTGCGCCCAGATTCCGTCATCCCAGCGAAAGCAGAATCCCAGGAGAGGAAGACCACCCTCAACCCACTCACCCCGTCATTCCCGCGCAGGCGGGAATCCATATATCCCGAACCCTCAGGCTCCTGCCGTGCCCTCCCCTTCAGCGATCGATCAGCCGCTCCGCCTCGCGGCCGAGCCTGATCAAACCGAACATCGAGGGCGCCGTCGTGCGTGGTTCGGTATCGAGCACGCACAGCGCGCCCAGCGCATAGCCCGCGCGGTCGAGCAGCGGGACCGCCGCATAGAAGCGCACATAGGGCTCTCCGGTGACGAACGGGTTGTCCGCAAAGCGCCGATCCGACCTTGCGTCGGTCGTGACGGTCGGCTCGCCCGGCCGCTTGATCGCCTGCAGGCAGAGCGCATCCTCCCGCGGCGCCTCGGCGAGCTCCGTGCCCGTGCGCGCCGCGAAAAATTCGCGGCGGCGGTCGATGATCGAGATTACCGCGATCGGCGCGTCGTAGTCGCGTGCGGCCGCCTCGACGATATGTTGCAGGCGGGACGAACCCTTCCGCCGCACGATCGCGGTGCGGTCGACCGCCGCCTGGCGCCGCGCTTCTCCACTATCGGCCGACGCGTCGGGCTCGGCAGGCGGCGCTTCGGTCAGTGTGTCGGGGGCCGCCTTCTTCATCAAGGTTCAACGCCCGGGCACCGCCTTCGTTCAAGCCGTGCTTCCTGGCCGCTGTGCTATCGGACGGCCGCGCCGGCCAACCTCATCGTGGCAGCGCAAATGCCACATAAGCGGAGCCCTTCGTCCCGCCGGGATTGCGCGCATTACTGGTCGCGATCACGACATATTGCCGCCCGCCGGCCATATAGGTGATCGGCGTCGCCATGCCCGCATAAGGCAGCCGCGTCTGCCAGAGCAGCCGGCCGGTGCGGCTGTCGAAGATCCGCATTTTCTGGTCGCGCAGGGTCGCGGCGATGATCAGCAGCCCGCTTCCGGTCACGATCGGGCCACCATAATTTTCGGACCCCGTATTCCGCATGCCCTGGGCGGCAAGCTCGGGATATTCGCCGAACGGGATGTGCCACCGCATAGCGCCTGTATTCATGTCGATCGCGCTCAGCGTTCCCCATGGCGGCTTCACCGCCGGATAGCCGTCGGGGTCGAGGAATTTCTGATAACCGGTGAACAGGTAGGCCGCCCCGACTGCACCCTCAGAGGCGATTTCGGTCTTGTCGCCCGGACCTGAAGCCTCCTCCGTGCCACGCAGGAAGGCGATGATCGCCGCGCGCTTCTGGTCGGAAATCTGCGGAAAGCCCGGCATCCGCCCCTTCCCGCTTTTGATGATCACGTCCATCTCCGCCGCGGTGCGCCGCGTCGCTACCTCGGTGAGGGCCGGAAAGGCCGGCGGCGATCCCTTGCGCTCGGGGCCGTGGCAGGCCGCGCATTGGCTGCGGTATATGACCTCGCCCTGGCGCATCCCCTGCTCCGGCTTGCGCGCCGCCAGCGTCCCGAGCCAGGGCACGTCATTGGCATTGACGTAGAGCACGCCGCCGCGATCCACCGCCGGACCGCCCCATTCCGCGCCGCCGTCATAGCCGGGAAAGACGATCGTCGGCTGATCGACCCGAAAGGGCGTGAACGGCCCCTTGTTGTTATAGGTTCGGAACGCTGCCACGACCGCCGCATGCGCCGCCCGCGTGCGGGTGGTGAGATCCGCCTCGGTGATCCGCTGGCGCGCGAAGGGCGCGGGCTTGAGCGGCATCGGCTGCGTCGGCCAGGTCTGCTCGCCCGGCACGTCGGACGGCGGGTAGGCGCGCTCCGCGATGGGGAATAAAGGCGCTCCGGTGAGCCGGTCGAACAGATAGACCACGCCCTGCTTGGTCGTCTGCGCAACCGCGTCGATCGCCCGCCCGCCGCGCCGCACCGTCAGCAGCACCGGTGCTGCGGGGAAGTCGCGATCCCAGATATCGTGATGGACCGCCTGGAAATGCCACCGCAACTTGCCCGTCCGTGCGTCCAGCGCGAGCAGGCTGTCGGCATAGAGGTTCGCTCCCAGCCGGTCCGCGCCGTAGAAATCGTCCACCGCCGATCCGGTCGGCACGAACAGCAGGCCGCGCTTCTCGTCGAGTGTCATCCCCGCCCAATTGTTGGCCGCGCCCGCGGTCTTCCACGCCTCCGCCGGCCAGGTCTCGGCTCCAGGCTCCCCCGGCTGCGGCAGGATGTTGAACCGCCAGCGCAGCCGGCCCGATCGCACGTCGAAGGCGCGCACCGCGCCCGGTGCGGCGGGATGCGCTTCGGAGGTACGGAAGCCCGTGATGATCAGGTCGCCATAGATCACGCCCGGCGTGGTCAGATAGGCCGGTGTCTGTCTCGCGTCGCGCCCCAACCCCTCGCGCAGGTCGATCCGCCCGCCCTTGCCGAAATCGCGCGCCATCTGGCCGTTCTCGGCATCCAGCGCGATCAGATAGCTCCCGTTGCTCGAGAAAATGCGCCGCGTCGTTCCGTCGGTCCAATAGCTAAGTCCACGCACCGGCTGTGCGCCCACCTCTTCCGGCGCATGCCGCCATTTGCGCCGCCCGGTGGCGGCGTCGAGCGCGATCACATCCTGCTGCGGATCGACGGCATAGAGGATGCCGCCGATCATGAGCGGCGAGGTCTGCAATTCCCCCTCGCCCGTCTCGAACCGCCAGGCTTCCCTGAGCCGGCCGACATTGCCGCGGTTGATCTGCGTCAGGGGCGAGAAATGATCCTGCGCCGCGTCCCCACCATAGACTGCCCAATCGGTCTGCCCTGTCGCCGGTCCCACGGCGCCTGCGATTGCGACGCAGCCTGCCAGCGCCGCCGTGCTGGCCAGCATCCACCGCCCAAGCCGCATTCCCCGCCCCTTTTTTTGTCTGTTCTCAGGGCTCATATCGGCACGTCCGGATCGGGCTGGCAATGGCCTGCTTTCCGGAATCTGGGCGGTCGCCCCGTCAGGACTGCTGAGGCAAGGTCTTGCCGGTCGTCCGGTCCAGGCCAAGCGCGGTAATCACGTCCGCGGCCGTCGCGACGACGACGAGACCGAACGAGGCCCACAACGCCTTGTTACGCGATGCCCTGCGTGCGAGTGCGCCCAGCGCCGCGAGATCCATGACATCGCCCGCGACGCGGTTCCAAATGCGTGCGCCGTGCGCCGGCGACTGTAGGATTGCGGCACCCGAGGCCACCTCCCGTGCACCGAACATCTTGATCAGTCCTTCGGAACCCTCCGCCTCCAGCGCCTTGGCGATGCGCCGCGACGCGAGCAATTCTGCCGCGCCGAGGCCGAGTGAGAATAGGCCGAGGCCCAGGCTGAGTTTCTTGAAATCCATGGCAAGGCCTCCTTCGCGGAAGGACACAGAACGTGTGGCAGACATGGCGCGTTCCGCAGAGAAGAACCGTATTTTCCTGTCTTATCATATATTAGCTGGCGCAGACGGCCTGCCATGATCTCCGAACTCTTCATGTCCCCCAAAGCCGGTCCCGCCGCGCAACCGACGTTGGCGCCTTTCCTCGGGCGAGTCATCCTCACGCGCCTGCAATCGGTCGATCTTGCGCACCAGAAAGGCGGTCGACCAGCCTATCATCAGCAACCCTAGCAGCGATTCCGCATGACCGATCACCCGCCACCCGTCGGGCAATGTATCTGAAGAGACGCCCGTGCTCGTATAATAAGAAGCGGACACCACCAGTCCCTGCTCGACTTGCCGGATCGCGCCGCAGGCCAGGTAGAACGCCCCCACCAGCCCGATTTCGAGCGCGTGCAGCGTGAACAGCAATATCGCGACCAGGGCGACGAGGAAGATCGAGCGCGCGCTCAGCTTTTTGTGGAGCAGGGCGTCGTCGGTCAGGTTGAACATGTGCGACATGCCCAACAGGCCCAATCCGTGCGTGAGCGCCAGCACCGGCACCATCACGAACGCGATCAGCAATTCAAGTCCCAGCGTCAGCGGCGATCTCCTCAGCGCCCGTGAACGAGCCGATCCGGGTTCGGGTCCCGACTTGCGACGCAGGCGTCACGGGCTCACAAGGCGGCCATGCTCCCATTCCGGAAAGACCTGTCCTTCATGCGCCTTTTCGCACTCGCCCTCGCTGGCACGATCCTCGCCGCCCCTGCTTTGGCCCGGCCGGATGCGCCCGCGCCGATTCTGACCTCTCCCGAAGCGCACGACACGCTCTCTTATGCCCGCCCGCAAATCGCGCGCGTCACGCATGTCGATCTCGATCTCACCGCCGACTTCGCGGCGCATGTCATGCGCGGCACCGCCGCGCTCGATATCGTGGCGAAACCCGACGCGAAGGAGATCGTGCTCGACGATAGCGGCCTCGTCATCAGCAAGATCACCGACGCGGCAGGCCGCCCGCTTGCCTGGTCCGTCGGCGCGAATGACGACTATAAGGGCGCGCCGCTGACGGTACAGATCGGTCGCGCGCGCCGGATCATCGTCACCTACCGCTCCAGCCCCGACGCCAGCGCGTTGGGCTGGCTCGCGCCGTCGCTGACCGCGGGCAAGAAGAAGCCCTATCTCTACAGCCAGGGCGAATCGATCAACAATCGCAGCTGGATCCCCACGCAGGACAGTCCTGGCATCCGCCAGAGCTGGACCGCGAAGATCACCGTGCCGTCCGATCTGGTCGCGGTCATGAGCGCCGAGCGGCTCACGCCGAAGGGCATCCCCGCCGGCAAAGGCTGGCACAGCTACCGCTTCCGCATGGACCATGACGTCCCGCCCTACCTGATCGCGCTCGCGGTCGGCGATCTCGCCTTCCGCCCGCTCGGCCCGCGGACCGGCGTCTATACCGAGCCATCGATGCTCGACCGCGCCGCGCGCGAGCTTTCCGATACGGAAAAGATGGTCGCGGCAGCGGGCAAGCTCTACGGCCCGTACCGCTGGGGCCGCTACGACATCCTCGTGCTGCCGCCCTCCTTCCCCTTCGGCGGGATGGAGAACCCCACCCTCACCTTCGCCACGCCGACGATCATCACGGGCGACAAGTCCAATGTCGACGTGATCGCGCATGAGCTGGCGCACAGCTGGTCGGGCAATCTCGTCACCAACGCGACCTGGTCCGACGTTTGGCTCAACGAGGGCTTCACCACCTATTTCGAGAACCGCATCGACGAGGCGGTCTATGGCGGAGAGCGCGCCGACACACTGGCCGATCTTGCCTGGGATTATCTGGAGCGCGACCTCAAGAATGCCCCCAATCCCGACGCGACCCGCCTCCATGGCGATCCCGAAGGCACCTATGGCGAGCTCGATTATTACAAGGGTTCGACCTTCCTTCGCACGATCGAATATACGGTCGGTCGTGCGCGCTGGGATGCCTATCTCACCGCATACTTCAACCGCCATGCCTTCCAGCCGCAGACCACGGCCGGTTTCCTCGCCGATCTGCGCGCCAACCTGATCAGGGGCGACAAGACGCTGGAAGCGAAGCTCGAGCTCGACAAATGGGCCTATGCGCCCGGCCTGCCGGACAATGCCGTCCACGTGAAATCGGCGACACTCGCGAAGATCGACGAGACGCTTGCGCGCGTAAACGCCGGCGCGCCGATCAGCGCGATCGACGCCTCGCGCTGGTCGACCCAGGAATGGCTGCGTTTCCTCAACGGCCTGCCCCGCAAGCAGACGCCCGAGCATCTCGCCGAGCTTGACGCGAACCTGCACCTGTCGACCGCGATCAGCGCCTATATCCGCTCGGCCTGGCTCGTCCTCGCCGCGCAGAACCGCTACCAACCCGCAGTGGCCTCCATGGAGGAGTTCCTCCCCCGCATCGGCCGCGGCCTGCTCATCTTCCCGGTCTACCGCGCGCTCAAGGCCCAGGATGATTGGGGCCTGCCGATCGCGCGGCGCATCTACGCGATCGGGCGGCCCAATTATCACCCGACCGTGGTGGCCACGCTCGACAAGGAGTTGAGCTGGAAAGCGAAGTAACTTCTACAAAGCCCAATCCAGCTGCAGCCAGAACTTGCTCGTATCGGTCAGCAGCCGGTCGGCCTGGTAGCGGGCATAACGGACCGAAAGGACCGTATGCCCGCGCTTGGCGCTCGCGAGCAGATCCCATTCGTTGCCGTAATGCTGGCTCAGCCGATCGCTGTCGAAACGGTGATAGGCGGCGGACAGGGTGATCGCGTCGGCCGGTCCCACCTTCTTCCAGCCATATCCTACCGCGCCGTACAGGTCGCGCAGACCGTTGGGCGGCGTCGTGCCGAACTTGCCCGCCCAGCCGTTCCACTTGAAGTAAGACGCGAGCGGGGTCTGCACGCTGGTCAGCGCCACGCCCTTGTCGGCGCCGAGCACCTCGTAACCACCGGTCGCGCTCAGCGCCTTTCCAGTCAGCGTCACCTCGGCCAGCCAGTAACCGGCGGAATAGTCGCTGGGGTTGTTGTGATGGTCGCTCTGCCGCGCCCAGCTCGCCACATAGCTCAGCTTGACGTCCTTCGCGACCGGCCGGCTGCCGGCGAAACGCACGCCATAGGTCTGGCTCGACAGGCCGTAATTCTGGACCATCTTCTCGTCCTGGTCGATCAGATAGGCGAAGCCGGTCAGCGTGCCCCAGGCCGTCCCGTAATTGATCAGCGCGAACACATTGTCCCCGCTCACCGCCTGCTGGCGCGCGCCGGTTCCGTGATGGCCGTTCACCGTGCGGTCGCTCCAGGAATAGGTCAGGTCGGCACTGAAGCCTTTCGCGTGGCCATATTGGACGCGCACCGCATCGAACGTCTGCTGGTTCTGCCGCCAGTTGGACGATCCGACGAAGCGCTGGTCGGCGAGCTCGATCAATTGCCGGCCCACCGTTATCGCGAAATCCTTGCCCGCATACCGAATCTGCGCGCGGTTAAGCTCGGCGTTGCCCGGATCGACCACGAGCGGGAACTGGGTCTTGCCGTTGGTGCCGTCATTGTAGTGACGATCGACCGCGATCGTGGCCTCGCCCTCGATCAGCGCGGACCACCCCCCGTCCGAAACCTGGAACCCCGGCCGCAACCGCAACGTCAGCGCAGTCGCATCCCGCGCGATCCCGTCCTGATCGACATTCTCGTAACGCAGCCGTCCGTCGAGCAGCGGCTTGAAGGTGAACTCCTGGGCGGACGCGGCGCTGCTCACCAGCACCGCCGCCAGCAAAGGCAGTGATTTCATGATCTCGAATCCTGGAAAAAAGAGCCCTCGTCCCCGGGTGTGAAGGGACGAGGGCCGGTCCGGCGCGCGCGGCGCCGGAACCTAGGAGGGTTCTTTAGGCGCCCTGCGCCGCCAGGCCGCCCGGCACCGCGCCGAGTTCGCCCGTCTCGCGCGCCTTGCGGCCGTAGACGATCTCGAACAGCGGGCTTGCCATCATCGTGGTGACGATCGCCATCAGCACCAGCATCGAGAAGAGCGCCGGCCCGATCACGCCCTTCTGCAGGCCGATATTGATGATGATCAGCTCCATCAGTCCGCGCGAGTTCATCAGCGCGCCGATGCCCAATGCGGTGCGATTATCCTCGCCCATGATCCGCGCCGCGCCGTAGCAGGCGACGAACTTGGCCACGACCGAGGCGACCAGCACGCCCGCCGCGATCAGCAGCATCGACGGCGAGGTCAGCATGTCCATCCGGGTGTTGAGGCCCGAATAAGTGAAGAACATCGGCAGCAGCAGGATCACCGCGATCGGCTCGACCTTCTTCTTCAGTTCCTCGACGAACAGCCCGCGCGGCATGAAGGCGCCCAGGATGAAGCCGCCGAAGATGCCGTGGATGCCGATCGCGTCCATGAAGAAGGCTGACAGGCAGAACAGCATCAGCGTGATCGCGAGCACGGTCATGCTCATCTCGCCCTTTGCCTCGACCGCGCGGCCGAGCGGGGCCAGCAGCTTGCGTCCGAACAGAACCAGAAAGATCGCGTAGAGCACGGCGCCACCGATCGCCAGCACCGCCACGCCCGGGCCCGCGCCGAAGGTCGCCAGCACGATCGCCAGGACGCACCAGGATGCGGCATCGTCGAACGCGCCGGCCGTCAACGACAGCGTGCCGAGCGCGCTATCCGCAAGACCCCGCTCGTTGATGATGCGCGCGAGCATCGGGAAGGCGGTCAGCGCGATGCAGGCTCCCATGAACAGGGTCGCATTGGCCTGGCTGATCCCGGCAGCGAACAGGCCCGGCACCTTGAGGAGGAACGGCGTGATCGCGGCTGCGATCAGGAACGGCGTGATCACACCCGCCGCCGACACCGCCGCGGCGCTGCGCGCCTTGGACTCGAAGTGGTCGAGCCGCAGCTTGAGGCCGACCATGAACATGTAGAGCGCCACGCCCAGCTGCGAGCCGGCGTAGAGCACATTCTTGGTCTCCTTCGGGAAGATCGCGGCCTGCAAATCGGGCCAGAAGAGGCCGATCAGCGACGGTCCCAGGATCACGCCTGCGATCATCTCCCCCACGACCTGCGGCTGCGCGAGGAACTTCTGGCCGGCCCAGCCCACCACGCGGCAGGCGAAGATGATCACCGCCAGCTGCAGGAAGAAATGAATGCTGAAGTCACCCGGCGCATAGCTATGGGCCACCCCCGCGGCCGCCGGGCCATGGGCCGACAGGACATTCGCCAATGTCGACCAGAAACTGTCCATTACGCTTTGCACTGCATCACTCCCCGCCTTTGTTATGCGGGGATGGGAGCGCGCAGCACGGCACCCCGCAATCCGAAATCGATGCAAGCCGCGCCGAATCTGGCCGGTTCGAACATTTCTGTTGCGGCCGTGCTACAAGGTAGTAACGTGCCTACATATCGAGCAGCCATTTAGTAGGTATGTAGGCTCGAACCGAGGGGCCATGAAAGTCGTTAGCAGCCGCGATTTCAATCAGGATGTCAGCAACGCAAAGCGTGCCGCACGAATCGAGCCTGTCTTCATAACGGATCGCGGAAGGCCTACCCATGTCCTTATGAGTATTGAGAATTTCAAGAATCTCACCGGTCAGACGGAAACCGTGGTGGATCTGCTCGCTATGCCCGATTCGAGCGAGGCGGAGGCCGTGCGCTCGGACGCCTGGGATCGCCAGCCGGAGCTTGGCTGATGTACCTTCTCGATAGCCAGGTCGTGCTTGAGCTGCGCAAGGCGAAGGCAGGGCGAACCGATGCCGGCCTCGCGACCTGGGCGGCGGGTGTCTCGCGCCAGAATCTGTTCCTGTCGGCCTTGTCGCTGCTCGAACTCGAAAATAGCGCGAAGGGGATAGAGCGGCAGGACAAGGCAGGCGGCGCGGCGCTGCGCGCGTGGATTGCGGATCAGGTCATGCCGGCGTTCGAGGGACGCATATTGGCAGTCGATGCCGCCGTGGTGCGCAGGCGCGCGCAGTTGGCGCTCGCCGATACGCGCGATGCCTTGCTGGCCGCCACCGCGATCGAGCACGGCCTGACCCTGGTCACGCGCCAAACCGCCGCTTTCAAGGGCGCGCGGCTCAAGCTATTCAATCCATGGGGTTATACGCCCGAGGATGAGGATGATACCGACTGGCGCCAGGCGGCGCGCTCCGGGCCGGTCTGGCTCAAGAATCTGTTCGTGAGGGCCTGAGGTCGTGGGAAAACGTTCGATCCTGATCGTCGGGGGCGGCACCGCCGGCTGGATGACGGCCGCCTATCTCGCCAAATATTTCAACCTGCCGGAAAACCCCAACCTCGACATCACCCTCCTGGACTCGCCCGAGATCGGGCCGATCGGCGTGGGTGAAGGCGCCTTCCCCACGATCCGGTCGACGCTGCAATTCCTGGGCATCGACGAAACCCAGTTCATCCGCAGCGCATCGGCGACCTTCAAGCAGGGAATCCGCTTTGACGACTGGCTGACCGCGCCCGCGGGCGGCAGAAGCCATCGCTATTTCCATCCGTTCGAGGCGCCCTTCCAAACCGAGGGCACAAGCCTCGTCCCCTATTGGCTGCTCCAGGACGAACGGACCCGCCCGCCCTTCGCGGAAGCCGTGACGATCCAGCACCGCGTCGCCGAAGCGCAGCGCGGCCCCAAACGACCGGGCGAAGGCGAATTTACCGGTCCGCTCAATTACGCCTACCATTTCGACGCCGGCCAGCTCGGCCGCGTGCTTGCCGAACGCGCGACCGAATTGGGCGTGCGGCACATTCGTGACATGCTGGCGGATACCAGCCTACGGCCCGACGGCACAATCGAATGTGTCCTCACCCGCGAACATGGCGGGCTTTACGCCGACCTGTTCATCGATTGCTCGGGCTTTCGGGCCGAATTGATCGGCCGCGCGCTGGGATCGCCGTTCAAATCGGCGCGGCGCTATCTGTTCACCGACCGGGCGATCGCCTGCAAATTGCCTTATGACCGGCCCGACGCGCCGCTCGAAAGCTTCACCATCGCCGCCGCGCACGAAGCGGGATGGACGTGGGACATCGGCCTCGCAAAAGCGCGAGGGATCGGGACAGTCTATTCGAGCGCACACATGTCCGATGCGGATGCGGAGCGGATCCTGCGCGCTTATGCCGGCGAGCGGATCGATCAGGTCGAGACGCGCTTCCTGTCGTTCGAGCCTGGCTATCGCGAACAGCAATGGATCGGCAACACCGTCGCGGTCGGCCTGTCGGGCGGATTCCTGGAACCGCTGGAATCGACCGGCGTGGTGGTGATCGAGGCCGCGATCGCGATGATCGCTGAACTGTTCCCGCACACGGGGCCCGTCGATGCGCCGGCAGCGCGCTTCAACGAGCTGATGGCCGCGCGTTACGAGAACATCATCAACTTCCTGAAGCTCCATTATTGCCTGAGCCGACGCCCGGAACCCTTCTGGCGCGACAATGTAGCCCCGGATTCGATCCCGGACCGGCTACGCGAGCTGCTCGATCAGTGGCGTCACCGGCCGCCAAGCCGATACGATTTCATCATCGATCTAGAGAGCTTCGCCTTCTTCAACTATCAGTACATCCTTTACGGGATGGAATTCCGGACCGACCTCTCCCCCGGCCGCGCCGACTTTCCCGACGTGCGCGCGGCGGAGAAACTGTTCCAGAAGATCCGAAATTTCGGCGAGCGTGCGACCGCCGACCTGCCGACCCATCGCGCATTGATCGAACAGATCAATGCCCCGCTGGAGAAGTTGCTCGCGGTCTGATCCGGCTGTGCCGCAGGCGTGCCTATTTGCGCTTGGCTGACGACTCATTTCAGCTAAAAGTCCCGGCGGGCGGGGGCCTTTTCGAACGCGAGGAGCGTGCGGCGATGTGCCCAATTGTTTCAGGACAACGGTGGAATGGCAGTGCCTGACGGATCGTCTTCCGCCGCGGATTCGACACTGGCGTGGCGCCAGATCGTGGACAGTGCAGTCGATACCGCGATCATCAGCACCGATCCCCAGGGGCGCGTCACGAGCTGGAGCGCGGGCGCGTGCCGCATCCTCGGCTGGACGGAGGCCGATATGCTCGGCCAGCCGCTCGACCGCCTCTTTCTGGATGCCAAGGCGGCCGCAGCGCAACTAGGGAGAGAAAGAGCCGACGCGGTCGCTCATGGCCGCGGTGGCGGCGAGGATGGCTGGCGCCGCCGCAAGGATGGAAGCCAGTTCTGGGCCGTCGGCGAGATGACGCCGATCCGCGACGACAATGGTGCATTGCTGGGTTTCACCAAGATATTGCGCGACCGTACGGCGCAACGCAAAGCCGAGGAAGCGATCCGCCGCGAGCGGCAAGCGCTGGAAATACTCAATCGCGCGGGTTCCGCACTCGCCGCAGAAAACGAGCTCGATCATCTCGTCGAGATCGTCACCGAGGCCGGCGTTGAACTGTGCGGGGCCGAATTCGGCGCCTTTTTCTACAAAGTCACCAACGATGATGGTGAGAGCTACATGCTCTACAAGCTTTCCGGCGCGTCGCTGGAGGCTTTTTCCGGATTTCCGATGCCGCGTAACACGGATGTGTTCGCGCCGACCTTCAGGGGCGATGGCATCGTGCGCTCCGACGACATCACCCAGGATCCGCGCTACGGAAAGAGTGAGCCGCATCGGGGTATGCCGAAGGGGCATCCCCCCGTTCGGTCCTATCTGGCGGTGCCGGTCATATCGCGCACTGGCGAGGCGACCGGCGCGCTTTTCTTCGGTCACGCCGAAGCGGGCCGGTTCGACGAGCGATCGGAGCAGGGGATGCTCGGGCTTGCCGCCGAAGCGGCTGTCGCGATCGACAATACGCGGCTGAACCAGGCGATGCAGCGCGAAATCGAGGAGCGCAAACGTGCGGAAGAAGCGCTGCTCGAACTGAACGCCACACTCGAACAACAGGTCGCGGAGCGGACCGCGGAACTGCGCCGCAATGAAGAAGCGCTGCGCCAATCCCAGAAAATGGAGGCGGTCGGCCAGCTCACCGGCGGTATCGCCCATGATTTCAACAATTTGCTGCAAGTCATCGTCGGCAATCTGGAGGCGCTACAGCGAAACCTGCCGGGAGATTCCCCGCGCCTGCAGCGTGCCGCCAGCAATGCGATGGCGGGCGCGCAACGGGCCGCATCGCTGACGCAGCGGCTGCTGGCCTTCTCCCGACGGCAGCCGCTCAGCCCAAAGCCGCTGGATCCGAATGCGCTCGTCGGAAGCATGTCCGACTTGCTCCATCGTACGCTTGGAGAAACCATCTCGGTCGAAACGGTACGCGGCGGCGGCGTATGGCGGATCGAGGTGGACCCAACGGGGCTGGAGTCCGCCATCCTCAATCTCGCGGTCAATGCGCGCGATGCGATGCCCGAAGGCGGACGGCTGACGATCGAGACATCGAATGCCTATCTCGACGAAGCCTATGTCCGCACGCATGGCGAGGTCACGCCGGGCCAATATGTTGTGATCTCTATTTCGGACACCGGCATCGGGATGGACGAGGCCACGGTGGCCCAAGCGTTCGAACCTTTCTTCACGACCAAGCCGATCGGCCAGGGCACCGGGCTCGGCCTCTCCCAGGTCTATGGCTTCGTCAAGCAATCGGGGGGTCATCTTAAAATCTATTCGGAGCTCGGCGAGGGGACGACGATAAAACTCTATCTCCCCCGCTTCGACAGCCCGACGACCGAGGAAGTCGACAGCACGCCGCAAGCCGCACCCGAAGGATCGGCCACGGAGACGATCCTGGTTGTCGAGGACGACGCCGATGTGCGCGCGCAATCGGTCGAGGCACTGGGCGAGCTTGGCTATCGCGTGCTGCAGGCCGCCGACGGGCCGTCTGCGCTACGTCTGCTGCGGCGGGAGGCGCATGTCGACCTGCTCTTCACCGACGTGGTGCTGCCGAACGGCCTGACCGGAGCGCAGGTGGCAAATGAAGCGCGCGACATCCAGCCCGGGATCAAGGTGCTTTTCACCACCGGCTACGCGCGCAACGCGATTGTTCATAACGGCCGGCTCGATCCGGGCGTCCAGCTGATCACCAAACCCTACAGCTTCGCCGACCTCGCGGCCAAGGTCCGGGATGTGCTGGACGGGCTGACGTAGCGCAATTTCGTCGCCCCGCCGCAACGTGATAAGCAGACGCTTAGGGAGAGAGCCGATGCGGCATGCGACGGGCCTCTGGGCCAACTGCCGATCCAATATCCTGGCGAAGGGCTTCGCTCTTTCGCGTTGCATCAGGGACAGGCACAGGGGCTCTTCCACCTCCAGCACGTCTTCGTCAGCGGCGATGCTGACAGCCCCACCCTGTCCAAGAACGGGTCGCTGCTGACCCTGCAGCTTTCGCCCGCCGGGTCCGGGCGTGCGACCCGGCTGTCCTTCCATCGCTCGCTCTAAACGGTCGGGCCTTCGTCTCGGAGCAGCAACACCGACACGCGATGCTCGCAGCTCTGGCGCGGCGGGACATCGGCCGGCGCGGTCGGGTCCTCGAACGCGGTGTGGAAACAGGCGCGATAGGGCTGCGACCGGTCGTCCTTCCTGAGCTGGAAGAGCTTGAACACCAGCACCTCGTCGGGCGTCATGTCCGGATAATAATACCAGCGCTGGTCCGCATTATGCGCGAGGCTGACATGATAGGTCAGCGCCCCGTTCGGTGCGATGCCTTCCAGCGCGGTGGGAATGATGTCCGCCTGATCAATCGAGGTGGGGTCGCACAAGGCGAGCGGCATATGCTTGAGCGGACCGGCCATGTTGGTGGTGCGCCAGAAATCGAGCGCGACGAATTCCTCCACCTTTTCCTGGTCGAACCCCGCGCGCCATTGCGCGCCTATTTCAGGGGTGGTGAAGGCTTCCACATTGCGCTGAAAGTCGTCCGCGGTGGTGCCATGATCCGAATGGACGCCCAGGCCGTATTGGGGTGTCGTCGTGCCCGCTCCGCGCCGCATGACGTTGGGCGGCTGACGGACGATCAGCGGGCGCCCGGGATAGAGGCGCTCGCGAATGATCGCCTCCACCTCCGGCAAATAGGTCGATCCGACATGATCGGCGTCGGCCCAATCCGTTACGCCTGTCGGCGCCTTGAGCAGGACGAAGCCATGTTCGGCCAGGAAATCGGCTTCGGAGGTCGCCTCCGCCTGAAGCAGGCGCGCATTGTCGATCCGCGTCCACGGCTTTTGCGGCGGACTCCCTGTCGCATTGCGCATCAGTTCGGACAGGTTGATCCGCTCGGCCGCGCGATAGCCCGGCGGGAATTGGCCATTGAATTGGACTTCGATCATTGCCCTCTCCTTCCGCTTCCATAGCCGGAGAAGTTGCCGTCGTCATGTCCACGCTGATGGGATGACGAGCAGACCGGGCAGGATCAGCTCAGAAATTCGCGGACATAATCGCTAGCAGGGTTCTTCTGCACGCCATCGGGCGTGTCATATTGCTCGATCCGCCCCTGCCCCAGGATCGCGACCTTGTCCGCCAGCTGGAAGGCTTCCTCATAATCGTGCGTCACGAAGATCGAGGTCAGGCCGACACGGTCATGGATTTCGCGCAGCGCGCCACGCAACTCCCGGCGAACCTTGGCATCGAGCGCGCCGAACGGCTCGTCCAGCAGCAGGATCGAAGGCTCGCGCGCAAGCGCACGCGCAAGGGCCACGCGCTGGCGTTGCCCGCCCGACAATTGCGCCGGGTAGCGGCTACCATAGCCAGGCAGCTGGACGAGCTCGAGCAGTTCCTCGACCCGCGCCCTGATCGCCTCCTTGGGTGGCCGTTGACCGCGCTTCATCACCTCGAGCCCGAAGGCGATATTATGTTCGACCGTCATGTGACGGAACAAGGCGTAGTTCTGGAACACGAAGCCGATGCCGCGATCCTGGGGCGCCCTGTCGGTCACGTCCTCGCCGCCAAACAATATCCGGCCGCTTTCCGCGCTTTCGAGGCCTGCGATGATGCGCAGCAGCGTTGTCTTGCCTGAACCGGACGGGCCGAGCAAAGCCACGAACGCCCCGTCCTTGATCTCAAGCGAGACGTCTCGAAGGGCCGGATAATGTCCGAAGCCCTTCACGATATTGCGAACGGTAATGGTCATGCCTGGGGTCTAGTGTCCTGCAGCGGCGAGCTGATCGCCATGACGCCATTCGAGCAAGGTCTTCACCACCAGGGTGACGAGCGCGAGACCCGCCAGTAGCGAAGCGACCGCGAAGGCGGCAGCGAAATTATATTCGTTGTAGAGAACCTCGACTTGGAGCGGCATCGTGTTCGTTTCGCCGCGGATGTGGCCCGAAATGACCGAGACCGCGCCGAATTCCCCCATTGCGCGCGCGTTGGTGAGCAGCACGCCGTAGAGCAAGCCCCAGCGGATGTTGGGCAAGGTCACCCACAGGAAGATGCGCCAGCCTGGCGCGCCGAGCGTGAGCGCGGCCTCTTCCTCCTCGCGCCCCTGTGCCTGCATCAGCGGGATCAGCTCGCGCGCGACGAACGGCAGGGTCACGATCAGGGTCGCCAGCACGATACCGGGCTTGGCGAAGGCGATGTGGATGTCGTGCGCGAGCAGCCAGCCGCCGAACCATCCCTGTGCGCCGAACAAGAGCAGATACATCAGGCCGGCCACGACCGGCGAGATCGAGAAGGGCACGTCGATCAGGCTGATGAGCAATTGCTTGCCTCGGAAATCATGCTTGGTGATCGCCCAGGCGGCGGCGACGCCGCACACCATGTTTATCGGCACCGAGATGGCGGCGACAGTGAGAGTGAGCTTGATCGCCGCCAGCGCATCCGGCTCCACGATCGCCGCCTTGAAAGCGTTCAGGCCATGGCTGAATGCCTCTCCGAACACCGAAGCCAGCGGCAACAGCAGGATCAATGCCACATATAGGATTGCAACGAGGATGAGGATCGACTTGGTCGCCAGGCTTTCACTGACCGCCTTGTTCTTCGCGCTCATGCCGAACGCCTCCGCAATTCGCGGCCCTGCCAGGCGTTGATCAGGAGCAGCAGCAGCAGGCTGGCCAGCAACAGCACGGCCGCGATCGCGGTTGCGCCGGCATAATCATATTCCTCAAGCTTGGTGACGATCAGCAACGGAGAGATTTCCGATTTGAAAGGCATGTTGCCGGCGATGAAGATCACCGAGCCATATTCCCCGACCCCGCGCGCGAAGGCGAGCGCGAAGCCGGTCACGAGCGCCGGGAAGATTTCGGGCAGGATCACGCGCCGGAAGATAACCGAACGCCGCGCGCCGAGCGTCGCGGCAGCTTCCTCGAGGCCGCGGCCCATGTCGGCCAATACCGGCTCGACCGTCCGCACGACGAAAGGCAGGCCGATGAAGGTCAGCGCGATGACCACGCCTACAGGATTATAAGCGAGCTTGAGCCCAAGCACGGAGGCGGGTTTCCCGACCCAACCCGTATTCGCATAGACCGCGGTCAACGCGATACCGGCAACCGCGGTCGGCAGCGCGAACGGCAGATCGACTATCGCCCCAAGCAGCCTGCGGCCGGGGAAGCGATAGCGGACCAGCACCCAGGCGACGAGCAGCCCGAACACGGCATTGATCGCCGCGGCGACCAGGGCTGCGCCGAAGCTCAGTTCGTAAGACGCGATTGCCCGGCGCGAGAAGGCCGCTTCGACGAAGTGGGCCGGCCCGAGTGTCACCGACTTCACGAACAAGGCGATCAGCGGCAGCAACAGGAGGATGGTCAGCCACAGGATCGTGACCGTCAGGGTAATGCCAAGGCCGGGGAGAGGCGAATGCCTTCCCCGGCCCTTTCGCGGCAATGATGATGTCGCTGTCGCCATCAGAAGTCGAATTGCAACCTCGAAGCGAAGGCATCGCCCTTCGCGGTCGTGCCATTAACCGCAACGGGGGCCACCACCAAGGGCGAGTTGGCTCCCTTGAAGCGGATATAGTTGAAGATGAAGCGCGTGTTCGGGTTAAGATACCAGTTCAGCCCGCCCGTCCAGCTGTCCGCCGTGCGATCGAGCGGCGACAGATTGTGGTTGGTCAGGTTGAGCCGGTCGTAGCGGACCGCCAGTTCGAACGCGCCCCAATGGCCTGCGCCCGGGTTGAAGTCGTTGAACGGCTTCACGCGATCGACCACGCCACCCTTGAAGCTGCGGCTTTCCCCGGTGAGGAAGACCGTGCCGAAGACATAATAACCGTCGAAGTTCAGGTTCGGGACGCTACCGTACCGGCTGACGTTCAGATGGCTATATTCGCCCTGCAGCGAGAAGCGATCGTACACGAACGCGCCCTCCGCGCCCCAATAGGTCGCGGCCTGCACGCCGCGCGTCTGGCTGGCGACCGGGCCGGTCGTGACCGGGCCGATCGCGACGCTTTCGATCTGGCCATTGTCGACACGCGTGCCGGGCCGGTCGCCGAGTGTGATCGCCTTTCCGGCGATCTGGCTGACATGGTAGCCGGACGCGCCGACATGAACGAGGCGGCCGACATCGTTGATCGGCTCGAACGTCACGCGGCCGTTGACGCCATAAGTCTCGTCGGGCGTGGCGGCGTTGCGCTGCACGGCCTCGCCGGCGCCGAACAGACCGACGGTGGCGATAATCTGCGGCGTCGGGGTGAAGGCCAGGGTTGCGCCAACCCGGCGTTCCGCGCCGACAACGCCAAACGCATTGGTGGCCATGCCGCGTTCGAGGAAGGTGTTGAGCGCGTCGGTGCTGTTGGCCTCAAGCCCGTAAGGCGCCTTCTGCTGGCCGACCGTGATCAGCAGATTCTTGAAGCCCGCATATTGGATATAGGCGTCGAGCAGGTTGACGCTCTGCTTCACGAATTCGGCCTCTATCCGATATTTCCAGACGCCCCACGCCGTCCCGTCGAAACCAAGGCGGCCGCGACGAATATCGGTGCCGTTATTATAATCATAGCCGCCAGCTCGGCTCTTGTAAGCCGCATAGTCGATCTGGAACGTGCCGCGCGGATGGAAAGTGAAGCTGCCATTGACGTCGCTGAAGGTGGGCGCCGGGCCGGGCTGAACCTCCTTGGCGGCGCGGACCTCGACTTTCTGGACGCGGGTCTGCGTCTCGGCCGCCTCGGACTCGAGCTGCTTGTTGCGCGCTTCGAGCGCGGCCACTTTCGCCTCGAGCTCGTTGAGCCGATCGAGTACGGCATCGCCGGTCTTGGCCACCGGCGCGGGCGCCGCGGTTGCATCCGCGGGCACGGTCGTATCGAGGCCCGAACCCTGTTCGGCCGTCTGCGCGCTCAAGGGCGCGGCAAAGGCAAGCGCGGACGCGCTTGCCAGCAAAATCTGGCGGATCATCTCATTCCCCTTTGCAGTCGGGAGCGGCGGGCCTTCTCGGCCCGCCGGCTCGATCATTTCTTGGCGTCTTCGAATACCTGGTCGAACACGCCGCCATCATTGAAGTGCGCCGCCTGGACACGCTTCCAGCCACCGAAATTCTTGTCGATGCTGAGCAAAGGCAGGCTCTTGAACTGCGCCTTGAACTGCGCGGCCACGGCCGGATCGCGCGGGCGGTAGTAATTCTTGCCGATCAGCGCCTGCGCCTCGGGCGTATAGAGGAACTTCAGATAAGCCTCCGCGACCGCACGCGTCCCCTTTCGATCGACCACCTTATCGACCAAGGCCACCGGCGGCTCGGCGAGGATCGAGATCGACGGATAGACGATTTCGAACTTGCCCTTGCCGAGCTGGTTCGTCGCCAGATAGGCCTCATTCTCCCAGGCCAGCAGGACATCGCCCTGACCGCGCTGGACGAAGGTGGTGGTTGCGCCGCGCGCACCGCTATCGAGCACGGGCACGTTGCGGAACAGCTTGGTCATGTAATCGCGCGCGCCCGCAACCGATCCGGTCGACTTCTGCGCGTAACCCCAGGCCGCGAGATAATTCCAACGCGCGCCGCCCGACGTCTTGGGATTGGGCGTGATCACCTTGATACCCGGCTTGATCAGGTCGCCCCAGTCGTGGATCCCCTTCGGATTACCCTTGCGCACGAGGAAGACGATCGTCGAATAATAAGGCGTCGAATTGAGCGGCAGTCGCGTCTGCCAGTTGGCGGGCAACGCCTTGGCACGGTCCGCGATGGCATCGATATCCGCCGCGAGCGCGAGCGTGACGACATCCGCCTGAAGTCCATCGATCACGGCACGCGATTGCGCGCCCGAGCCACCATGGCTCTGCTTGATCGTCACGACCTGGCCGGTCTTGGCCTTCCATTGCGCGGCAAAGGCGGCGTCAATGTCGCGATACAGTTCGCGCGTGGGATCATAGCTGACATTGAGCAATTCGACCGGCGCGGCCGCCTGGGCCGCCAATGGCGTAAGGCCGATCGCCAACGTGGCGACGGCAAGCATCAGACTCCGACGGTGCATAATACCTCCCTCATCGTTGGAGAGACCGCTATTACACTATAACCTAGTCGGCAATTGGGTTATTACGTTTCGTCGGCGTAGCTTTTCTTGGCCGCCCCAAAGTCCGCTCGTCAGGCGGTCGATAACGCCTCCGCGGCCAATTCGGACCCGGCGGCCTCCGCGAGCGTGGTTTTCTCCAATATCTCGACCGCACTCGACCGCACGCGCATCAGCACTTTGCGGATCGCGCAGGTCGCCTCGTCGTGGCAATCGTCGCAGCGCTGGTAGAAATTCTCGCTCGCGCAGGGGACGAGCGCGATCGGCCCGTCAATCGCGCGGATCACCTCGACGAAGCTGATCTCATGCGCGCCGCGCGCCAGCACATAGCCGCCACCCGGACCGCGCCGGCTGGTCACGAGGCCGGCCTTCTTGAGGTCGACCATGATGAATTCGAGATATTTGCGGGGAATCCGCTGCATCTCGGCCATCTCGCCGACCTGGATCGTGCGGTCGGCACCATATTCGACCAGATGCAGGAGCGCGCGCAGCGCGTAGCGGGCCTTTTGCGACAGCATGATACCGAGATAGCGGGATGCGAAAGCAAAGGCTACCGGGCGGCGATAAACAAAATCATTTGGCGTTTTGGCAGCCGACATGCTTGATGCGCGATGAGTGAAAGCGCCACGAACGAGCGCAAAGGGGAGAGACGGATGACAAGGTTCGCGCGGGCGGCAGCTTTTCTGCTCGGGGCCTGCGGCCCGGCGCTACTAGCGGCGGAGCCCCCTCGTGTCGGCCCCTTCAATGTGGAGGTCGCGGCGGGCGGCAGTGCCTATGTGGCGCAGGTCGGGATGCCCGGCGCCAACCTGCCCGTGGCATCGGACTGGACCTTGCAAGCCTGGGTGGAACCCCACCTCGCGCCAGCCGGCACCGTCACGGTCGCGGGCCTCGGGACACCCGGCGCCGGCCTGTTCCTGGCACTAATCGACGGAGCTCCCGCGCTGGTGACGCCCGCGGGAATCGTCAAGGCGAAGAACCGGCTGCCGACTGACAGCTGGTCGTTCCTTGCTGCGGCCGCGGACAAAGGAACGGCACACCTCTATCTTAACGGGCAGGAGGTCGCGAGCGGCCCGGCGAACGCCGCGCAATTGGCAGCGGAGGCGCGGCTGGGCGGCGACGGCTTCGGAGGGCGCGTGGCGGGCTTCGGCTATTCCGGGCAGGCGCTGTCGGCGGCCGAGATACAGAAAGCCGCGACCAAGGCGCCCGACCCGGCCCTGACCGTTTTCACGCTCTCGACCCCGGTCTGGCCGGTGCAGGTTCGCCAGATGCAGGGACAAGTCACGCCGCAGCCGGCCTGGACGCTGCCGAAGAGCGGTGCGCCCTTCCAGAAACCCGTCGCCAAGCCGGAACCCAGGGGTCCGGCGCTCGCGCAACGCAGCGCTAACTTGTGGACGGTGGCAGGCTGGCACATGGCGGAAGGATCGAAACTGTCCGGCGCGGACGGCGCGGCGATCTCCCGGCCCGGTTTCGGCAATGGCACCTGGTATGCGGCGACCGTGCCCGGCACCGCGCTTACGACATTGGTGGATCGCGGCGTCTATCCGGATCCGGCCTATGGCCTCAACAACCTCGCCATTCCCGAGACGCTGGCGCATCAGGATTACTGGTACCGGACCGAGATCGACGTGCCGGCCAATCTCGCGGCCAAGCATCTCGCGCTGACCTTCAACGGCGCCAATTACGCGGCGGAAATATGGGTCAACGGCGCGCGGGTCGGCGACATGAAGGGCGCCTTCATCCGCGGTCGGTTCGACGTGAGCGGGACGCTGATCCCCGGCCAGCGCAACGCCATCGCGGTGCGCGTCTCCCCCCCGCCCCACCCCGGCGTGACATCGGAGGAATCGCTGACATCCGGCGTCGGCGAGAATGGCGGCATGATGATGCTCGATGGCCCTACCTTCGAGGCGACCGAGGGGTGGGACTGGATCCCGACCGTTCGCGACCGCAACACCGGACTGTGGCAGGGCGTCGATCTCACCGCGGTTGGCGACGTGCGGATCGGCGACACGCAGGTGATCACGCATCTGCCGCACGGCAGCGACACCAGCCTCGCCAATATCACGATCGAGGTGCCGCTGACCAATGCGAGCGACCATGCGGTCACGACCACGCTGACCGCGGCCTTCGATGACGTCCACGTGGAGAAACAGGTAACGCTGGCCCCAGGCGAGACCCTGGTGCGGCTGACGCCCGCCGACTTCCCGCAGCTGGCGGTGCGCAATCCCAAGCTTTGGTGGCCGAACAATTACGGCGCGCCAGACCTGCACATGCTCCATTTGGCGGCCGGCACGTCGGACGCCAGGGACGTGCGCTTCGGCATGCGCGAGGTGACCTACGAACTGTCGCTGATGGACCATGACGGCGCCTTGAAGCGGGTGCTGATCGACCCGACCGAGGCGCGTGACGGAGACCGCCATATCGTCGATCATCGCCACCAGGCGATCCGCGAAGTGCCGCGCGGCTGGGCCTACAGCTTTGCCGAGGGCGCGGAGAAATCGCCCGCCGTCACGCCGATCCAGGACGATAGCGAACTTTCGCCCTTCCTCGTGCTGCGCGTGAATGGCGTGCGGATCGCCGCGCGCGGCGGCAGCGTCGGCATGGACGACTTCATGAAACGCGTCGATCGGGAACGGCAGGAGCCCTATTTCAAGCTCCACCGCGACGCGCATCTCAACATCATCCGCAACTGGATGGGCCAGGATACGGGCGAGAATTTCTACGCGCTGGCCGACGAATATGGCCTGATGGTGTTCAACGATTTCTGGGAGTCGACCCAGGATTACAATATCGAGGCCGAGGACGTACCCCTGTTCCTCGCCAATGTGAAGGACGTGCTCAGGCGCTATCGCAACCACCCGTCGATCGTCGTGTGGGTGCCGCGCAACGAAGGCGTGCCGCAGCCGATTCTGAACGAACGCATCGAGAAACTGATCGAGCAGGAGGATGGCACGCGGCTCTACATGGCCTCGTCCAACCGGATCTCGCTGCAGAACAGCGGGCCCTACAATTGGCGCAAGCCGGCCGAATATTTCACCGAACATGCCAAGGGCTTTTCGGTCGAACTCGGCACGCCCAGCTTCCCGACGCTGGAAAGCTGGAAGCGCACCATCCCCGCCCCCGATCTTTGGCCGATCAGCGACGTCTGGGCCTATCATGACTGGCACCAGACCGGGAACGGCGCGGTCGCGAGCTACATGAAGGCGATGGACGAGGAATATGGCCCCGCCACCAGCCTCGAGGATTTCGAGCGCAAGGCGCAGATGATCGAATATGTCAGCTATCGCGCGATCCTGGAGGGCTTCAACGCGGGTCTCTGGACCACCAACAGCGCGCGTATGTTCTGGATGACGCAGCCCGCCTGGCCCTCTTCGGCGTGGCAGATCTTCTCGTCCGACTACGACACGCATGCGGCCTTCTACGGCACCAAGAAGGCGTCGGAGCCGGTGCACGTCCAGATGAACCTGCCCGACTATAAGATTATCGTGGTCAATAACGGCCGCAATGCGCTGGCGGGCGCTACCGTCCACGCGCGCGTCACCACGCTCGACAACAAGCTGATCATGGAACGTTCGGCGCCGGTGTCGGCGGGCGCGGGTTTGACGGCTGACGTCTTCACGCTCGATCTGGGATCAGCGCTGGACAAGGCCGTCGTGCTGGTCGCGCTCGACGTGACCGACGCATCGGGCAAGATGCTGTCGCGCAACGTGTATTGGCAGGGGCGCGATGAAGCCGCCTATCGCGCGATGGGCGCGATGCCGCAGGTCAGGCTGGCGGTGAAAGCCGCCGACCGCAGCGAGGGCAGGGATCGTGTCACGACGGTCGATCTGAGCAATCCGACGGGCACGGCGGCGATCGCGACCAAGCTCACCCTGTTCGGGGCCGGCGGCGCCCAGGTGCTGCCCGCCTATTTCAGCGACAATTATGTCTCGCTGATGCCGGGCGAGAGCCGGCGGATCGAGGTGCGCTACCCGGCACAGGCGGCGAAGGGCGCGGTCAGTGTCAAACTGCGCGGCTGGAATGTCGTGCCGACGTCTGTAAAAGCGCATTAGATCAACGCGCTGGCGCCGAGACGCCGGATGGAGGAACGATGACACGCAAGGCTTCGATCGTCGCGATAGCCGCCCTTTTGCTGGCGGCCGGCACCGGCTCCGCTCAGATGGGGGTCGATCCGAACAACAAGTGGCTGGTCGAATGGAACAACCGCCTTGGGTCGGACTTCCCCTATCTCGCGCGTTATCGGGAGGCCAATGCCGCGCTCGTGCCGACACCAGGACATCCGCGCATCGTCTTCATGGGCGATTCGATCACCGAAGGCTGGCCCAACAAGGCCGCCGACTTCTTCACGCCGGGGCGGATCGGGCGCGGCATCAGCGCGCAAACGACCCCGCAGATGCTGCTGCGCTTCCGCCAGGACGTGATCGACCTGCATCCCGCGATCGTCCACATCATGGCGGGCACGAACGATATAGCGGGCAATACCGGGCCGATGACACCCGAGCAGACGCAGGCCAATGTCCGCTCGATGGTCGAGCTGGCGCATGCGCATGGTATCCGCGTCATCCTGGCTTCGATCCCGCCCGCGGACCAGTTTCCGTGGAAACCGGGGTTGGACGCGGCCGAAAAGATCGCGGCGATGAACGTCTGGCTCAAGGACTATGCCGCGCGCTCGGGCTGCGTTTATGCCGACTATTGGAACGCGCTGAAGCAGCCCGGCGGGCTAGGGATGCGCGAAGGCCTTTCGTCTGACCATGTCCACCCCACTGCGGCGGGCTATGCGGTGATGGCGCCGGTCGCCGAAGCCGCGATCAAGCGCGCGCTCGCCATGCACGCGCCGCGCAAGACGGCCATCGATTGATGCTGCTCGCCGCGATGGCGCTGGCGGCGGCGCTGCCGGACATCGTGGTTCAAACAGACGCCGGCAGGATAGCCGGGGAGGCATTGCCCGACGGGCGCCACCTGTTCCGCGGCATTCCCTTCGCCCGGCCGCCGGTCGGCGCGCTGCGCTGGAAGCCGCCGCTGCCGGCAAAACCCTGGGCAGGCATCCGCGATGCGACGCGATCCGGCCCGGGATGCATGCAGATCGACTATGACTGGAACCATGGCAATGCGGTCAACCAGTCGGAAGACTGCCTCTATCTGGAGGTCGGCAGCCCCGATCTGAAGCCGGCCAGGCCGCTGCCGGTGATGGTTTGGATCCATGGCGGAGGCAACCGCGCGGGCGGTGCGCCGGGCACCATCCAATCCGATCTTAGCCGCAAGGTCGTGGTGGTGAGCATCCAGTATCGGCTGGGCGCGTTCGGCTTCCTTTCGCACCCCGCGCTGACCGCGGAATCGCGGCATCGCAGCTCCGGCAATTACGGCCTGCTCGACCAGCAGGCCGCCCTCCGTTGGGTCCGCGCCAATATCCGCGGCTTCGGCGGCGATCCCGGCAACATCACCGTCTTCGGCGAGAGCGCCGGCGCGCAGGACATAAACCTGCTGATGCTCTCGCCGCTCGCGCGCGGCCTGTTCCACAAGGCGATCGAGGAAAGCGGCACCGCCGGCTTCGGCATGCCGCCGCGCAGCCTGAAGGAGAATGAGGCGATCGGCGAGGCGCTGGCAAGGCGGGCCGGTGCGCCCGCGCATGCCGATGCGGCCGCCTTGCGCAAACTGCCGGCCGAAGCTCTCCTCCAGGCCGCCGAAAAGACGCCCGTCCCCGGCCTGGCCGACAATAGCTATATCTGGGTCCAGTCGGTGAGCGACGGTTGGGTGATCAGCGAAACCCCCGGGACGACGCTCCGGCGCACGGGCGGTGCGCGCGTGCCGCTGCTGATCGGCAATAATGCGCGCGAGCTGGAGGGGCTGCACGACCTGGCGCAGCTGAACGACGCCATCGACCGGACTTTCAGCAGCCATGCGGCCGGGGCGAAAGCTTATTATGCGGGCTATGCCGATCCCGACCCCAAGCGGCGGGCCTTGTTGCTGCGCGCATCGACCGACATGGCCTTCGCCTGCCCGTCCGACTTCGTGGCGGCAATGCACAGCCGGGCGGGCAACCCGACCTGGCAATATGAATTCGACTATGCGCTGCCGGGCGAGCAGGTCTCGCACAGCTATGAGATCAAGTTCGCGATGCAGGCGCCGGCGAATTTCCCGAAAGGTGCACCGCCGCTCTATGACTATTGGATCAACTTCGCGCGGACGGGCGACCCGAATGGAACCGGCCTGGCATCGTGGCAGCCCTATGCGCCCGGCAGGCGCTACATCCGCTTCGGCGACGGCAGGGCCGAGATGAAGCAGGATCTGCGCGGCGACATCTGCCGCTGGCGGCCCCTGCCCTAGCGGGAAAATTTATAGGACATCTGCCGCCGCGCAGTGCTGTGGTCCGTCCCTCCGTTAGTCGGACGCAGGCCACAGGTGCGCCGCGCCGCGCACGCCGGAACTGTCGCCCCATTTCGCGGGCACGATTCTGGCGCTCCAGCTGTCGCTGAACGTGTAGCGATCGATTACGGGCGGAAGGCGATCGTAGAGCTCGGTCACGTTGGACATGCCGCCTCCCATCACGAAACAGTCGGGATCGAGTATGTTGGCGATCACCGCCATGCCGCGGCCGAGGCGGTCGATATAATCGTCGAGCGCGGCCCGGGCGATCGCATCGCCGCCGCGCGCCAGCGCCATGATCTCGTCGCCTTTGAGGCGGTTGCCCGTCCGACGTTGATAATCGTCGCGAAAGCCCGTGCCCGAAATCCATTTCTCCAGGCAGCCGGTGAGCCCGCACCAGCATTGCGGTGGCGGCATTTCGTCCGCGCGCGCCCAGGGAAGCGGGATGTGCCCCCACTCGCCGGCTATGCCGTTCGCGCCCGAAATCAGCTTACCATCGACCACGACCCCGCCGCCGCAGCCCGTGCCGATGATGATCGCGAAGGTGACGCGCTCGCCCGCCGCCGCGCCGTCCTTCGCTTCGGACAAGGCCAGGCAATTGGCGTCGTTGTCGAGGCGGATCGGCCGGCCGAGCGCCTTTTCGAGGTCGTTCTGGAAGGACGAGCCGTTGAGGTAGGTCGTGTTGGCGTTGCGCATGACCCCGGTGCGCGGCGAGATGGAGCCAGGCACGCCGATTCCGATCGAACGCGCCGGGCCGACCTCCGTCTCCACCCGCGCGACCAAATCGGCGACCGCCTGCAGCGCGTCGCCGTAATTGTCCGGGGTGGGAATGCGTTGGCGCGTGAGAAACGCGCCCGACGGGTCGAGCGCGGCTGCCTCAATCTTGGTGCCGCCAAAGTCGATGCCGATCTGCGTCACGCGGCTAGCGGCCCCAGCCCAACGACCCATGCGCGCCGATCGCGGGAGCCGCGAGGCTCTGCCGCCATGCGTTGCCTATCACCTTATTTTCCCTCGTGCGCATTGGTTGGCACCTGACGGCGAACCTATCAGGCCGGGCGGATAACGAAAGAGACTTGTGTTAAGGTCAGGCCCGCCCGGCCTGCATCAACGCGGACTCGGTCGGCAGGACCTGATCGAGAAACGGCAGGATCGCGGCACCGATGGCAGGCGCATCGGCGGATGCCGCGGCACGAAGCAGCGGCGCGACCGAGGGCAGGCGGAGGTCGGCCAGCGCCGGCGTGAGGCGCGCGATCAGGGCATCGATCAGCGGCTCCGGCAGGCGCCCGCCAATCATCACCGCGGCCGGGTTGATCAGGCAGTTGACCGAAACGAGCGGGCCGAGCAGCGAGCGCGCGGCATCGTCCAGCCATTGCCGCACGACGGGCATGTCCTCCGATAGATGATCCGGGCTCGCAATCGGGGTGCCGGCTTTCTCCAGCCGCTCGAGCAAGGCTGAAAGCGAGACCGTGTCCTGCACGGTTGCGCCAGCCACTGCCGAGGTGGGATCGGGCAAAAAGCCGATCTCGCCGCTGCGAGCATCGGCGCCGCGCGCATAATTGCCGTCGATCACGAGCCCGCCGCCGAGCCCCGCGCTGATCAGCACATAGAAGAAGCTCTGATGGGTAAAACCGCTACCGAATTGTGCCTCGCCGATCGCAGCCGCGGCGGCATCATTGTCGATATGGACCGGAAGTGGCAGCACTCCACGGACCAGATCCGCCACGTCGAGCTGGTTCCACACCTCATAGCCCTGCGGCCGGTGCGGCAGGGCAACGCCACCCAGATCGTCAGGCAGAGCGACGCCGATACCGATCAGCCTTTCCTCGTCGATTTCGGCGGACGCGCGGATAGCCGCGACTTCGTCGCGCAGGCAGCTGACCACATGCTTGGGCATGGCGAAGCTGATTTCCTTGACCGCGCGGGTGCGGACATTCCCGGCAAGATCGAGCGTGACGATCGTATAATGGTCGCGGTCGATGTTGATCCCGATGGAGAAGCAGCCATCCGGATTGACGCGCAGCCGTAGCGCGGGTTGGCCGCGCATGCCGAAGCGGCGCCCCGCCTCCGCGATAAGGCCGAGATCGAGCAGCTTCTTGGTGATATTGGCGATGGTAGGCGAGGTCAGCCCGGTGATCGCCGCCAGTTCGGCACGCGTAATCTCTTCGCCGACCCGGATCGCCTGCAGAACAATGCGCTGGTTATAGTCGGCGGCGCGTTCGAGGTTGGTGCCGGAGAGGCTGCTGACAAGACGCGTGCCACGGTCATCCGCGCCGGTTGTCCCGTTGGTTGCCATAACCTCTTGAATCGCACTCGCCACCATCACCCTCCCCGGACGGCTCACCACCGCTAGCCGGTTTCGAAGCCAGAATCACCCGCTTATCGCAATGTAACCGTTCCCACGGCCACATATGAAATCTAATTTTCATTTTCGAGAACAAAAAGGGCCGAGATTTGGGGACCTCTCTTGTCCGCCCGGCGAATACGGATATTCGCGGATAAGTTCGTCCACGGTAGCTGCCGTGGTCAAAAGCCGGAAGGGGACAATCATGCCGCGCTGGATCACTGCCCTGTTGTGGCTCGCCCTTTCGACCATGGCGGTCGCGCAGGACGCGGATCCCAACCATCTGCCCCCCTCGCTCGATCCGAAGCGAACCGCCAACGGGCTCGCTTTGACCCCGCCAATGGGGTGGAACAGCTGGAACAAGTTCGCTTGCAAGGTGGATGAGGCGACGATCCGCGCGACCGCCGATGCGATCGCATCGAACGGCATGAAGGAGGCCGGCTATCACTATGTCGTGATCGACGATTGCTGGCATGGCGCGCGCGATGCCAACGGCTTCATCACCGAGGATCGCACGCGCTTTCCGTCAGGTATCAAGCTGCTGGCCGATTATGTCCATTCGAAGGGGCTGAAGTTCGGCATCTATTCGGATGCGGGCGCGAAGACGTGCGGGGGCCGGCCAGGCAGCCAGGGTCACGAATATCAGGACGCGATCCAGTATGGCCGCTGGGGCGTCGACTATCTCAAATATGACTGGTGTTCGACCGGCACCCGCAATGCGGAAGAGGCCTATTCGCTGATGGCCGACGCACTACGCTCGACAGGCCGCGATATCGTCTTTTCCCTGTGCGAATGGGGCCAGAACAAGCCCTGGCTGTGGGCGGCCAAGCTCGGCAATCTGTGGCGCACGACCGGCGATATCTGGGACAGTTTCGACAAGCAGGACAAGGCGCATGACTGGGCCAACAACATGCTCCGCATCGTCGATCTGAACGAACCGCTCTGGCCCTATGCTGGGCCCGGCCACTGGAACGACCCAGACATGCTCGAAGTGGGCAATGGCGGGATGAGCACGCCCGAATATCGCAGTCATTTCTCGCTCTGGGCGATGATGGCCGCGCCGTTGATCGCCGGAAACGACGTGGCGCATATGGACGCGGATACGCGCGCGATCCTTCTCAACACGGAGGTGATCGCGGTCGATCAGGACGCGCTGGGCGTTCAGGGCCATCGCGTCTCGAAAGACGGCGACCTGGAAGCCTGGGTAAAGCCGCTGTCGGGTGGGCGGCGCGCGGTCCTTTTCTTCAACCGCGGCGCAAAGCCCGCGTCGATCAGCGTCGACTGGGAAAAACTGGGATATCCCGCCCGGCTGCAGGCTCAGGTGCGCGATCTTTGGGCGCACAAGGACCTGGCCCCCGCGGCCGGCTCGGCGGGCGCCACCGTGCAGCCTCACGATATCGTGATGCTGCTGATGGCGCCCTGAACCGCGGCCAGACGAGGGTCAACGCGGCAAGGCGAGCATTCCTTCGACCTGGAACGCACCCGCCGCGCCCGGCGCGCCGGTGCCGGGCTGGCCCCCGCCGACCCACAGCTGGTAATTGGCAGGCAGAATCCGCATGACCCCCTTCGCATCCGCGAAGGCCAGGTCGCGCGGGCTGAGGCGGAAGGTCAACGTCTTCGTTTCGCCGGCCGCGAGATGGACGCGCTGATAGCCCTTGAGCGATTTGAGCGGCCTGCCCTTCACGCCCGGCGTGGACAAATATAGCTGCGCCACCTCGTCGCCGTCGCGCTTGCCGACGTTGCGCACGCGCACCTTGACCAATTGGTCTTTACCGGCCGCGAGACGGCGGGTGGAGAAGGTCGGCGCCGAATAGCTGAAGCGGGTATAGCTGAGGCCGTGTCCGAACGGATATTCGGGCGCTCCGGTGAAATAGCGATAGGTGCGGTTCTTCATCGAATAATCGGTGAAGGGCGGCAGCTGGTCGGTGGACCTATAGAAGGTGACCGGCAAGCGGCCGCTGGGATTGACGCTGCCCTTCAGCACCTCGGCAATCGCCTGGCCGCCCTGCTCGCCCGGATACCAAGCTTCAAGCAGCGCGCGCGCCTTGGCCGTGTCGGGCCCGAGCGCGATCGCCGAGCCGCTCTGCAGCACGACCACCACCGGCTTGCCGGTGCTGGCGAGCGCGTCGAGCAGATCGAGCTGCACGCGCGGCAGAGCGATAGTGGTACGATCGCCTCCGTCGAAGCCCGGCACCTTGAGCGGCATCTCCTCGCCTTCGAGCCAGGCGTTGAGTCCGAGGAAGGCCACCACGACATCCGCATTGCGCGCCTTTGCCACAGCCTCGTCGCGCAGCACGGAAAGCGGGGCTTTCCACGACAGGCTGACATTGCCCGGCCGGTCCGAAGCATGCGGCAGTTCAAGCGTAAGCGCGCGCGGCTTCGTATCGGCGAAATGCACTAACATCGTCGGCCGGCCTTCGGGTTGGCCGCAGGTGGAATCGACGTGCAGATCGGGCGAACCCTCGATCTTGAGCACGAACTTCTCGGCGCCGCTGCCGATGTCGCAGCGGTGAATGTCGAGCTCGAACCTATAGTCGCCCGGAGCAGGAACCGCGATCTGCCCGGTCCAGCGCGCCGAATAGGATTTGCGGTTCACGCCGGGAGCTGGATCGATCAGATCCCAGTTGAAGTCGATCTCGCGTACATGGCGGGTCGCAACCGGAGCGCCCGCGAAGTCGGGGCCGTTGTAGAAGGTGACCGTCAGCCCGTCGCCGAACGCCGTCCGTGGAACCGGCACGCCGACCTCCGGGGTGAAGGGCGCGCCCTGCGCAAAGCTGACATTGCCCTTGCCGAATGCGGTCTCGACCCCATCGAGCGGCAGGATGGGATCGGTCGGCGTACCCATATAATTGCCTTCGAGCCCCACCAGCGAGGTTGCGGTCGGGCCGACGACGGCGATCTTCAGGTCGCGCGCCGCCAGCGGCAATATTCCGTCATTCTTGAGCAGGACCACGGACTCGCGCGCCGCACGGAGCGAAATCGCCTTATGCGCGTCCGAATGGTTCTCCTTGATGCCGATCTTGGAGAAAGGCACCATTTCCGGCGGGTCGAACATGCCGAGCCGCATACGCGCGGTGAACAGCCGCTTCAGCGCCACGTCTATGTCGGCCTCGGTAATGAGCCCCTGCTGAATCGCCTTGGGCAGTTCGAGCATTTCGTTCTGGAAATTGCAGCCCGTATCGGTGCCGGCCTTGACCGCGAGCGCCGCGGCTTCGGCCAGCGTCTTGCCCTGATGGTGGCCCTGCGTGATGTCGGCGACCGCATTGCAATCCGACGTGATGAAGCCCTGGAACCCCCAAT
>Ga0207705_10000538_pt1 | contig 31925 bp, 18 predicted proteins | sample KBSC13metaG_FD_184314 | JGI IMG/M metagenome (GOLD analysis project Ga0207705, IMG submission 184314) | Corn rhizosphere microbial communities from Kellogg Biological Station, Michigan, USA - KBS C1-3 metaG (SPAdes) (version 2) | ecosystem: Host-associated > Plants > Roots > Rhizosphere > Soil ... | reverse complement strand
CGCTCGTGCGCGCCCGGCGTGTGGGTGAGATCGAGCGTGATGCCGTGTTCCAGCGGCACGCTGAAGACGTCGCCGCGCGCGGTGAACGCCGCACGCTTGCCGTTGGGGCTGAGCGCGTAATCCTCGACGTATTTCTTGACGCTGCGCTCGGACGGACGCGCCATCACGAGGTCGCTCGGCACATGGATCGTCAGCGCGCGGTCGGTGTTGTTGCGGGTGTCGAAGATGTGCAACGCGCCGGTCACCTCGTACACGATCTGCCCGGCCGCATCGCCGCTGGCCCAGCGCGCATCATCGTTTTGGTAGTTCGTCAGTTGCGTGGTCTTGCCATCACTGGTGTCGTAGCGATAGAGATTCAAATGCGGACCGCGATCGGACAGGAAATAGACGTCCTTGCCGATCCAGACCGGATCTCGGTCGGTGTTGGGATCGTTGGTGATGTTCTTCGCCGACTTCGAAGCGAAGTCGTAAATGAAAAGATCCTGCGCCCAGCCACCCTTGTAGCGGTCCCAGTCGCGGAAGTCGCGGAACTTGGGCGAATACACCATCTGCTTGCCATCGGGCGAAAACCGCGCGGTGCCCGATTGCGGCATCGGCAGCACCGTCGGCAGACCACCGGTGACGGCGACGGTGAACACGCGCGGATCGGAGATATTGCGCGAGTCGCGCCACGAACGGAACAGCACGGATTTCCCGTCCGGCGTCCAGCCGTACACCTGGTTGTCGAAGCCCCAGCGCTGCGGCAGCGGACCCATCGCGGGATAGAACGTCAACTGCGACGGCTCGCCGCCGCCCGCGGGCACCACGTACACCTGGCTGTCGCCGCCGTACTGGCCGGTGAACGCGATCTGCTTGCAGTCGGGCGAGAAGCGCGCGGCCATTTCCAGGCCGGGCCCCGCGGTCAGGCGCGTCGCGGTACCGCCTTGGGTCGAGGCGGTCCACAAGTCGCCCGCGTAGGTGAACACCACGCGATCGCCGCACACGTCGGGGAAGCGCAACAGGCGCGTGCCTTCGCCATTCGCGACGGCGGTAGCCGGAGCAGAAGTGCCCGCCGGCGGCGTGACCGGCGTCGCGCTCGCCGAAGATGCGGGTGCCGAAGCTTCACCCGAAGCGGACGGCGAAGATGATTTTGAACACGCGACCAATCCCGCGCCGGCCAACAGCGCGCAACCCGCCAGCACGGACTTGCGAATCGTGGAAGACATGGAGCGCCCCTCGCATCGCGGTATGGACCGGCAGCTATACGCGATTTCGCTTGCGCCCGCCAGTCCCGTTCGGCAGGCACACGCGACGGTGGTCGCGCACCCATGACTTGCGTCATGGATGGAACCTTCACGGCATTCCCGGCATCATGCTGGGCCAGCCCCGGACCCAGCCTGCGCGGGACCGGCGCCCCGATTCCACCCGCTTGCGGAGTTCCCCTTGAGCCAAGCCCAACGGTACTACCTGACGATCGCCAACCTCGCCACCGCGCGCGGCCCCGACGCCGACCTGTCGTTCCAGGGGTCGTCGCCGCAGGGTTTCGCCGACGCGCTTCAGGAAGCCCTGCGCAAGGGGATCCTGTTCGATCGCTGGAAGGCCAAGCAGCCCGATCCCGACAATGTCGATCCCTCGCTGGCGCCGGTCGATCCGAATGCCACGGTCACGGCCGAATTGAAAGACCTGCACACCGATGTCGAAGTGGTCACCACGCTGACCCACTTCGTGCTGCGCCACCGTCTTTTCATCCTGATCGGACCGCACTGGCAATTGCACGACGTCGCGGCCGTCCGATAACCCGTAAACCCGTGGAAGGAGTCACCCATGCAAGGTTTCAAGACCCGAGTGCTCGCGCTTGCCTGTTGTGCCATTGCCGCCAGCTGCGTCGGCATGACCGCGCAGGCCGCCGCGCCCGCCGCCTCCAGCACCAAGGCCGGCAACATCACCGCCAATCCGTTCTACAAGCCCTCGACGCTTCCATTCCAGGCGCCGGATTTCAGCAAGATCAAGGATTCCGACTACCAGCCGGCGATGGAAGAAGGCATGCGGCAACAAAGCGCAGAGATCGAGAAGATCGCCAACAACCCGGCGGCGCCGACCTTCGACAACACCCTCGTCGCGATGGAGAAGAGCGGGCAGATGCTGACGCGCGTCATGCTGGCCTTCAGCACGGTGGCCGGCGCGAATACCGATGACACGCTGCAGAAGGTGCAGGAAACCGAGGCACCAAAACTGTCGGCGCACCAGGACTCGATCTATCTCAACCCGAAACTTTTCGCGCGCATCCAGACGCTTTACAACCAGCGCGATTCGCTGAAGCTCGACCCGGAATCGCTGCGCCTGCTGGAATGGGACTACAAGGAATTCGTGCTGAACGGCGCCAAGCTTTCCGCGGCCGACAAGGCCAAGCTCGAGCAGTTCAACGAGCAGGAAGCCTCGCTTTCCGCGAAGTTCCAGAACAAATTGCTGGCCGCCGCCAAGGCCGGCGCGCTGGTCGTCGGCGACAAGGCCAAGCTCGCCGGCTTGTCCGACGCCGAGATCGATGCCGCAGCCGCCGCGGCAAAGGGTCGCAAGCTCGCCGGCAAGTGGGTGATCCCGCTGCAGAACACCACCCAGCAGCCGGCGCTGGCCTCGCTCACCGATCGCGACACGCGTCACCAGTTGTTCGAGAACTCGTGGACGCGCGCGGAAAAGGGTGACGCCAATGACACCCGCGACACGATCGCGCAGATCGCGAAGATCCGTGCCGAGAAAGCCAAATTGCTGGGCTTCGACAGCTACGCGGCATGGAAGCTTCAGGATCAGATGGCCAAGACGCCGGCCACGGTGATGGATTTCCTCGACAAGCTGGTGCCAGCGGAAACCGCGCGCGCGACAGCCGAAGCCAATGAAATCCAGAAGACCATCGACGCCGACCAGGCCAAGGCCGGCAAACCCACCTTCAAGCTGGAGCCGTGGGACTGGCAGTTGTACGCCGAGCAGGTGCGCAAGCAGAAATACGACCTGGACGAAAGCCAGATCAAGCCGTACTTCGAATTGAACAACGTGCTGCAGAACGGCGTGTTCTACGCCGCCAACCAGCTCTACGGACTGACCTTCAAGGAACGCAAGGACATCCCGGTGTGGCAACCGGATGTGCGCGTGTTCGAAGTCTATGACTCGAATGGCAAGCCACTGGCGCTGTTCTATTGCGACTACTTCAAGCGCGACAACAAGTCCGGCGGCGCGTGGATGAGCAACCTTGTCAACGAGTCCACGCTGCTCGGCACGAAACCCGTGGTCTACAACGTCGCCAACTTCACCAAACCCGCGGCCGGCCAGCCCGCGCTGCTGTCGTGGGACGACGTGATCACCATGTTCCACGAGTTCGGCCACGCGCTGAACGGCATGTTCGCCGACACAAAATACCCGAGCCTGTCCGGTGCGAACACCGCGCGTGACTTCGTGGAATTCCCCTCGCAATTCAACGAACACTGGGCGCTGTACCCGACCGTGTTCGCGCATTATGCGAAGAACTACAAGACCGGCGAACCGATGCCGAAGGCGCTGGTGGAGAAGATCAAGAAGTCGCAGTTGTTCAACAAGGGCTACGACATGACCGAGGCCACCGCCGCTGCGCTGCTCGACATGTCATGGCACACGCTGCCCGCTTCCGCACCGAAAGTGGCGGACGTTGATGCGTTCGAGGCCAAGTCGCTCAAGGACAATCACGTAGACTTGAGTTACGTGCCGCCGCGCTATCGCTCCAGCTATTTCCTGCACATCTGGGGCAACGGCTACGCGGCCGGTTACTACGCCTACAACTGGACGATGATGCTGGCCGATGACGCCTACGGCTGGTTCGAGGAACACGGCGGCCTGACCCGCGCCAACGGCGACCGTTTCCGCCAGATGGTGCTGTCGCGTGGCAACACCGAAGACCTCGCCAAGATGTACGCCGACTGGCGCGGCCGCGCGCCCAACATCGACGCGATGAAGAAGGATCGCGGGCTGGAGCCGGGGAAGAAGTAGCGGCAACGGACTCAGGCATTATCGTTCGTGCGACGGGCCGGCATCACGCCGGCCCGTTTTTGTTGGTGGTCCCGTTCAAGAACGTGCCTTTCACGTTGCGTCGATCACCATCCCGTGTTTCAGCCGCAACGGCCGAACATGGAAGCCGAAAGGCCCACCGAAGAAGCGAGCGAATCCGCGGGCAAGGCCGGAAGGCCGCCGCTGCCGCTGCTCGCGCTGACCGCGCTCGGCGTGGTATTCGGCGACCTTGCCACCAGCCCGCTCTACTCGTTGCAGACGGCGTTCGGCGACCAGAGCATCGCGCCGCGGCATGACGATATCCTGGGGCTGCTGTCGCTGGTCTTGTGGGCGCTGCTGCTGGTGGTCACGGGCAAGTACGTATGCTTCGTGATGCGCGCCGACAACGACGGCGAGGGCGGCATGATGGCGTTGACCGCACTGGCGCGCGGCGCGGTCAAGCACGGCCGGCGCGTGCGCCGGGTGGTGGTGATGGCGGGGCTGCTCGGCGTCGCCTTGTTCTTCGGCGACAGCGTGATTACACCCGCGATCTCGGTGCTCTCCGCGATTGAGGGTCTGCACTTGGCTGCACCCGGCTTGAAACACTACGAGCTTCCGATCGCGGTCGTGATCCTGATTGCGCTGTTCGTGCTGGAAAAACGCGGCAGCGCGCTGGTCGGCAGCCTGTTCGGGCCGGTCATGGGCCTGTGGCTGCTCTCGATCGCCGCGCTCGGCGTGTACGCCATCATCCACCGCCCCGAAGTGTTCGCGGCGATCAGCCCGCAATACGCGGTGCTGTATCTGCTGCACAATGGATTCCGGGGCTTTGCGTCACTGGGTGCGGTGGTGCTGGTGCTGACCGGCGCCGAGGCGCTGTACGCGGACATCGGCCACTTCGGAACCGGGCCGATTCGTCTCGCATGGCTGGGGCTGGCACTGCCGGCTCTGGTGCTGAACTATTTCGGACAAGGTGCGCTGCTGCTCGACCAGCCGCAGGCCGCCGGCAATCCGTTCTACCACATGGTGCCGCACATGTTGCTGTACCCGATGATCTTGCTGGCGGCATGCGCCACCGTGATCGCGTCGCAAGCGGTGATCTCCGGCACCTATTCGATGGTGCGGCAGGGCATCCAGTTGGGCTTTCTTCCACGCGCGCGGGTGCTGCACACCTCGCCCGGCGTGGAAGGCCAGATCTACATGCCCACCATCAACGTGCTGTTGCTGATCGCGGTACTGGGCGCGGCGCTGGGTTTTCGTTCCGCACAGCACCTGGCCGGCGCTTACGGCATCGCGGTGAGCGGCACGATGCTGTTGACCACCCTGCTGATGCTGGTCGTGGCGCGTTTCAGGTGGAAATGGGGGCTGGCGCGGCTGGTCGCGTTCGCGGCGGTGTTCGTGGTGATCGACGCTGCGTTTGTATCGGCCAATATGTTGAAGATCGTGGATGGCGGCTGGTTCCCGCTGGTGCTGGCGGCAGTGGCGATGCTGCTGATGACCACGTGGTGGCGCGGCCGAATCCTGCTGCAGGCGCAGATCCACGCCGAAGGCGAAAAACTCGATGAATTCGTCGCGCGGTTGCACGCCGATCCGCCGCCGCAACGCGTACAGGCCACGGCGGTGTTCCTGACCGGCGACACGCGCTGGGTGCCGCAAGCGCTGCTGCACAACGTGCGTTGCAACCAGGTACTGCACGAACGCAACCTGATCCTGCACGTGGAGGGACTGGACACCCCACGTGCGAACGAGCGCGAAGCCTGCAAGCTGGAACAATTGGGTGACAGCTTTTGGCGCGTCGAAATGCGTTTCGGATTTGCCGAGGAACCCGACGTACCCGCGCGACTTGCGAAACTGGGGCTCGACCCCACGGCCGAACCGGACAAGCTCGTGTATTTCCTGGGGCGCGACGAGGTGGTTGCGGACGACAAGCGCAAGATGATGCACTGGCGCAAGGCATTGTTCGCGTACTTCGTGCGCAACGCGACCCCGGCCACCACCTATTTCCACATTCCGCCGCGGCAACTGGTGGAGATCGGCGCGCGGGTGGAGTTCTGAGCGCACGGAACCGGCACACTCGGCGTCACGGCGAAGTCACGACAAGGGCCGCTTCAGAGGGTCCTTTCGTCAACGCGGGCCGGTGAGCGTCGATGAACTTCCGATCGGCGCTGGATCGGTGCGGTGCAGGTCCAGCACCAGCACATCGTTGTCGCCTGCCCGCAACCACACGCCCGGACAGAACAGGCGCTGCTGCGGACCGATGTGCCAGTAGCGGCCGAGCAGGCGTCCGTTGACCCACAGGTAGCCCTTGTTCCATCCCGCCATGTCAAGGTAGCAGTCACCCGGTTGCTTCAACCGCAGCGTCGCCTTGAAGAACACGCCCGGGCGCACTGGCGCAGCGCGCAGTGGCCGCAACGACGTCAACCATGCATCGTCCAGCGGCAGGCTGAAAACATCCCAGCCTCGCAAAGCCTCGCCATCCAGCCGCACTTCGCCGACGATGCCCTTGCGATCGGCCATCGCGTGCCCGTAACCGACGTGGCCGAAACTGTCGACGAGGATGTCGAGCGTCTCCGCCTTGTCGTCTGCGCCAGGCAGCGTGACGGCCGGATTCACGTGCAACGGGGGATGTTCGACACGCGACACGTAATCGACGAATTGTTCGTTCTTGAACACCAGCGCGTAATCGCGCACGCCATCGAGCGCGAGCGTGCCGCCACCGCGGATGCGGCGGCGATACAGCACCATGCCCTGCCCCTGGCCGAACAGCAGTTCGTTGCCTTGCGGATGCTTCACGCGTTTTGCCTGCGGCAAGTTGTCCCATAGCGACGCGAACGGCGCTGGTGTGATGGGCGCGAAACCAATCGCGGGCGGCGGTTCGGGTATTGCGGGCAGTGGCCGCTTCACGTGCGCGGCAAGCATCGCCCGGAACGCGTGATAATCGGGCGTCGCGGCGCCGCGTTCGTCGATCGGCGCACCGTAGTCGTAGCTGGTGATCACCGGCTGGAAATGCGAATCGTCGTCGTGTGCATTCGCGCCCGCGCCGAAACCGAAATTGGTGCCGCCGTGCACGACGTACAAATTGAACGAGCGGTTTTCGTCGAGCAGTTTGCGCAGCGTCGCCACGAAATCGCCGCGCGCGAAGTCCTTGTCGCCCCAGTGCGTCAGCCAGCCGGGATAGCCTTCGCCCATCCACACCGGCAGCTCGCCCGCGATGACCTGCGCCGCCGCGAAGTCGGTGTCGCCGTCGAGTCCGAGCGCCGCGCCGGGAAGACAGGTGCGTGCCTTGCGCACCTGGTCGAGGCCGTCCGAAATCGAGAACGACCCGTCGATGCCGTGTTGCCGCCACAGCGCGCGCAGCGCTTCGAGATAACCCAAGTCATGTCCGAACGACGCGTATTCGTTTTCGATCTGCAGCATCAGGACCGGGCCGCCGTTCGCGGCCATCAATGGCTGCACCACCGGCGCGACCGTGGCGATGTAGCGCCGCACCGCCGCCATGTAATCGGGATCGTCCTTGTCGCGCACGCGGATGTGCGGATGCCGCAGCAGGTACGGCGGCAAGCCGCCGAAATCCCACTCGCCGCAGATGTACGGGCCGGGCCGCAGGTACACCCACATGCCTTCGTCCTGGCAGATGCGGATGAAGCGCGCGAAATCGCGGCGATCGGTGGTGAGATCGAACACGCCGGGTTCGGACTCCAGCGCGTTCCACATCACGTACAGCGAGATGGTGTTGAGCCCCATCGCTTTGGCCATCCGGATGCGGTGCCGCCAGTATTCGCGCGGAATCCGGATCGGGTGCATCTCGCCACTGCGGATCGTGAACGGCGCGTCGTCCAGCATGAATTGCCGCGCGGCGAACCCGAAGCGATGCGGCCGCCCGTCCGGCACCATGTCGGTGCGCGCGAGCGGCGCGGGCCGCGTCACCTCCGCGCACGCGGCCAACGCCGACAACGGCACCAGCACGCTCAGGCACAGGAAGTCCCGGCGCCGCATACCATTGCCTGCTGGCTTGCCGGCCGCGTCGCGCGCTTCGTCACCCATGGCGTTAGCTCTTCCGGTTGTCCGGCTGCCATTATGCCCACGTTCGTATATGCATATATAATTCACGTATGAAACCAGAGAACAGCGTCGCTCGTCGCGATGATGCGCTTGCCCCGATGAGCCCACCGCATCCATTGCACAACGAATCCGGCGCAGCCGGATCACTCGTGCTTGCGGCCGACGTGGGCGGCACCCACGCACGCGTCGGTTTGCTGCGGGCACGCACGGGCGCGCACCCACCGCTCCAAATGCTTTCGCGGCACGTCTATGAATGCGCGAAGTGGCCGGGGCTCGGCGAAATCCTGCAGGATTTCCTCTCCCTTCACGCAAACGGTCGCGGCGACATCGCGCGTTGCGCGCTGGCGGTGGCCGGATATCTGCGCGGCGACGAACTGGTTTCCGAAAACCTGCGCTGGCCGGTGCGGATTTCCGAACTGCGCGAGCGCCTGCAACTGGATCGGCTCGACATGGTCAACGACTTCGAGGCGCTGGCCTGCGGCACGCGGTTTCTTTCCGAAAATGACAGCATCGCGGTGATCGATGCGAAGGGCAGGAGCGGACCGACCGTGGTGGTCGGCCCTGGCACCGGCCTGGGCTGCGCGGTGCTGTTGCCGAACGGTGATGCGCCGCTGGTGATGCCGAGCGAAGCCGGCCACGTGGCGCTTGCGCCCGGCAACGAACGCGAGATCGAGGTGCTGCGCCGGCTCGGCCGTGACCGCGCTTACGTGCACACCGGCTACGTGCTGTCGGGCCCGGGACTGGTGAACCTGTATCGCGCGCTGTCGGACATCGAAGGCATCGCGGCCGTGCACGAAGAACCGGCAGCGATCAGCACGGCCGCGCTCGGCGACGACGACCCGCTCGCGCGCGAAGCGTTGTCGATGTTCTGCGCGATGCTCGGCAGTTTCACGGGCGATCTCGCGGTGATGTTCAAGGCCGGCGGCGGCGTGTACCTCGCCGGTGGCATCCTGCCGTACATCCAGGATTTCCTGCTGGCGAGCGAATTCCGCACGCGCTTCCTCAACAAGGGCGTGATGCAACCGTTCCTCGCCAACGTGCCGGTGCGGCTGATCGAACACGGGCAACTCGGCGTGTTCGGTGCGGCGGCGATGGAGATCGAGAAGACTGGGCGCGCTGATTGAAGTTCGTACCAGGAAGATGCGCCAACCAATCCCGCTCGTCATTCCCGCGTAAGCGGGAACCCAGTGTCTTTTCCCCTACGAGTACAAAGGCACTGCGTCCCGGATATCGCTTCGCGATTCCGGGATGACGAGCAAAAGCGGCACTCGCTACAAGTTTTCTTTCCCGGCTGGCTCTCCAAACGACGGCGGCCGATCCTCCGGCGCCGTGCCAAACTGCTTGTTCGGCGCGTCGCCCATCTCGAACACCAGCGTGCCGCCTTTCGCGAGGTCGGCGTGCGCGATCCAGCTCTTGGTCCACGGCTTGCCGTTCCAAGTCACCGACTGGATGTAGGGCTTGCCCTTGCCGTTGCCGTGCGCCTGCACGATCAATTTTTTGCCACCGCCGACGTCGATCTCCGCGTGCTCGACCAGCGGGCTGCCGAACACCCAGTTGGTGCTGACCGGATCGACGGGGTACAGGCCCAGCGCGCCCAGCACGTACCACGCGCTCATCTGTCCGCAATCTTCGTTGCCCGCCAAGCCATCCGGCGCCGCGCGATACATGACTTCCAGCAGCATGCGCACACGCGACTGCGTCTTCCAGTGCGATCCCGTGTACGCGTACAGATACGCGATGTGGTGGCTCGGCTCGTTGCCGTGCGCGTACTGGCCGACCATGCCCGCGATGTCAGGTGGCGCGTTGGGCGGCAGCGTGGATGCGGTGGTGAACAGTTCGTCCAGCTTGCGTTCGAACGCGGCCTTGCCACCGAACATTTGCATGTATTGGTACAGATCGTGCTGGTTGAGGAAGGTCGCGACCCATGGATTCGATTCGGTGTAATCGCGCCACTGATCCGAGTGGCCCATCTCGATCGGATCGAATGGTTCCAGCCACTCGCCGGCCGCGCCGCGCGGCCGCATGAAGCCGAGCTTGCGATCGAACACGTTGTGGTAATTGCGCGAACGTTCGCGCAGCGCCTTCGCGTCCGCCTGCTGGCCAACGCCGGCCGCCAGATGCGACAACGCCCAGTCGTCGTAGGCGTATTCGAGCGTCTTGCTGACCGCCTCGGACTCCGCATCGCTGGGCAGATAACCCAGCTTGCGATACCAGCCGAGCCCGAGCCAGTCGGAACTCAGCGCGCGATCGCGATATACCGGCCACGCGGCGGCGTAGTCGATGCCGGTGAAGCCTTTGGCCTGCGCTTCGGCGATCACCACGACAGAGTGATAGCCGATCATGGTGCCGGTCTCGACGCCCTGCAGCGGCCAGATCGCCGGACCCTGCGGACTTTCGTTGGCCTTGCGCACCAAGCCTTGCACCAGGTCCGGCACCTTGTCCGGCAGGAACAGCGTGTATAACGGATGCAGCGCGCGGTAGGTGTCCCACAGCGAATAGGTGCTGTAGTTGTGCTGGCCCTTCGGCAACGTGTGCACCTTGAGATCCATGCCCCGATAGCGATCGTCCACGTCGCTGAAGAGCGTTGGCGCCAGCAGCGCGTGGTACAGACCGCTGTAGAAGGTGCGCCTGACCTCGTCCGGCGCATCGATGCGGATGCGCGAGAGTTCGTGCTCCCATTGTTCCGCCGCGCTGCGCCGCACGCGCTCGAAATCCCAGTCGGGCAATTCCGTTTCCAGATTGCGCAGCGCGCCGTCGATGTCCACGCCGGAAATGCCGACCTTCACCAGCAGCGGTGTTTTCGAAGCATCGTCGAAATGCAATGCGGCCTTGAGGCTCTTGCCGTGCGCGTCCGGGGCGGAGGCGAGCGACTTGTCATCCGAATACAGTTCCGCGCTCGCAAACGGCCGTGACACTTTCATCGCGAAGAAGATGTAGCGTCCGTTGGCCCATTCGTGCACGCGCCGGCCGCCGACAAGCGTGTCGTGGCCGACCACTTTCAGTTCGGCATCGGAAACCTGGCAGGGTTTGTCCACGCCATCGCGGTAGCCGTGCGCAAGATCGACCAGCAGGTGCCCCGCGCCGGACTTGTTGAAGGTGTAGCGATGCAGGCCGGCACGCGCGGTCGCGGTCAGTTCGGCAAGGATGTCGTGATCGGTGAGGTGCACGGTGTAGTAGCCGGGCGCGCCCTGCTCGGACGCCTTGTCGAAGCGCGAGCGGTAACCCTTGCCGGGATGCGCGGCCACGTCGGCGGCGAGGTGCTTGCCGCGCGCGGCGGCATCGTAGCGCGAGTAATAAAGCTCGTCGGGCAAGCCGCGCGCGCCGGGATCGAGCAGGACTTCTCCCTGCGCCGGCATCAGCAGCACGTCCAGCATGTCGGCGCCGCCGGTGCCGGAAAGATGCGTGTGCGAAAAGCCCATGATCGAGCCGTCGCCTTCGTGATAGCCCGAACACGCATCCCAGCCATGCGTGTGGGTGTCTGGCGAAAGCTGCACCATGCCCCACGGCACCGTCGCGCCGGGAAACGTGTGGCCGTGGCCGCCGGTGCCGACGAACACGTCGACGAATTGCGACACCCCGCCGCCAGCCAGAGGTGATCCCGCGCCGGAAGAGCCCGCATGCTGCGTTCGCGCAAGTGCCGCGCGCGGATCGATGCGCTCCAGCAATGCCAGTGTCATCGCGCCTTGCAGGAAACGTCTGCGTGTCACCATGTCCACACTCCTCTTTCGTGGTGTTTTACTGAAACCCGCATCAAAGCGCACGCCCTCATTTCGTCATTCCGGACGCCGCGAAGCGGCGATCCGGAACCCAGCGCCTTTGTCTTCGGATCCAAAAAAGTCACTGGATTACTCGCGCCGTCGTTGGCGCTCGCCCTACGGGCCGCCTGCGGCGCTCGCGTTTGCAATCCTGCAAACGCAGTCCCGTTTTCGCGGGAATGACGCCTGGAAATTCATGCCTTCGGATCCGACGGGGATTTCAGCAATCGAGGTTCTCTTTTAGCCAGATCGATGATCATCTCACCAAACAGCGAATTGGCCCAGGCGAACCACGCGCGGGTGAAGTGCGAAGGATCGTCCTGATCGAACGCCTCGTGCATGAAGCCCGTGTTCGCGTCGGTGGTCTTGAGCCAGTGCAGGCATCGGCGGATTTCACCGGCGTCGTCGCTGGTCAGCGCGCGAATCATGATCGACATTGGCCAGACCATGCGCAGCCCTTCGTGCGGACCGCCGATGCCTTGCGCGGCCTTGCCGGAAAAGAAATACGGATTGCGATCGCTCCATGCCAGCGCGCGCGTCGTGCGATAACGCGCATCGTCGCGTTGACAGCAACCCAGGCACGGAAGACTCAAGAGGCTGGGCACGTTGGCATCATCCATGAACAGTTGATTGCCGTAACCGTCCACTTCGTACGCCCAGAACGTGTGGCCTTGCGCATCATGCATCAGTCCGTATTGCTGCAACGCCGCTTCCACTTCGCTCGCCAACGCCTCGCAGTCGCGCGCGAAAGACTCGTCCGCAAACAGCTCGCGCACCATCGCCGCCAGTTGCCGCAGCGACACCACCGCAAACGCGTTGCCCGGTACGAACAGCGGATATTTGCAGGCGTCGTCGGAGGGACGGAACATCGAAAAGATCAAGCCGACGGACCTCGCCGGCCAGCCGTAACCACCCAGCGCCAGCGTATCGGTGGGCGCCGCCGCCGCGCGCTGGAAATGGTACGGTCCGGGACCGTGCTTGCGCTGTTGCGTGCGGAACGTTCGCGGCACCAACCGCATTGCCGCGCGCCAGTCGTCGTCGAACGGCACGCGATCACCGGTCGCCTTCCAGTAACCATGCGCGAGCCGGATCGTCCAGCACAGCGAGTCGATTTCCCATTTGCGTTCGGCGACGCCGGGTTTCATCTCGGTGTCGTCGTGCTGCGCCCACGGCAGGTTCGTCCTCGCATGCGAATCGGCCATGAACGCATTGGCGTAGGGGTCGATCGCGATGCAGCGCGCGTGCCTGTGGATCAGGCCGCGATACAACCGCCGCAGCGCGTCGTCGTGCGCGGCCAGCGGCAGGTACGGCCATACCTGCGCCGAGGAATCGCGCAGCCACATTGCGTCGATGTCACCGGTGACGATGAACGTGTCGGGCTTGCCGTCGAACGTGCCGGTGTGCACGGTGGTGTCGAGCGTGTTGGGATAGCAGTTCTCGAACAGCCATGCGAGTTTCGGATCGCCGATCTTCGACTTCACCCGAGCGAGTTCGCGTTCCACCGCCGGGCTCATGAACTTGCGTTGCGAAGGTGGCGGGCGCTTGCCCGGGAAACGCGTCGACGTTGAAGCCACGCTCGCGGTTATGCCTGGCACGGGCGTACTGAGCGTCCCGTACGCTGCGGCGGCACCGATCAGCTTCAGGAAATCACGGCGGTCGCTCATGCTCTATCCAGTGCTCAGCGCGGCAACACGTCGCGACCGCTGATCGTAAACGAAGCGCTGACGCCCGGCGCATCACCCGGCTGTCCGCCACCAACGAAAACACGATACCGCCCCGCGACCACGGCTCGTTGGCCTGCTGCGTCAACCGTGCTCAACGCCCGCGGCGACAATTCGAACTCGACGCGACGGCTTTCGCCCGGTTCCAGGTGCACGCGTTCGAACCCGACCAGTGCGTGGCGCGGCGCCGGCGGCACGTCCGGCGCATCGAGGTACACCTGCGCTACTTCGTCACCGGCGCGCGCACCGGTGTTGCGCACCGTCGCGCCCACCTTCAACGTCGCGCCTGCCGTCAGTTGCGTCGTCGACAGCGCGGGGTCGGCGTAGGCGAACGTCGTGTAACTCAAGCCGTACCCGAATGGATACAGCGGCGTGCCCGTGAAGTAGCGGTAGGTGCGGCCCTGCATGTCGTAGCTGACGTACGGCGGCAGGTCGCGCGTGGCGCGATAGAACGTCACCGGCAGGCGGCCAGCCGGGTTGTAATCGCCCGCCAATACCTGCGCGATCGCGGCGCCGCCGGATTCGCCGGGATACCACGCGTCCAGGATCGCGTCGGCGTGCTGTTGCGCCCAGTCGATCGCCACCGCGCTGCCCGACATCAACACCACGACCAACGGTTTGCCTGTCGTGGCCATGCGTTCGAGCAGCGCGTGTTGCGCCGCCGGAAGCGCGATGTCGGTGCGATCGCCGTGGTCGAAGCCCGGCACGTCCAGCGGTGATTCCTCGCCCTCCACATCGGGCGACAATCCGACGAAGGCCAGCACAACATCCGCGCGCCTGGCAGCCGCTTCGGCCTCGGCAAGTTGTGCCGCCGGGGGCGCCAGCCATTGCAGGCGGATGCCTTGGTCCTGACCGCTGTGCAGCATTTCCAGTTTGATCGCGTGCGGCGACGCGTCCGTGAAATGCATGGTCGCCTGCATGGACTTGCCGTTGCCAGGGTTGTCGATGAGCTTCTTGCCATCAATGAACAACCGCACCGGATCGTGCCCGCGGCAATCGAAACAGCGATCGACGTGCACCACCAGCGTGTAATCGCCCGCGCCCGGCGGAACCAGCTCGCCGGTCCAGCGCACCGCGTAGTGGTTCGGATCGAGCGCACTGCCCGGCGCGACATGATCCCAGTCGAAGTCGATCGTGCGATCGATGCGCGTGAGGCGCGGCTTGCCGCTGAAATCGGCATGATCGAAATACTCGCCCTTCAACCCCGGCTTGCCGTCGCTGCGCAACGCGGTTTCGGGAATCGGGATCGGCACCCCTGTCGCGACAGGCGCGCCTTGCGCATAGGTGACGTGATCCGCGCCGAAGCACTGGCGCAAGCCGTCCAGTGGCGTGACCGGTTCGCGCGCAGTGCCGTGGTAATTGGCCTCCAGCGCTTCCACGGTGTCCGCATCGGGGCCGATGACCGCGATGCGCGTGCCGGCGTGCAACGGCAACGTGGCGTGCGCATTCTTCAGCAGCACGATGGATTCCCGCGCCGCCCGCAGCGCGAGCTTGCGATGCGCAGTGCTGTCGATCTGGTCGATGCCGATGCGCGCATACGCGCCATCGTCGTTGCCGCCCATGATCCCGAGCCGGTAGCGCGCCGCGAACAGGCGCACCAGCGCGTTGTCCAGAACGGATTCCTTCACGTAGCCCTTCTGCATTGCCTCGCCGAGCGACGCGTAAGCGCTGCCGCAATCGAGATCGGTACCGGCTTCGATCGCGGCGGCCGACGACTGCGCATCATCGGGTTTGTAATGGTGGAACTGGGTCATGTCGTCGATCGCGTCGCAATCGGAAACGACATAACCCGCGAATTCCCAATCGTCACGCAGGGTCGCGGTGAGCAAATTTTCGTCCGCGCACACCGGCGTGCCGTGCAGCGCGTTGTACGCGCACATCACCGAGCCTGCGTGGCCTGCCGTGACCGCCGCGCGAAACGCCGGCAGGTACGTCGCCTCCAGATCGTGCGGCGACACGTCAACGTCGAAACCGTGGCGGCCGAATTCGGGGCCGCTGTGCACCACGAAGTGCTTGGGCGTGGCGATCGCACGCGGATGCGCGGGATCGTCACCCTGGATGCCGCGCACGAACGCTACCGCAAGCTGGCCGGTCAGGTACGGATCCTCGCCGTAGGTTTCCTGGCCGCGACCCCAGCGCGGGTCGCGATCGATGTTGATGTTGGGCGACCAGATCGTGAGCCCCTGGTAGCGCCCATGGGCGTCGTTGCCTCCGACCGCGTTGAACCGTGCGCGGGCCTCGGTCGAAACCACCGTGCCGACCTCTTGCAGCAACGCAGGATCCCAGGCCGCCGCCAAGCCGATCGCCTGCGGGAATACCGTTGCGAAGCCGCCGCGCGCGAGCCCGTGCAGGCCCTCGTTCCACCACGTGTATGCGGGCACGCCGAGGCGCGGAATCGCGGGCGCGTCGGCCTGCAACTGCGCGACCTTTTCCTTGAGCGTCAGCTTCGCGACCAACGTTTGCGCACGCACCGTCGCGTCGTCAGGCGCTGCGCTCGCGCACGCGGCGAACAGAACCATTCCGATCACCGCGCATGCCGGAAGCGCCGATTTCATTGCGCGCGGCCCCGCATCGCATCGGCCACGTCCTGAAGCTTGAGCGCCTTGCGCAGGACGTCGAGACTGGCACTGCTGTGGATCGTCAACGTCACCTGCTGGCCGGGCAGGATGTCGAACGCGTTGTCCGAAACTTCGGCGTCGAGATCGCCGAACGACACCCACACTTCGCGCGCCAGCGTGTCGCTTTCGAGGGTCAGCGTGTAGCCATCATTGGTCCGCGCGAGCTGCGTGCGAATGTGCGGCAACGGCAGTTCAAGATCCTTGGGTTGGTCAAAAAACACCAGGTTGCGCGATACGCGCTTGCCATCCACGAACAATTCGAAGACCGCGAAGGCCGTGCGCGGGTTTGCCCCTTGCAACAACTGCGCATCGCTGAATGTGCCGACACGCAGCGCTAATAGCGGCGCCAGCGTGACATCCGCCTGCTTCTGCACGATCACCTTCCCGGAAAAATCCATCGCGCGCAGACGCCACTGCGCGGCGACGGACGTGGTGCGATCGGAAACCAGCGACACGCTCGTGACACCATGATTGCGCAGCGCCGCGATAAGCAGCGGCGCATAGAAACGATGCGCATGGAATTGCAATGGCTTCCAGCGACCGTACCAGTCTATGCTGGACCAGGTGATGCCGGGCCACGCATCATCGAGCTGCCAGTACAGGGAACCCATGCTGCGCGGCCGCGACGCGCGCAGGTGTTCGGCCGCCAGCTGGATGCCTTCGGCCTGCATCACCTGGCTCAGATACGCGAACGAAGCGAGATCTTTCGGCTTTCCGAATTCGCGCTCGACGTACTTCTGCAAACGCTGGTTGCCATTGCCCTTGTCGAATTTCTGGTGCGCACGCATCACCTTCGAATCGATCGAACGATCCGACGGTTCGGTGAACGCGTCGATGGTTTGCATTGCGGGCATCGACTGCAGGCCATATTCCGACATGAAGCGCGGCGTCACGTCGAGATACGCGGTAACCGGCAGCGCGTCGCCCGACCACACGCTCCAATAGTGGTAATCGCCATCGCCGGTGACGTTGACAGGTCCGTCGTAATCGGTGCCGGGCGTGCTGGGCCAATACGGCACGCTCGGCTCATTCTTCGCAACGACATCGCGCAAGGTGTGGTCGAACAATGCGCGCATGCCTTGCTCGATGTGCTTGCGTTGCGCCGGCGTAATCGACTTCTTGAAAGTCTTGCGATCGTCCCAGGATTCCCAGCCGGTCTCGACCTCGTTGTTGCCGCACCACAGCACGATGCTGGGATGGTCGCGCAGACGCTGTACCTGCTGCATGGCCTCGATGCGCACGTTGTCGCGGAACGCCTGGTCGGACGGTGGGATCGCGCCGCCGAACATGAAGTCCTGCCACACCATCTGCCCCAGCTTGTCGGCCATCGCGTAGAAATCATCCGGCAGGTAATAGCCGCCGCCCCACACGCGCAGCATGTTCATGTTGGCGTCGCGCGCGGATTCGAGCAGTTGCCGCAATCGCGCGGACGCGACGCGCGTGGGGAAAATGTCGGGCGGGATGAAATTGGCACCCTTGGCGAATATCGGCACGCCATTGACCACGAATTCGAAGCTTTTGCCCCACCGGTCCTTTTGGCGGCGCAACTCCACGCTGCGCAGACCGGTTTCGCGATCCGCACTCGCCAGTACCTTGCCACCGGCCGAGACATCGACATGGAACTCATACAGGTTCGGTTTGCCGTAGCCGACCGGCCACCAGCGTTGCGGGTGCGCGATCCCGAACGGAATCGCGACGGCGTTGCCACCCGTTTTCAATTCCACATCGCGTTTCAGCGATCGCGTGCCGCCGTCGGGCGCGCGCCAACTCAATGCAACCTGCGCCGGCGTCGGCACATCGGCGTCGACATCCAAGTGCGCGTCGAGCTTTGCAACATCGGCCGTTACCGACTTCTGTGCGATATGGAAATCGGCAACGCGCAAAGCGTCCCAGCTTTCCAGCTTGACGTCCTGCCAGATTCCTTCGGTGACGACGCGCGGACCCCAGTCCCAGCCGTACTGGTACGCGGCCTTGCGCACGTAGTTGGCGGTCTGCTTGCCCTTGGGTTCGTCGCCGAACGCCGAGTCGAATTCGCCCGGCAACGCGTACGGCTGTTTCAGCAGCCATGGCTGCAGGCGTTCGATCGGCGAGTACAAGTGCACTTCCAATGCATTCGCACCCGCGTGCAGCAGCGTCTTCACCGGTACGCGCCAACGGTGGAACATGTTGTCGGCGGAGAGAATCTTGTGGCCATTCAAATAGACGTCCGCGAACGTGTCGAGGCCGTCGAACACCAGGTCGATGTGGGCGCGAGCGAGCGTCGCGGCATCGACATCGAAGCTTTTGCGGTATTGCCAATCCGACAACCCCACCCACTGGACCTTCGCTTCGTCGTCGCGCCAATACGGATCGGGGATCAGCTTCAACGCCATCAAGTCTGTCTGCGCCGAACCCGGAACCGTCGCGGGCAGCCACCGCATCGTGCGCGGATGATCCTTCGCGTGCGCATCATTCGGCGCAATCCGGAATTGCCAACCCGAATCCAGCGATTGCGTGGTCAGCGCGGAGGCGGCGTGTGGCAGCAGGACCGCAAGCAACGCGAATACAGCGAATAGGTGGTGCAGACGCGTCCGCGGCGATGGGTGAACGCGATCTGTGACGCAAAGAGGCTTTTGATTTTGCTCGTCATCCCGGAATCGCGAAGCGATATCCGGGACCCAGTGTCTTTGCATATCAACGCGTAGCGAGAGAGGCGCTAGATTCCCGCTTTCGCGGGAATGAAGGCTTGGGGGGTTGATCGGGTTTTCCCGAACACTCATTTCACGATGATCTCATCGGAGAAGATCCACGTATCGATGCCGTTGATTTGCTGGCCGTAGCGCGTCGCCACCACGCGGAGGTAACGCGCCATGACGGGCGCCTGTGCGCTCCAGGCAATGTCGCGGATCGACGTGCGCATGTCGCCGGGGTCGATCGTGATCGGGGTCGTCTGCAGCGTCGTCCAGGTCTTGCCGTCGTTCGATACTTCGAAACTCACGCTGCTCGGCAACAGGATCAATGCTTCCGCTTGCTGCAGGAACCGCGCGTCGATCGAATGCAGTTGCGTCGGTTGACCGAGGTCGATCGTCCCATCCATGTCCGCGTTCTGCCAGCCGGCCCATGTCCCGTCGTCGTACTCGCTGCCCAGGATGCCGTCCGTGAGATCAGCGGAATACTTCGCGGAGGGCGGCGTCGCGAACGTCACCGGATCGCCCAGCGCAAGGTTCTGCACCATACGGAACGTCTCGCTGGCCTGGTATTGCACGTCACCGCGGAACGGCGCGACCGTGAGCGTGGCCGGCGCGTACAGATCCCGCACGTCGCCGAATGACGGCGATTGCGCAGTCGGCTGGCTGCCGTCAGTGGTGTAATGCAGGCGCAGGTCGTCGAAACCGCGCGCCGCACGGATGCGCCAGCGCTTGTAGGTCGGGTTGAAGCTTATGCGCGCATCGACGATGTCCTTGTCCTCGGGACCGTAAGCGACTTGCTGCGATGCAAGCCAGGCTTCCTGCGCACGGGCGCACAACAGGAAATCCAGCCAATCGTTCGCGCCCGGGTTCCACATGTGTTCCCCGACGGCCAGCAGTCGCGGGTACAGGCGCGCCGCACCATTCAGCGGCGTCGCGCGTTCGCTCCACAGCGGCGCCTCGCCGCCCAGCACCTTGCCCGGATACTTCGCGAACAGCGGATCGTCGAACGGATCGGTGCGATACAGATCCTGCAACGTCATGCGGTCGATCGGCGTGTCGAGGTAGAACGGACTGGCCACGATGATGCGGTTGCCGTTCGCAAGCGCCTTCTTCGCTTCATCGGGGCCACGCCACACTTCCACGATGGCGCCCGGATCGAGCCGGCCTTCCAGGATTTCATCCCAGCCGACCATCGTCTTGCCCTTGCCTGCGAGGTATTGCCGGATGCGCTTGACGAAATAGCCGTGCAGGCCTTGTTCGCCGTTCAAGCCTTGCGTGCGCGCCAACTCCTGACAGGCCGCGCAATCGGCCCATACGCCTTCCGGAACTTCGTCGCCACCGATGTGCACGTACGGCGACGGGAACAGCGCGATCACTTCGTCCAGCACGTTTTGCAGGAACGCGAACGTCGCATCCTTGCCCACGCAATCGACATCGCGGAACACGCCCCACGTGGTCGGCACGGTGATCGGCTTGCCGCTGCACGACAACTCGGGATACGCCGCGATCGCCGCGCTGGTGTGGCCCGGCATCTCGATTTCCGGCACCACCATCACGTTGCGTTCGCGCGCGTACGCCACCACGTCGCGAACCTGGTCCTGCGTGTAGAAACCGCCGTAGCGCTTACCGTCGGCCTCGGTGCGCCACGCGCCCACGCTGGTGAGTTTCGGGTAGCGCTTGATCTGGATGCGCCAGCCCTGGTCATCGGTGAGGTGCCAATGGAACACGTCGAACTTGTAGTACGACATCAGGTCGATCTGCCGCTTGATGAAGTCGACCGGATAGAAATGCCGCGCGGTATCCAGCATCACGCCGCGCCACGCGTAACGCGGCGCGTCCTCGATGCTGACCGCAGGAATCACGGGCGGCACTTCGTGCTGCAACGGCAACAACTGCCGGAACGTCTGCACGCCCCAGAGCAACCCGCGATTGTCGGCCGCCGAGATCGTGACTTGCCTGCGCGTCACGTCCAGCCGGTAAGCCTCGTCGCCCTGGATAGACGGATCGATGCGCAAGGTGATGCGGCCGCGGTCGGGCGCCGCGGCCACCCGCGGCTCGACCCCCGTCTGCGCATCGATGGCGTCGCGCAGGAATCCCGCGATCCACTGCGCGCGCGCATCGGCGGGCGCGGCGATCGTTTCGCCATCGTCCAGTTCGAACGCGCCCTGCCCCGCCGTGACGTGTTGCGGCGTGGGGATGATGTTGAATTGCGCCTGCGCCGCGGACGCGTACGACGCCATCGCGGCGCAGAACAGGATGCCGGTAATCACACGTGGCATGTCTCGCCTCCCCTCAACCCTGGATACCGTAAACGCGAATGGCGTTGCCGCCAAACAGCGCCGTCCGCTCTTCGCCCGTCAGGTCGGCGAGCGTGTCCGCAAGATCGAACCAACTCGAATAATTGGCCACGAGATTGACGACCGGCCAGTCACTGCCCCACAACAGGCGGCTCGGGCCGAACGTCGCCATCAAGTGCTCGACACAGGGGCGCAGATCGTCGGGGCGCCAGCCATCACCGGCCTCGGTCACCAGCCCGGACAGTTTGCAGCTCACGTTCGGAAGTTCGGCCAGCGCCGCAATGCGCGCGCGCCACGGCTCGAACGCGCCGTGCGCGATGTCTGGTTTTGCGGCATGGTCGATCACGACGCGCAATGCGGAATGGCGTTCGGCGAACCGCAACAAATGCGGCAGATGCCGTGGACGCACCAGCGCATCGAAACACAGGTCGTGGGCGACCATCGCCTCGACCGCCGGCGCCACCGTGCCCGACACTATCCAGTCATCATCGGGCTGGTCCTGCAGCATCGGCCGCAAGCCGCGCAGTTTCGGATGCGATGCCAACGCGGCGATGCGTTCCGGCGCATCGTGCGCAGACAGGTCCGTCCAGCCGACCACGCCCGCGATCCGAGCATCGTCACGGACCAGTTCCAGCAGCCATTCGGTATCACGTTCGCTCGGCTGCGACTGCACCGCGATCGCGGCATCGGTGCCCGCGGCATCTGCTTCCTGCCGCCAGTCCGACGGAAGGAAGTCGCGATGGATCGCCGCGAGGTCCGGCGGTGGCCACGTGCAATCGTTGCGGCCGATCCGCCAGAAATGGACGTGCGCATCAATCACCATCACGACGGGATCGCTTGCACCCTCACGCCGACCACCGCTTTCTCCCGTGCGCGAACCACGCGCGTTTGCCCGCCGAGAAGAGCCCCGGCCGCAGCCGGGGCAAACACTCGACACTGGAGCCCGTCAATCAAGTTTGTAGTTGATCTGCAGGAAAACCTCGCGCCCATCGTAGGTATCACCCTGCTGGGTCGGGATGAATTCGAAGCCACCCGAGTAATAGGGAATGTTGCCCACCCGGTCGAAGATGTTGTGCACGATGAGCGTCATCTTGATGCGCTTGTCGAACTGGTACCCGACCGAGCCGCTCCAGGTGATCCACGGCTTGATCATGCCGTAATAGAGGGTGCATTCCGGATCGCCTTGGGAAGGCATGATGCCGTTGGGCAACACCTCGCAACCCCCGAAGTTGTTGTCGCGCAGGGAACCGTAACGCAGGCCGGAAATCGACGCATCCCACGCACCCCGGTTCCAGTTGAGGATGCCGGTCACCTTGCTGGCCACGTTCTGGTAGCGCGTGTTGAGCAGCGGGTCGGTGGGAAGCACGCGTTCCTTGTACGACAGGTTGTCGGTGTAGTTGATCGACAGGTGGAAATCGCCCCAGTTGCGGGTCGTCCAGTTGTAGTCGAGCGAGGCGTCGATGCCGCTGACATACAGCGACGTCTCGTTGATTGGGCCGGTATGGATGGCGGTGATATTGCCAGTCGCATCCCGGATGACGTCCGCGATCGCCAGTTGGCAATACGCCGAACCTTGGGCGTGCGCCGTGTAGGGCGCGCCACTGAGTTGCAGGCCGGTGATGCAGCCCGCCTCGTCCGCAAGCAGGGTGCCCTGGTCGATGTAATTGATCGCGTTGTTGACACCGGTGTGCCAGTAGTCGGCGGAGAACGACAGTCCATTGACCCAGGGAACGTCCCACACCAGGCCATAGGTCCAGCCATGGCCGGTCTCCGGGAGTAGGTTGGGGCTGCCTCCCTGGTACTGCGTGAAATACGTGGAATGCTGGGTCGCGGGACAATTGAAGTCCTTGGCCTGGATGCACTGCAACGGGTCGGCATAGATACCGATCGTCGACGCCGAAAGCGTCTGGTAGATCGCCTGCATGTCCGGCGCCTTGAAATTGGTGCCGTAGCTGCCGCGCAGCAGCAGGCTCTTGACCGGACGCCATTCAATGCTGAAACCCCAGGTTTTCGCGATGTCGGCGATGCTGGCGTCCACGTATTTGTCGGCGCGTCCGGACACGTCGATGTCCAGCGTCGACAGGACCGGTATCCGGAACTCCGTCGCGAACGAATAACGGTTGCGGCTGCCGCCGCCGGTGTTGTAGTCCTGGAACGGATCGCCGAAGTTGAGCGTGTTGCCGCGCGGATCGGGCGCCAGCTTGTAGCCGTTGTGGTAGGCCTCCAGCACCGCAGCCCAACCGATCGGCTTGTCGTCCCACGGCACATTGAACAGGTTGCCGTTGACGTTCAACGTGGCGTTTTGCATCCACGACCATGCGTTGTTCTCGCCGGCCACGCCGAACGTGGAGTACTGCGCCGGCGTGATCGGGTACCAGAAGCGCTGCTGGTTGACGTCGTACACCGGATACGTCGTGCCATTGATGGTCGTGGTGCCGAGCTGCGGCCCGAAGAAGTAATCGAACATGCCCTGCTCGTTGAGGCCGGTGTAGTTCTCGTGCACGATGTACTTCTGGTAGCCGAGATTCAAATCCCAGTTGAAGCGGTTGTCGAAGATCGCGCCGCGCAAGCCTGCGTGCACGTTCCAGTACTGTTCGTTGTCGTAGGTGTTGGCCTGCGTGCCCATCTCGGCGTAGGTCAACTGGCGCAGGTAATTGGTGATGATCTGGCCCGTGCCATGGTCATAGAACGGCACCGGCAGCCCGCCCATCGGATACGCGAAGGGGCGCTGGGTCTGCGAGACGCCGTGCGTATCCCACAACCCGATCGAGCCATAGGCTTGCAGGTTGTCGTTCAAGTCGTACTCGCCCGAAATCGCCGCGTCGTTGCTCTGCAACCCCGGCGTCAGCACCCAGTTGCGGAACAGGTTGGGTTGCGTGCAGTACTGGCCATAGTCGGTGACCGGACCCGTCACCTGATCGCCACTGGTTGCAATGGTCTTCTTGTCGCGGCGCGCGAAATTCTGGAACGATTCGCACGAGCCCGCTGGAGGCGTGATGTAGTTGCCATTGATGTCGTACAGCGACAGCGCGTCGTAGGTCTGGTAGCCGAACATCCGCGCGCTGGGATTCCAGGTGCCGTAGCCAGCGTCCGCCTCGGAATCCGTGTAGGGGCGATCCTTGGCCCACAACGGTGAGCGATTGGTGTGCTCGAGGTTGTAGATGACATGCCAGTGGTCTCCCGAACGACCGCCGGTCCAGCTGAAATCCCCGTACTGACGGGCGCCGCGGGTCGCACCACCGGCCGTGAGCTGCAGGTCGTCGCCCTGGTACTGCTTCTTCAAGATCACGTTGACCACGCCTGCGACGGCGTCGGCGCCGTAGATCGATGATGCGCCGGACGCAAGGATTTCCACGCGATCGATCATCCCTGTCGGGATGTTGTTGTAGTTCTGGAAGTTGGTCTTGCCGTTGTTGGATTGCGGATAGTCGACGACACGATAGCCATCGATCATCAACTGGGTGAATTGCGGGCCCATGTTGCGCAGGTTGAGCTGACGGGCGTTCACCGAGGTGGAGCCCCAACTCGGCGGCGTCTGCGCCCGGCCGACCTGCGGCAGTGAATTCATGAATTCCCAGAGGGTCGTGAAGCCTTCCTTCTTCATCTGCACGCCGGTGACGGTCATGACCGGTTTGGCGCCTTCGATCTCGGTGCGCGGGATGCGCGACCCGAGCACGACGACTTCCTTGAGGGTCTTCTGCGGCGTGGACGATTCAGGCGTCGACTGAGGCGACGTCTGGTTCGCATCCTGCCCTCCGGCAGTCTGCGCGAACGCGCCCAACGGCAGCAACAACACGGCCGAGACGGCCAGCGCGAGCACATTTCGGTGAAGCATGACGTGTTGCATGACGACTCTCCCAAATCGGCCGCAGCCATGGTTCAGTTTTGCAAACGTGGTGCACCCATGAAACTTGTGACAGGATGGTAAAACCTCCGCGTTGCGATGGGAAGTCCCCATGCAAGCCGCAAGCTGCTGCAGCGCAGCGAAGGATGGAGGTCAGCCGCGCAAGGCGGATATGCGCATCGTCCACGCCGGTGCGGTCGCAAGCCGATGGCGCACGGCTTGCGGCAATTCGATCCGGAAACCGCTGCCGCGTGGCTGCCATGCAAGCGGTTCCGGTGAACCCAGCACGTGCAGGCGCGCACCGGCCGCAGGCTGGAAGCCGTGCAATTCGATCGCTGCCGGCAGTTCGTGCTCACCGGCATCCGCAAGGTAGATCGCATTGACGCTGCCGTCCTTGAGTTGCGTGAAACGGACCTTGCCTTCCTCGTAGGGCGCGATCGCGTGGCTCGCATGGATCGCGGAACCGTTGATTTGCATCCACGCGCCGATCGCCTTCAACCGCTCCAGCGCGGTCGCGGGCAGTTCGCCGTCGCCCTGGGGCCCGATGCCCAGCAACAAATTGCCGCCCTTGGCGACGATCTCGACCAGCGTGTGCACCAGTTCGCGCGGCGACTTGTATTGGTCGTGCGGATCCCACGACCACGACTTGCCCATCGTCATGCAGGTTTCCCACGGATACGGCAGCGGGTGCTTGGGAATGGTTTGCTCGGGCGTGCGGTAATCCTCGTACGGCCCGCCGTCGGCACGATTGACCAGGATGATGCCGGGCTGGTTGCGGCGCGCGGTGGCGGCGAGACGCGACATGTCGATGTCCTGCGCCCACGGCACTTCCATGCCGTAAGCCTTCGCATCGGGATGATCCTGTGCATTGACCCAGCCCGCATCCAGCCACATCAGGTCGATGCGTCCGTACTGCGAGGTGATCTCGTCAATCTGCTTGTGGGTGAACTCGACGAAGCGCTTCCACATCTCCGGATACTTGCGCACGTCGTAGTTGTTGTTGCGCGTCGGCGTGGCCCAGCGCGGCGACCAGTAATCCTGATTGTGCCAATCGGCCTTGGAGAAGTACGTGCCAATGCCGAAATCGCGCGCGCGAAACGCATCGAACAGCGCTTTCGCAATGTTCGCCTTGGGATTCGTGTGGAACGGCACGTCCGGCGCGGTGATGCGGTAATCCGTCGTCGCCGTGTCGAACATGCAGAAACCGTCGTGGTGCTTGGTGGTGAACACCACGTAGCGCATGCCGGCTTCGTGCACCGCATCCGCCCATTGCGCCGGATCGAACTTCAAGGGGTTGAACGTCTTCGGCAGTTGTTCGTAACGCCGCTTCCATTCGACGTAACCGACGCCGTCGGGACGCTTGCACCACGGTTCGTCCTCGGAACAGATCGACCACGATTCGACGATGCCGAGCTGGCTGTAGGTGCCCCAGTGCAGGATCAGGCCGAATTTCCAGTCCGACCATTGCGCGAGTTTCTTGATGACGAGCGGATCGGCTTCCGGAATGTAGCCGTCGCGCTTCGCGGGAGCCGCGGCGAGCGCGGCGTGCGGACCGAGACGTGCCAGCAACGCCAGCGCGGCGGCACCTTGCAGGATTTCGCGACGTGTGGGCATGGCGTTCCCTTTGTGGCGTCATTCCCGCGAAAGCGGGGACCCAGTGACTTCGGTCGGCGAACGCCAAGCCACTGGGTCCCGGATCGCCGCGCTGCGGCGTCCGGGATGACGAGCAAACTTTGTGTTGAATAAATGCCTAGCTGCCGGACTTCTTTTCGGGATCGAACAGCTTGATCGGTCCATCCAGTTCCAGCGCGACCACCGTGACGTCGGGATCGAGCGTGTAATCGGGAACGTCGATGGCGAGCATCGAAGGCGCGCCGCCCAGCGTCGCACCCAGCCGCTGCGGATTCAGGATGGTGCCGTTGCCGACCACGCGCGCGCGCTGCACGCGGTTGGTCAGGCCCTTCAGCAGGATCGCGCCGTTGGGTTTGCCGTCGATGAACAGGTACAGCGTCTTGTGGTCCTTCGAAAGCGTGCTGTCGCCGAGGTAATAATCGTGCGGGATGCCGGCGTCGCTGGCGTAGATGGCTTCCCCGTTCTTGTGCACCCAGCGCCCGACCTGCTTCAGCGTGTCGGCTTCGATCTTCGGGATCGTGCCGTCGGCGCGCGGTCCGATGTCCAGCAGCAGGTTGCCGCCCATGTCGAGCGTGTCGGAAAGAATCCGGATGATCTCGTAGGGCGTCTTGAAATGATCGTCGTTCGGCTGCCAGCCCCACGAGTTGTTCATGGTCAGGCAGAGCTCCCAATACTTGTCGGGCGGCCGCGTGATCGGCACGCCCTGCTCGGGCGTGCCGTAATCGCCGTAACCGGGCAGACGTCCGTTGATGATGGCGTCGGGGTTGTGCACCATGATCCAGTCGTGCAGGGTTTTCGAATGCCACTCGGCCGCGCTGTGCTCCCAGTCGCCGTCGAACCAGTAAAGGTCGGGATGGAAACGCCGGGTCAGGTCGTGGACCTGGTCCTGGTAATACGTCACGAAGCGGTCCCAGCGCGCCGGGTCGTCCTTGATCTGGTAGCGCGTCTGGTCGTGGGTGAAAGCGGGATACAGCGGCGACGACCAGTCGATCAACGAAAAGTACAGGCCGACTTTCAGGGCGTCCTTGCGCAGCGCCTTCACGAACGGCGCGACCAGATCGCGATGCGCGGGCGTGTCTTTGACGACATTCAAGCCCTGCTTCGTGTCCCACAACGCCATGCCGTCGTGGTGCTTCGACGTCAGCACCGCGTACTTCGCGCCACTGGCCTTGATCAGGTCCGCCCATGCCTGCGGATCGTAATGGCTCGCGGTGAAACCCTTCGCCTGCTTCATGTAGTCGGGATACGAAACGTAACCGTCGAAGAACGACCACGATTCGGTGATGCCGTCCACCGCGTAGATGCCCCAATGGATGAAGATGCCGAACTTGGCGTCGGCGAACCATTGCATGCGCGCGGCCTTGGCGGCCGCGGCTTGTGCATCGGCGCCGCTCGTGGCCGTTGTCGCCGCGGGCGCCGCGAATGCCGGACTGCCCAGGCCCCACAACGCGCACGTCAGTGCACCAATCAGGATTATCTTCATGTCGCACTCACGCCGTCAGGTCCTTCGAGATGCCGTCGACCGCCGCGCGCAGGCGTTCCAGCGCGGTCTTCATCGGTACCTTGACCGGGCGGCGTTCGACGTAGGGGATCGTCAACGCGCCGGCGGCGGAGCCATGGCGAAGGATCGGCGCCGAAAGATCGGTCACCGCATCCACGTCGCCGCTGGGCAACGTCGCATAACCCTGCGCACGAATGGCGTCGGCCTGCGCGATGAAGCGTTTGCGCTTTTGCAGGGTGCCCGCAGCGTCCATCAGCGCAAGCCAGTGCTCGCGTACCTCGTCGCTCTGGAACGCAAACAGGACCGCACCCGAAGTCGAACGCGACAGGGGAAGTCGGTGCCCCACACGCACCACGAAACCAAGGTCGTCCGGCGGCTCGATGCGTGCGATCACCACCATCTGGTCGCCCGAAGCAACCACGAGATGGCACGGCTGCAGGACCTCCCGCGCCAGCCGGTGCATCACCGGCAGCGCGGCTTCCACCAGCGACTTCACCCGCGGTCGCTCCATCCCGAGCAGGAACAGGCGATTGGTCAGCGCGTAGCCCGAATCGTTCTCGCGCGCGATGTAGCCGCGCTCCTCCAGCACCTGCAGCATGCGGAAGATCTCGCCCTTGGAATAGCCGATCGCCGCGGCGACCCCGGTCATCGAAAGTGGCGCCTGCGCGCGCGCCAGCAGTTCGAGGATGTCCAGCCCCTTGTCGAGGGCGGGCGCGCGATACTTGGCGGGCTTGCTGGTCATGATCGTCACCGCTCGTATTGATGGCTGGCACGCCGGCCGCCTGTCGTGCATTGGCGAAGCGTGATTTTATATTTACAACGCAACGAATCACAAGCTAGTATCGGGCGCGAGCTCCCAATGGGCAAGCCTCGCCGGTTGGGCCGGCCAACGATCGCAGGAGCCGACATGCAATACACCGACGGCGCCGCCACACCGCGCGACACCGGAACCGCGTCGCCCGCGCGCGCTTCGTTGCTGGCGTTCGCGCTGATCGTAGGGCTGTTCTTCCTGTGGGGCGTCGCGAACAACCTCAACGACATCCTGATCAAGCAGTTCAAGAACGCGTTCACGCTCAGCGATTTCCAGGCCGGATTGGTGCAGAGCGCGTTCTACCTCGGCTATTTCCTGCTGGCGATTCCCGCCGGCATGTGCATGCGCCGATTCGGCTTCAAGAGCGCGATCCTGGTCGGGTTGATCCTGTACGCGCTGGGCGCGCTGCTGTTCTGGCCCGCCGCGGCCACGCAAACCTACGGGATATTCCTGGCCGGCCTGTTCGTGATCGCAAGCGGGTTGTCGTTCCTCGAAACCTCGGCGAATCCGCTGGTCACGGTGCTGGGTCCGCCCGAGGGCGGCGCACGCCGCCTGAACTTCGCGCAATCGTTCAATCCGCTGGGTTCGATCGCGGGCATAGCGATCGGCCGTGAATTCATCTTCAACGGCGTCGAACACACCCCGCAGCAACTCGCCGCGATGGCGCCTTCGGCGCGGCACGCGTATTTCGTCAGCCAGTCGCTGACCGTGCAGACGCCGTATCTCGTGATCGCGTGCGTGGTGATCGCCTTCGCATTGATGATCGCGCTGGTGCGTTTCCCCGCGCACGGCGAGCATGCGGACCACCACGCCAGCGGCGCACGGCACCTCGGACGGCTGCTGCGCAACCGGCATTTCCTGTCGGCGGTCGCCGCGCAATTCTTCTACGTGGGCGCGCAGGTCGGCGTGTGGAGCTACCTGATCCGCTACACGCAGGGCACGCTGCCCGGCACGCCGGAGCGGAATGCCGCCGATTACCTGATGGCGTCACTGGTGCTGTTCACGCTGGGGCGTTTCGCCGGCACCGCGCTGATGCGGATCGTCGCGCCGCGCAAATTGCTGGCACTGTTTGCCGCGATCAACGTGGTGTTGTGCGCGCTCGCCGTCGCGATGCCCGGACATCCGGGACTGTATGCGCTGGTGCTCGCGAGCTTCTTCATGTCGGTGATGTACCCGACGATCTTCGCGCTGGGCGTGGACGGCTTCGGCGACAGTGAACGCAAGCTCGGCGCATCGTTGCTGGTGATGGCGATCATCGGCGGCGCGGTGTTGACCGCCGCGATGGGTGCGGTCTCCGACGCCGCGGGCATCGCCCGCGCAATGCTGGTGCCGCTGGCCTGTTTCTCGGCGGTGTTCCTGTTCGCGATGCAACGCGTACGCACGCGGACGGCCTGAGCGATGCGCCTCTGCTACGCCCTCGACCTCAAGGACGACCCGGCGCTGATCGCCGAGTACGAGCGCTGGCACGAGCCCGGAAACGTCCCGTACGAGATCGTCGATTCGATCCGCACGGCCGGCATCCGCGACATGGAAATCTTCCGCGCAGGCAATCGCCTGTTCATGGTGATGGACGTGCCGGAAGATTATTCACCCGACGCCAAGGCGGCGGCCGACGCGGTCAATCCGCGCGTGCAGGAATGGGAGGCCCTGATGTGGCGGTTCCAGCAGGCGTTGCCGTTCGCGCGGCCGGGCCAGAAATGGGTGCCGATGAAATCAATCTTCTCGTTGCGCCGGGCGATCTTTCCGTCCGGCGGCGGACAAACGCCATCACATCCACGACCTGGCGACCGGGCCTGACGTTGGCGGCACGGATGCATTGCCGGGCTCAGGCGTTGCGCCACAAGTTGTGGCATGCGAACTGCGGGCACGCCATCCCTGGCATGCCTGCACTCATCGGCTCGACACGGCGCAGGCACATCTATCGCCGTCACGAAAGGCGTCCGTGCCGTCTCGATCAGCTCTGGCCCGATGATGGTTTGCCCTGACCTTTGCGCGCGTGCAGCCCCGACACGTCGACTTGGGTCACGCCGCTCACCTTCATCGCCGCTTGCTTCGCCTTGGCAATGTCCTTCTGGGTGTAAACGGTTCCGCTGAGCGTCGCGGTGCCGTTGCTGAAAGCGACGGTGACGCCTGTGGCCGTGACGCCGTGCCGGGTCAACGCTCGCTTGATCTTGTGTTCGACCGTGGAACTCGATGCGCCATTGCCTTGACCGGTTTGCGCACCGCTGGCCGGATTCGCCGAAGTTGCAGGCGGCATTTGCTGCTGCGGCGGCATCTGCTGCTGCGGCGGCATCTGCTGCTCGGGCGGCGTCTGTTGCTGCGGCGGAACCTGGGGCGTTGTTTGCGCGAACGCGGTGGCGCCGAGCGAAACGGCAAGCAAAGGTGCAATGATGGCTGTCAAACGGTTTTTCATGATGCGATTCCTCGCTGAAGGTTGTCGTGGTGGACACACACGCCTTCCACGCTGCCGCGCATCCCCCGATACCGTTTCCAGTGACGACTTGCGGACGGCTGTGCCAGACGCCCCTGTCGACTTCAATGGTGAAGGGTGCCGATGAATGTGCAACGAATCAGTCCCCCGCAAAATGAACGGTCATGAAACCGCAGGGGCACGCATCGCCGATTCAGGATGAACCAGGCGTGGGCACGCGCGCCTCGGTGCGCCAGGCTGCGCCGTCGGGATACGCGTATTCACGCAACGAGGCATCGCGCATGCGCGATGAAAATCCCGGCTGGGTCGGTGCCAGGTACCGGCCACCGCTGACCCGCACCGGATCGACGAAATGCTCGTGCAGGTGATCGACGTATTCGATCGCGCGATCTTCCATCGACCCGCTGATCGCGACGAAATCCGCCATCGCGAGGTGTTGCACCATCTCGCACAGGCCGACGCCGCCCGCGTGTGGGAACACGCGCAGGCCGAACTTCGCGGCCAGCAGAAGGATCGCGAGGTTCTCGTTGACGCCGCCCACGCGCGTAGCATCGATGTGCAGCAGATCCACCGCACGCGCCTGCAGCAGTTGCTTGAACA